>OLGD01001111.1_pt1 | contig 44582 bp, 36 predicted proteins | sample 1605311 | NCBI WGS metagenome assembly OLGD01 (sample SAMEA3888917, study PRJEB22519) | human gut metagenome | biome: human gut; feature: human-associated habitat; material: faeces | place: Denmark | collected 2010
TTCGCATTCCGCCTCCCTTCCGAGCGCGCACCGCAGAAGTCGGAAATTTCCGCTCCGGTACCGCCTTACTCCCTCCGAAGAGGTCTGGAGGGCGTCCGGCCCTCCAGCTCCCCCGAGCATTAAAACCTCGCGGAAGTTCAGTCATCCCACCTGCGAACAGATGGAAAAAGCCGTAAAAATGCCGTAATTCTTGTACGGAAATGCTGTTTTTCGCCATTTTGCAGGGTGTGACAATGATAAATGGTTTTGAGGGGAAGTTGAGGGAGAAAAGTGGAGCCGACTGTCGGGATCGAACCGACGACCTGCTGATTACAAGTCAACCGCTCTAGCCAGCTGAGCTAAGTCGGCACCGGACAAAACTAATATAGTCCGCAATGGCCCGCTTGGCAAATCGTTTCCCGGTAAAAAATCCGGTTTTGCCTTGATTTTTTTCAAAAAAATGGTACATTTACTTCTCCGTATATGTTTTGAATTCAACTCCTGCGGGACCTTTCACGGAATATGGCTGAGGAAACAACCGTACAGTACGACGGCAGTGCGATCAAGACCCTTTCGGCGCTGGAACACATTCGGCTCCGGCCCGGCATGTACATCGGGCGCATGGGCGATGGTTCGCACCCCGACGACGGCATCTACATCCTCATCAAGGAGATCATCGACAACAGCATCGACGAGTTCATCATGGGCCACGGCAGGAGAATCGAACTGGCCATTGAGGAACGCAGTGTCTCCATCCGGGACTACGGCCGCGGCATTCCGCTCGACAAAGTGGTCGAATGTGTTTCGGTGATGAACACCGGCGGCAAATATAACGACGATGTCTTCAAATTCTCCATCGGCCTCAACGGCGTCGGCACGAAGGCGGTCAACGCCCTCTCGGAATTCTTTCTCGTGCGCTCGATCCGCGACGGACGGTTCCACGAGGCGCGCTTCGAACGCGGAGTGTTGACCGGCGAGGAGACCGGCGATTCGCCGGAGAAGAACGGTACGTTCGTCCGCTTCGTGCCCGATCCGCAGCTCTTTCCCAACTACGGATTCAAGCTCGAATACATCGAGAAACGGCTCTGGATGTACGCCTATCTCAACAGCGGGCTTTCGCTCTACTTCAACGGCCAGCGCTACTACTCCGCCAACGGACTTCAGGATCTGCTCGAATCCGAGACCGGCGAGGAGCGGCTCTACAATATCATCGCCTACCGCTCCAAAACGATCGAATTCGCGCTCACCCACAGTGACAACTACGGCGAGACCAGTTTCAGTTTCGTCAACGGGCAGTACACCAACGACGGCGGCACCCATCTCTCGGCATTCAAGGAGGGGGTGCTCAAGGGAATCAACGAATTCTCCGGCAAGAACTACAAGGCCGACGAGATTCGCGACGGCATGATAGGCGCGATCGCGATCAAGGTCAAGGATCCGGTCTTCGAGTCGCAGACCAAGAACAAGCTCGGCAACACCGATGTGCGCGGACCCATCGTCTCGGCGGTGCGGGACGCCGTCGTCGATTTCCTGCACAAGAACCGCGAAGTCGCCGATGTCCTGCTCGACAAGGTCGCCCGCAACGAACAGATGCACCGCCAGATTCAGGAGGTCAAGAAGAAGGGGCGCGAAACCCAGCAGAAGACCCGGCTGCGCATTCCCAAGCTCAAGGACTGCAAGTTCCACATCGGCGACAAGTGGCCGCGGCAGCTGGAGAAGCGGGATACGATGATCTTCCTCACCGAAGGGGATTCCGCGGCGGGTTCGCTCGAGGTCTGCCGCGACGTGAACTGCCAGGCGATTTTTGCACTGCGCGGCAAGCCGATGAACTGCTACGGCGAGAAGTTCGACAAGATTTACAGCAACGAGGAGCTGACCTTTCTGATGCAGGCGCTCGGCATCGAGGACGATATCGAAAATCTCCGCTACGACAAGGTGGTGATCGCGACCGATGCGGATGTCGACGGGCTACACATCCGCAATCTGCTGATCACCTACTTCCTCTGCTTTTTCGAACAGCTGGTGCTCTCCGGGCACCTCTACGTGCTGGAGACGCCGCTCTTCCGGGTGCAGAGGCCGAAGGAGAAGCCGATCTACTGCTACAGCGAGGCCGAGCGGGATTCCGCCGCGGCGAAGCTCGGGAAGAAAGCGGAGATCACCCGGTTCAAAGGGCTGGGGGAGATTTCGCCGAAAGAGTTCGGTCAGTTCATCGGCGAGGAGATCAAGCTCCAGCCGGTCACGCTCGAAAACATGCGCAACGTACCGGAACTGCTCGGTTTCTTCATGGGCAGCAACACCCCGAAGCGCCGCGAATATATCATGAACAACCTGGAAGTGCACAAATATGAGTGAGGAAACGGAGAAGCCGGAACTTGACGCTCCGGTTCCCACCGAACCGGAAGAGGCGCCGGGGAACGGCGAAGCGGGCGAAGGCGAAAACGGCAGCGTCGCCGCCGAACGCTACCGCGGCAGCAACGACTACTTCCGGATGATGATGGACCGGAACTTCCTGGAGTATGCGAGCTACGTGATCAAGGATCGCGCGATTCCGGATGTCGACGACGGCCTCAAGCCGGTGCAGCGCCGGGTGCTCTGGGCGCTCTACCAGGTGTACGACGGGCGCACCCACAAGGTGGCGAACATCGTCGGCAACACGATGCACTTCCATCCGCACGGAAACGCGTCGATCGAGGATGCGCTGGTGGTGCTCGCCAACAAGGAGTACTACATCACCCGGCAGGGGAATTTCGGCAACATTCTGACCGGAAGTCCGGCGGCGGCGGGGCGGTACATTGAATGCAGTCTTTCTCCGCTCGGGCACGAGGTGCTGTTCAACAACGACATCACCGAATTCGTCGACACCTACGACGGGCGGGGCATCGAGCCGGTGGTGCTTCCGGCGAAGGTCCCGTCGCTCCTGATGCTCGGCAGCGACGGCATCGCGGTCGGCATGGCGACGAAGATCATGCCGCACAACTTCAACGAACTGCTCGAAGCGGAGATCGCGGAGCTGCGGGGCGAACCGTTCCAGCTTTATCCGGACTTTCAGCAGGGTGGACTGATGGATGTGCGCGAATACAACGACGGCAACGGCAGGATCACGCTGCGGGCGAAGATCGAAATCGTTGGCCGCGACCTCGTTATCCGCGAAATTCCGGCCACCACCACCACCGAGACACTGGTGGCGTCGATCGAAAAGGCGGCCGAGAAGAACAAGATCAAGATTTCAAGCGTCAACGACTACACCACCGACAAGGTGGAGATCAAGGTGGTGCCGACCCGCGGATACGATCCGGAGAAGACGATGCAGGGGCTGTACATGTACACCGACTGTTCGGTTTCGATTTCGGTGAACATGACGGTGATCCGCGAGAGCCGTCCGGTGCAGATGAGCGTTTCTGAGGTGCTTCGTCGCAACACCGCGAAACTGCTGGAGCATCTGAAGCGGGAGCTGGAGATCGAGCTGGACCGGCAGGAGGCGCTGTTTCACGCCAAGACGCTGGCGCAGATCTTCTTCGAGAACCGCATCTACAAGAAGATCGAGGAGTGCAAGAGCCAGGAGGAGGAGTACGCCGAGGTGCACGCCGGACTGGCTCCCTTCCGCGACATGCTGCGGCGGGACGTCACCGATGAGGACATCGACAAGCTGCTCGCGCTGCCGGTGCGCCGGATCAGCCGGTTCGACATCGAGAAGAATCAGCGGGAACTGGCCGAAGTGCTGGCGAAAATGGAGGAGATCAAGCGCAACCTCGGCAACCTCAAGGGGTACGCGATCCGGTATCTGAAGGGATTGATCGCGAAGTACGGCAAGGCGTTCCCGCGCCGCACCGAGATCGAGCACTTCGAGAAGATCGACCGCCGCGAGGCGGCGCTCAACAACATCAAGGTCGGCTGGGATCGCAAGAACGGCTATATCGGCACCTCGATCAAGAGCGACGACATCGTCGCCTGCAACGAGTTCGACCGCTTCCTCTGCGTCGAGAAGAGCGGTGCCTATAAGGTGATCGCGCTGCCGCCGGAGAAGCTCTTCATCGGTAAGCTGTACGACTTCCGCAAATATGATGAAACCACGGTGTTCGGTGTGATCTACCGCGAGGTGAAGTCGGGCAAATATTACGGCAAACGCAGTGCGATCGGCGGATTCATTCTCGACAAGGAGTATGCGCTCTGTCCGCCAGGCTGCCGGCTGGAACTGCTGACTCCGCGCGCGGATGCGATCTATCTTCTGACCGAGACCGGGGCGCGCAACCGCCAGACTCAGCGGGAGATCAATCTGATGGAGCTGCCTGTCCGCAGTCCGAAGGCGCGCGGACTTTTGATCGGTTCGAAACCGATTGTCAAGATCACGCACTCGCGCTATCTTACGCCGGAGGAGCTGGAGGCGTTCCGCAATACCGAATCCGGCGAGGAGGCGGCGGAGGAGGGCGAAAACGAAACCGCGCCTGAAACGACTGTGCCGGGGGCCGTTTCGCCGGAAGTCCCGGCGAGTGCGCCGGAAAAGACGGTGAAGAAGGCCGAGAAAAAGACTTCTGCCCCGGAACCGGAAGCTGTTCCGGAGCCGGAGACTGTTTCGGAGCCGGAGACTGTTTCGGAGCCGGAGACAAAACCGGAAGCCAGTCCCGAACCGGAAGTTGCTTCGGAACCGGAAGCCAGTCCCGAACCGGAAGTTGCTTCGGAACCGGAAGCCGCCCCGGAACCGGAACCTGTTTCTGCGCCGGAGACAAAACCGGAAGCCGCCCCGGGGAAGCCGGAGAAGAGAAGGGAGCGTGCGAAGAAGAGTCCGCCGCCCGCCTCTCCGGCAGATGGCGATGCTCCGCCGTGGCGGGTTGAAGAGGAGGTCCCCGTTGCATCGGCTGCTCCGGAAGTTGCGGTTGCGGAAGCTCCCGCGCCGGCTGCGTCCGTCTCGGAGGCGGGAGACGCGCTGGTACTCGATGGTTCGCCGGATGTGCCGCGGCGTGTTTCCCGGCAGAAGCATGCGCGGCCCGCGGCGGCGGAGCCTCCGCCGCCTCCGCCGCCGGAGGATGAGGATTTCGGGATGGTACAGCCGGAATTCGGATTTTGATTTACAGGAGAGAAGTTGTGGCATTTCTGCAATGTTCTTTTCATTCGGATGTTCTCGGACGGGCCTGTTCGATGAACGTCATTCTGCCGCAGAAGGTGACGACCCAGATCGGCATGACCAGTTCCGGCGGAGCGAATCGCCGCTATCCGGTGCTCTATCTGCTGCACGGGCTGAGCGATGACCACACCATCTGGTCGCGGCGGACCTCGATTGAACGGTATGCCGCTGAATATGAACTGGCGGTGGTCATGCCGGATGGCGAACGGGGCTTCTACACCGATATGATGCAGGGGCCGCGCTACTGGACCATGCTCACGGAGGAGCTGCCGGCGATCGCCGCTTCGTTTTTCCCGATCAGCACCCGGCGGGAGGATACCTTTGTCGCCGGACTTTCGATGGGCGGCTACGGGGCGCTCAAGTGCGCGCTCCGGCTGCCGGAACGGTACGCCGCGGCGGTCGCGCTTTCCTCGGTGGCCGATGTGCGCTCCTGGCTGGAGAACTGCCGGATGAACCGGGAGGAGGCAACGCGGATTTTCGGCACCGTGAAGGACCTGATCCCGAACCGCAACGATCTTTTCGCGCTGGCGGAAGAGACGGTGAAACTGGCCACACCGCCGCGGCTGATGATGGTCTGCGGGACCGAGGATGGGCTGCTCGACGCCAACCGGGCGCTCCGGTCGCATCTGGAATCTCTGCATTATCCGGGATTCCGTTACGAAGAGGGGCCGGGGGCCCATTCGTGGGGATTCTGGGATCACTGGATCGTCGAGGGGCTGAAATTTTTGATGGAAGGGCGGTCCGATGGCCGTTGAACCGGTTTCTTCGGTGGAGGAATTCCGCCGTGTTTCCCCGTTTCGGCGCGCCTGGGTGCTCTTCTGGGCCTACGTCAGGATCACCTCGCTGGTGATCGGCGGCGGCTATGCGATTATTGCGGCGGCGCAGGATGAATTTGTCCGGCGGCGCAAATGGCTCACTGAGGACGATGTGCTCGAAATGATCACCATCACCCAGACGGTGCCGGGAATTCTCGCCACCAATTCGGCGATTTACGTCGGCTGGCGGATCGGCGGCTACGCCGGCGCGTTCGCCGCGATGGTCGGTTCGATTCTGCCGTCTCTGGTCATCATCGTGCTGATCGCTGCGGGCATTTCCAGCATTCAGAGCACGATCGACACCCCGGCGGTGCAGGGGGCGTTCAAAGGGATCATCGGCTGTATCGTCGGCATGGTGATCGTCACCGCGCTCAAGATGCGGCGCAAGGCGGTGGTCAACCTTTTCGGCTGGATCGTCGCCCTCGGCTGTTTTCTCGGGCTGACCGTATTCAAGGTGGGGCCGGCGTGGCTGATCGTCTGCGCTATCGCTGCCGGGCTGGCGAAGGTGACCGCGGATCGGATCATCGTCCGCTGCCGTGCGAAACGGGAGGAGGAACGATGATCTCGCTTTTCGGTCTTTACTGGGTTTTCTTCAAGTTCGGACTGCTCTGCTTCGGCGGCGGCTACATGCTCGTGCCGCTGCTCACCGCTGAACTGGTCGGGCCGGGAAAGCCGCTTGCTCCGGAGGAGTTCGCCAATCTGCTTTCGATTGCGCAGGCGACGCCCGGGCCGATCGGCATCAACACCGCCACCTACGTGGGCTACACGCAGCACGGAGTGACGGGAGCTGTCCTTGCCACGCTGGGCATGATTACTCCGGCGATGATTCTGGTGATTCTGGCGATCCGGCTGCTGAAGCGGTGGGAGTCGAGCCTGGCGGTGCAGGGGTTTCTCACCGGAATGCGCCCGGCGGCCTTCGGATTGATCCTTTCAGCGGCGGTGATCTTTGCAGAACTCTCGGTTTTCACCGGTGAGATTCCGTGGGGAAAACTGCTGGAGGGGGGCTTTCCGGGCGAGATTGGAATCCGTCCGGCGGCGCTGCTGATCGCCGCGGCCACTACGGTGATCATGCTCCGGACGAAGATCTCCTTTATGTATCTGCTGCTGGCTTCTGCGGTGCTCGGTGCATTTTTCTGCCGCTGACCGGGATGAAACATGACCGGTGCATTACATTTTGCTGATATTTCGCCGGTTCGGAGGAAATCTGATTTGAAAAATCGGCATTTTGGTGTATAAGTGTATAGTATCGTATCCGCTTCCGGGCGGTCTCTTCCGGAGGGCGGGTGAAGTGAAATGCATCATGACGGCGCGGCCGGCGGGCCGGCCGTTTTAACCTGAGGGGAGAATAGAAGAAATGAGACAGAATCGATGGATGGTGTCGTTGTTCGCCGCCGGTGCGGTGGCGTTTTCCGCCGGTGCCGCGGATGCAGTGAAACCGGCTCCGGCGAAGGCCGCTCCGGCTGAGAAAGCGGATGCGAAGAAGGCGCCTGAAGATGTCTGGAAGCTGATTCCCGCGACCGTCGCCGAAGTGGACGGCAAGAGCATCAGCAAGGATGAATTTGTGAAATTTCTGCTCAAGAGCATCCCGGACGGCAAGATTCCGGAAGGTCTGACTGCGGAGATGATCCGCAAGGAAGCGCCGGGGCTGGTCAAGCAGATGGTGCTCGATCAGCTGATCACTGCCCAGGTGGAGAAGGCGGGGATCAAACCCTCCTATGAGATGGCCAAGGCGAAACTTGACGAGCGTTTTAAATCCTTCAATCCTCAGCAGCTTGAGATGATCAAGATGCAGATGGCGCAGTCCGGCAAGGATTTCGAGAAGCTGCTCGACGAGCAGGCGAAGAATCCGCAGATCCAGAAGGATGTCGCCATCGGTGAATTTTTGCAGAAGACGGTGATGAAGACGGTCAAGGTCACCGATGAAGAGGTTCGGAAATACTACGAGGAGAACAAGGCCACGCAGTTCACCGAACCTGCCGATCAGCCGGATACGGTCCGCGCATCGCATATCCTCATCATGGCCGAGGAGGGCAAGGCGAAGCCGGAAGAGATGAAGGCGGCGCTGGAAAAGGCGACGAAGCTCATGGAGCTGCTCAAGAAGAATCCGGAGAAGTTTGAAGAGACCGCGAAGGCGGAGAGTCAGTGCCCGAGCTCCCGGCAGGGTGGTTCGCTCGGCGCTTTCGGCAAGGGCCAGATGGTACCGGAATTCGAAAAGGCCGCGTTCGAGCTGAAGGAGGGTGAACTTGCCGGACCGGTGAAGACCAAGTTTGGTTATCACATCATCCGCCGCGATGCGGCGAAGGGGCCGACAGTGACGCCGTTTGAGACGATCAAGCCGCAGCTGACCAAGTTCCTCGAGAGCCGCAAGCAGCAGCAGGCTTTCATGGAGTACATCAAGAAGCTGGAGGAGGAACACAAGGTCAAGTACACGATGCCGCTGGAAGTTCCCCAGCTCCCCGGTGCCGTGACGGCTCCGGCGGCAAAGTAAGGCGAGTGTTCGGAATCGGCCGGTGGAAGTGATGTTCCGCCGGCCGTTTTGGTTATTTTGCTCCGGTTTCGGGGCGGCATGACAGGGGGCGCGATCATGAGAGCGGGAACAGTGATTGTCGTGGTTGCCGCGGCGTTTTGCGCAGTGGCGGCGGCTCCGTCGAAACCGGCGCAGAACGGCGGCAGGTCAAATCCTGCCGCGTCAGCGAAAACTGCGGCGAAACCGATTGCGAAGCCCGCGGTGAAAATTCCGGAAAATCTCGATGGAGATCCGGTCTGGGGGCAGTTCCCGGCGGTGATGGCGGAGTATCGTGGCGGCAAAGTGACCCGTGAGGAGTTTGTCCGCTATGCGCTGGCCGCGCAGCCGAACGGGAAGAAGTGGAGTCGGGCCTCTGCTGCCCGTACCGCGCCCGGTCTGCTCAAGGGGATGATCGACGAGCGACTGCTTGCGGAGGCACAGAAAAAGGCCGGATATCTCCCGTCGGCGGAACGAACCCGGACGATGCTCCGGGAGAAATACGCCGCACTGCCCGAAGAGACCGTCAAGGCGATTGCGGTCGAAGTGATGCGCAAGGAGAAGAGTTTCGACCAGTTTCTCGACCGGATCAGCCGCAATCCGGGGATTCAGAAACAGGCGGCCGCCGATGCGTTCTTCCACCAGGTGGTGCTGGCGAAGGCGAATCTGAAGATCACCGATCAGGAGGCGCGCAACTTCTACAACTCCAACCGTTGGGGATTCCGTTTCAGCGACTCGTCCAGAGCAGTGCGCACCACGCAGATCATGCTCGATGCGCGCACGAAGCAGGAGAAGCAGGCGGCCCGCAGCGAGATGATGAAATTTGCGCGGGAGCTGAAAAAGAGTCCGGGCCGCTTCAATGCGCTGGCCGCCGTCTGCGCATTGCGTCCGGACGGGCGGCTTTCCGGCCCGGTTGCTCCGTTTGAACCGAACAGAAAGCAGATTTATGCCGCTTACGAGAAGGCGGCGGTCAAGCTCCGCCCGGGGGAGATCACGCCGGAACCGGTCGAAACCGAGGCGGGAATTCACCTGATCCGGCGCGATGCGGTCCAGGGAAACCGCCAGCACAGCTATGAGGAGGTGCGGGAAGAGCTGATGGCCTACCTGCGCGAACGGCGGGAGTATGAGGTTTTTACAAACTATCTCTCCGGTCTGGAGAAGGCCGCTGGAGTGAAATTTCACATCGCCATGCCGGAATTCAACTAAGTTTTTTTAGAACGGACGAGTTGCCGAGAAGGGCTCTCTTTTTTTTATTTGCTTTTTTTCCTTTGCGCTATATATTATCATAAAATATAGCTTTCGGAAAATAACGAGGTGAAAGAATGGGCAAGACGGCATTGGTGACGGGCGGGGGGCGCGGAATCGGCGCCGGAATCGTCGACAAACTGGCGGCGGAAGGTTGGAACGTGGCGTTCTGCGGCCGTCACGAGGCGGAGGCGTTCGCGGAACGGACGGTCGAGCTGGAGCAGAAATACGGTGTCGGAGCCCTTTACGTGCGCGCCGACATTTCATCGCGGCAGGACCGCGAGGCGTTGCTCAAGGCGATTCTGGAGCGGTTCGGGTCGCTGGAGGCGCTGGTGAACAACGCCGGCGTGGCGCCGAATGTCCGCTGCGATCTGCTGGAGATGACCGAGGAGAGCTTCGACCGGGTGATGGGGATCAACCTCAAGGGGCCATTTTTTCTGACTCAGGCGGTGGGACGGTATTTTGCGGAGAATAAGATTGCCGGTGTGATCGTCAACGTGGGGAGCATTTCCGCGACGGTGGCGTCGATCAGCCGCGGCGAATACTGCCTGTCGAAGGCGGGGGTGGCGATGGCGACGAAACTGTATGCCGTCAAGATGGCGGAGTTCGGGGTGCCGGTCTATGAGATCCGTCCGGGGGTGATCTCCAGCGACATGACCAGCGTGGTCAAGGAGAAGTACGACAAGTTGATCGCCGAAGGACTGACGTTGCAGCCGCGCTGGGGCGAACCGGCCGACATCGGCAAGGCGGTGGCGATGCTGCTGCGCGGCGACCTCGCCTATTCGACCGGGCAGGTGATCAAGGTGGACGGCGGCATGGAGATCGGGCGGCTGTGATGCGGCAGGTTCACACACTGGTGATCGGCTCCGGCGCGGCCGGCCTGGCGGCGGCGCTCCGGCTCCGGGAGCTGGGCGTCGAGGATCTGCTGCTGCTCTCGGAGGGGCTGCACCGCGGCACTTCGATCAACACCGGCAGCGACAAGCAGACCTACTACAAGCTCGGCATCTACGGGAGCGAACCGGATTCCCCGGTGCAGCTGGCCCATTCGATCTACGACGGCGGCTCGGTGCACGGCGACGTGGCGCTGGTGGAAGCGGCGCTGTCGGTGCGCTGTTTCATGCATCTGGTCAACCTCGGGGTGCCGTTTCCACATGACGAGTTCGGGCAGTACATCGGCTACAAGACCGACCACGATCCGAAGCGGCGGGCGACCAGCTGCGGGCCGTACACGTCGCGGGAGATGTGTCTCGCGCTGATCCGGGCGGTGAAGGCGGCGGGGGTGGAGATCGCCGAACGGCGCACCGTCGCTGAACTGGTCACCGTCGCCGGACGAGCGGCGGGGGCGGTCGCCTTCCACGGCGAAACGAAGGAGTTTGAAACCATTTTGGCGGAGAATGTGGTGTTCGCGGTGGGCGGTCCGGGCGGCCTCTACCGCACGAGCGTCTATCCGGCCGGACACTTCGGTGCGATCGGTCTCGCGCTCAAGGCGGGCGCGCTGGCGCAGGGACTGCCGGAGTCGCAGTTCGGGCTGGCGTCGATCAAGTTCCGCTGGAACGTCTCGGGCACCTACATGCAGGTGCTGCCGCGCTTCATTTCGACTGCGGCGGACGGGGTGAGCGACGAGCGGGAGTTCCTGCTCGACCACTATCCGGACGCCGGGGCGATGAATTCGATGATCTTCCTCAAGGGGTACCAGTGGCCGTTCGACGTGCGCAAGGTGCCGGAGGGGTCGTCGGAGATCGATCTTCTGGTGCATGAGGAGACGGTGAAGAAGAATCGGCGGGTCTTTCTCGACTTCCGCTCGAACACGGCGGCGGGGCTGGATTTTGCGGCGCTGTCGGCGGAGGCGCGGGGCTATCTGGAGAAATCCGGCGCGCTTTTCGGCACGCCGATCGAACGGCTCCGCAAGATGAATCCTGGCGCGATCACACTCTACGCCGAGCACGGGATCGACCTCGCGGCCGAACCGCTCGAAATCGCCGTCTGCGCCCAGCACAACAACGGCGGACTGGCTGGAAACATCTGGTATGAATCGGTCAATCTGCCCCATCTCTTCCCGATCGGCGAGGTCAACGGCTCGCACGGCATCACCCGTCCGGGCGGGACCGCGCTCAACGCCGGGCAGGTGGGGGCGTTCCGCGCCGCTGAATTCATCGCGGCGAAGTACCGCGGTTTCACGCTCGACTTCGCCGCGGCGGAGAAACGGGCGGCGGAACTGCTCGATTCGCTCGAAGCGCGGCTGCACGGCACCCGCGACTGGCGGGCCGACCGGCGCGAACTGCAGGAACGCATGACCGCATACGGCGGCCATCTGCGTCCGGTGGAGAAGCTTGCCGCGGCGGCGGGCGACGCCCGGAAGCTGCTTGACACAATGTACCGCGACGGCTACCCGCGGGAGGATGCGGAACACGCGGTGACCAACTTCCAGCTCGCGTTTTCGCACTGGTTCTATCTGGAGTCGATCGCCTATCAGGCGGCATCCGGTGCGGGCTCCCGCGGTTCGGCGGCGCTGGTCAATCCGGATGGCTCGCTGATGCCGGAGAATCCGGCGTACCGGAAGCGTGTGCTGGAGTCCGGTTTCCTCGACGGCGCCCTCCGCCTGCGCTGGGTCGACTGCCGCCCGGTGCCGGATCCGGACGGCTGGTTCGAGAACGTCTGGGCCGACTGCCGCGACGGGAGGATCTATGGAACTCTTTGACTTCTCGATCCTCCGCGACCTGCGCAAGAAGGCGAATCTCAACATCGCCGACGTTTCGGCCGAGAGCGGCGTCGCCGCATCGGTGATTTCGAAACTGGAGCGCAACCGGACCCGGGCCGAGCTGGACACGCTCTACCGTCTGGCGCGGGTGTTCGGCATCACTGCGGCGGAGCTGCTGAATCTCGCCGAGGCGCGGATCAGCCATCCGCTGAAGGCGACTGAACACCGGTCGGAGGATTTTCTTTTCGAGGAGATCAACTACAAGAACATCCGCTGTCTGCACGGCAAGGCGCCGAAAGGGGCGGCGGTGTCGCGGCCGAAGATTCACCGCGACGACTACGAGCTCTGCTGGGTGCTCTCCGGGCGGCTTCGGATCACGCTGCCGTCGGAACGGTACGAACTTGCCGCCGGGCAGTCGCTCCAGTTCGACGCGCTGCTGGAGCACACCTATCTGGCGCTGTCCGATTGTGAAATACTCATTCTGCACATTCGAAAGGAGAAGAGGTTCTGAAAATGGCAGACTATCCCCGCATTCCCACCTTCAAGACCGCCGCGCAGTTCCGGGCCCACCTGGCGGAGATCGGCGCGGATATCGAAATCGACGATTCAATTCTGGCCGCTCCCGAAAGTCCGCTGGCGCAACCGGCGGAGTACCACGGGCACAGGATCGGCAACCGCTGGTGCATCCTGCCGATGGAGGGGTGGGACTGCCTGCCGGACGGGAGTCCGAGCGAACTCACCCGCCGCCGCTGGCTCCACTTCGCCGCCAGCGGGGCGAAGCTGCTCTTCGGCTGTGAGGCGTGCGCGGTGATGGAGTCCGGCCGCAGCAACACCCGGCAGCTGATGATCACGCCGCGGACGATGCCGGCGCTCTGCCGCCTCCGGGAGGAGATGGTGGCGCTGCACGCGGAGAAGTTCGGCACTGCGGACGATCTCTACATCGGATTGCAGCTCACCCATTCCGGCCGGTTCAGCCATCCGCACGATGATGCGAAGCTGGAGCCGGTGACCGCCTACGCGCATCCGCTGCTCGACGAGAAGTTCCACTGTTCGGCGGCGGACGTGGTCTCGGACGGGGAGATTCAAAACATCATCCGCCACTTCATCGATGCGGCGAAGCTGGCGCAGGAGGCGGGATTCGATTTCGTCGACATCAAGATGGCGCACGGCTATCTGGGGCATGAGTTTCTGAGCGCCAGGACCCGTCCCGGCGCCTACGGCGGCAGTTTTGAAAACCGCACCCGCTTCTTCCGGGAGATCGTCGAGGGAATCCGCCGCGAAGTGCCCGGCATGGAGCTCGGCATGCGCTTTTCGATCTTCGACTGCCTCCCCTTCGAGAAGGGGAAGGACGGCGTCGGCGTGCCGATGGAGCGCGGAGATATCGGCGTTGGGCACTACTCCTTCGCGTTCGGCGGCGACGGCTCCGGGCTGGGATATGATCTTGCGGAACCGGTCCGTTTTCTGGAGCTGGCCCATTCGCTGGGGGTGGATCTTGTCTGCACAACGATTTGCAGTCCCTATTACAACCCGCACTTCCAGCGGCCGGCCTACTACCCGGTTTCCGACGGCTACCTGCCGCCGGAGGAGCCGATTCTCGGTGCGGCCCGTCACATTCGCGCGGTGGCTGAGGTTCGCCGCCGTCTCGAGGGGCGCGGCATGCTCTTCATCGGCGCCGGGTACACCTGTCTGCAGGAGTATCTGGTTCCGGCCGGACAGGCGGCGGTTCGCGCCGGGCGGACCGATTTCGTCGGCATCGGCCGGATGGTGCTCGCCTATCCGGAGCTGTGCGCCGACACGCTGGCCGGGCGTCCGCTGGCGACGCGGCGGATCTGCCGCACCTTCGGGGACTGCACGACCGCGCCGCGCAACGGAATGGTTTCGGGCTGTTATCCGCTCGATGAATTTTACAAATGCCGCCCCGAGTGCGCCCGGGTGCGGGAGGTGAAACGCAAACTTGCAGGTGTGAAATGATTCTTTTTGTCGCAGACGACCACTACAAAACCAGTCCCGGACGCAACACGTACGAGATGATTGCGGCGGATTATCCGCAGATGAAGTTCTTCGAGAACGACTGGAGCTGTTTCACCGCCTTCGATCTTGCGAAGGAGTGTGATCTGTTGATCCTCAACATGATCGCCGATACCTGCGGACTGCCGATTCCGGAGGAGGCCGCGGCGCAGGCGGTGAAGCGCTACTGCGAAGCCGGGAAGAATCTGCTGCTGCTTCACGGCGGCAGCTCCGCTTTCTGGCCGTGGGACTGGTACCGCGATCTGGTCGGATTCCGCTGGGTGCGCGGCAATGATCCGGATGGGTTCCCCGCGTCGTTCCATCCGCACGAACCCTACAAGGTGGTGCGCTCGAAGTGCCGCAATCCGCTCGTGGAGAAGCTGATCGAAATGGATCTGCCGCAGGATGAGATCTACACCGGGCTGGAACAGACCCGGCCGATGTGGACGCTGATGACCACGACGATCTCCAGCGGCACTTTCCCGCAGTGTACCGAATCGGCCACACCGTGGGGTGGGCGGGTCATCAACTTCCTGCCCGGACACATTCCGGCGGTCACCCGCCATCCTGATTTTGTCGCCAACGTCAAGCTGCTGATCGACGATCTGCTGGCGCGGTAACTCCCGGAGACGGAGAAAGACGAAACAAAAAACGGGCTCCGGCGCTTTGCCGGAACCCGTTTTTTTCTGCTGTGGCGCGTCACTTGCGGATGCGGGCGGCCACCGAGGCTTCGTAGGCGGCGAGGTCGTCGATGGCAAGCTGGGCGACGCCGGTCTGCATTGCCGCTTCGGCCACGCGCATCGCCACGCGGGGCACCACCCGCGGATCGAACGGCTTCGGAATCACGCAGTCGATCTTCAGCTTGCCGTCGTTCCCGTCGAACATTCCGGCGGCCGCGTCGGCCGGGTAGGCGGCCGACAGCTGCGCCTTCACCTCCGGCGTGACCGGTTCGGCGGCGAGTTCGGCGAGCGCCTTTGCCGCCGCGAGCTTCATCGCCTCGTTGATGTCGCGGGCGCGGACGTCGAGCGCACCGCGGAAGATGCCCGGGAAGCCGAGCACGTTGTTGATCTGGTTGGGGAAGTCGCTCCGTCCGGTGCCGACCACTGCGGCGCCCGCCGCGAGGGCGACGTCGGGAAAGATCTCCGGAACCGGATTGGCCATCGCGAAGATGATCGGATCCTTCGCCATCGAGCGGACCATGTCGGGCGTGACGCAGTTCGGAGCGGAGAAGCCGAGGAAGATGTCCGCCCCTTTCATCGCCTCTTCGAGGGTGCGGGCGGAGGTCTCCGCCGCGAACTCCGCCTTCTCCGGATTGAGATCGGTCCGGCCGCGGTGGATTACCCCTTTGGAGTCGCACATGATGAAGTTCTCCCGTTTTGCTCCGGCCGTAAGGTAGAAGCGGCTGCAGGAGATGCCGGCGGCGCCGGCGCCGTTCACCACGAAACGGCACTCTTCGATCTTCTTGCCGACGATTTTCAGCGCGTTGAGAATCGCCGCAAGCGAAATGATCGCGGTGCCGTGCTGATCGTCGTGGAAGACCGGAATGTTCATCTTCTTCTTCAGCGTCTGTTCGACCTCGAAGCAGGCGGGCGCGCCGATGTCTTCGAGGTTGATGCCGCCGAAGGTGGGTTCGAGCCGTTCGACGGTTTCGATCACCTTCGCCGCGTCGGTCCGGCCCTTTTCGTTGAACACCTTCCCGAGGCAGAGCGGAACGGCGTCGATATCGGCGAAGTGCTTGAAGAGCACCGCCTTGCCCTCCATCACCGGGAGCCCCGCTTCGGGGCCGATGTTGCCGAGTCCGAGCACGGCGGTGCCGTCGCTGACCACGGCGACCAGGTTGCCGCGCGAGGTGTACTCCCAGACCTTCTCCTTTTTCTCCTTGATCGCCAGGCAGGGCTGGGCGACGCCGGGGGTGTAGGCCAGCGCCAGCTCTTCGCCGGTTTCGCACGGCTTGGTCGGCACGACGGCGACCTTGCCGGGCTGCTTGTCATGATGGTAGGCCAGTGCGAGTTTCTTGAGTTCGTCCTGTGTCATAGCGTTCTCCTGTTCTTCTTCGCATGGGCGCCGCCGCGCCGCTCTTGGATTTGCTGTTTCAGCGGTCCGCCGGTCGGACCGGGATGTTTCTCGATTGCAGGAACTCCTTCGCCTGCGGAACGGTGTAGGTGCCGAAGTGAAAAATGCTGGCGGCGAGCACCGCGTCGGCCTTGCCGCGGTCGAGCACTTCGGCGAGATGTTCGAGCGTCCCCGCTCCGCCGGAGGCGATGACCGGGACATTCACCGCGGTGGAGACCGCCCGGGTGAGTTCGCAGTCGTATCCGGCGCAGGTGCCGTCGGTATCCATGCTGGTGAGCAGGATTTCGCCCGCGCCGAGTTCAACGCCGCGCACGGCCCATTCGACTGCGTCGATTCCGGTGTTGCGCCGGCCGCCGTGGGTGAAGACCTCCCAGCGGTTTTCGCCGGGCACGCGTCGGGCGTCGATTGCGAGGACCACGCACTGGCTGCCGAACCGTTCGGCACCTTCGCGGATCAGATCCGGGCGCTGGATGGCGGCGGTGTTGACCGAGGTCTTGTCGGCTCCGGCGAGCAGCATCCGGCGGATGTCCTCCGCCGTACGGATGCCACCGCCGACGGTGAGCGGAATGAACACCTGTTCCGCGGTACGTCGGACCACGTCCACCATGGTTTCGCGGGCGTCACTGCTTGCGGTGATGTCGAGAAAGACCAGTTCATCGGCGCCCTGAGCGTCATATTCCCGGGCGATTTCGACCGGATCGCCGGCGTCGATCAGATCGACGAAGTTGACCCCTTTGACAACGCGTCCGCCGGTCACGTCCAGACAGGGGATGATTCTTTTTGCCAGCACGGAACACCTCTTGATGAATCGGCTTGTTGCACCATTGATCCGGTAATATATCACCGGTTCGGCTTTTTTGCACGGCAAAAAGCGGGAAAAGGGGGTGGAAAACTTGCTTTTTCCGGAAATCCGGCTAGTTTAACCCCAGACAAAATCATTACAGGAGGATCTGTTTATCATGGAATTCTACGAAGTGTTGAAAACCCGCCGGAGCATCCGCTCCTACAAATCCGATCCGGTGCCGGAAGAGGCGCTCCGCCGCATCGCCGAAGCCGCTCAGTGCGCCCCCTCCGCCTGCAACCGTCAGCCGTGGAAGCTGGTCGCGGTGCGCAACGCCGCGCTCCGCAAGAAAATTTGTGAAGTCTACCGCAATCCGTTCCTTGCGCAGGCGCCGGTGATTTTGCTGGCACTCGGCAATGCCTCGATGGCGTGGCAGCGCCCCGGCGACGATCATTCGATCGTCGAGATCGATCTCGGCATCATGTTTGAGCATGCCGTCCTCGCCGCCGCGGCGGAGGGGCTGGGCAGCTGCTGGATCTGCGCCTTCGAACGGTCGAAGATGGATGCCGCCGCCGGAATTTCCGCCCCGTGGACCGTTCTGGCGGTCTCTCCGCTCGGCTATGCCGCCGCGGAGCCGAATCCCTACCAGCGGAAGCCGTCGGCGGAAACCTTCGAAATCATCGACTGACGGAGCGATTCCCATGCCGTTTCAGGAAGCTGTCATTGCGGGGCCGGAATTTTCCGCCCGGGTCGAGCCGTCGGGCAAATACGCGTTCACGCTGGAGCTGGAAGGCCGTCCGCGTCTGCGGACCGGCCGGGCCGGATGCGCCGCGTTCAGCGAGCTCTCCGCATTGCCGAAGAGCTTCCGCCGCCACGCTTCGAGCGACGGACTCTCCGCTTCGGTCGAAGCCCGTTCGGTCATCCCCTTCGGCTGCGAATACGAGGTGCGCCGCGAGATCGAACTGTGGGACGGGTGCGGTACGCTGACCGTCGACATCGCAGCGGTCAATCACGGCGCGGTCGGTGACCTCTCGCTCGGGGAGGTGAGCTTTCCCGGGCCGTGGACGAAGCTGGAGTTCCTCCTCTGGGGGGAGAAAACGTTCCGGGCCGTGGAACTGACCGGAGAGGAGCGTGAGTTTCACCATTCGCCGGAGATTCCGGTGATGATCCGCCTCTCGGACGGGGCGGGGTGCGTGGTCGAATTTGCCGCGGGCGGCGACCTCTGGCGCCACCGGGCGGGGTTCCGCACGCCCGGCGCCACCGGGGAGTTCACCCTCACCGGCAGTGCGGAGGAGGTGCGGTTCTCCCGGCAGATTCTGCGCTACGAGCCGGAGGTGGAGCCGGAGAAGCGCCCGTGGCGGTTCTCCAGCCTCATCGCCTGGCGCACCGGGGGCGATTCCGAACCGGAACCGGCCGGGGAACGGGTCGTTTTCGCCGCCGCAGAGCTGCCGGATTCCGGCCGCCGGGTTCCGGCGGAAGGGGGCGGATCCGCAGCTCTTCCCTGCCTCGCCTCTGCGGCGGGGCGGAAGTTCATCCGCAATCTGGTCCGCCGCGCCTCCGGCAGTCTGGTGCTCACCGGCGCCGCGCCGGAACTCTGCCTCGATGCCGCCCACCTCGGGCGGGCCGGGAAGGGGGAGCTGGAGCACTTCGATCTGGAGGACTACTTCGCCTTTTACCTCTGGGGCAACCACCAGCTCGCCGGGCGGGGGGATTCCTTCACCATGCTCCCGGCGCCGGAGTGCCGGTTCGCCGGTTCGGCGGCGGTGAAGAATCTAGGGCGCGCGCCGCGCAAACTGTTCCCCGCGGAGGAGTGACTGTTCACTCCATTTTGCATCATCACAGAAAGGAGTTCTGACATGAACGATATGGAAACTCTGGAGCGGAAGTTCGGTTCCGACTCCGTTAAATTCACCCGCGGCCCCGGCGGCTTCGTCTGCATCGAGGTCGCCAACGCCGCCGCGAAGGCGAAGATCTCCACCTACGCCGCCCATCTCTTCGACTACACCCCCGCCGGGGAACGGCCGGTGCTGTGGATGAGCGGCTCCTCCTGGTTCGAGGTGGGCAAACCGATCCGGGGCGGGGTGCCGGTCTGCTGGCCGTGGTTCGGCCCCGGCGCGCGGGAGGAGCTGCCCGCGCACGGCTTCGCCCGGCTGTCGCAGTGGGAGGTCCGCGCGGTCGAGTCGTTCGAAAACGGCAGCGTCACCCGGGTCGTGCTCGGACTGACCCCCGAACAGGTGGCGAAGCCGGAACTGGTCACATTCGCCTTCGATCTGGAGTGTGAATTCCTGATTGGCCGCTCGCTCACCGTCGCGCTGACGATGAAGAACTGCTCCGACGCGCCGGTGGTGGTGACCGACGCGCTCCACACCTACTTCGCGGTGAAGGAGGCCGAGGCAATCCGGGTGCGCGGACTGGATCAGGTCGGCTATGAGGACCGGGTGGTCGGCGCGCCGGTCGTGCTCGGCCATGTGCAGCAGGGCGACATCCGGATCGACCGCGAGGTGGACCGAATCTACCACACCACCGGTGCGGTCGAGATCTTCGACCCCGGATTCAACCGCACGATCCGGGTGGAAAAGAGCGGTTCCGCCGCGACGGTGGTCTGGAATCCGTGGATCCGCAAATCCCATGCGATGCCGGACTTCGGCGACGAGGAGTACCATTCGATGATCTGCGTCGAAGCGGCCAATGCGAGCGTCGACGCCCGCACCCTCTTCCCCGGCGAAAAGCGCCGGATCAGCCAGACGGTCACCGTGCTCTGACGCGGAATTCTCTGCTGCGCCGCCCGTTGACAACGCTGCCGCGGGCGGCGTGCTTTTATCGTTCACACCTGTTTTCGCAGACGCTAATATCGCAATCAAATCCCCCTGCATCGTTTATCTTTCTCTCTTCCCTCCTCCGCCCGTCATGGGTTCAGAGGGGGGAAATACATTTTTCCCCCCCTGAACCGGCAACGCCGCATTCTCATCAGGTTCCGGGGACTGTCAAGCGGGCAAACGGAATAAAAGCGACCCGCAGGGGAGCGGTTATGCCGGATTGCCGCTTGACCGGCACCGGGTTCTGATGAATCTCCCCGCCCCCACGGCACCGGGTTCTGATGAATCTCCCTGCCCCCACGGCACCGGGTTCTGATGAATCCCCTGGTCCCGGCTCCGTTGTCTCTACCGGGAGAGCTTGATTCGCGGATCAGCGGCGAGGTAGAGCATGTCGCTGATGAAGATTCCCGTGAGCGTCAGCATTCCGGCGAAGGCGAAGAGCGCCATCTGGAGCGGATAGTCCCGGCTGGAGAGGGCCAGAAGCGAGAGCGAACCCATTCCGGAGATGTTGAAGATGTATTCGACGATGACGCTGCCCGCCACCAGGGAGGGGAGCAGTCCGCCGAAGAGGGTGATGAGGGTGATGAGTCCGTTGCGGAAGGCGTGGCGCCAGATCACCAGGGGTTCCGGCAGCCCCTTGGCGCGGGCGGTGCGGATGAAGTCCGAATGGATCACGTCGAGCATGCCGCTGCGGGCGTAGCGCGACAGCCCGGCGAAGCCGCCGTAGGCGAGACAGAAGACTGGAAGCGTGTAGTGGCGGATGATTTCGAACTGCAGCTGCCAGGTGCTGAGTTCGTCGAGATTGGCGGGCACCACTCCCTTGAGCGGGAAGAGCTCCCAGCGGCCCCCTTCGCAGAGCAGCGCCTGCAGCAGCAGACCGACCCACATCACCGGCAGCGAGTAGAGCACGAAGAGCAGGAAAGCCGAGAGCTGATCGAACCAGCTGCCCGCATAGACCGCGGCGTAGACGCCGATCGGAATCGCCAGAAGATAGGTGAGCACCACCGCCCAGAAGTTCAGCGTCACCGTCACCGGGAGCCGTTCGAGGATCAGATCGGTGACCGGGCGGCCGGGATCGACCGAGGCGGAGACGCCGAAGTCGCCGTGCAGGACCACGTCGCGCAGCCACAGACCGAATCCGACCAGAATCGGCTTGTCGAGATTGAGCGCTTCGCGCATCGACCGGTTCTGCCGGAAGGCCCCCTCTTCGGCGTTCACCGCGGTCATTGCGGCGTCACTGCTGAAGAGGTCGCTCCGGGTGGGATCTCCCGGGGCGAGCCGGAGCAGGACGTAGCTCACCAGCAGGATCGTCAGCAGCGTGAATGCCGCCAGAATCAGCCGTTTTACGAGATATCCGAACATGTCAGGCTCCTCCCTGCGATTCTTCGGGGAACTTCACGCGACTGAGCAGAAGTCCTCCGGCGACGAAGGGGATTACCAGCAGGGCGATGCCGTATTCCGACCGCCCGGAGACTCCCGCCGCCAGCGCGATCAGAATCGGACCGAGCACGGTGGTGAATTTACCGAAGATGTTGTAGAATCCGAAGAATTCCGATGCTCGTTCCCGGGGAATCAGACGGCTGAAGAGCGAACGGCTCAGCGACTGGATTCCCCCCTGTGAGGTCCCGATCAGGAAGGCGACCGCGAGAAACACCCACAGTTTGTGCGTGGCGCTCGAAAGCGACGGAATCACGCCGCAGAGCAGCGACACCAGCACGTAGACTCCGATCGCCCAGTAGACCAGAGTCCGCGCCGGAACCACCCGCGACAGCCTGCCGTAAAGCATGGTGAAGGGAAACGCCAGAAACTGCAGTGCGAGAATCGTGCAGAGCAGCCAGGCCGACGAGATGCCGATGTCCACGCTGAGCGGCGTCGCCATCATGAAGATCGTGCCGACGCCGTCGATGTAGAGGAAATAGGCGACCAGAAAGAGCACCACGTTGCGGTAGCGCCCGATCTCCCGCGCGGTGGCGGCCAGCCGCCGGAACCCGTCCAGCGGCGAGATCCTTTCTCCGCTCCGCCGCTCCCGCACGTTGCGGAAGAGCGGCAGCGCGAGGAAGCACCACCAGGCGGCGGCGATGAGGAACGAGATCTTCATTCCCGCCATCGAATCGCTTCCGGTGAGGAACATGATTCCGAGGCAGAAGAAGAAGGGAATGAGTCCGCCGATGTAGCCCCAGGCGTAGGCGACGGTCGAGAGCCGGTGGAGACTGCCGCGCGGCGCGACATCGACCAGCAGCGAATCGTAAAAGGAGTTGCTCCCCATGTAGGAGACCAGACTTACGAAGTAGAGCGTCAGCACCAGGGTCGAGTCCCCCGTGCCGGCGAAGCAGAGGCCGACGACGGCGAGGAGTCCGGCCGCCATGAAACCGCCGAGACAGCGTTTGCGTCCGCCGCCGGCGTCTGCCATCGCGCCGAGCCACGGGGCGAGGATTCCGGCGAGAAGTCCGGCGGCGGAGCTGACCAGCCCCCAGCTGCTGGTCGCCGTCGCCGGATCCATGCCGACGGCGGCGTAGTTCTTGTAGAACATCGGCGCGAAGACGGTGCGCACGATGAGGGCGAATGCCGCATTCGCCATATCGTACAGGATCCAGCTGATCTGCGCCCGCGAAAATTTCACGCCGGAACGTCCCCTTTCCGCCTCAGTAGATCAACGCGTCCGGAATCCACTGGAAATCGGCGGCGTTGCCGATGCCGACCGTCCAGCGGATCTCCTCCTCGTCCCCCGCCGGAGCGACGCCCGCGGTCAGCGTGTGCTCGCCCGCCGCGAGATCGAGGTCGGCGAACTGGTTGATCGGACAGTGGTGGAACGACGGCTGGCACCAGCCGCCGTCGCGGCCGAAGGTGAACGCACCATCCACCCAGACCCGCGACAGCGACGCGGTGCAGAACATCACCCGCACCCGTTGCGGCGTCGCCAGATGGAAGCGGAACCGCATGAGGTAGAGCGCGTTGAGCGGAACTTCACTCGCTTCGATGCTGCCGTTCGAACCGGGGAAGGTGCGCAGAACGGTCTTCTCCGGCATCACCGGCGGATTCTTGCGGTCGTCGTAGCGGATCCAGCGGCCGAAGAGGCCGCACTCCGCGGTGATGGCGAAGCGGCTCCAATCCGGTTCCGGCGCATCCGGCGCGGTGCGGAGGCGCACCCGCTCCCGGAGCGAGAGCAGCTGATCGACGAAGTCGTCGAGGGTCTCCGGCGGCGTGATGCCGACGATGGTCGGCGAGAGCACCAGCTTGCGCCCGATCGGACGCAGCCACTCCTCCGGAATCCCCTCCGGATCGATCAGGCCAAGGATGGCGCCGATCGTCGCGCCGGTGCAGTCGGCATCCTTGCCGCAGTTGACCGCGAAACAGACCGTCTTCCCGAAATCGCCTTTCCCCATCAGAAGCGCCATCACCGAGAAGCCGAAATTCATCACCGTGTTGGTGAAATCCTCGCTGCCGTAGTGGGTCTTGATGAGTTCGAACACTTCGCTCCAGGTGCGGTTCTGCGCGCACCAGCAGCGGGTGTCGCGCACCGCCCGGGCGATGCCGCACTCCGCCGGAATCGCCGCAAGCGCGGTGTCGAGCAGCTTTTCCATATCACTCTCGACGAAGGCGGCGCTTTCCAGCACGGCGAGGAACACCGCCGCATTGACCCCTTCGCCGACGTGGTCGACCATCGCGTCCTCGCGCATGAACTTCGCTGCCAGCTCCGGATTGCCCGGGGCGAGACAGGCCCAGATTTCGCTGCGGATCGCCGCACCGAGCCCGTCCTTGAACCAGTTGTCGTAGCGGCCCGACCAGGTGGCCGGAATCCCCAGCTTCAGATTGCGGATGGCGATGCCGTACTCGCTCCACGGAAAGTGCACATGCTCCACCCACGCCCGGCCGAAGAGGTCGCGATCGACCACCGGCTCCGCCTGATGCGCGAGGCAGTCCGCCCAGAGCACCTGCAGGTCGAGGTCGTCGTTCGGAATCATATCGGTCGGCACCGGATCGTAATAGGTGAGTCCGAGCGGCCCCTCCCACCCCTCGTAAGGCTGGCCGAGCGTACCGCCTGCGGACTTCCCGAGAAAGCATCCGAGCATCTTTTTACGAAGTGTATCCTGGCTGAGTTTCATGATATCGATTCCATTTTGGGTGTTGATGAAAATCATTCCATATAATACCGCCGCCGGAGTGGAAAATCAACCTTGCCAACCGAAAAATCCATCCCTTCTTTCAAGCGTAGCAGTAGAGACATCCGTGGCGGCAGCTGTGGTAGAAGCCGATGTCCTTGCTCTGCACGCAGCCGCAGAAACGGCGCTGGCCGCCATCCCGCTTCAGCGCGGCGAACTCCGGATCGCCGGGGAAGAGTGCGCACAACCGCTCCGGATCGATGCAGGCACTGCGGCGCACCCCTTCGGCGGAGAAATCAACCGGCTCCGCGCAGGCGGCCGCTTCGATGCCCCACTCCCGGCAGCGCGCGGCGATTCTCCCCGCCGTCTCATGCATCTCCGTTTCGGAGAAGGGCAGGGGCGTGACGCCGTTCCGCGTCAGGCGGCGGCGCACTTTCGCGTAGGGGGCGACGTCGACGAAGCTGAACACCAGGCGCCGGGTGTACGGAGCGACCGCGTCGCCGATCCGCCGGAGCTTCGCGAGCAGAACATCCGGCGTGAGCGTTTCAGTGCGCAGCAGAGGGTCGAACCGCCAGATGAGATTCTCCGCCCCCACCCGGCGGGAAAGTTCCCGGAAGGTCGCAATCCGCTCCGCGAGCGGCGGAACGTTCGGTTCGAACCCCTCCCGTTCATAATCGTTCAGCGTGAAGTGAAAGTAATACCGCAGTCCGAAGGAATCCACCTCGTCGAGCCGTTTCAGAAGCGGCGCCGGATTCTTGCTCCAGAAGACCACCGCCCGGGCCCGCTCGAACGAGACGAACTGAACTTTCCCGCTGAAGGGATTGCGCCATTCGCAGAATCCGGCCGCGAGCCGGTCGAGAAACCAGTCGGTGTAAAAGGAGGGCAGATCGGTCGCCCGGCTCGCCGACAGGACCAGCGGGGCGATCGCCCGTACCGGTCCGGCGGCGGTTGCCAGCGTGACCCCGGGGTGCTTCACTTCACCGCTTTGAAATAGAACTGCCAGCCGCAGCCGTCATGCTCGACCCGCGGCAGAGGAAGGCCCGCCTTCATCAACGTGTCGCCGAGGAAGCGGCGGCCGTCGCCCGCGAGTTCGTACAGCGTCTCCGGTTCCAGTCCGCGCAGCCGGACGTGGTTGAGCGGGCCGTTCGGCACGTTGCGCGGCTGAACGCAGCTCACCAGCGCTTCGCTCCGGTCCGCCGAGACATGTTCCCAGGCCGTAATCGGATTCGTCTCCCCGGCCTTCGCCAGCCGGTAGAGCGTCCCCTGCGCAATGATGTGGTTGTATCGGTGATAGTCGGCGATTTGGCGGCGGACGATGTCGCACTCCGCTTCATCGAGCTTGTTGAGGTCCAATTCATACCCGAAGGTGCCGGCCATCGCCACGATGCCGCGGGTTTCGAACGGTGTCGTCCGCCCGGTCTGGTGGTTGGGACAGGCCGAAACGTGCGCCCCCATCGCCGACGAGGGATAGAGCAGGCTCGTGCCGTACTGGATCTCCAGCCGTTCGATCGCGTCGGTGTCGTCGCTGGTCCAGATCTGCGGCACGTAGTAGAGCATCCCGGCGTCGAACCGGCCGCCGCCGCCGGAACACCCTTCGATCAGCAGCTTCGGATAACGCTCCAGCAGCAGTTCATGCAGACGGTACACCCCGAGCACGTAGCGGTGGAAGAGCTCCTTCTTGCGGTCGGCCGGGAGCGTCGCCGAACCGACTTCGGTCAGATGGCGGTTGGCATCCCACTTGATGTATTCGATCGGGGCGCTGTCGAGGATGGCGCAGATCGCCCGGAAGAGGTGATCGACCACCTCCGGCTGCGACATATCCAGCACCAGCTGCTGACGCCCTTCCGAGCACGGACGGCCCGGAATCGACAGCACCCACTCCGGATGCGCCCGAAAGAGTTCGCTGTCGCGCGACACCATCTCCGGCTCGAACCACAATCCGAACTTGAGCCCCAGTTCGTTGACCCGCTTCACCAGCGGCGCAAGTCCCCCCTTGAGCTTCGATTCGAAGACGAACCAGTCGCCGAGACTGCTTCGGTCGTCGTCGCGGTGGCCGAACCAGCCGTCGTCGAGCACCAGCATCTCAATGCCGAGCCGAGCGGCGTCCTCCGCAATCCGGATCAGTTTTTCGGAGTCGAAGTTGAAGTAGGTCGCCTCCCAGTTGTTCACCAGAATCGGACGCTTGCGGTCGCGCCAGTAACTGCGGATCAGATGGCGGCGGAAGAGATCGTGGAAGGTGCGGCTCATACCGCCCAGCCCCTCCGCCGAATAGACCAGCACCGCCTCCGGCGTGTGGAACTCCTCGTTCGGCTCGAGCTTCCACTCGAAGCTCTCCGGATTGATGCCGATCTGCGTCCGGACCTGGTCGAACTGGTCGAGCTCGATCTCCGCCGAGAAGTTGCCGCTGTAGAGCAGTGCCACGCCGTAGGCTTCGCCCGCGGTTTCGGTCGCATCCGGCGACACCAGCGCGAAGAAGGGGTTGTGCTGGTGGCTGGAGAGGCCGCGGCCGCTCTCAATGCGCTGAATCGAGTGATTGAGTTTCCGCCGTTCGACGTGGCGCTCCCGCGCCCAAGCTCCCGGCAGATGAAGCAGGTCGAAATCGCCGTAGGCGAAATCCAGCGTGCAGCTGGCCGCCTTTTCGAGGTATACCGTCTCGCCGGAACGGTTGCTCACCTTCACCGAGCGGGCAATCACCGGCAGATGTTCGAACACCGTGTAGAAAAGCGTGAACTCCACATCGCCGTCGGCGAGGACGAGTTCGAGCGTCTCGACCTCCTCCGCTTTGCCGAAGGTGGCCGGAAGGCCGTCAATGGCGGGTTTCCCGCGGTAGATCCGGTGCGAACGGTATTTCATGTCGGTCGCATTGTAGCCATCCGTGCGGCGTACCTTCGCCGAAGCGACCCGGTAGTCGCCGATACCGCTGGTGGAGTACTCCTGCGGTATGACGTCGCGTGAGTCCTCGGCGGTCCCGTCGGCCGGATTGGGCGAAAACGCCCGCGGCGTCCGCCGGTAGAGGTAGCGCAAATCGGTGGTGTTCAACCGGCCGCCGAAGTAGAGATGTGCCACGTACCCGTTGGGTTCAATCAGAAACGCGTAGCTCGAATCGCCCGCGTCAAGCCGGAAAATCCGGTTGTTCTCGTCAAAAACAATAGACATTTCGTTTCCTTACTTTTTTAATTGTCTTCGCCGTCTCTCCGGAATTCCACTTTTTTCCGCAACCGGGGAGAGGAAAACGACTTCTACAGCTCCCGGCTGATCCGCATCGAGCAGAAGTTCGGCCCGCACATCGTGCAGAACCGTTCGTCGCCGTGGTCGTGGTCGGCGGGCAGATCGCGCTCTGCGAGCGCCTCTTCCCGCAGTTCGCGCGCCTTCTCCGGGTCGAGCGCCAGTTCGAACTGCTTCTCCCAGTCGAATGCCGCCCGGGCGTCGCTGATCGCGTCGTCGCGCTCCCGCGCACCCGGTTTGCCGAGCGCAATGTCGGCGGCATGCGCGGCGATTTTATAGGCGATCACGCCGTCGCGCACATCCCGCGCGTTGGGGAGCCCGAGATGCTCTTTCGGCGTCACGTAGCAGAGCATCGCCGCTCCGGCATACGCCCCCATCGTCGCTCCGATGGCGCTGGTGATGTGGTCGTACCCCGGCGCACAGTCGGTGACTACCGGGCCGAGGATGTAGAAGGGCGCGTCGTCGCACACCTTCTGCTCGCGCTTCATGTTCATCTCTATCTCGTTGAAGGGGATGTGGCCGGGCCCCTCCACCATCGCCTGCACGTCGGCTTTGCGGCAGCGGCGGACCAGTTCACCCAGCACATCCAGCTCGGCGAACTGCGCTTCGTCGCTCGCGTCGGCGAGACAGCCGGGACGCATTCCGTCGCCCAGCGAGAGCGTGACGTCATATTTGCGGCAGATTTCCAGGATTTCGTCGAACGCGGTGTAGAACGGATTCTCCCTGCCGGTCTGATTCATCCAGGCCGCGAGGATCGAGCCGCCGCGGCTGACGATCCGCAGCTTGCGTTTCTTCGCCGCCGGAATCTGCGCGCGCAGCAGTCCGGCGTGGATGGTCATGTAGTCCACCCCCTGTTCGGCCTGTTCACGCATCACGTCGAGCACGAAGGATTCCGAGAGATTCTCCACCTTGCCGCAACGGGCCAGCACTTCGTACATCGGGACCGTGCCGACAGGCGCCGGACTGTGCTCGATGATCGAGGCGCGGATCCGGTTGATGTCGCCGCCGGTGCTGAGATCCATCACCGTGTCCGCGCCGTATTTGAGGGCTCGCTGCAGCTTCTCCAGCTCCTGCCGGGGGCAGCTCGCCACAGCGGAGTTGCCGATGTTCGCGTTGATTTTGGTCTTGAGCCGCCGGCCGATGCCGATCGCTTTGAGATTTCTGTGCAGAATGTTCGCCGGGATGACGATCGTACCCGCGGCGATGCCGGAACGGATCTCTTCCGGTTCAAGCCGTTCGACTTCAGCGACCCGCTTCATTTCCGGGGTGATGGTTCCGGCTTTCGCCTGCGCCGGCTGGGTAATGCAGTTCACGATGAAAACTCCTGAATATGTGAAAGATGTTTATGATTGCCTGTCTGCCGGTTGCGGCAGGAGTTTCTCCAGCGCCTCCACCGTCCGCCGGGTCGCTCCGGCGTGGCGGCGGATGGCGGCTCCGGCCCGTTCACCCAGCTCGCGCCGGAGCTTCTCGTCAGGCAGCAGTTTGCGCAACTGCTCGACCAGCTCGGAGTCGCGGGTCACGGTGATCAGGGCGTGTTCCTGAAGCAGTACCTTCTGGATGAAGCGGAAATTGCGCAGCACATGTCCGGTGACGATCGGTTTATCCAGCAGCGCCGGTTCAATCAGGTTGTGCCCCTCATCGTGGCCGGCGAGACTCTTGCCCATGATCACCACGTCGGCGCCGTTCATCAGCTTGAGCATCTCCCCGGTGGTGTCCGCCAACAGGACCTGTACCGGAGGATTGGCCTTCTCCTGACGGCTTCGCCGGGCATGGGAGAGCCCGAGCCGCTCCAGCATCGCCGCGATGTCTCCGCCCCGTTCGGCGTGGCGCGGCACCAGCACCAGCCGCAGATCCGGCATCTCCGAAACCAGCTCACGGAAGGTCTCCGCCACCAGCTCCTCTTCCCCCGGATGGGTGCTCGCCGCAAGCAGGATCCGGTGTTGCCCCGGTCCGAAATAGCGGCCGTACTCCGGATCCGGAAGATTTGCCGGCGTCTTCTGGTCGAACTTCAGATTTCCGCTGACGGTGACATTCGCCCCGGGAGAGACCGATTTGTACCGCTCGGCGTCCGCCTCGGTCTGCACGGAGATCAGCTGAAATTGCCGGAGCAGGGGAGCGAAAAAGAAACGTGCCCGCCGGTAACCGCTGGCCGAGTGGTCGGACATCCTCCCGTTGACCAGCGCAACCGGAATTCCCGCCCGGCGACTCTCGGCAATCATGTTCGGCCAGATCTCGGTTTCAAAAATCACCAGCATCGACGGTCGGAGCACCCGGAGCGTCCGCCGGACCATCCACAGAAAGTCGATCGGACAGAAGATCGCCGTCGAATTCGGCGGCAGCTGCTTGCGCACCAGCTCCTGCCCGGTGGTGGTCGTCGTCGAAATGACAAATTTCCGCTCCGGATGCAGCGCGTGCCATTCCCGGATCATCGACAGTGCGACCACCGCTTCCCCCACGCTGACCGCGTGAACCCAGATCGCCCCGTGAAATGCCTTCAATTCTTCAATCCGCTTCGGCGTGAAGTGGCCGAACCGTTCTCCGAAGGTGTCCTTCCAGCCGCCGCGGTTGCGGTATTTGAGCAGCAGCCCCGGCACGAAAAACAGGAAGCCGATCGGCAGAAACAAATTGTAGAAAAATCTGAACATCATCAACTTCCGGATGTTATTCCACCGTTACGCTCTTTGCAAGGTTGCGCGGCTGATCGATCTCGCAGCCGCGGGCTGCGGCAATGTAGTAGGCGAAGAGCTGCAGCGCCACCGCTGTCGGCAGAGGCGCAACGAAACGCGAACAGTGCGGAATTTCAATGATGTCATCAGTCATTTTCCGCACCGAATCATCTCCCTTCGTGACCACCGCGACCACCGGGGATTTGCGCGCCCGGCACTCCTGGATGTTGCCGACGATCTTGTCCTTGCCGGGAATGTCGTTGGCCAGCGCCAGCACCGGATGCCGCTCGTCGAGAAGAGAAATCGGCCCGTGCTTGAGTTCGGCCGCATGGTACCCCTCCGCATGGATGTAGCTGATCTCCTTGAGCTTGAGGGCCCCTTCCAACGCCGTGGGGTAGAGGCAGCCGCGACCGATGTAGAAGAAATCATCGAATTTCGCATACCGTTCGGCGATCCGCTTGATCTCCGGCGCGCGGCTGAGCACGTCGCGGATCAGATCCGGAATCGTTTCGACCTCGTTTGCCAGCTCCTCGCCCTCGCTGCGGCTGAGCCGGCGGTTGCGCCCGAGCAGCAGTGCCAGCAGCAGAAGCACCACCACCTGGCTCGAAAACGCCTTGGTCGAGGCCACGCTGATCTCCGGCCCGGCGTGGAGATAGATGCCTCGCCCCGCCTCGCGGGCGATCGTGGAACCAACCACGTTGCAGAGCGCCGTCACCAGCGCGCCCTTCGCCTTCGCCTCCCGCACCGCCGCAATGGTGTCGGCCGTTTCGCCGGACTGACTGATCGGAATGACCAGCGTGTTCGGTTCGATGATCGGATTGCGGTAGCGGAACTCCGCGGCCTGCTCGACCGAAGTGGAGATTCCGGCGATGTCTTCAAAGAAGTATTCCCCGACCAGCCCGGCGTGCATGCTGCTGCCGCAGCCGGCGATGACGATCCGCGTCACCTGCGCCAGATCGTGCGGGGTGAGGTTCATCCCGTTGAGCACCGCGGTCCCCATCTCGTGGTCGATCCTGCCCCGGATCGCATTCTCGATGGTTTCGGGCTGCTCGAAGATCTCTTTGAGCATGAAGTGCGGGTAGTTTCCCTTCTCCGCCTGCCCGGCGTCCCAGTCGATCTTGGCGATCTCCCGTTCGACCGGAACGTTCTTGATGTTCCGCAGGTCGATCCTGTCGGGCGTCAGCAGCGCGATGTCGCCGTCGTTGAGGTAGATCACCTGCCGTGTGTAGGGCAGCAGCGCGGCGATGTCACTGGCCACGAGGTTCTCCGTTTCGCCGACGCCAATCACGATCGGACTGCCCTTGCGCGCCACCACGATCTGCCCGGGGTGCAGCGTCGAGACCACCGCCAGACCGTAGGTGCCGGTGACCTGTTCCAGCGCGGCGGCGGTCGCGCTGATGAGATCCCCCTCGTACCCCTCGGCGATCAGATGGGCGATCACTTCGCTGTCAGTGCCGGAACGGAAATGGCATCCCTTGCTCAGCAGGTGCGCCCGGAGTTCCTGGTAGTTTTCAATGATGCCGTTGTGGACGATGGCGAACCGGCCGGATTCATCCGTGTGCGGGTGGGCGTTGGCCGGAGAGGGTTCCCCGTGAGTCGCCCAGCGGGTGTGCGCGATGCCGCAGCCGGAACGTTTTTCCAGCTCCGGCTGTTCCGCCACGAGCGCTTCCAGATTGCGCACTTTGCCGACCGCCTTGACTTCGTACAGCCGCTTGTCGGAGATGACGGCAAGCCCCGCGGAGTCGTATCCGCGGTACTCCAGCCGTTTGAGTCCGTCAAGCAGAACGGGCGCTACCGCCCTGGACCCCGTATAACCGATAATTCCGCACATTGCACAGCTCCTCTAATCAGAAAAATGGGTGTTGATGTATCCCGCCGCCTCCTCCAGCGAACCGAGAATCTTGGTGCAGAAACGCGCCATCCAGGGGCTGCAGTCCTGATATTCGAACGGCGAGAATGCGACGACGAATTTGCCGAGATTGTGCGCGGCATAGAACACCTCCATGCTCGTGCCGATGCTCGGCTTGTTGTAGTTCACCAGAATGATGTCCGCGTCACGGACATCCTGAAGATCGAACTCGACGATTTCATTTGCACTGTCCACCTTGCGGTCCACAAAGGCGCGACGCATCGGGTCGAGCAACCGGAACTGTCTGCCGAGCAGAAGCTTCGCCGCGTCGCGCCAGGCGCGGGCACTCCCTTCGTGTTCGTCCATGATCGGACCCGAGAGGTAGATTGTTTTCACTCTGTTTTCCATATTCATCACCGGATTGTTAACGGGAACGTCAAAAATACAACCCGGTTAATATAGCATTTTCCTCTCCGGTTTCCAAGTCCGGAACGGAACATTTTCAGATGTTGAGAATTTCCGGCGCGCACCGGCGCACGAGCGCTTCCGAAAGCGCGAGCGCATCGCCGGCATTGGAACAGCGCAGCGCCTCCTGCGCCGTTTTTTCCGCCTCGTGCATCGACATGCTCCGGATGGCGCGCCGCACCAGCGGAATCGAAGCGGGCGCCATGCTCAGCTCATGAACTCCCAGACCGACCAGCAGCGGCACCACCCGCACCTCCGCCGCGACCTGACCGCAGACGCTGACCCAGATGTTGTTCCGGCGCGCCGCTTCGACTGTCCGACGGATCAGTTCGAGAATCGCCGGGTGCGTCGGCCGGTAAAGGTAGGCCACCCGTTCGTTGCTGCGGTCGATCGCCATCGTGTACTGCACCAGATCGTTGGTGCCGATGCTGAAGAAATCCACCAGCGGCGCGAAATGTTCGGCCAGCAGCGCCGCCGCCGGCGTCTCGATCATCACGCCGAGTGAAAGACGCGAAACGTACTCCTGCCCCTCGTGATCCAGCTGTGTCGCGAGATGTTCGAGCATCCCCCGCACATCGAGCACCTCCTGCACGCTGCTCACCATCGGGAGCATCACCCGGAGATTGCCGTAGATTCCCGCCCGGAGCAGGGCGCGCAGCTGCGTCTCCAGCAGGTCCCGCCGCTCATGCAGACAGAGCCGGATTCCCCGCAGGCCGAGAAACGGATTCTGTTCCGCCGTCCGGTAGAGGTTGGTGTTGAACTTGTCGCCGCCGACGTCAAGTGTGCGCACAATCACCGGATTGTCTCCGCCGGCGATCAGAAGATGCTTGTACACCTCGAACTGCTCCTCTTCGTCCGGCGGCTGGACCCGGTTCAGAAAGAGGTATTCCGTGCGGAACAGACCGATCCCGCAGGCCCCGCTGCCTTTGACCTCTTCGATCTTTTCCGGCGTGTCGAGATTGGCGGCAAGCTGGACCATGAAGCCGTCGGTGGTCTCCGGACGGAGCGTCTTTTCCTGTTCGAGTTTATTGTAGAGCGCCCCCGCTGCTTCGGCCTTCAGTCGATACGCCTCTTCGGTTCGGGCGTCCGGATTGATGATGATTTTTCCGGTGTAGCCGTCGAGGATCAGTTTGTCGGCGGCGCTCAGACTGTCCGGCAGCTCCGGCGGAATGCCCACCACCGCCGGCAGTTTCATCGAACGAGCCAGAATCGCCGCGTGACAGGTGGCGCTGCCGGTTTCCACCGCGAATCCGAGCACTTTGCCCTGGTCGAGCTGGGCGGTCTCCGACGGCGAGAGGCTGTTGCCCACGATGATCCGACGGTCATCCATCCCGATCTCATGGTTGTGCGCCTCGGAGAGGTTGTCCATGATCCGCGACGCCACGTCGCGGATGTCGGCTCCCCGTTCGCGCAGGTATTCATCCTCCATCCCGCTGAAGACCGCGGCGAAGTGCTCCGTCGCCTGGTAGAGCGCGTAGTCGGCCGTGTAGTGATCTTCGCGGATTCCCTTCTCCACGGCGCCGACGAACATCTTGTCATCCACCAGCAGCAGATGTGCTTCGAAGATGTCGGCATCCTGCGAATTGAGACGGGTGCGGAGCCGTTCCCGCAATTCGGTAAGCTGTTTCCGGGTGACCTCCTGCGCCGTATGAAAGCGCTTCAGCTCGGCCTCCACCTCTTCCGGGGCGAGCTTGTGAGGTTCCGGCTCCAGCAGATGGCTGTGAGTGCGCAGCCGCAGCACCCGCCCGATCGCAATGCCGGGGGAGACGGCGATGGCCTGAATCGTCTGGGATGGTTGCGTCATTTCTTCCGGCCCTCCTCGTCGCAGGCTGGTTCTACTCTGCTTCGCCGAATCCGGATTCGAAATATTCACAGATCCGTTTCGCGGCCTCTTCGGCGTCCGGCCCGGAGGCGCAGAGGTGCAGCCGGGTGTCCTTTCCGGCCGCCATCATCAGCAACCCCATGATACTGCGGCAGTCGGCGGGGGCTTCCTGTTGATCTTCACGCTCGAGTGTCACTTCCGCCCGGAAGCCGGAAGCCAGCTTGGAGAGCTCCGCCGCGGGCCGCGCATGCAGTCCGCGAAGATTGCTCACCGTGACGATCTTTTTGACAAGCTCTTCCGCCATCATCCGCCGTGGTATCCCTGGTTGTTGAAGGTTGAATCTTTCCTGTAATCTTATAATATACACCCGTTTCCTCCGGAAAGCAACCTCTCCATCTTGTAAAAAGCCGTTTGCGAGGTTATATTTTGACGACGGAAACGGCATTTCCTCCGGAATCCGGCGGAAAATGCAGGGAAGACGCCTCGGCGGCGGCATCGGAAGTCGGAACACTTTCAACCTCATAAACATAAAACAGGAATTGCGGAAATGAACGAAAATTGGAAAATCGAAACCCGGGCGGTCCAGTGCGGCTATACTCCCGGCAACGGCGACCCCCGGGTGCTGCCGCTCTATCAGAGCACCACGTTCAAGTATGACGACGCCCAGAGCGTCGCCGACCTCTTCGACCTCAAGCGGGACGGCTTCTTCTACACCCGGCTCGCCAATCCGACCGTCGACGCCTTCGAGAAGCGGATGGCCGCGCTGGAGGGCGGCGTCGCCGCCGTCGCGGTCAGCGCCGGACAGACCGCCACGATGCTTTCGATGCTCAACCTCGCATCGGCGGGAGATCATATCCTCGCGGTGTCGAGCCTCTACGGCGGAACTGTTTCGCTGCTGACCAACACCTTTCACAAGATGGGCATCGAGGTGAGTTTCGTCCGGCCCCACGACGACTCCGCCACTGTCGCCGCCGCAATCCGACCGAACACCAAGGCGATCTTCGCCGAAGCGCTCGCCAACCCGGCGCTGGTGGTGCTCGACATCGAGCGCTTCGCCGGCATCGCCCACGCCGCCGGCATTCCGCTCATTGTCGACAACACCTTCCCGACCCCCTGTCTCTGCCGTCCCTTTGAGTTCGGCGCGGATATCGTCACCCACTCCACCTCCAAATATGCCGACGGCCATGCTCAGTGCGTCGGCGGCATCATCATCGAGAAGGGCGGTTTCAACTGGAAGAACGGCAAGTTCCCCGACCTGTGCGAACCGGATCCGGCCTATCACGGGCTGGTCTACACCGACAACTTCGCCGCCTGTCCGTATTCGGTGAAGCTGCGCGCCCAGTTCATCCGCGACATGGGCGTACCGATGGCGCCTTTCAACGCCTTTCTCACCAACCTCGGGCTGGAGACGCTTCCGCTGCGCATGGAGCGCCACAGCCGGAATGCGCTTGCGATGGCCGAATTCCTCGAGGCGCATCCGAAGGTCAGCTGGGTGAACTATCCCGGACTGGCCTCTTCGCCGGAATACGGGATGGCGCGCAAATACCTGCCCAACGGCGCTTCCGGCGTGCTCTGCTTCGGCGTCAAGGGAGGCAAGGCCGCCGGCGAGCGGGTGATGAACTCCCTCCGGCTCGCCGCCATCGTCGTCCACGTCGCCGACGTGCGGACCTGCGTGCTCCACCCGGCCAGCATGACCCATCGGCAGCTTACCGACGCCGAACTGGAAGCGGCCGGGGTCTCCCCCGACATGATCCGCCTCTCGGTCGGCATCGAAAACATTGACGACATCAAGGCGGATTTCGACCAGGCGCTGGCCAACGCCTGACACGTTGCTGTTGTTTCACTTCGGCGGGAAGGAGCTGACGGAAAAGCTTTTTCCCGCCTTTTCTGTCTCCGGAATCCCGCGATCTGGGAGAATTTTAATACGACGCTAACCAAACTCTAACAATGGGAGGATATCTTATACAGCGAATCCCCGGAGAAGGAACCCTCCGCAGACAGATGCCGGGGAGGAACATCAACAAGGAGTATAAGATGAATCTCTTCCGAAAGCTTGCGTTAATTGCGCTCCTTCCGCTTGCGGCCGGAGCGGCCGACGTTTCCATCAACGGAGCGGGCGCATCGTTCCCCGCGCCGGTCTATCGCGCCTGGACCTACGGCTTCTCCCAGTCCACCGGCGAGAAGATCCGGGTCAACTACCAGAGCAGCGGCTCCGGCGCCGGAATCAACCAGATCAAGGACGGTACCGTCGATTTCGGCGGAACCGACAATCCGCTCACCCGCAAGGAGCTGGATGCCGCCAACCTCTGCCAGTTCCCGATGCTGACCGGCGGCGTGGTGGTGATCGTCAACATCCGCGGCGTCAAGCCGAACACGCTCCAGCTCGATCAGGAGACCCTCGCCGGAATCTACCTCGGGCAGATTAAAAAGTGGAACGATCCGAAGATCGTCGCGCTCAACCCGGGCGTGAAGCTCCCGAAGCGGAACATCGTCGTCGTGCGCCGTTCGGACAGCTCCGGAACCAGCTTCATCTTCACCAACTACCTCTCGAAGATCTCGAAGGAGTGGCGCGACAAGGTCGGCGCCGGTCCGGCGGTCAACTGGCCGGTCGGCATCGGCGGCCAGAAGAACCCCGGCGTCTGCAACACCGTCGCCCGGATCAACGGCGCCATCGGCTACACCGAATACACCTATGCCGTCGAAGCGAAGCTCTCGATGGTGGCGCTGAAGAACAAGGCCGGCAAGTTCGTCCGGCCGACCCCGGCCTCGTTCCAGGCTTCCGCGGCGAACGCGCAGTGGAATCCCGCCGAAGGCTTCTACATGGTGCTTACCGATCAGAGCGGCGACGAGAGCTGGCCGATCACCGGTGTCACCTACGTGCTCGTGCAGCGCAACCAGACCGATGCGGCGAAAGCGGCCGCTCTGCTGAACTACTTCAACTGGTGCTACACGTCGGGCGCGGTCACCGCCTCCCGGCTCAACTACGTGCCGCTCACCGGCAAAGTGCTGGAGCTGGTCCGCAAGTGCTGGGCGGATGAGATCCGCTGCAACGGCCGGCCGGTCAAGTTCTGAAGGTGGCGTCAAGTCGGAGCTGTATCATGATTCGGATCATTCCAGTCACCTCTGCCGGCATGGATCGGCTGTTCCGGGTCGCCGCGGCCGGAAGTGCGCTTCTGGTGCCCGTGCTGCTGGCGGCGTTCCTGATCCAGCTCGGCTGGGGATCCTTTCCGGCCTGGCGGGAGTTCGGCCCCGGATTCATCATCGGTACGGATTGGGATCCGGTTGCCAACAGTTACGGCGCGCTGCCGGCGATTGTCGGAACGCTGCTCACGACTGCGCTTGCGCTGCTGATTTCGATTCCGCCGGCCTTCGTGACCGCGCTCTTCCTGGTGGACGCACCCGCCGGCATCGGCGAGGTGCTCAGCCAGGCGCTCGATCTGCTCGCGGCGATTCCCAGCGTCATCTACGGCATGTGGGGGCTGTTCGTCCTCGTGCCGCTGATGCAGGATTACGTCCAGCCCTTCCTCTCGGAGACGCTGCATCTGGGGCGCATCCCCTTCTTCGGGCAGGACGGCAACGGATTCGGAATACTCACCGCTTCGCTGATTCTCGCGCTGATGGTGCTGCCCTACATGTCGGCGGTGATGCGGAATGTCTTCAAAATGACGCCGGGCGTCCTGCGCGAATCCGCCTACGGCATCGGCTGCACCCGCTGGGAGACCGCCCGCGACATCGTCATGCGGTACGGCATCCGCGGCCTGCTCGGCGGCATCTTCATCGGCCTCGGCCGGGCGCTCGGCGAGACGATGGCGGTCCTCTTCGTGGTCGGCAACGTCGTCGAGATGCCGGTCGACCTCTATGCGAGCGGCACCACCATCGCCGCGACGCTGGCCAACAACTTCGCGGAGGCCGACGGCATCCTGCGGGCGGTGCTCTTCGCGCTGGGGCTGATCCTGCTGCTGATGGCGCTGGGGGTGCAGATCCTGGCGCAGTACTACCTCTTCATGACCGGCGCCAAACGGGGAGAAAAGTAAAATGACGTTCGTCTCTTCCACCCGCCGCCGCGGTCTCTTCCGCCGCAAACTGGTTGACCGGATCGTGCGCATCCTCTCGGTTGCGGCCCTCGCGGTCGCGGTCGCCGGCATGATCTGGATTCTCTGGACGGTGGTCTCCCGCGGCGCGGCGGTAATCAGTCTGGAATTTCTCACGGAACCCTCCAAACCGTTCGGCGCGGAGGACTCCGGCATCGCCAACGCTCTGCTCGGCACGCTGGCGATCACCCTCGGCGCCGCGCTGATCGGCATTCCGCCCGCGGTGCTCGGCGGCATCTATCTTGCCGAGTTCGGGCGCAACACCCGCGTCGGAAATCTGATCCGTTTCGCCGCGAACGTGATGATGGGCATGCCGTCGGTGGTGGTCGGCCTCTTCGTCTACGCGGTGCTGGTGATTCCGCTGGGCACCTTCTCCGGCTTTGCCGGTTCGGTCGCGCTGGCGATTCTGATGGTGCCGGTGGTCCTGCGCACCACTGAGGACATGCTGCTGATGGTGCCGGATTCCCTCCGGGAGTCCGCGCTGGCGCTGGGCACCACCCGGGCCCGCGCTTCGCTGCAGATCATTTGCCGCTCCGCCCGGGGCGGACTCATCACCGGAATCCTGCTCGCCGTCGCCCGGGTCAGCGGGGAGACCGCTCCGCTGCTCTTCACCGCCCTCTGGAGCGACGCCTGGCCGAAGAACTACTTCACCGGCCCGACCGCAAACCTGCCGGTTCTGATCACGGAATACTCGACCAACTCTCCCTTCGCCGACCAGCATGCGGCCGGGTGGGGAGCCGCTTTGATCGTTACATTGATGGTGCTCGCGCTGAACATCGCGACCCGGATCGTTTTCAAGGAGAAACACCATGGACGCTGAATCTCTTCCTCCGGTAAAAATATCGGTGAAACATCTGAACTTCTTTTACGAAAAAGGGCACCAGGCGCTCTTCGACAACAACCTCGACATCCGGGCGAACCGGATCACCGCGGTGATCGGTCCCTCCGGTTGCGGAAAGTCCACGCATCTGCGGGTCTACAACCGCATCTTCGAACTCTACCGCGGCCAGCGGGCCGAAGGGAGCGTGGAGATCGACGGGGTGAACATCCTCTCGCCCGAGGTGGATGTGCTCGAACTGCGCCGGAAGGTCGGCATGATCTTCCAGAAGCCGACGCCGTTCCCGATGTCGGTTTTCGACAACGTCGCTTATCCGATGCGGCTGCACTTCAAACTCTCCCGCAGCGAGATCGCCGATCGGGTCGAGGCGGCCCTTCGCGGCGCTTCTCTCTGGGACGAGGTCAAGGACAAGCTCAAGAAGAGCGGTCTCGCCCTCTCCGGCGGCCAGCAGCAGCGCCTCTGCATCGCCCGCGCCATCGCCGCCGAGCCGGAGATCCTGCTGATGGATGAACCGACCAGCGCCATCGACCCGGTGGCGACGCTCAAGATCGAGGATCTGGTGCTCGAACTGCGCAGTCGCTTCACCGTCGTGATCGTCACGCACAACATGCAGCAGGCCTCCCGCATCAGCGACTACACCGCCTTCTTCTACAAGGGGCGGATCGTCGAATACGACGTTACCGAAAAGATCTTCACCAACCCGGCGGAGAAGAAGACCGAGGAGTACATCACCGGACGCTTCGGATGAGGCCTCTCCGGCGGATATCGAAACAATTTCAACCGTGATACAGAGGAATCAGAAAGTATGAGAGCTCATCTTGCCAAAGAGATCGGCAACCTGCAGCGGCTGGTCAGTGAACTGGCGGCCGAAGTGGAGGATGCGGTCAGAAAGGCGGTCACCGCCGCCCGGGAGCGGGACGAGGCCGCCGCCCGGGAGCTCATCGCTCACGACGACGTCATCGACCAGCATGAGATCGCCATCGAGGAGGAGTGCCTGAAGATCCTCGCCCTCCATCAGCCGGTGGCGGGGGATCTTCGCTACATCATCACCTTTCTCAAGGTGAACGGCGAACTGGAGCGGATCGGCGACCTCGCCGCCAACATCGCCGGACGCGCCGTCTCCATGGCCGAGGATACCGTGAAACCGGAGGTCCTCTTCGACTTCGACCCGCTGGTTTCGCTGGTGCGGCAGATGCTCAAGCGCGCCCTCGATGCGCTGGTGGCACGCAACTGTCTGGAAGCCAGTGAAGTGATCCGGGATGACCGGACGGTGGATACGCTCAGCGGCGAGATCTGCGACCGTGCCGTCGAACAGCTCCAGAAACAGCCCGGCCTGGCCGGCTACTGCACCGATGTGATCCTGATCGCCAAACATCTGGAGCGGATCGGCGACTGCACCACCAACATCTGCGAAGATATCGTCTATCTGGAACTTGGGAAAATCATCCGTCACGGCGGTCGGGATTCCCGGTACTCCGGGGAACTTCCGGAGTGATCTCCGGCGGAAACTCCTCCCGCAGGCGACCCTCTTCCCGCCACAGCCGGATCGCTCCGGCCGGCGTGGGGATGGTCGCCGCTTCCTTTCCCCGGCAGAGCGGCGACGGAGCAAGCCGGAAGGTGCGCCAGCCGTCCGACGTCGGTTCACAGCCGAAGAAGAGAATGGGCAGCAGAGCCGCCGGACCCGCGCTCCACGCATGGCAGAGGCTCAGCCCGTACGGGCGCCGGTAGAAGGCGTACCGCTCATTGCCGGTCTGCGAGGCGTCGTACGCTTCGAAGAAGGTGGTCGCACCCAGCCGGAGCATGCCGCCCCAGATAGTCCGGAGCCGGGAGAGGGCGGTTTCGTGCAGGCCCGCCCGGTGAAACGCCAGAATTTCCAGCGCCGCCTGATACGGGGTGCCGACCGGCGGCAGCTCGTCGCCGCGCAGTTTCTCCATGATGGCGCGCGCCATGGCCGGATCGACCAGACCGGAGAGGACGGCCAGAATGTTGGCGTGGCGGTAGAACCCCAGCTCCGGCCGTGCCGGATTGGCCGGGAAGAGGCCGTGCCGGGCGTCGAAGTTCCGGAGCATTTTCTCCTTCAGTTCGCCGGCCCGTTGGCGGCACCGTTCCGCCAGGCGGCCATCCTGCCGGCGCTCCGCCAGGCGGGCGGCCGCTTCGAGCGCCCGGAAGAAGAGGATCTGAAGCGCGCTCTCCTTTTCCTCGCTGTTCCATTCCCGCTCCGGCTCCCGCCGGCTGGCCACCCAGTCGATGAAGACCCAGCTGCCAGGCGGCAGGAAGGGGGAGGATCTCTCCAGAAGATGGCGGACCATCGCCGCGATTCCCGGATAGAGCCGCTCCAGAAAGGCCGGATCCTCGAAGTAGCGCAGATAGAGATCGTGACAGATCAGCAGCCAGAGGGTGTAGTCGGTCGCGCCGTTGACGTGCTGTTCCCCGATTCCGGCGTCGCCGAGAATGGTCAGCGTTCTGCGGACCGGTTCGGGGTCCGCGAAGGTGTAGGCGTTCGCCAGCAGCGAGAGCGCGAGGTCGCCCGCCCACGGCAGGCGGTCCCGCTTGATGCCGTCGATCAGAAAGTGGCGGATGCAGAGCCGCAGGGTGTAGGCTGAACACATCCAGATCCGGTTCAGCTCCTCATCGGCGGCGAACGCGCCGCGGTAGCGCTCCGGCGTAAACTCGGCGTCGCACTCCACCTTCACCGGGGAGGGGGCTCCGACGCGCAGATAGCGGAAGGCGAGCGCTCCCGGCGTCTCCCAGCGGCCCGGTGCGGCCTCGACCAGCTCCAGCGACTGTTCACTGCGGGCGGGATCGCGGTTCTCCAGCTCGAAGGTTGATTCGCCGAAGCCGAACTCCGGTCTGGTTTCGCTGTGAATCCGGACCGTGCCGATCAGCTCCCGTCCGAAGTCGTAGCGCCCCGGCGCGTACTCCGCCGCGGTAAGCCGGAGGGTCGGCAGCGGGTCCCCCGCCGGGTCGCCGCCCGGCAGCGCCGCCTCGAAGTGGTCGCCATCGCTCGATGCCTCCCAGCTGAGGGGAGGAAAGGGGAGAATCCCCGGCAGGAGTTCTCCACTGGAACCGGTCTCCACCCGCAGAGTCAGCACCCCTTCCTGTTCGGGATGGAGGCGGAGCACGCCGTTGCTCTGCAGCTCCGCCGCCAGCGGAACCCCGTCGAGCGTGGCGGAGAGGGCGCCGCTCGCGCGGAGCAGGAGCGCCCCCGGCCGGACCCGCCGGCGGAACCAGCAGACCGTCGAGGGCTGCCGGAAGCTGCCGAGGTAGCCGACATGCAGTTTCATGAGCTCGACTTCGCGGCGCATCTTCTGCAGCAGAAACCGCTCGTATTCGCCCGGCGGATAGAGCCAGCCCGCCGGCGCGGCACCCTCCGGCACTGGTGTTTCCACAGACCAGGCCGGGTCGATGACCGCCGCGGCGGACTCCCGGTGCGCCCGGTCCGGCACTCCTTCGTCCGCGCCGTTCCGGCGGGCGAAATGGCGGGAGTCCCCCCACTGATCGTAGGCGATCGTTTCGCCGATGGAGGCGATCGCCTGCTCCAGTTTTTCGCGGACCAGCCGGGCATTCTCATCGGTGCCGGGTTTGTTTTCGTAGAGCAGATAGCCCTGCCGGTAGGCGACTTCGCCGATGTTCGGCATGATGACGTTCGCCCCGGCGAGCAGTCCGCGCTCCCGGCCGTCCGGCGCGAGCGCCTGCAATGCGGTGGTGCTGGCGATGTTGACGTCTTTGAGCTGGAGCCGGGTGGCCGCGATCATTTTGAGGCCGAGCTCCAGCTGTCGCTCCGGTCGTTCCCCGTATTCCGGAAACTCCCGCCCCAGCGGCGTTTCGTGATGGGGAATGTAGGGCCCCATGCCGATCATGTCCACATCCAGCTTCCGGAAAAATTCGATGTCGCGCACCAGATCGTCGACCCTCTGGTGCGGCAGCCCGATCATCACGCCGGTCCCCACCTGATAGCCCACTTCGCGGAGTTTGCGGAGTGAGGCGAGCCGCTCCTCGTAGCGATGGTCGGCGGGGTGCAGTTTCGCGTAAAGCGCCGGATTCGACGCTTCGATCCGCAGAAGGTAACGGTGCGCCCCCGCCTCGAACCAGCGGCGGTAAGCTGCTTCACTCTGCTCGCCGACCGAAAGGGTGATGCCGAGGTTGCCGGGCAGCGCCTTGATTCGTCGCACCGCCTCTTCGATGAAGTCGACGAACGCCGGATCGTTTCGCTCCCCCGACTGGAGCACGACCGAACCGTAGCGGAACTCCACCGCGTGCCGCGCCGCCGCGACGATCTCGTCGAGCGTCATCGCGAAGCGGCCGACATGGGAATTGCTCCGGCGGATCCCGCAGTAGAAACAGTCCTTCCGGCAGAGGTTGGAGATCTCGATCAGGCCGCGGAGCCGGACGCGATTGTCCACATATTTGAGTTTGACCGCGTAAGCAGCCCGGTACAACCGCGCCAGATCTTCCGGCGCCTCCAGTTCGAGCAGAAACTTCAGTTCGGCTTCGGAGAGGAGTTCTCCCGCCGCAGCCCGATCGAGAATTTCCGTGAGATTCATGCCGTCTCCCGCAGGGCGAGCGCCGTTCTGTGCCGGTGCTCCGGTTTATTCCACAATTCTGCCGTGCAGTCCGCGCACCTTCACCTCCGGTCCCAGGTGGCGGGCGATCTGCACCAGCTCCCGGTCCGAATAGGTCGGCTGTTTCGACAACTCGTCGTCGATGACCTCCACCGGATTGTACTGCTGCAGCACCCATCGCCGCACGCCGAGCGAAGTCAGTTCCCGGTGCATGGTCGCCAGATCCTCTTCCGAAAGCAGCCGCTTGTGGACGGTGGTGCGGATGTCCAGATCAAGCTCCGCGCCGAGTGCCAGGCGGATGCTTTTCCGCACCCGTTCCGCGACCGTTTCATCCCCGGTGCCGGTCAATTGCGCATACCGGGCGGCCGGTGCTTTGTAGTCGATCCCCATGGCATCCACGCCGACCGACTGAAGCAGCCGTTCCACCCGATCGGGAAAGGTGCCGTTGGAATCCACTTTGACCAGATAGTCGCGGGAACGGATGTTGCGGATAAATTCCCCGATATCCTCGTGCAGCATCGGTTCGCCGCCGGAAATCACCACCCCTTCGATCAATCCCCGCCGCTGGTCGAGAAATCCGAAGAACTCCTTTTCCGTCACCCGTGGCTGGCTGGTCGGATCGAAGACCAGACAGGGATTGTGGCAGAACGGACAGCGCAGGTTGCAGCCGCCGGTGAAGACGATGCAGCCGATCCGCCCGGGATAATCGACCAGTGTGAACTTGTTGAACCCTCGTAAATCCATTGTATTACCGCCTGTCTGCAGAAAAAAGGGCCGGATGCCTGCGGCGCTCCGGCCCCTGAATCAGTCCGTTCCCTTACTTGACTTCGAAGGTCTTGCGGTCCTTGAACTCTTCCTTCTTGCCCTTGTTCCAGTTGGAAACCGGGCGGAAATATCCGCAGACGCGGCTGTACACTTCAGTCTTTTC
>OLGD01001112.1_pt1 | contig 44551 bp, 43 predicted proteins | sample 1605311 | NCBI WGS metagenome assembly OLGD01 (sample SAMEA3888917, study PRJEB22519) | human gut metagenome | biome: human gut; feature: human-associated habitat; material: faeces | place: Denmark | collected 2010
AGCCTTCTGCCTCTTTTTTTCATCCCCCCAAATTAAAAACTTTTGAAATTACCTCGAGAATAAGCGATATCTGCGATATTGCGGGAAGTTTCCAGCAACAGGCGGCGCGCCTCTTTCAAACGCAGCATCAAAACATATCGAGCAGGAGAAACATCGAAACTTCTCCCCCAATACCGGAAAAATGAACTGCGGGAAAATCCATATTCCGCGGCAATTTGTGGAATGGAGAGATTGTCGGCGGCATGCAGCTGGATGTAGGATACCAGCCGCTCAAATCGGCTCGACAGTTCATCGTTCATTCCCGCTCTGTTCTTTTTTTGAAAATAAAGCTCTTCCAGCAGTTGGAAAACCACCAGATCGATTTTGTCGGCCATGGAAAACTCCACCGCCCGTTCCATCATGTCGCGCAACTTGCGCAGCAAACCGGAAACTTCCGGGGAAAGTTGAATGTTCCAACACAGAACATCATCGATCAATCCCATGCGGCGAAAGGCTTCCAGAAGCTCGGATGGATAGATGAAAAAGAAAACATCACGTACGTCCAACAGATCGTAACTGTATTCCATGCAGGGAAGTTTCACCAGAATGTGGGGATAGGAGTTCATGTATTCCCGCCCGGCTATTCGCTGGTGAATAACTTCGCGAGAAGGCGAAACGCGAATGCAGAATTCCAACTTGTCCGGCAACACTCTGGCAGCTCGTCTCCCGGCAGCCTCCACCACCTTCGCATCACGGGGCGACCCGATGATCCGACCGATTTCACTGACCTTCCATGGAAAATCCAGGTAGCGGCGGCATCTTCGCAGCGAGATCCAGATCCGCTGTACCTCCTCCTGATTCATTCCGTTCAATTCTCCGGGTGAATGGGCTGTGGAAATATCACGGTTCAATATCGCACCTCTTGAGCTGGAATGCAACACCCGCCGGACATTTTCATCGAACAAAATAGGAAGCCGGATGTCTGGGCGGTTCTCCAGGCCGAGCATCCGGCGGCGTTGTCACCGCTCCGGAGAATCTATGGCAACCTCTTCCGGCCCGACCAGATAGACCGGAGCTGCCGGGATCGCCCGGGGCAGAGAAATGCGCCGTCCTAGATGATCGGCAATTTCAGTCGCCTCACCCCGGAGAGATAGCTTGACCTCTCTGGGCTGCTGCTCGGTCCACAACGCCCAGACCTTCTTACCATCCGGCCGCGTCCAGAACGCACAGAAAACACCCTGCTTCAGCGACAAGCTGGGGCGTGAGGCCCCCGCAGGACAAAAGCCGGCCAGCGTCCTGTACGCGTGGAATGACGCCTTGGGCTCAAGCTGATTTTTCCGGACAATGCCGAAATGCCCTTCCCGCTGATCCGGCGCCCGCTCGTCGGAACGAAAATTGTACCAGAAAATCCTGGGAATACCGTAGGCCAGCGCAATCAGATAGGTCCGGGGGAGCATTTCCGCCTGCTGCTGTTCCGATACGGTTTCACAAACCGAAAGCATCGTGCAGACGATGATATTTCCCTTGAGATCGCTGTTCAATTTGTAGAGCGCCGCAACCACCCCCTTGTAGGAATCGGTACCTGCTTCAACCAGCGGAATAAATTGATCTCCGGGCTTCAGATTCCGGTCATGCAGGAAACGGCTGCTCGGGCGAAAATCCACCTGAAACTTTCCGGAAAATTCCGGTGCGGGCTTCTGGTAACTCTCCTTCTGAGGCACACGATTGTCGGTCCACCAGGCCTCCCAGCCCAGATGAAACATCGGCATGTATTTCTCGTTGACCTGAACCCGACGGTAGGAATCCCCGTTTCGGCGCAAATCGTAATAAAACGGCAACCCGGACGGAAGCAGCAGCGTCCCCCCCTTCCGGACATAAGCGAGCAGATCCGGAATATATTCCCCGGGAAATTCCTCGCCTATCGCCGGCATCAACGCGGGAGAGCGGGCCGGATCAAGATCTTTCAACTGATCCAGCCGGATCCGCTCCACGTTCCGGAAAATGCCCAGATTATATTCCGGGTTGAATTTTCTCGTTCCGGTAAATTTCCGTCCCGAATCATCGATGACCGAGATAGTAGAACGGGAGGGATCGATTCCGGCACGGAGGAAAGCTGCCGGCAGAATTTCACGATACAGTTTCGGGGGTTGTGCGGTGGACCAGCCCACCTCCGTAATCCAGATCGGTTTGTTGATGTTGTATTTCTTCATCAGCTGCTTGAGATTTCTGATCTGTTCAATCATCCGTTCCGGCGTTCCCTGCCAATGATAGGGATGAATGTTCATGACATCAAAATAGTTCCCCGCACCCGCCGCAAACGATTCTTCGATGTAGTCCAGCGGCACACCCGACGTGCCTCCATACAGCACGACAAGTTCTGGCGAAACCTTCTTGATCTCCTCATAAGCCCGCTTCAGCAATGCGGTGTAGTTCGCACCGCTGGGTTTGTCCCGCCAGAACACCTGCAGATTCGGTTCGTTATACACCTCCCAGGTGCGAAGGCGATCGCCGTACCGGCGCACCGTTCGGGAGACATATTCCCCCCAGGCGTCCAGATGCCGGTATGCCGGTCGTGCCCAGGCAACATCATAATCCAGAATCGGAAGAATATTCATTCCGTCGTCCTCCGCCAGGCGGAGTAGCTGATCCAGGCGGTTGAAATTCCACTTCCCCGGAACTGGATTCACACCGTTCCAGTCAAAATCGGTTCTCACCCAGCGGATGCCGATCTCTTTCATCAGCTCGAACTCCTGCGGAGCAATCTCCAGTTCGCCCCGGCTCACATGTGCGCAGATGCCGTAAGGACTCTCTGCGCTCCGAACCACTCCCAGCATCATCATGACCATCATGCTGGCGGCAATCTTCCCCGTCACTCCAGAAAACATACTATTCCTCCTTGACTGTTCTGGTTAATTTGCTTCAACCGGAATCGGATTCCCCGCTTCATACCAGGTCTCCAACTGATAATCCAGACTGTTTAATTCAAGACCGGTGTAACTTCCGGCATGCCCATCCGCAAAGGCGACCGGAGTCCGGTTGCGATGCGTCAGGACAATCCTCGTACCGGAAATCCACTCCGCCTGCTCGCTCGTCCGGGCGAACTTCACATAAGGCCGGTTCAGATTCGGCCGCCAGGTATCCGCGTAAATCAGAGAGCCGCCGGGCTTCTTCATCAGAGCGGTTCGCAGATAAATTCCAACCGTCACGCCGTTCACCTTCGGCCGCAGAACATAATTCCCCACCTTCTGAAGGTAACCGCCCTGAACATTCTGATCCAGTTTGGTGTTCTCCATGCCGAACGTATGCAGCGCCCCTCGGGAATCTTCATCCTCCTTGTTCAACGCGGAAGGGCACTGCATCGCTCCCCGTGGAGAATAACGCAGTGTCTCGAATTTGGAGGACCAGTAGATCGCACCATTCTCCTCAAGTTGTTCGCAGATCAGATAATCCTGATAATCATTGCCATAGGTCTGCTGGGCCATCATCGTCTGCTTCTTGTTGTTCAGACATTTCAACTCCACAGCATGTTCCCGGGCACGATTCAGCGCCGGCAGAAGCATGGCAGCCAGAATGGCGATGATCGCAATTACTATGAGGAGTTCAATAAGAGTAAATCTCGTTCTGCTCATGCCGTTTTCCCTTCGTATTCAACATTCAACTCCGTTGCAGACCACACTCTTCCCGAAATATTCTCACTCCTGATTTCCGCAGAGAAAGCTGCAGCTCCGAAACATTCAGCTCCGCAGGGATCCGGATTCCGCGTTCGACCATCAGAGCAGCGGCACAACCGGCGGCCTGCCCGGTCATCGCTGCGGCAGGAATCACCCGGGTGATCTCCCATGCATCGTTCCGGGCAGATACGCAGCGGCCGGCGACAAGCAGGCCGCCCGGACTCTTTTCCGGGTACAATGCACGGAACGGAATCTCCCAGACCGGACCGGCCCGCCGCCAATCGGGAGCCAGCCCGATGGAATCCTCGAAATGCCAGTCACTCTGCCCGTCATCCAGCACATGGGCTCCGGTGATGCAGTAGATTTTTCTGAACTGAGGAATCACCGGCAGTTTCAACGCATAGAGCTGATCGCGCCCGCAAGGCAGTTGAGCCTGCTCGCGCCGGTAATATTCCCGAAGCACCCGTCGGCTCCGGACTACGAAATCGGAACAGCTCCGACCGTTCATCCCCCGATAGATGCGGCGCTCAGAACCCTCTTCGATGTAGGAATACATGCGAATGTCGCTCTCAAATCCCGCAGGCCGCCTCCTGTCGCATTGCAGTGCCCATATCGAAAGGTAGTTCTCTTCAGAAATACAATCGACACCCGTCTTTCCGGCTACGGAACAATCGCCGCTTGCATCGATGAAACACCCGGCGGAGATCCGCCCGAGGCCACTGGTATTGCAGACGATCAGCGATTCAACGGCGTCACCTTCGGAATTCAGAACGGTATCGCAGACGCAGGTATCGTACCAGAGATCGACTCCATGCCGCTCAAGAAGTTCATCCAGCGCCAGAATAAACGCCGCCGGCGAAAATACCGTCCGATAACGCCGGAGTTCCGGCGCGTTTTTTTCTTTCCTCCAGTCTGGCGGAATATCGCCCGGTCCGTACGCGATCGAGGCGAGAAGCAGTTCCTCCGGCAGGCCGTAAAGGACCTGCGTCCCGTTTCCATCGCAGAGCGGGAGGTAGATATAGACCAGACCGGAGGTAGCCAGTCCGCCGGGCAGAATCATCTTTTCGAGCAGCGCGACCCGTTTTCCACACCGCGCGGCCTGCAGAGCCGCGGCAATGCCGGCAATGCCGGCACCCGCCACCACAATATCATACTGTACAGAGAACTTTATATTCATTTTATCTCATCTGCTTTTTATTTCTTTCATCGAAAAATCCCATCAGCATCCTCTTTGTCCTACTTTAGTATAGCAAATTTCAGAAGAGAAACAAAGAAGGATTGTCCCAAATAAATATTGTTTTTGTCTCAGTCGAACGGATGGCGCTTGAACTACGTGCCCTGCTGTCCTCCGGGCAGTGACAGGAAATTCTCCGCAGAAAAGAAAAAAGCGGAAGCTCCACCTGAAGCTCCCGCCCGAAATCAGCCGGAAAACGCCTCCTGATCAGGAGCGGCGATCGAGCAACTCCAGCGGATAGTTACGGTCGCCTGCCACAAATGTCGTATTCGTCGGGAAAGCGAAATTCAGTCCGGCGGCGTTGAACCTCCGGAGAATCTCCAGATTGATCTCATGTTTCCAGCGCAGGAACTGCAGGTAATCCAGCGTCTGAAACCAGACGATCACACTGATGTTCAACGACCAGTCCTTGTAATCGGTGAAGTAGATGATCGGCGGCTGGGTTTCCATATTGAACCCGGGGTGTCCGTCGAGAATTTCATGCAGAATCCGGCACGCTTCCTCCATCTTCTCCGGCGTCGTATCGTAAGTGAGCCCGATCGAAAATGGCCACTTGATCGTCGGCCGCAAAGCGATGTTCTCTATGGTGCCATCCGCCACCTGCCGGTTCGGCACACAGAAGAGGAAGCCATCCAGAGAACGAATCTGCGTACTGCGCAGCCCCACCGCCTCCACCATGCCGTCCACATCGCCGATCCGCACCCGGTCGCCAATGGAAAACGGTCGGTCAAGCACAATCATGATCGAACCGAACACGTTGGCGATCGTCTCCTGCGCGGCAAATGCAATCGCCAGCCCGACCACTCCCGCACCGGCCAGCAGTGAGGTAATGTTCAAGCTGAGGATGTTCTGCAGAATGAAAAGCGCGGCAATCAGTATCACCACCACCTTGACCGTCTTGCGGATCAGATCGATCAACAGCGAATCCATCCGGCGCCCGGGAGTCCGCTCCGCCCGGCGCTGAAAGAAATGGTCGAGCAACCCGATCAGCCGGAACAACCCCCAGACCGTACTCACCGCCAGCGATGCCAGCAGAAGCCGCAGCCAGATCAACGAATAGATTCCCGGCATCGACTTCAACAGCGGCTGCGCACTGATGAACACCCCGAGGCAGCAGAGGAAGCAGGCGACCGGCCAGTGAAACGCCTCATAGAGCCGTCGCTGAAAGCTTACATGCTGCACCTCCTCCAGTTTCTGCAGGAAAAAACGGCGGATGACGAAACTGAGCAGAAAAATAAGGCCGAACGTCACGGCGGTGCCGATCACGAAAACCAGCAGATCCCCCGCCCGGTCCTGAAACCACTCTCCAACACGGGCGCACCAGTCGGCTACCCCCTCGTACCAGTCCCGCGGGCTCATGAGAGAGAACTTTTTCGGAGCAGCGGTCGGAGCTGCAGGAGCGGATGTCGCCCCCCGCACAATGTCGAAATCCTTGACTACGATGACGATTTTCCCATCCGGAAGCGATTCCGAAGCCGCAAACGAAGTTCCGGAAATCGCAAACAGTGAAACCAGCAGCAGCAGAAAACGACGCATGAAAAAACCATTCCTCCCTTGTGGTGTGAAACCATTTATCCTCAATAACGTATCCCGGAAAACCGCCTTCGTCAACCCCGGAAAGAAAAAATCCGTCGGGAATCTCCCCGCGCGCCCTTTTACCGGATGTCGACTCAGACCCCGGGGCGATCCCCCCAGATCAACTTGTGCATCTGCAGCTGCATCCGGACCGGCAGGCGCGATTCGACCACCCACGCGGCAAGGTCGGCAAATTCGACGCGCCCCCAGACCGGGCTGAAAAGCAGATTCGGCGTCTTCGCCGCCAGATCGTACCGCCGGATTACATCGCACGCAAACTCGAAATCCTCCCGCGACGAGACGACGAACTTCACCTCGTCGCGCGGAGTGAGCCGTTCATAATTCCCGTAGTCATTGGCCTCCGCCATGCCGGAACCGGGCAGTTTGCAGTCGAGAATCCGGCACACCTCCGGAGGCAGAGGGGCGATGGAGAGCGACCCGTTGGTCTCGACCAGCACTTCAACCCCCGCGTCGAGAAGCGCCCGGCAGAGCGCGGGAGTTTCCGGCGTGAGCAGCGGTTCTCCGCCGGTGATTTCAACCAGCTTCAACCCGGAAGCACGGACAAGGCCGACCAGTTCCGGAATCTCAGCGGAGCGCCCCGCCTCCGCCGACTGCGCATAGCCGGTGTCGCAGTAGGAACAGCGCAGGTTGCACCCCGCAAGGCGCAGAAAGAAACAGGGGCGGCCCGCATGGGTGGACTCCCCCTGAATGCTTGCAAACGCTTCAACCAGCCGCACGGCTCAATCCTCGAAGTAGGTGACGGCGGAACTGTCGGACTCGCCGACGCGCACCTTCCAGACCCGGATCGGGCCGCCGTTCATCTTTTCGCCCATTCGGCGGTAGATGGTCCGCGCGAGCACCTCGCTGGTGGGGTTGAGCTCCTGAAACTCCGGCAGTTCGGAGAGGTTGCGGTGATCGTACTCTTCGAGCAGGGAATCGAGCTCCTGCTTGAGCTTGCGGAAATCCAGCGCAATACCGATCCGGTCAAGCTCGTTCGAACGGACCGTGACGGTGACCCGGTAGTTGTGACCGTGCAGATTGCTGCAATTGCCGTTGTAACCGCGCAGCTGATGTGCGGCGGAAAAACAGCGTTCGATTTCGATTTCGAACATGAATTCACCTCATAAAGATAAAACGCCCGGAGTGCCGGCCCCGGGCGGAATCGGGTTTTGAAACCTGTTTATGCGTTCTTCAGCGCGTCGAGCAGCTTGGGCTTGCTCTGAATGCCGTTGAACTCCTGGACGATTTTGCCGTCCTTGTAGAGGAACATCCGCGGGATGTTGACCACTTCGAACTTCGCCGCCAGTTCCTTGTTGTCGTCAATATTAACTTTGCCGATTACCACATCGTCAGCGGCTTCCTTCGCGACCTGTTCGAGAATGGTCCCGAGCATCCGGCAGGGATTGCACCATGGAGCCCAGAAATCGACCAGAACGGTACCGGAGCCGATCGTTTCCTCGAAATTCGCCGCGTTGAGATCTTTGATCGTCGCCATAATTGTATCCTCCTTCACAATTGCGCGGCCGCCCTCCCCGGACGGCACTCTTTTCGGACTAAATATAGCATGGTTCAGCAAAAATAAAAGCCGTTTCCGAAAATTATCCCGATGGAACCGGCAACTGATAATTTTCAGATTTCCGCCTGCAAAATGTGACGCATCTTCCGTTTTATCAGGAACATTTCATACTGCGGGAAACTGGATCGCATTCACATCACGTTCCGCACTGCCGTAACACCGACAATTTTCCGGAGATATTTTCTTGCAAATTCAAAATTTTAGATATATATTAGAAATAATTATCAATATTCAAATATTTCCCCGGTGCGACCGGGAAAACGATCGGGAGAAAAAAATGATTCAGAAATTTCTGCTTTTTGCCACGCTGGGTGCAATCTGCGCCCTGCCCACGTTCGCCGACGATGATGTCGATCTCAGAATCAACGGCGATTTCCGCGGCGCCGCCGCAAATGCCGCCACCGCTCCCGGCTGGATGGTCTCCACCGGAAACGGTTCGACGAAGATCGTCCGGGGCAACGACTTCGACGAGTTCGGCATTGAAGTGAACGCCACAGCTCAGAACGCGAAATCGGTCAGTTCGGATCTCTTCCCCGTTGCCGGGAACCTGCTCAAAATCGAATCCGAAGTGAGGGGATCCGGTGTCGCCACGGTCGGATTTGCCGCATTCGACGGCGCGAAGAATCCGCTGCCCGGCAGCGCGCAGTCCTATCAGGCTTCCCCCTTCTGGAGCAAAACCAAAAACTATTTCAACATCACAAACCCCAACGTCAAATTTGTCCGAATTGTCCTGACCGCTGAAAAGGGCGCCGCAGTGACCTTCCAGGATGTGGAAGCGGAGTTCAAGCGGACCCATGCCGCCCCGGCCGGGACCCCGGTTCCTGCCGCGGCTCAGGTGGTCGTGCCGCCCGCCGCCGCAGTAGCCTCGCAGACCGCCGCAGTGACCACGCAGGCCGCGTTGACAGCGGCGGCCCCGGCGCAGATGCTGATTCAGAACAAGCTCTATTCGCTCAACCGCCTCGCCGACCTTACCTGCCAGGCCACGGTACCGCTCCGGGGTGAGATAGACTTTGAACTTGAAGAGGAAGCGTCTCAGGGGCTGTACTGGGCCATCAACAGCTACGATCCGAACATCTGCCGGGTCGAGATGGAGCACGACCGCGGCGGCATCTGGCCCTTCCGCTACGACAAAGCGGAAATCGACCTCAAGGGGGTTGCCCCCGGCACCACCACGGTGGTCTTCACCCGGCCGGACGGGAAAACCTTCCGCGTCCTCTTCACCGTCCGCTGAACCGGCGGAACCGAACCGGAACTCTCCGGGGAATGGCTCCTGTCATTCCCCGGATTTTTTCTGCACCGGTTCGGCGGGCGGAGTCCAGATCACCCGGTGCGGCACGACGCGAAGCTCGCGCGCCGTATCCGCCTCCAGCCCGAGGCGGCGACAGCGTTCCCGCATGGTTTCGTCGCACCGTTCCGCCGGAACCGCGTCGATCCGGACCGCGCTCTCCAGCTCCGGCAGGCGGTTCAGCCGCGCGGCGAACGGCTCATACAGCGAATTGCCAGGATTCCGGTCGAACACCAGCAGCGCGATCCGATACGGCCGTCTCCGCCACACCCGGTGCACCAGTTCCAGCGCGGAGGCGGCTTCCGCCGCGCTCTCCCCGTCCGCCGTGATCCGGAACGGTTCCACCGTGTACTCGATGCGCAGCACCTGCTCAGGTCGGAACGGTTCCGCCGGCCAATCCGCCGACTGGAGATGGGCGCGCATCTTCCCCCAGTCGATCGACCGCAGAAGTTCCGGCAGGTTGCCGTAAATTCCGGCATGGTGGCCGTACTCCTCCCGGCACATCTCCCCGATCGCCGCTTCGGTCTCCCAACCGTTGAAGACGATGCGGAACGCGGCGACGACGGTTCCGGTGCGATCCGAACCGTGCCAGCAGTGGATCAGCAGCGGCTTCGGTTCGTCGCGGAGAATCTGGAGCGCCCGGGCGAGATGCGCCTCGGTCATGCTTCCGGCATTGCAAGGCACCGGGAACTCCCGGAGTTTCAGGCCGCGGATCTTCCGCCGGTCGGAGTGAAAGTTCCGCAGATTGAGAATGGTTCGAAAGCCGCGCCGCTCCAGCTCCCGGAACTCCTCCCGGTCCGGCTGGGCGCTGCGGAAGATACGGTTTTCCGCATCGACTTGGTGAAAGTTGCGCGGCAGGTCGCCCTCTCCCGCCGCCGCCGTCACCGCCATCACCGCCGAACCGGCGAGAAAGAGCAGCCGTCTGCACCATCGGTTCATATTCCGTCCCCTCCCTGTTCCCGTTCCCGGAACGACTGCGGCGAAACTCCCCAGAACCGACGGAAACTCCGGGAGAAATAGAGAGGATCCCGGAATCCGATCCGCGCGGCAACCTCCTTGCAGGAATATGGATAGAGGCGCAGCAGCCGGGCTGCCTGATTCATCCGCAGCAGATTGAGGTAGCGCATGGGAGCGACATGATAGTACCGCCGGAACAGCGCGGAGAAATGGGCCGGAGAGAGTTCGAACCGCGCCGCGACCGCTTCCACGGACAACGCCTCGGCAAGATGTTCGGCGAGGTAGAGTTTCATCTCCAGCACCCGGGCGGGAATCTGCTCTCGCCGGTCCCGGCGGAGACGATGCAGCTCGTAGAGGAAGAGGCGGAGCACCCCTTTCAGAAAGGGTTCATCCGGTTCGTACTGCATCAGCTCCTCGTGCAACAGAGTCAGGTACTTGGCGAAAATGCGCCCGGCGTCCATCCGGAGCGGGACGCCGACGGGGAGCTCATATTGTTCCAGAAGCGCCCCCATTTCCGGAAACTCCACGATCAGCCAGGAGTGCCGCCACGGATGATCGGATGAACCGTAGCGGTGCGCGCTTCCCGGCGGCCAGATCATCATCGACCTTTCGCAGGAACTTTCATTCTTCCAGCCGGAATTGAGCGTCACCGGCTCTTCGAAACAGATAATAAGCCACGGCCAGGGATATTCCGCTTTTTCTCCATGGTGAACGAGCACCGGCGGCATCCGGTCGTTCAGCGCGAAACCGCGGATCAGGAACCGTTCTTCCACCGAATTCCACGGAGTGAAACTGTCGTAATAACTCAATTCCGGATTCGACACCGTTTTCTCCATGCAATCATCGAATTTTCCATATCCGCCGGGTTGATTTCCGCTCCGCCGTCCACTATACTGGAACAGAGGAAAAAATTCAAGGACACAGCCGGAAGAATCCGGGAGAATTCTCTCCCCCAGGCCGGCTTCCGGAGGAAATTCGCATGAAAAGAGCAGAAACAGGACCGGACCGCATGAAACAGACCTTCCGCCCCTTTCCGCCCGGCACGGTGCAGGCCGGCGGCGAGATCCGCCGCCGCATGGAGTTGACCGCGGAGAAGATGCTGCGCCATATCGATGTGGAACAGTTGTTCGTCCGCCATTTCCGGCGGCGGTGCGCCGTCCCGGATCTTCCCGGCGGGTTTTCCGGCTACGGCATGTTCCTCGATGCGGCAGTCAAGGCCGCCATGCACGGTATCTGCGGTGAAGAGATGGTCCGCTTCAAAACGGAACGTCTGGCGGAACTCGCCGCAACGCAGACTCCGGACGGAGCCATCACCGCGTTCTCCGGCGCCCCCGGCTTCTGGGACAATCACGATCAGGCCTACATGATCCAGGCGTATGTGCTCGATCACCGGTATTTCCACCGTGAAAACTCCCTGAAAACCGCACTCCGTCTCGGGGAATTTCTCATCCGGCGCCGCACGCCGCTCACTCTCGGACTGGAAACGGCATTCCTGATGCTCTCGCAGGAGTCCGAAGATCCGCGCTTTACCGGGTACTGCCGCGACGTCTTCAAAATCGAGGAATCGATCGACGCCTATGACCGCATGCTGCCGGTCAATGGAACGGCGCACGTCTACACCTGGATCGCCCGGGTTCTCGCCCAGCTTCAGTACGCACAGCTCACCGGTTCCGCCGCCCCGGTGCTGTACGACGGGGCGAAAGAGCTTTACCGCCGGGTGTTCGGCGGGTTTTCCTCGATCTCCGGCTCCTGTTCCGGCGGAACCAACTGGGGCGAACTCTGGGATTCGACGCAGACCGGTCTCGGCAGATGGGGGGAAACCTGCGTCTCCGCCTATCTCCTGCGCTGCACGGCGAAGATGTTCGAATTCGATCCGGCGAGCCGTTACGGCGACCTCTTCGAGAGGATTCTCTACAACGCATTTTCCGGCGCACAATCCGCAGATGGACTGCGGCAGCGTTATTTCATCCCGTTCAACGAACCGGGCGAATGGTATGAACACGAGACCTACTGCTGCCCGAACAATCTGCGCCGCATGATGTTCGAACTTCCGGACGCCATCTGTTTCCAGACGCCGGACGGGGTGGCGGTAAATCTCTACACCGACTCCGAACTCCGGATGCCCGACGCAGTGCTCCGTCAGAAGACCGGTTATCCGGAATCGGAGGAGGTGGAGATATCGATCGACGCCGGAAAGCCGTTCACCCTTTCTCTGCGCATTCCGAACTGGTGCGCCGGAGCGACCGTTCAGGGAGAACGCGCTTCCGCCGGATGGTACCGCCTGCCGGTGACCGCCGGAAAAACGGCGTTGCACCTCCGCTTCCCGATGCCGGTCCGCCAAATCCGCGGCACGATGGCGCAGTCCGGCCGGATCGCGTTGATGCGCGGTCCGCTGGTCTACGGAGTGGAGCTGGAACGCAACCATCTCTCCGGGCACGACATCGACCTGCTGGAGATCGACAATACCCGCCCGTTTCGCCGCATTCCGGAAGGAATTGAGGTGTTCTGCACCATACCCAACCAGAGCCATCCGGAAAAAACAGTGCTCTTCACCCGATTTTCCAGCGAAAACCGCAACCGCACCTTCTTTCCCGCCGTCTCCCCGAGCGGCCGGGAGGATGATCCACTCTACCCGCCGAAACGAAAACTCCGCTCCGTCCGGTAAAAATTCCCGGTGCGGAAAAACGGCGATGGAAACCGCGCCCCTCCCGTGATATATTACCGGTGAAACGAAACATCCGGCAGGGAGGAACGAAACATGATGATCCGGGCGATCGAAGGCGACATCACAACTCTGGCGGTCGATGCCATCGTCAACGCGGCGAACTGTTCGTTGCTCGGCGGCGGCGGCGTGGACGGCGCCATCCACCGGGCCGCCGGGCCGGAACTTCTGGAGGCGTGCCGCAAATTCGGCGGCTGCCGCACCGGCGAGGCGAGAATCACCCCCGGCTTCCGGCTCCAGGCAAGGTTCGTCATCCACACCCCCGGACCGGTGTGGCATGGCGGTGACCGGAACGAGCCGGAGCTGCTCCGCCGCTGTTACGACAATTCGCTGCTTCTGGCGGCGGAAGCCGGATGCCGCTCCGTCGCTTTCCCCTGCATCAGCACCGGCGTCTACCGCTATCCGGCCCGGGCGGCGGCGGAGATCGCCGTCGCCGCGGCGCGGGAGTGGTCCGGTCCGCTGCCGGAAGAGGTGATCTTCTGCTGTTTCAGCGCCGGAGCGCTCGCCGTCTACCGGGAACTTCTGGAGCGGCGGGACGCGTGAACTATCAGGAACCGCTGTTCCGGCCTCCGGCGGAGGCGGAGAGCCTGATCTTTCAGGTGGCGTACGGCTGTCCGCACAACCGCTGCCGCTTCTGCGGCATGTACAAGCGTGTCCGCTACCGGCTCCGCCCGGAAGAGGAGGTGCTGGCCGAAATCGCCGACGCGGGGCGGCGCTATCCGGGACCCGCGCGGGTTTTTCTCGCCGACGGCGACTGCATGGCGCTCCCCTTCGACCGGCTGAAGCGGTACCTCGAAGCGCTGGACCGCGCCTTCCCCGCGCTGGCGCGGGTCGGGAGTTACGCCAACGGCAGTTCGATTCAGAACAGAACCGACGGGGAACTGGTCGAACTGCGCCGCCTCCGGCTCCACACCCTCTACCTCGGGCTGGAAAGCGGTTCGCAGGAGGTGCTCGACCTCTTCGGCAAGAGCGAACAGGTCGAAGGAATGATCGAAGCGGTCCAGCGGGCGCAGGCGGCCGGTCTGCGCCTTTCGGTAATGGTGCTCATCGGCCTCGGCGGACGCGCCCTGCGTCAATCGCACATCGAACGGACCGCCGCCGCCCTCAACCGGATGCAGCCGAAACTGCTTTCGGCGCTGCGCTTCATCCCGATTCCCGGCCTGCCGTTTCCGCCCGGATTCGAACCGGTGACCGAACAGGAGGCGGTGGAAGAACTGCACGATCTCATCAAACTTCTGGAGCTCGACCACACCGTGTTCCGAGCCAACCACACTTCGAACCCGGTTCCGCTCTCGGGAAGATTGCCGCAGGACCGGGAGCGGCTGTGCCGGGAGCTGGAATATGAACTCGCCTCCGGCGCGCTCGACCGGAACGGCCCCGGCATACTGCCCTTCGAACTGTAAGTTGCCGCCGCAGGCGGAAAATGCGTCAAAAACAGTCAAAAGAGGAGTCCTCAGCTTGATGAAAATACACTGCGAAACCCCGTATCCCGGAATCCGGAAACTCACCTTCGGCGAACCGGAATCCTGCGTTCCCTCCGCCCAGCCCTACCGGAAAGCGCCGCTCGCCGAAGCGATCGCCGCCCTGCCGGAACCGGAGACCGCACCGTTTCCACCGGAAGAGATCCGCTTCACCGTCTCCCCCCGCGGCTGCCGCCTCGAACTGCCGCTCCGGCCGGGGGAGGATCTCTACGGATTCGGACTCCAGCTCAAGAGCCTGCGCCAGACCGGGAAAAAGCGGACGCTCCGAGTCAACAGCGACCCGGTCGCCGACACCGGCGACAGCCACGCGCCCGCGCCGCTCTACTTCTCCACCGCCGGATACGGCGTCCTGCTGGACACCGCCCGCTACGCGACATTCTACACCGGAGGAAACCTCCCCTTCTCCCGCCGGAAAGCCGCCGCCTCCGCCGGTGACATCAAGCTCACCGAGGAGGAACTTTACGCCTCATCCGGCGCGACGGCCCCGGTCATCGCCGAGGTTCCCGCCGCCCGCGGCGTCACACTCTACCTCTTCAGCGGCCCGACGCTGCTCGACGCGGTGCGCCGCTACGTGCTCTTCTGCGGCGGCGGCTGCCTGCTGCCGGAGTGGAGCCTCGGCAACTGGTACCGCGCCTGCGGCACCGCCACCGAAACCGAAGTCGCCGCCCTCGCCCGCGAACTGCGCGAGGAGAACATTCCCTGCGATGTGCTCGGGCTGGAACCGGGCTGGCAGTCGCACGCCTACTCCTGTTCGCTGCGGTGGAGCGAAGAGCGCTTTCCGCACCACCGGGAGCTGGTGGAATCGCTGCGGAACTCCGGCTTCCGGATCAACCTCTGGGAACACGCCTTCCTCCACTCCACTTCGCCGCTCTACGAACCGATGGCGGACTACGCGGGCGAATTCGAGGTGTGGCAGGGGGAGGTCCCCGACTTCACGATTCCGGAGGCGGCGAAGCTCTTCCGCGACTACCACGCGAAGGAGTTCACCCGGCGGGGCATCAGCTCCTTCAAGCTCGACGAGTGCGACAACTCCGACTTCATCCGCAGTCCGTGGTCGTTCCCGGAGTGTTCCCGTTTCCCCTCCGGCTGCGACGGGGAACAGATGCATTCTCTCTTCGGCCTGCTCTATCAGCAGACGATTCTCGACGCCTGCCGCGACGCCGGGATCCGCACCTGCGGGAGCGTCCGCAATTCGCACGCCTTCGCCCCGCCGATGCCCTTCGTGCTCTACAGCGACCTCTACGACCACCGGGACTTCCTGCGCGGCGTCGCCGGATGCGGCGTCGCCGGCATGCTCTGGACGCCGGAACTGCGCCACGCGCAGTCGCCGCGGGACTACCTGCGCCGCCTCCAGTCGATGGTGCTCGCGCCGCAGATGCTGATGAACATCTGGTCGATGCCCCACCCGCCGTGGCGGCAGCTGGTCCGCGAACGCAATCTCGCGGGCGAATTTCTCCCCGAAGCGGAACAGCTCCGGCTCAAGACGCTCACCCGGAAGATCCTCGAACTTCGCATGGGATTCCTCCCCCTCCTCTACGCCGCGTTCGCCGACTACCGTTTCCGGGGGATTCCGCCGTTCCGCGCGCTCGCGATGGAGTGGCCGGAAGATCCCCGGCTGCGCGAGGTCGATCAGGCGTGGATGGCCGGGGAGAATCTGCTCTGCATCCCCTTCACCGCCGACGAGGAGGAGCGCACCGTTCCGCTGCCGGAAGGGGGCTGGCGGGACTATTACACAGGGGAACTCTACCGGGACGAGGTCACCCTCCGGCCGGACGAGGAGACGCTGCCGATTCTGGTGCGCGAAAATTCGATCATTCCGGTCGCCCGCCCGGTCTCCCATGTCGCCGACGGCATGGTCTACGAACTCGTGCTGCGCCTCTACGGCGAGACGCCCTGCCCGGCCCGGCTCTACGCCGACGACGGCTGGAGCTTCGAGTGGGAGAAGAATCCGGAGCACAGGGGCGAGGTGCGCGCCGACGGCACCGCTTCAGCCTCTCTCTCCGGGCGGTACCGGATCGACGCGGTCGCGCAGATCGGCCGCTGAATCCGGCCCGCCGGTTCAGGAGATGCGGCGCAGCGCAAGTTCGATCGCCGCGTAGAAGCTGCCGGTGTCGGCCACCCCCTTCCAGGCGATGTCGAACGCGGTACCGTGGTCGGGACTGGTCCGCACGACGGGCAGCCCGAGCGTCGAATTGACGCCGCGGTCGAAGGCGAGCATCTTGAAGGGAATGTGCCCCTGATCGTGGTACATCGAGACGATTCCGTCGTACCGGCGGCGGGTCTCCTCGATGAAAAGCGTGTCGGGCGGGAACGGCCCGTCGATGTCAATCCCCTCCGCCCGGAGCGCGGCAAGCGCGGGCTTGACCGTCTCCTCATCCTCCTTCCCCATGCAGCCGTTCTCCCCGGCGTGCGGATTGAGGGCGGCGGCGGCGAGCCGCGGACGGGCGACCCCTTCGCGCCGGACCACCTGATCCAGCAGCCGGGTCACGTTGACGATCCGGTCGAAGGTCACCTGCCGCGGCACCTCCGCCAGCGGAATGTGGGTGGTGACGAAGACCATCCGCAGATCTCCGGCGGACTGCATCATCACGAAATTCCGAGTGCCGCACAGCTCGGCGATCCGTTCGGTATGGCCGGTGAAGGGGATTCCTGCCAGGTTGACCGAATACTTGTTCATCGGGGCGGTGACCAGCGCCCCCGCCTTCCCGGCGAGCACATCGAGCGTCGCCATGGAGAGCGCGTCATAGGCGAGTTTGCCGCAGCGCGCCGAAGCCTCGCCGATCGCCAGCTCCGAAAAGGGGAGGCTTCCGGCGGAACGGACCTCCGGCAGAACGCCCCCGCTCCACCGCTTCGCCGCCTCGGCGAGGATCGACGGCTCGCCGTAGAGGCGGAACTTCACCCGCCCGGCGAACCGGGAATCGGCGGCGGCGCGCACCGCCAGCTCCGGACCGATTCCGGCAGGATCTCCCGCCGTCACGGCGATGACCGGCAGGGCGGACTCCATCGTCACCACTCCTGCCCCTTCCTCGTGAAGTAGGCGGCGACGTTGGGCACGATCGGCTTGATCAGCGTCTTGATCGCCTTCGCGTATTCGCGGATCTCCGACTGGGCGTGATCGCTGTCGCGCAGTTCGAGGAAGTGGAGCAGATTGCCGAGATCGACCGTGCCCCAGAAGGTGACCATCATGTTCTGCGGCAGCACGCCGCGCGCCTGTTCGCGGCAGACGCCGGACTCCAGCAGGTGCTCGTAAAGTTTCAGGCTGGCGCGGTTGTGCGCGTCGATCTCCGCCTTGAGCTCCTCTCCGCTGAACGAGGGGTCGAAATAGGAGGCCTGCCGGTTGTCCTCCGACTGGCGGCGGAGCGTGCCGGGAGTGTAGAACTCCATGTCGATCTGGGTGTAGCGGCGCGAAATCTCATTGTAGCTCCAGGTGCGATGACGGTGCCACTGCCCCCGGACGAACAGAGGACAGTGCACGCTGAAGGTGAAGACCACATGTTCGAGCGGGCTGGTGTGACGGTTTTCGATCAGGTAGTTCAAAAGCCCGATGTCGCGCTCGTCCATCGTCTGCTTGAGCTTGCCGAAGGAGACCCGGGCGGCGTTGACGATCGTCGCCTCCGAACCGAGGTGATCGATCAGGCCGACCCACCCCTGCCCGTCGAGGACTTTCACATGATTGACCGGCGGTACGTTGAGATGTTCCATTCTCTTGCTCTCCCGTTGGCCGCGAGGCGGCCGAGTTGTGTGTTGAATCTTATTTCGTCTCTGTTCCATTCGTCAACGAAGCCGGTTTCTCCTCCCCGGCCCCTTTCAGCAGCTCCAGCACCAGCTGTTTTGCGGCGGCGGCCGATCTCTCCACCGCCTCCGACATCGCCCGGACTGCGGCCGCCGGGGAGTCATCCCGGATCGGCGCTTCGCACAAAGTGTTGCGTTCCAGCGAGGCGCCGTCAGAAAGCCGGGCTGAATAATCGACGCCGACCACCGCCAGCTTCCGCTTCCGATCCAGCTCGAACCGGTAGACGGTTCCGCCGAGCCGGACCGTTTCGCCGCTCCGGCGGATCTCCTCCGGATCCGGCATCGCCGCCCGGAGCCGCCGTTCGATCAGCAACTCCGGACTCACCAGCCAGCGGTTGTACTCGTCGGTCAGCATCCGGTCGTCCTCCGCCCGGATCAGGAACCGCCGGTCCGCGCCGGAGACGTTCCGGAAGACGCCGAACCGCACCGGAGCCGACAGAGAAGCGCTTTCCGCCGCCGGCGGCTGCGCCAGATCGTACTCCGCCGGTTCCACATACTCCGGCCCCATCAGGGCGCACCCCGCCGCGGCCAGAAGCGCGGTCGCCAGCATCGTCGTGACAATTCTCTTCATACTCTCTCTCCGCAAGTTCTCTCTACTGCGCCGGAGGAATCCGCAGCGTCTGCCCCACCCGCAGACCGGTGGCACTGTTCAACTGATTTGCCTCCAGAATCAACCGGTACTTCGAAGCCGAACCGTAAAACCGGCGGGCGATTCCTCCGGGGGTGTCTCCGGCGCGGACCGTGTAAAACTGCTCCGCCGACGGCTGCGGACGGGACGGTGCCGGCGGCGCAACCGGAGCGGCAGAAGCCGCGCTCCGGACCTGCGCCTTCTGCCGGTCCATGATGTAACGCTTGAGGAAACCGATCTGGCGGCGGAGTGCGTCATTCTCCTGCCTGAGCAGTTCCAGTTCATCCGCCGGCGGTGAAGGCAGCTCTTCACGCGAGAGTTCGCGCAGGAGCTTCGCCCGCGCCATCCGGCAGTACCCCTCCACCGTCTGCCGGTCGGAGGAGTCCGGAGCCAGCGCCAGATAACGCCGGTAGAAGTAGAGCGCCGCCGCCGGATCGGCCAGCGCTTCGTCGTAAAGGGTCGCCAGTGCGAGATTCGCCTCCGGCGCATCCGGGCGGCGTTCGACCAGCCGCCGGTAGAAACGCTCCGCCGCCTCGGCATCCCCATCCCGGCGGCTGCGGTCGCCCTGCACCATCAGCGGATCCCGGCGGATGTCCCCGTCGCCGCACCCGGCGACGAGAAGCAGAAGAGAGACCGGCAGCAGAAAAATCGCCCTCATCGTTTCTCCTCCCCGGCCATCATCTGCCGCAGCACCGCAAGGCCGCAGACCGCCGCCGTCTCCAGACGGAGCACATAAGGCCCGAGATTGAGCCCGCGGACCCCGGCGGAGAGAAACGCCGCTTCCTCTTCCGGGGTGAATCCCCCTTCCGGGCCGACCAGCCAGGCAAAATCGCCCCCGGCAACTTCCTCCCGCTCCGACGCCTTCCCGGCGTCGACCGCTCCGAAAAACGCCTGGATCTTCCGTTCCCGGATCTCTTCGAGCGCCTCCGCCGGACTCATCATCGGCAGAATTCGGGGGAGAAACGGATTCTTCGACTGCTTGCACCCTTCGCGCAGCAGAGTTTCCCAGCGATCACTCCCTTCCGGCTGCGCCACCGAACGTTCACAGCGGAGCAACCGGATCGACCAGACCCCCAGCTCGGCCGCCTGCTTGAGCAGCACGTCGAACTTCGCCCGGCGCGGCACCGCGCAATAGAGATGGAGCCGCTTCGAAGGTTCCGGTTCCCGGCGGCGCTCCGCGATCACCAGCGTTCGGCGGGGTTCCACCCGGGCAACGGCGACAAGGCCGCGCCCGTCGAAGAGCGCGACCGCGTCGCCCGGCGCCGCCCGGAGCGTTCGGAAGAGGTGGTCGAACTCGCTCTTTTCGAGCTCCGCCGCCTCGCCCGGCTCAGGAATGGTTTCGCAGAAAAAAGTTCGCATGAAAGATCCGTATCTGATTGTCTCGCCTTAATTTATCCCCCGGAACGGAAAAAATCAATCCCGCGGCGCGCTTTTTCCGGAGGGGTGCCGGAGACAGTCAGCGCCCGAGATAGCGGCGGCGCACCCGCATGCCGATCGAACAGAGCAGATCGTAGACATGGGTCCCCTTGAGCTGTGCCCACTCTTCAAACGGAATGAAACGGTCCTTCTGGCGACCGATGCAGACCACCTCGTCGCCCGGCTTCGCCTCCGGCGCGTTCTCCAGCGAAATCGTGGTGTAGTCCATCGAAATGCGCCCCAGTACCGGACAGAGTTCGCCGTTGACCAGCACGTAGCCGCGGTTGGAGAGTGCCAGCGGCAGCCCGTCGGCGTATCCGGCGGCGATGGTGCCGACCCGGGTCGGCCGGGCCAGCCGGTGCATCCGGCCGTAGCCGATGCACGATCCCGCCGAAAGAATCCGCACGGCGGCGAGCCGCGTCTTGAGTTCGACCACCGGCGAGAGCCGCATCGACTGGCGGACCTCGTTGTCGTAGTAGCCGTACATGTTGATGCCGCAGCGGGCAACGGTGAACGGCGCGTGCGTGCTCTCCGGGAAGTTGTTGAGCGCGTCGCTGGCGGCCATATGGATGTCGGAGAAGGTCATTCCCTCCCGCGCGAGCTGTGAGAGCAGCACCTTGAAGGCGGCGAGCTGGCCGAGGCTGTAGTCGTCGTAGCGCCAGAAGGCGCTGGAGAAGTGCGAATAGATTCCCTGAATGTCGAGGTTGGGAAGAGTGCGCATGGCGAGGATCTGCTCCGCGGCGTTCTCCGCGGGCATGCCGAGCCGCCCCATGCCGGAGTCGACGGTGACGGCGCAGCGGACGCGCCGGTTCTGCCGCACCGCCTCGGCGCTGATCATCCGCGCCATTTCCAGATCGTTGAGCGGACAGACGATGCCGTACTCCACCGCCGGAGCGATCTCGTCGGGCAGCAGATTGCCGAGGATCTGGACCGGCAGTCCGAGCGGGGCAAGTTCGAGCGCCTCGTTGATTTCGGCAACGCCGAAGGCGTACGCCCCGGCGGATTTCACCACCTCGGCCACCGGCAGCACACCGAGGCCGTAGGCATTCGCCTTGAGCACCGCCATCAGCCGGCAGGGGGCGACCCGCCGCCGGATCTCCATGAAATTCTCCGCCAGAGTATTCAGATTAACTTCGAGATTGACGCGACTTTCCTGGCTCATTTTTCCCTCAAAACTGATTTGCACGAACAGATGCTTAAGCATAATATATCACGCGAGCCGGCGGAAACAAGTCGGCAGACCCGCGCCGGCTCTTGAAAAGTAAGAGCCACGGGTGTATATTATTCGGTTATCATTCGAAATAAAACAGAAACCACGTTTCTCAAGGAGTGAGTAAAACATGTTCAGCGCATCCGATTTGAAAAAAGGGCTGAAGATCCAGATCGACGGCGCCCCGTGGGTCATCACCGAGTTCGATTTCTGCAAGCCGGGCAAGGGCACCGCGCTCTACCGCTGCAAGCTCAAGAACCTGATCAACGGCTCCGGCATGGAGAAGACCTACCGGCCGACCGACAAGATTGAGAAGCCGGACCTCGAAGAGCGGGAGATGTACTACTCCTACTTCGACGGCCACCACTACATCTTCAGCGATCCGAACACCTATGAAGAGATGGCGGTCTCCGCGGAGACCCTCGGCAAGCAGGCCTATTTCCTGATCGAGGACAGCCTCTGCAACTTCGTCCTCTTCAACGGCGAGCCGATTGAAATCACGCTGCCGACCTTCATCGAGAAGGAGATCGTCGAAACCGAGCCGGGCGTCCGCGGCGACACCGCCACCAACGTCACCAAGCCGGCGAAGATCGACAACGGCTATGAGATTCAGGTGCCGCTCTTCATCAATCAGGGCGACATCGTAAAGATCGACACCCGCACCGGAGAATACGCCGAACGCGTCAGCAAGGCGTAATTTTGCGGGCAACAGAAAGGGGAGCGGCTGCAAGAGCTTCCGAGAATTGCAGCTGCTCCTTTTTTATTGCGTCGATTCAACGGATCGATTGCCAGTCGAACATCACCCCGAGAGGCGGATTCTTCATCGTAATCAGGCGCGTGTACACTTCGTGCGCATTCGCCGGAGATACCATTTCTGAGACAAGGGGCCGCATCTTCATCTTTCCGTTGGCAAGGAACCGCAGAAATGTCCGGTAATCGTCGTTCGCAGTCCAACGTTCCGGCCGCGATCCCCCCTCCGCATGGTTGCTGGTATGCGCGCCGATCAACGCAATGCCGGGCAGATGAACTTCCCGATAAAAATCGATCGGAGCATCCGGTACTCTTGTACAGCCCAGAAGCGAAATCCGTCCGCGTTTGGCAGTGTACTGCAACGCCTGTTTCAGAGCTGCGGCAACTCCCGTCACCTCCACCACGGCATTCACCCCTGCTCCATCGGTAAATGCTCTGATCTGTTCTACAAAATCAGCATCTCCCGGATGGAACGCCGCATCCGCACCGAGTTCCATGGCAAGTGCCAGCCGGACCTCGTCATAATCGGCAACCATCAGTGGAACCGCTCCGGAAAGCGCGGCAAACTGCAATGCGATCATCCCGAGAATTCCCAATCCCGCAATCATCACGGATTCCCCCGGCTCGATTCGCAGATTCCGCACCCCCAGCATGGAGAACGAGGCGATGTACGCGAAGGCGGCATCCCGCAGATCAATGGAGTCGTTGGTGATTTTAAATACGCTGTCCGCCGGTTTGACCGTATGAGAGCGATGCCCGCCCGCGGTAATCAGAACCCGGTCCCCCGGCTTCAGAGAGGTGACGCGGCACCCCGTCAGCATGACGCGGCCGGAGGCGCTGTATCCGGGATAATATGGAAAACTCTGCAGGGGATTGTTGGCCTGTCCGGAAATCCATGCCCGTTCCGTCCCCGCACTGATTACGCTGTATTCATTTTCCAGCAGCACCTGATCCGGCTCCAGAGACGCCGGGTCATACTCCATGCTCTGCAACGTCACATTGCCTGCTGATTCAGCGACAATATATGAAATTTTCATCCCAACTCCCTCTTTCCTTCCACGAGCGTTTTTTCAACTGCCATCCCGGGTTCACTCTCGCGAAACAACTGCCATGTAGAGCGGTTCATTCTCGGAAATCACCACACTTCCGTCAAATGGCTCCTGCCGAAAACAATACCCCTCGAAGTTGTAGAACCGGATAATCCGATTTTTCAGAGGCAGAACCACGCGCGTCGTGTAACGGTCGTGAATGACCGGCAGATGACCGAACGACTCCAGACAATCCGAAACTCCGAGGTAACTGATGGAATACGGCTTTTCCAGATTGAATTTTTCTCCGGTATTCCTGGCCCTGCCGACAATGGAGAAAATCACTTCATCGGATTGCGCAATCGGTTTTCCATCGCGGGAGCTCACACCGAAAAAGGCAAACGGATGATTCATCTTGCCGACGGAAACTCCGTCCTGAAACGCAAAGCCGTTTGGAACAGCCCCCACGACAATCTTGGAATGGGAGCAATCGACCGAGAAGTATTTCTCCGATGGCGCCCATGTTATATCCGGGGAGGCTTTTACGATCTCCGCGGTATCACAGAAATCGATTCGCGGCGGAACTACCGGGTCCCAGCCGATTCCATCGGTCTGCGGAAGCGGATGGGAAAGCACCTGTTCCGCTTTCTGATCGGGGTCGAATTCAAACTGCAGACGGCTCCGGATACTTGCCATCATCATCGGATACGAACTTTGAAGATTGTAACCGCGCCACGCAAAATGGCGGTAGGCCGCTGGCCCATATGTCACGGTCAAAGGTTCCGAATTCGGCTTGAGTCCATTGATAAAAGCTTGAGCCGCAATCGCATTGGATGCCAGCGTCTCCTCATGGTAAAAGTGCATATTCACGGCATCTCCGCTGCGGAACGGCGCGGGAGTGCTGCTGAGCGGAATTAATTTGCTGGGTCCCTGATACAGCGGAAAATCGCGAAGATTCAATGGATGCGCCAGATCTCCATTCCCCGAATATCCGTAAAGATAGATCGCATCCCAGCCCAGACCGGCACCGACCAAATGGATTGCTGGACACCATTCCGCCGGATAACCGTAGTGCCCCTGATAACTGTGCTCGTAAACCATGAAGGGACGATCCTTACGGGTCATGAAGTTCAGGAAATAAAAATATGGACGTTCCGCAAACATCGGCCGATACGGGTAATAGGGATTCTTCTTATTATGCGTATACCATGCCTGATAGATGCCTCCCGAGGCAAAATCCCCCTGCGTACAGGCATAGAAAGCATTCAAGTTGCAGTGATCTGCAAACGTCGTGTGCAGAATCGGAGCCTGATTGATTCCGATCCCTTTGCCGGCACAGGAACGGGCGGTCTCCTCCAAAGTCCGATAGACGGAAATACAGCGCTGCTGAGTGAAATCAACAAGATCGAGCATCCTCTGGACAGGATACTTTTTATAGTTGCTATAATCCGGGCCGGGATAGATGTTCCCTTTTTCAAGTTCCTCTCCGGGATCGACCTTTCCCCAGGCTCTCAGCAGCGCCTGCTGAGTTTGGTATTTTCCGCGCAGGTACTCGTTCCAGCGCCTAGTCAGCGCCTCTCCCACACAGGGATTCATGCGTTTCATCACATTACCGCTGAATACCTGAACATTGAAATGCACCTCGTTGCCGAGCTCCCACGTGGCGAAAACAGGCATTTCCGCATAACGCTGCCCGGTATAGGGGTTGACACGATTTAAAAAGTTCCGGATATGCCGGATCCGGGCTTCCAGATAGACATCATCCAGAAAGAGCATCGCATCGCCCTGATAATGCAGCGATACATAGGTATCGGATCGATTCAACGGTTTATCGACAAGATCATGAGGGTTTCCCGGCCAGTATTTCATCGGCGGGGTGTGGCTCCCCAGCGATGTGTTGTGAATGAAGATTCCCAACTCCTGACATTTTGCCGTCAGGTAATCGTAATAATCCGCATAGGAACCATCGCCTTTGCCGGATTTCACCATCATTTTTTCCCGGGTGGACTCCGGTGTATAAAATGCGGAATTGTTTCCTGCCGGTCCCAGCTTGCTTGCCCAGAGTCGAATCGCATTCAGATTCATGACCCCCAGCCGGTCAATCAGGATATCGATGTCTTCGTAGGATCTGAAATTATTCGTCGAAACATTGATTCCGGAGAGTCTGAGCACCTTGCCGTCATAGAGGAAATCCGCCCCGCGTCTCGAAACGAATTTTCCATTTCGAATTTTGATTTTCGGGTAGAGTGCCAGTTTCCCGGTCAAATTTGTGTAGCGAATGCGCAGCGCGGGCATTCGCCGGAACCACCAGGAATACTCCACTGCATCGGGGCGACTGGAATAAAAATCCACTGAGCCGGTACATTTTCCATCCGAAACCAGACGAATCAGGATCCCGTTCCTCAAAATCTGCCGCTCCTGTTCCGGAGTGCGAATATTCAGCGGAATCAGCACCTCGTCTCCCGTTTTTCCGGCGGCGAGGGAAATTTCCGCAACAGGGGTGCCGAAATCCACACCTTCCGCCAGTTCGGGAGAAAGCTGATCTTCATTTCTGAGCAGCGGGCAGACCTGTATCCGTGGCTCGCCGTTTTTCACGCGGATGGCTTGAATTCCCAACTGAAGTGCAAGTTTTTCAATCCGATACTTTACAACAGCCTCCAGCTTCTCTCCGCGAAAATTCAAGAGGCGGCAACTGCCGCGGGAAGTATCCAACGTCAAACCGGATTGGCGGCTCGAACGAAAATTCCGCCCCTGCCGGATCAGATCCGCTTTGAGCGTATAGTTTTCCGGAAGAGGAACGGCACCGCACCCCCCCGGAGCAGGGAAAATAAAAGAGAGCAATGCGGAAACGGCCCACAGGATAAACGACCTGACTTTCATAACTTTTTTCTTTCCTGCGATATTTTTCGAATCACATGAAGTGAATCATTGATTCTGTTGTCTCTGCAGTTCCGCGCTGATTTGCCGGAAAAAGATATCGGAATTTCTGCCGGCAAAGAAGGCGATGCGGCAAAATGCGGGAACCATCTTCTTTTCCTTTCCATATTCCGCGTCGATGCGAAACTTCCATTTGCCGACTCTGAATTGTTCCCGCGCATAAAAGCCGTTTGACAATGTTCCTATGTACTTTCGGGAGCCATCATACAGAAAAAGTTTGGCCCCGGCCGTTCCGTTTCCTTTCAAATCCACCGCAACAATGACGATATCTCCCGGTTTGACTGGTACAATCTCCCGGGAACACAGCACAGCCTCTTCCTTCCCTGCCTGAACCTGCACGGAAGAATTCCCCTCTTTCGTTTCAGAAGGGAACGCATTGCATTTTACATTTTTGGAAGCGGCAAACCACCCGAGCGGAGCGTTTCCTGCTGGATTCCACTCTTTGAAATCGCCCAGGATATTCAGTTCCTCACCGACCAGAATCCCCGCGGCCAGCATGGCAAACAATATGGTGACAGATTTTTTCATACTTTTTTCCCTTTATGTTTTTCCCTTTATTCTCTCATCCGGCTCCGGATGAAACAACCGTTTTATCTCCCGCGCCCCCCGGAGATGAATGCGACGACGAGGGACGGCAACTCCATCAGTAGTCCAGAAACACATGCTCGCGAAGGTTTGCCTGATTTCCCCGATAATAAAGAAATCCATACCGCTCAAAAGAGGCATGACCATCCATGAAAAGATAATTCGCTCCTTTCGTGTGGGTCTGTGCCGTCATGTACAACGGACGCGAATTGGGAGCGACGCAATCGAACTGGACATCCAGCTGATCCCACGTAATACCCTTCTGCGCAGCCTCCAGGAGTACAATTTTGGCGGAATGACGCTTAACCGAAGATCCCTTTATGTGCCGATTATGCGCAGGATATCCGCCGCTGGCGTCCCTCCCGTTGGCGCCCCCAAGCATTGCATATGACCAGAGTTTTTCCGGCAGAACAAGCGGACAATATATTTTCGCTCTTCTCTGATTCAAAACATTCGGCGCATTGGGCCCGACCACACTCACCGAGACGGAATATTGTATCAGCCCGGCCTCTGCAAGTTCATCCGACCACCAGCGAGTCTCGGTTGAGTTCTTGACCAGCGGCATGAAGTCGTCAGACGCGTTCTGATAACCGGCGAACAGCATGCCGATCTGCTTCATGTTGTTAAGGCAGGAGATCCGGAGACCTTTTGAACGAGCTGTATTTAAGGCCGGCAGAAGAAGCGATGCCAGAATCGCAATGATGGCGATTACGATTAAAAGTTCAATCAGCGAGAATCGATGGCTAATATAACGTCTCATTTTCCCTGCTCCGTTTCCGGCGACCGGTGCAGCTGCGGCCGCCCCCAGTAAGCATTGTTGTTCCAGAAACTTTTTCCGTCGTTCGCATCTTCCACCCGCAACGTAAGTTCAGTGGCCTCTCCCAGCGGGATCTCAACGTTCCACGCCTCCATTTCCGCAGTCATCCGCCCGGAATTCCACACGGGGGTTCCATCCAGAAGGACCGAAAAGGCAACTGCGCCACCCGCGCCGATTTCGGCATGAAGTCCGGCCAGCGCAGTAAAATGCCGGAAGACTCCAGCCGGCAGAATCCAGCTCATATGACAGCTCCGGTCAAACTGCATCCCGCTGTGCGGCAGCACCCCGAGCCCCGGAAGATGCACGATTTCCCCGCCGATCCGCAGCGCTCCCGGAGTCACCGGTACATTGTTGGGTGGCATTTTTTTGTTGCCGTCCAGAATGGCGCCGCCGTAAACCAGATCGTGGCGTTCCGAGGAAGGAGGAACCAGCCGGAGATCCACGGGAGGCAGTTTTCCAACCCGTTTCTCCGCGATCAGAATGGCGGTGAAAAGCGCATCCCGTGTCAGCTGAGCAGCCGCAGTCACCGGTCCTGCCGCCAACTGCTCCGCCCGGGCGGAGTCATGAGCGAACAACGCCTCCACCGTCGGAATGATGTAGCGTCGGCAATGGCGGATCGCCAGCAGAACATCAACCGAGAGCCGCCAGGCGGCTTCCTCAATGGAAAACCCTATAATTTTCGATTCGGCAAGCGTTCCACACGTTCCGGTCACCGCCTCCATCGAAGTGTGGTAGTGAAAATTCCGCAATCCGGGGTCATCCGGTACCGGCAGCATCTGACTCAGAAGAAAATTGTCGGGATCCGGCGTAATGTGAGCCGGTTGAACCGCGTCGCCCATGGCGTGACTCAGACAACCCGCGTGCTTGATGAATGCGACGAAATCCCGCCGGCGCCAGGAACAGACGATCCGTTCCAGCATACAGCGGTAAAGTCCGATGCGTTCCGCCTGCCGATCCATGGGGCCGGGGAAGAAGTGAAGCCGCGCCGCCCCGGCACGTTCCGGCGGGAAATCGATAAAACTCCTCCACTCGGCATCAACAGCATTCTTGCTCTCTTCGCTGCGGGTCGGATCATCAAAAAGATCCGGATAGTTCGCCGCCAGAGCCGGCAGAGACTCCGGAACACCGGGGAGGCGGCAGTACTTTTCCGGAAGAGCGCGAAGAGCTCCCCAAAAAATATTCGCATGAGCATCGTAATTCATCTGACAACCTCCTTTCCGGTTCCACTCGCCGGAGCCCCCCGCAGATATTCTTCAACGGCGCGGAAACTTTCGGCCACCCGGCATCCGGCAGGCAGACGCTGCGACGAATTCCGTGGTCTCAGCAGAAAACTGTTCCGGATCCCCGCGCGCGCCGGAATCCGGCAGTCATCATCGGGATTGTCGCCCACCGGACACAATTGTTCCAGCGGTGCTCCGATTGCTTCGATCACCTTCTGCCAGTAACCGACCTCCGCCTTCATTGCCCGCAACCGCGTCGCACTGAAAAAACCGTCAAAAAGCTCCTCCGGCCGGGAAATCCCCGCCAGACGGAGCTTGTGCCGGATTCCATCCTCCGGATTGTTGCTGGTAATATAGAGCGAACAACCCGCTTCACGCAGTCGCTTCAACGTCTCCGGGAGTCCCGGTTCCGCCGGGATCAGGTAGTGCGATTCGACTTCCCGCGCATACTCCCAGAACGGGCCGGGTTCAAAATGAAACTCTTCAAGAAAATCGCTCCAGCTCCACCACTTGATTCGCGCCTGGACCGCCTCCATTCGCGCCATGCTCTCCGCTTCCGGCATGCCCCGCTCCTCCACGGCATAACGCCGGATGACCGTCGCCAGACTTGAAGTCGAATGGCAAATTCCCGGCACCATTCGAAAAACGAGCAGCGTATCATCGATGTCAATCAGTAAAATCGGCTTCATTCAGATTTCCCATTGCAGTATTTCCCGGTTTCCCCATTTATTATACCATAAAGTTTTTCCGGAAAAACCACTCCCCGACAAAATTTTTCGGAAAGAAGCGGAAAAAAGAGATTTTCCCGCCAATTTGTTATTGAAATCATAACAAGTTATGCTATTTTCCCCAGTATGAAGCTTGAGAGAAAAAAACTCTCTTCGCAGCTCAAGGAGTTCCTCTGCGAAGAGATCGCCGCGGGGAAATATCCTCCCGGAGAACGCGTTGCCACCGTCCGCGAACTGGCACGCCTCTTCCGGGTCGGACACACCACGGCCGCCGCCGCAGTGCGTGAACTTGTGGCGGCGGGAGTTCTGACCGCAAACGCCGGCGGCGGAACCCGGGTTGCCGGGAAACTGCCCTGGCGCCTGAAGGCCAGCGGCAGACGGAACCGCGTACTCTATTTTCTCCACTGCAATGCCCCCACCATCAGCCCCTATCACAACGATGTACTGGCGGTCCTGCGCCGCGGAGCCGAAGCGTGCAACTGGAGTGTCAGGGAGGCTCCGTTCAGTGAATCCGCGCTGCGCCACGCCCGGAGTGACCGGAATGCGGTCGGTATCGTGCATGCGGTGTCAGAAGATTTCACGCCGCCCGGACCGGTTCCCGTAGTCTGTTACGGAATGCGGTCGGACCGGCAGAATCCGACGGTAACTCCCGATAATTTCCGCGGCGGTTACTCTGCCGGTGTTCTCTACTGCAACTCCCGGCACTACAAATCCGCCCGCTTCATCACCGGAACCGGAGAACAGCCGGGCTGGATGGAGCACTTCCAGGAACGGTATCAGGGCTGTGCCGCCGCGCTGGCCGCCTGCGGAGTGCCGCTCCCGCCGCCTCTGCCGTGGAACCGCCGGCTGAATCTCTGCGGTGAGGTGGAGCATCTTCTGCAGAAACTCCGCAACGGAGAACAGCCCTCCCCCATCCTGCTCTTTGTCGCCAACCGGGCGATGGCGGTGGAAATCAGCCTCCTCGCACAGAGCTTGAAACTGAAGATTCCGGAGGAACTCAGCATCGTAACCTTCATCCGCCGCAGCGGCATGGAAAGTCATCTGCCGCTCGACACCTACGATTTCAATCATGTGGAAATGGGAGAAGCGCTGATCCGCCTGCTGAAATGGGCGGATGAAGGCGCGCCGCTGCCCTCACGACTCCAACTGCCGATGACGCTGTTCCCTCAGGGCAGCACCATCAGCGACAAACGGTCGGAATCCTCCGCTCCGGCAGAGGGGAAGCCGGACTGCGGAAAATAGAATTTCTTCACCGCAAAAGTTGACGATGTAAAAAAGGCAGCCGAACCCGACTGCCTTTCTTGTATCTCTTCACGGGAGAGGAACGGCGGTGCCGCCTCTCCTCTTCCGGACACCCAAGATCAGCCGATGCGGTAGATCCAGGCATTGGACTTTTTGCAGAAACTGCGCGACACGCACGGGCAGTTCGCCGCCGCCTTGTCGAGCAGTCCGCCGATCTCCACCGCCTGATCGGGTTCGCCAACCTTCGCGGCGATCTCCGCGGCGGTCCCTTCGACCGGACCGAGCTCCTTCAGCTTCGCCATCACCTTCTCGCGCAGCGCGAGGATTCCCTTCGCCGCCAGCTTGTAGGCCTGCACGCCCGGCTGATGGAAGGCGTTGATGTTGATGAATTCCGCATAGATCGCCACCGCGCGCTCGTAGAGGGCGATCAGCATGCCGAGCGTGAAGGCGTCCACCTCCGGCACCCGGATCGTGATGATCTGCCGCCCCTTGCCGCGCAGCGCGGCGCTCAGCCCCTCGAGGAAGCCATGCAGATAGGTACCCATCTCGGTATTGGCGGTGATCGGGAGCTTCTCGGCATCCTTGAGCACCTCGATGAAGGTGGCGAAGAAGTCGTCGCGCCCGTCGTTGAGCTGCTGGATGAAGGCGTGCGCGTCAGTGCCGCCCTTGTTGCCGAAGACATTCAGCCCCTGATGCACCTCTTTACCATCAAGGTCGAGCGCCTTGCCGAGGCTCTCCATCACCAGCTGCTGCAGGTAGCGGGAGAGCAGAATCAACCGGTCGGAATAGGGCACGATCACCATGTTGCGATCCCCTTTGCCCTTTCCGGCGATATACCACATCGCGGCGAGCATCATCGCCGGATTCTTCTCCGGATCCGCGGTACGGGTCCAGTCGTCCATCCGGCAGGCGCCCTTCAGGAAGGAGGCGAAATCCACCCCGGTCAGCGCCGCCGGAACATGCCCGACGATGCTGGTCTCGCTGGTGCGTCCGCCGATCGATTCGGCCATCTCGAAAATCGCGAGGAAGTTGTTCTCACGGGCGTGGCGGTCCAGCTCGCTCTCCTTCATCGTGATCGCGGCAGCGTGGCGGGCGAAGGAGAGCTTCTTCGACGCATAGAAATTCTCCATCGCGATCATGTTGTTCTTCGTCTCCTGGGTGCCGCCCGACTTCGAGATCACCAGATGGAGGGTTCGCTCCGGATCCATCACTTCGAGCAGATCGGCGAACTCCGCCGAATCGGTGTTGTCGAGGAAGTAGATTTTGAGGTAGCCGTTGCGCTGCGCGTCGCTCTTCTCATTCCAGTAAGGGCCGTTGATTGCGAACTGCATCAGCTGCGGCCCGAGCGCCGAACCGCCGATGCCGTTGACTACGACCGCGTCGAACTTTTTGCCGGTCTCTCCGGTGATCCTGCCGGAACGCACCTCTTCGGCAAAGGTCTGAACCGAACGGAAGAGTTCGCTTTCCGGATAGCTCCGGCGGTCGGTGAAGTGGGTGACCTTGCGGTGTTCATCGGGATTTTTGATTTCGCCGGCCTCAATCCGGGCCATCTCCCGCGCCGCCCGTTCGAATTTCGGCGCGAGCGCCTTCAGGTCGGACTCCTCAAATTTCATTCCGGCGAAAGCGATTGAGAACTGGCTGTCGGCATCGACCAGCGTGTACTTCGCATTGCGTTCCATCCACTGATTCATAATCGATCTCCATATCTTGGTTGGGTGTCTCTTGTTTACTATACACCCGTTCGGAAGATTTGTCGATCCTCCCCGGCGCATTTTCCACTGGATTCCGGAGATAAATTCGACGGCGGGACTGGAAAAAAAAACTCCGAAGGTGTAAATTTTCTCCGATACGGGAAAAATATTCGCAAGGAGATCCAATTTTACCGATGAAAATGCTTCAAACGGCCCGCCAACGCCTGGAATATCTGGCGATTCTGTTGCCCTACCGTCTGATCCGCCTGCTTCCCTACCGGATGATCCGGCTGCTGGGGCGCCTGTTCGGGGCCGGGATGCATCTCGTGCCGGGAATCCGCGACCTGGTCCGTGCCAACATTCACGCAGCCATGCCGGAACTCCCACCGGAAGAGGTCGCGCGAATCGGCAGGGAATCGCTCTTCCACATGGCGTTCAACCTGCTCGAATTCATCTGGCTGAACGGGAATCCCGCCCGGATTGAACGCTGCTACTTCCTGCCGCCCGACATCACCGCGGAACTCAGAGGGCACGTCGCCGCCGGCGAACGAATCATCTTCGTCAATCCCCATCTCGGCAGCTGGGAAGCCTCCGGCGTGATGGCGCCCTTCTACGCCGGCGTCGACATGGTCGCCATCGCCAAACCGGTCCGCAACCCCTACATCAACCGGCTGCTCAACAGCGGAAGCCGGGAAAAGATCAAGGGGCTGGAAATCATCTTCTCCCGCGGAGCCGTCCGCGCCGCGGTCAAGGCGCTGCGCTCCGGACGCGGCGTCGGAACGTTGATCGACCAGAACACCAAAGGGCGCGTCGGCGGCATCTTCGTCAACTTCTTCGGCATCCCGGTCTCCAGCAGCGCCGCACCCGCGGTTCTGAAGCGGTTCTGCGACGCGGAAGGAATTCCGGCGGTCATCATCTACGGCACCAGTGTCCGCCACGCCGACGGCCGGGTCACCGCGCACTCCGCGAAATTGAGCAAACCGTTCAGTGAATACGCCGACGACCGGGAGGTGATCCAGGAGCTGATGGACATCTCCGAGCGATATATCCGCGCCTATCCCGAACAGTACCTCTGGTTCTACCGGAGATTTCAGAACATTCCCCCGGACTGCCCGCCTGAAATCCGGGCTCGCTACCCCGGTTATGCGAAGGTGACCAATTCGCATTTCTTCCGGGAGACGATCCACGATCAATGAGTTCCGGCCCGCGGCGGAGCCACTTCCGGCGCCGGGGTTGACAAACTTTCCTATCTGGCAGACCATCCGCGAGAAGCGCGGATGGCGCGTCAACTCAACGAAAGGAATGTTGTCAATGAATCAGTCCGCCTTCTCCGCCGTTACCGACCGGAACCTTCACGCATCCCGGCTCCTCTTCGCCTCTCTCGCCGAACCGTCGATCGTCGAAAAGGCGGTGGCCGCACTGGTACGGCAGCTGCGTCCCGCCTGCGCCCGGCAGGGAACCGTGGCTCTCACCGCACTGGAATTCGATTTTGAAAATTCCGGCGCACGCTGCGAGTTTCTGCTCTACCACACCGGACACTCCTCCGGAACGCCCGGCAACGTGTGCGACCGCCTCAACACCGGTGCGGCACTCCGCCATCTCGAAACCGGATTTCCCGGCGGCTCCCGGGTCCGCTTCCGGCAGCTCCGTTTCCGGCCGGCGGAAGCCTCCTCCCGCGGCCTGCTGCTGCACGGCTGCGCGCTGCTCGATCTGACCGAATCGGCCTTCTCGGCCGCCGACCGCGACGGAGCATCGCGGCAGCTGCCGGATTTCTCCGCCGTGGAGCAGGCGGTGCTTCGCACTCTGCCGCGAAACAGGCGCCCCCGGTTGATCTCCGCCCGGATCGAACCGGATTCGGAAGCCTCGTTTCTGTTTGCAACTGCGGCGTCTCCGCTCCCGCCGGCGACTGCGGCCGAAGCTCAGCGGGCCGTCGCCGCTCCGCCGGTCCGCTGAGTCACTCCGCTCAATGCGCGTGCTCGTGTTTCTCCTGGTAACGGTCACACCACTCCGAAACGAAGTGCTGATTGGTGCGGAACCCTTCCGCTCCTTCTTCCGGAACCGTTTCGGCGAAGAGGTGCGAAGCGGCGTGGCCGTCGGCGAAAAGGTAGTTCGCCCTCCCGCCGTGGCGACGGATGTCGACCGCCCCCTTCCAGTCGGCGGCATCGCACATCGCGTCGTAACACTGGTGTGAGACCGGAGTCACACCGTCCGTCTCGAACCCGCGTTCCGAAAGGACGATCCGGTTCGAGGCGCTCTTCAGCGACGAAATCCGCCGGCCGAAGGTGAACATCGCATTGATCATGTAGCTCTGCAGCTCCTCCCCGTCATCCCACGCCCGGTCGGCAGCACAGCGCAGGTAGACCAGGTCATACCCCATCGCGGTCAGCGGCTGGAACCACTCCACCTCCGGTTCCAGCTCGTGCGGATGGTCGAAACTGCCGGTGTGCACCACCGGCAGCACTCCCCCGAAAGCGTCCGCGTAGAGGGAAAAGGCAAATCCGGTCTGGCGCAGGTTGTTGATGCAGCTGGTCTCCCTGGCCTTCTCCCGCGCCTGATTCAGCGCCGGCAGCAACAGACCGGCAAGAATCGCCACAATCGCTATTACTATTAAGAGTTCGACTAAAGTAAATTTGTATTTCATAGGTTGTTTTTCTACTGGAAACACACTCCGGAAACGAAACGGCAAACAGGACGCGCCCCGGAGTTCCGGCGCGGTCCGTGAAAATGTTCAGACAGAAGAGATCAGGCCGCTGGCGGTGCCCGGGCCCGGCAGGCGGCCGGGAGAAGTTCTGGGAAAAGTGTTCCCGATACCGGGAAAAAGGATGGATCCGGAAGAAAATCAAATTCCGCCGGGAACGGTTCCGCCGGAGCGGCCGCGTTGAAGATCCCCGAACAGACCGGGCAATGCAGTTTTCCGGAATCGGCGAAGGCGGTTGACGCGGCCGCGTCAACTCTGCTCGAAGCGGTGACCGAAATGCGGCAAGGCCGTTCGCCGCGGCATGAAATGCCGTGGAACAGCGGGTGGAGAAGTCCGTTCGCCGCGAACAACAGCGCGGCGAACAGCAAGCCGAACCGAAAACCCCGGCGGCGACAGATGACGAACAATCCGGTCATGGGCGCAATATACTCCCGGTCCGGATTTTTTCAAGCAGATCGGGTGTTTTTTTCCGCAGGAAATCCTTCTCCTTCAGCGGGCGCCGCGGCGATGGCACTCCGGCACGATGTCGATCACGTCAGCCCAGACCGAATCGGGATCCTCGCTGATGTACTGAATCTTCATTTCCAGCTGCCGCCAGAGTTCGTCATACTCCTGCATCTCGTAGCTGTGCCCCCAGAAGTAGAAGACGCCGGTCTTCTTCGCCTCCTCGTACCGTTGATAGAAGTCGTTCGCCTGAAAGTGACAGGAGGGGTGGAGCGCCATCGTCTCTTCGCAGCCGGCGACGTCGCTGCTGTTCCGGGTGGTGCGTCCATAGGCGAAACCCGCCTCGCGGAGCGCGCGGCAGGTCTCCGGAGTGTACCGGCCGCAGGGCCAGGCGAACCCGGGGCATTCGCACTGGAACAGATCCTCCAGCCATGCGCGGGCATCGATCGCCGCCTGCACAAACTTGTCGTTGGGCAGCGTGCCGACCGTCTCGTGGCGGAAGCAGTGCGACGCGACACGGAATCCGGAGTAGATCTCCTTCATCTCCTTTCTGCCCACCTTGCCGGGCAGGAATCCCCGGCAGCTCCAGCCACTGTAGCCCGGTCCGGCCCAGCGGTTGACGCCACGCTCGTCGGCATGGAATCCCGGATTGAGATTGAAGGTCGCCTTCGCGCCCTGGCGGCGAAGGAGGTCGGTGAGCCGGATATCGTTGATGACGCCGTCGTCCCAGCACTGTACCACTTGAAGCATTTTGCCGTTCTCCCGGTTTGATGATGGAAATAACATACCGCGTCTTGATATTTTTGCAACCCCGGAGACGGGAGGAGAAGCGGGGAAAATTTTGCGCACGGGGGCTTGACATTCCAGCAAAGCGGCATATTGTATGGTTATAGATTGAAGAGGGATCCATCCGATCAGACGATTTTTTTTGAGGAGGTACCATCATGGAACAAAAAGACATTCAGCTTCTTCAGGAACAGGTTCGGATCCAGGCGGCGCCGCTCCAGCTCATCAAGACCGAAATGGGGCGGATCATCGCCGGCCAGGAGAAACTGATCGACCGACTGCTGCTGGCCCTGATTTCCGACGGCCACGTGTTGCTCGAGGGTGTGCCGGGGTTGGCCAAGACCCTGGCGGTAAAGACGCTGGCACAGTCGCTGAACGGCACGTTCTCCCGGCTGCAGTTCACCCCCGACCTGCTCCCGGCCGACGTCATCGGCACGCGGATCTACAACGCCGACACCCATGAATTCTCGACCCGGATCGGTCCGGTCTTCGCCAACATCGTGCTCGCCGACGAAATCAACCGCGCCCCGGCCAAGGTTCAGAGCGCACTCCTGGAGGCGATGCAGGAGAAACAGGTCACCATTGCCGGAGAGTGCTTCAAGCTCCCGGCTCCATTCCTGGTGATGGCCACCCAGAATCCGATCGAACAGGAGGGAACCTATCCGCTGCCGGAAGCGCAGCTCGACCGCTTCATGTTCAAACTCCGTGTGAGCTATCCCTCCCGCGGCGAAGAGGCGGCGGTAGTCAATCGCATGGCGCATCCGGCCCCGTCGCTCAACGCGATCGCGGTCGCCAAACTCGACGACATCATGGCCGCCCGGGAACTGGTGGACAAAATCTACATCGACGAAAAGATCATCGAATACATTCTCGATCTGGTGATCGCGACCCGTCCGGGCTGCCGGTCGGAGCTCTCCAGCCGTCAGCAGGGGGCCCGTCTGGAGGAACTCGACGGGCTGATCAGCTTCGGCGCTTCGCCGCGCGCCTCGATCGCGCTGGCGCTGGCGGCCCGCGGCGCGGCATTGCTCGAAGGGCGCGCCTACGTCCTGCCGCAGGATGTCAAGGAGATCGCGCCCGACGTGCTCCGGCACCGTATCGTGCTTTCCTATGAGGCGGAAGCGGAAAACATCGACTCCGACACCGTGATTCAGCGGCTGCTGGCCGAACTGCGCACGCCGTAGTGCGACACATGCTCCAGCGTCCGGAAACTGTGGAATCATTCGCGGGAATGGAGGTTCACTCATGCTGCCGCCAGAAATAGCCAAACAGATACACCTGCTGGATATCCGCACCAACCGGGTGGTCGACGAGATCACCGGCGGCGCCTACCGCAGCGTGTTCAAGGGGCGCGGCATCGAATTCGACGAGGTGCGCGAATACACCCCCGAAGATGATGTGCGCGACATTGACTGGAACGTGTCGGCCCGGATGGGGTCGCCCTATATCAAAAAATACATCGAGGAACGAGAGCTGACCGTACTGCTGCTGGTCGACGTATCGGCCTCCGGCGCCTTCGGTTCGGCGGAGAAGACCAAGCGGCGGACCGCGGCGGAGCTCGCGGCGCTGCTCGCCTTCAGCGCCGGGCGGAACGGCGACAAGGTCGGGCTGATGATGTTCAGCGACCGGATCGAGCTCTACGTTCCGCCGAAGTCCGGCCGCCGCCACACGCTGCGGCTGATCCGTGAGATGCTCGCCTTCGAACCCGCCTCGCCGGGGACGGATATTGCGATGGCCTTGAGGGAGACTGCGCAGATGCTCAAAAAGAGAAGCGTCATCTTCCTGATCAGCGACCTGATTTCGGAGGAGTCCTTCGAAGCGAGTCTCAAGATTCTCAACCGCAAGCACGACTGCATCGCGCTTCAGATTTTCGACCCGGTCGAACATCGCTGGCCGTGCACCGCGCCGGTGGTGGTCGAGGACGCCGAAACCGGGCAGCTTGTCAGTTTCGGCGGCGGGACGCGCGACCTGAAGAAACTTGACCGGGCACTCGACGAACAGCGGGCCGCGCGGCGGGAGATCTGCCGCCGCGCCCGGGTGGATCTCGTCGAGATCGAGAGCGGTCAGGATGTTTTGCGCCCGGTGGTCGAATTCTTTTCGCGCCGCCGTGAACGCATGAGCCATTGAGGTGCCGCCATGAAACGTCTTTTACTGTATTCTGGAGCGACGGTCGCGGCGGTGATTGTGCTCGCCGTGCTCGTCGTCGGGAGCGGATATCTGTATTCGCTCCGGCTGACCGCTCCGGCGGAGGTGCCGGGGATTGCGACGCTCGTCCCCGCGGAAGGAATTCATCTGGGGTCCACCGTCCGCGCATCGGTCGAGCTGGAGTTGCCGCTCTTCCGCCGGGTGAACAAGGTGGTCGCCGAACCCGGCGACGGAGCGACGCTGGTGGGAGAACCGGAGATCGACCGGGGCAGCTGGAGGTGGTCGCGTCAGGTGTGGCGGATTGCCGCCGAACTTCGTCCCTTCCGGCCAGGAACCGTTCAACCGGGGGTGCTCACGCTGGAACTTTCGCCCGAGAAATCAGGCGGGGAACCGGTGCTCTTCACCGTGACCATTCCGGACTTTTCCGCCGGTGCGGCGAAGGTCGCCCCCAATGCGGAACTGCAGCTTGCCGACGCCGTCACCGTGACGAAATCGGCTGTTTCGAACCGGCTCTGGTGGCTGCTGCTGATTCCGGCGGCACTGCTGATCTGGTTCCTGTGGCGCCGCCGCCGGAAACGGGCGCCGGAACTGCCGCCGTGGGAGAGGGCGATGCTCGCGCTTCACGCGCTGCGGGGCGAACTGCGCGACCACCGGATTCCGCTGGAAACCGGTTTCGTGCGGCTCACCGACCTGGTGCGCAGCTATCTGGAAACCCGGTTTGAGATTCCGGCCTCCACCCGGACGACGCCGGAGTTTCTCGCCGAACTCAACAGCCGGACCAGTCCGCTGCCGGAGGCGCAGCGGCCGTTCCTGCGCGATTTCATGACCGCGGCCGACCAGGTGAAGTTCGCCAAGGCGCCGCCCAGCGGGGAGCTGCTCGACGATGCGCTTTCGCGTGCCGAAGAGCTGGTGGAGAGCACCCGCATCCGCCCGGAGGAGTCCGTCGGAGGAGGTGAAAAATGATGGAATTCGCTTATCCCTGGGTACTGCTGCTTCTGCTGCTTCTGCCGCTGATCGGCTGCTATCTGGTATACTGGAGGAAACGCCCGTCGATCGTGGTTTCGACCGCGGTCCCCTTCCGGGGAGTGCGTGCCCGGCGGCGGCCGACCTTTCCACAGCTCTGCATGCTGTTCGGCGCGGCGGTGCTGATCGTCGCGCTGGCGCGGCCCCGCTACGGAGACGAAAAGGTGATGATCCGCTCACAGGGAATCGATATCATCCTGGCGGTGGATATGTCCGGGAGCATGCAGGCGTTCGACGTTCCGCAGAGCATCACCAGCGGCAGTCAGCTCGCCCGGGCGGTCAATGCCGGAGAGGTGAAAAACCGGCTCGAAGTGGCAAAGGATGAAATCCGCCGCTTCATCGAGGCGCGGCCCAACGACCGAATCGGACTTATCGGCTTCGCTCAGCTCGCCTACAGCCTCGCGCCGCCGACGCTGGACCACGCCTGGCTGCTCGCCCACCTCGACCGGCTCGAACCGGGAATGATCGGCGACGCCACCGGAATCGCTTCGCCGCTCGCTTCCGGCGTCAACCGGCTGAAGAAGTCTGACGCGCCCCGGCGGGTGCTGGTGCTCTTCACCGACGGGCGCAACACCGCCGAAAACCGGCTTACTCCGGAACAGGCGGCGGCGCTGGCCAAGGAATTTGACGTGGTGATCCACACCGTCGGCATCGGCAGTCGCAACGCCTTCTTTCTGGTGAACGGCTTCGGCGGCTCCCGCTTCGAACGCATACAGGATGAATTCGACGAGAAGCTGCTGCGGTCGCTCGCGGAGATCACCGGCGGCAGTTACTTCCACGCCGCCGACGCCGACGGCATGAAGCAGGTGATGGACCAGATCAATCAGCTGGAAAAAACCACCATCGAACAGCCGAAATACATCGAATTCCGGGAGTACGCTCCCCGCCTCGCGCTGGTGGCTCTCGGGCTGCTGCTGCTCGGCTTCATCGCTGACACCACCTGGTGCATGCGGCTGCCCTGACCGAAACGCGTCTCACGGGAGGAGGAGCGAAAGCATCTCCTCCCCGGAGGAGAGTTCACGCACCGAAAGCCGTCCTCCGTCGAGCAGACCGAACGACGGGGGATTTCCCCCCTTGGGCAGAGAGATCGAGCCGGGATTGAAGGCGATCAGCCCGTCGGCGCAGGTTTCGAGACAGGGGATGTGCGTATGCCCGAATGCCAGCACGGAACCGGAGCCGATTGGCGGCGGCGTCGCCGGATTCCAGTGGTGTCCGTGGGTGAGAAAGAACTTGTGCCCCTCCGCCATCAGCGTGGAGAAATCCGCCATCAGCGGAAACTCCAGCATCATCTGATCCACCTCGGAGTCACAGTTGCCGCGGACGGCAACGATCTTCTCCCGGAGCGGATTGAGCAGTCCGGCCACCCGCTGCGGCGCGTAATCCGGCTTGAGCGGATTGCGGGGCCCGTGGTACAACACGTCGCCGAGCAGTACCAAAAGTTCCGGCTTCCACCGGTTCTCCCATTCCAGCAGTTGTTCCACGCTCTCCGGCGAACCGTGCACATCAGAAAAAAAGAGAATTTTCATCGGATGATCCTTTCCAGGGGGAATTCACTTCGACAGGACGGTGCGGAGAATCGCTTCCGCGATCTCCCGTTTCGGCGCCGGCCCGAATTCGAACCGCCGCCCGTCCGCTCCCAGCAACGACACCGCGTTGTCCGGCGAGCCGAAACCGATGTCGCTCCGGCTCACATCGTTCGCCGCGATCCAGTCGAGATTCTTCTTCGCCAGTTTCCCGGCGGCGTTGGCGATCAGGTCATCGGTTTCCGCCGCGAAACCGACCAGAATCTGTCCGGGACGCTTCCGCGCCCCCAGCGAGGCGAGAATGTCCTCAGTCCGCTCCAGTTCGAGCACGAGGTTCCCCGGCTGCTTCTTCAGTTTCCCGGCAAACGCCGTCACCGGGCGGTAGTCCGCCACCGCGGCCGCCATGATGACCAGTCCCATCTCCGGCGACGCCGCCAGCACCGCTTCCGCCATTTCCCGGGCGGACTCCACCCGGACCAGCCGCACCCCTTCCGGCGCGGCGAGCGAAACCGGCCCGGAGACCAGCGTCACATCGTGCCCCATGGCATGCGCCGCTTCCGCCAGCGCATACCCCATCTTCCCGGTGGAACGGTTCGAGAGAAAACGGACCGCATCGATCCGTTCGCGGGTCGGCCCCGCCGTAATCAGCACACGCATGGCATCACCTCCGACAACCGCTTCTCCGCCGCGCGTCCCCGCTCTTACGCCTTCGACAGCGAGCGGCTGACATCGTCGATGATCTGTTCGAGGGAGTATGCCGGCTGCCAGCCGGTGAGCGAATGAATCCGCTCCGTATCGGGCATCCGGCGGCGCATATCCTCAAACCCTTTTTCGTAGGCCTTCTCGTAGGGGATCTGTTCGATGATCGATGAACTCTTCGTCCGTTCGATCACCAGTTCCGCCAGCTGGCGGATGGTGACCGAGCGCTGACTGCCGATGTTGAAAACACCGCCCCAGGTATCCTCGCGGGGCAGCAGCAGGAGAAGAGCCCGGACTACGTCAGCGACGTGGCAGAAGCAGCGGGACTGCTCCCCGTCCCCGTACACCTGCAACGGTTCGTTGCGCAGGGCGCGCCCGACGAAGCGCGGCACCACCATGCCGTACCGTCCGGTCTGACGGGGACCGACGGTATTGAAGAAACGCACCACCGTGCCAGGCAAACTGGAGGAGCGGTGAAACGCCATCAGCAGAAATTCATCCAGCAGCTTGCTGCAGGCGTAACTCCAGCGGGAGTTGAAAGGGGAGCCGATAATGAGATCGTCGGTTTCAGAGAACTTTGCCTGCGTGGATTTTCCGTACACCTCGCTGGTGGAGGCGACCAGGATCCGACGGTGATGTTCCGCGGCGAGGCGGAGAATGTTCTCCGTGCCGTGAACATTGGTGAGAATGGTATGCACCGGATCGTGCACCACCAGTTCGACGCCGACCGCCGCGGCGAGATGGATCACCGCATCGCACTCCGGAATCAGCGATTTGAGAAGTTCGGTGTCGGTCACCACATCCGCTTCCATCACCCGCAATCCGGGATTCCCGGCAACGGCGGCGAGATTATCGCGGCTGCCGGTGGAGAAGTTATCCACAACGGTCACAGTCCCGCCGGAAGCCAGCAACGCCTCCGTAAGATGGCTGCCGATGAAACCGGCGCCGCCAGTGATCAAATAGTGCATGATGACTCTCCCCCTCTGAACAGATTACGGATTTGACGGTGCAACGGCGGCATGGCGGAACTTCCGGAACAACGCCAGCACCGGGCCGGAAAGGATATAGAGCGTGACCAGCGCGGTCAGCGCATAGATCTGGAAGATGACGAGCAATACCAGCATCGCGATAAGCATCATCGCACGGCGGCGGTTGCGGCGCACTGAAACCAGCCATTTGCCGAAGTGGATGTAGGGGATAGGGCTGACCATCAACAGTCCGAGCACCGCCGCATAACAGGGAAGAATGAATGCGACCGCATTGAGCCGGATTCCGGATTTGTAGGCGAAAACGACCGTCACGCAGATGGCCGCCGCCGCACCGGGCGAGGGCAGTCCGGAAAATTTCTCACTGCTCTTCTTCTCCAGAATGGCATGCACATTGTAGGTCGCCAGGCGAAGCGCGGCGCAGCCGAGATAGACCGACGAAAGGACATAGACGGCGATCTCCTGAGTGCGGTTCAGCTCCCAGTCCCGCAGGCTGTGGGTCATGATCGCCACTAGCGCCGCCGGAGCCACCCCGAAGGTGACCATGTCCGAGAGCGAGTCCATCTGGAGCCCGTGCATGCTTGCGGCATTGAAGATGCGCGCGGCGAAACCGTCGAGCGCATCGAACACCATCGCAAAGCAGATCACGACCGCGGCGACGGCGAAAACGCCGAGGGCATCCCCCCGGGTGAGATCGCGCTCATAAGCGCGCAACATGTAGAGAATCGCGGCGAAACCGCAGAGAGAGTTGCACAGCGTCAAGGAGTTCGGCACATATTTCAGCCAGCGCTGCGTCTGGATCAGTTCCCGGAACCGTTGTTTCATACCCGTTACTCCTTCACTGTTGCCATGACGGTCTCGCCGCCGTAGACCCGGTCGCCGACCTTGACGTTGATCTCAAAGCCGTCCACCGGCAGATAGAGTTCGGTGCGTGAACCGAATTTAATCATTCCGTAGACTTCCCCCTTGCGGAGTTTCCGGCCGGGATCGACCGGGCAGACGATCCGGCGGGCGATGGCGCCGGAAATCTGCCGGACTGCCAGTGGAAACCGTTTTCCGCCGGCGGTGGCGATCCCGGCAATCGTCATCGCCTCATTCCGTTTGGCGCATTCGCTGTTGCGGGCGTCGAGGTATTCCCCTTCCCGATAGAATTTGCTCTCAACCTCAAGTTCGGCGGGAGCGCGGTTGACATGCACATTGAGCACCGAAAGGAAGATGCCGATCCGGCGCGCCTTGCCGTCGAAGGGAGGAAAGTTGAAATCCTCCACAACTTCGATATCCCGGACCACACCGTCGGCCGGACCGACCAGCACCGCCGGATCCGCAGGGATCGTCCGTGACGGATTGCGGAAGAACGCGGCGAAGGCCAGGAACAGCACCACCACAACACCCGCCACCGGCCAGCCCCATTCCGGGTGCCCGTGACGGATCAGATACCAGCAGCCGATCAGAATCACCAGGGTGATCAGTCCGGCAGTTCCCCACTCGCGCAATCCATATCGGGTCAAAGTCATCATAATCGATCCATCGCCTTTTCCTGTAATTTCAGTGAATTGAATAATATATACTGTCTGCCGTGGATTTACAACTTTTTCCGGAGGTAATTATCGCATGGTTTCGAAGCAGCGAAAAAGAACTCCTGCGCCCTTTCCCGTCCGCCAGGATTCTCCAGCTTCGAAGCATAAAAAAACCTCCAGTTGTGTGCGAAGCAACTGGAGGTAAAAAA
>OLGD01001114.1_pt1 | contig 44517 bp, 32 predicted proteins | sample 1605311 | NCBI WGS metagenome assembly OLGD01 (sample SAMEA3888917, study PRJEB22519) | human gut metagenome | biome: human gut; feature: human-associated habitat; material: faeces | place: Denmark | collected 2010
AGACCGCCGACCCCCTCGGCTACCCCGATGGATGGAACAATTTCGCGTATGTCAATAATTGGGTAACATTTTCCGTAGATCCTCTTGGTACTGTCATAGTTGTAAATGGCAGTGATGAATACAAGGCGTCAGTTCAAGCTGCTCTTGACCAAATGAATTCAACTCCCACAGGAGCTGCTATACTTAAACAATTGAATGAATCATCAAATACTCACACAATTTCTCAGGGATCCAATTCATGTACTCCTGAGAATATCATAAATGCCACAAATAACACGGGTGCAAATACATCTGTTTCTTATGATCCTTCAGTGACGAGTGTTGAGGGATGGGATCGTCCTTCGTGGGCAGGACTAGCTCACGAATTAGTTCATTCTTCGGAGGCTGACTTGGGAAAAACAGATCTGTTACCTGATTCCGGATCGGGAATTTCTAATGCCGAAATAAGCGCTTGCACAGAGACAAATCGAATGTTGAAAGAAAATGACCCTGATGCCACAATGAGGACTAAATACGGCAACAAACCATTGCCTCCGGGGGCCATTAATCCTGTTCCCAAACCACGTCCAGAATAGGAGTAGATCTATGAGAAAACTGCTTATTATTGGAATGATAGCAATGATTAATGTTTTCGCAGATGAACGGCTGGGATTTGATTTTTCTGAATTTGATGGAATTGACGATCAAATATTATTATTGTCTCGTGATAAAGACGTTCTTGCTGTGACTAGAAGAGAGGTTGATCGACTAGTAGCAAGCTGGAAGCAAAGGGATCTTCGAAAGAAATCTTTAATTTTACTTAAAAAGGCAAATTTCAACACTTTAGAATCCGGAAAAATTGTGGTTGTCGAATGGGGTGGCGGAGGGCTTGGATATCGGGCTCTTTACTTGTCTAAACGAATTTTCTATATTAGGGAATTGGGTGATCAGTTGAAAATAGATGAGATATTAGTAAAAGATTCGTTAAAGCTGAAAGAAGATATTCACGCTATCATTGAGATACTTAAGAAGGACAGTGATTATATAGGAAACATTTCAGGATTCAGCTTTGATACCCAGACATACTTCTTAACTTTTCTTAATGAAAAAGAAATAAAAAAATCAATTATCATATCTGGTTCATCTGTTATTAAGATTAAAAAAAAGGATATGTCAGCGAATGAGAGGAATACTATATCTCTCTGGAATCTGATTATGATGATCAAAGAAAATTGCAAACTTAGTCCAGAAAGTGGGGCGTGATTAAAAGTCTTTTTTATTGAAGTCCCTGAAGCATGTTTCTGCGGCTTTGACCGCGCACTGTTCAGCGCGGTCAGCGCCGCGAGCGCATGTGAGAGGACTGCTTTGCGTTTCGCAAAGCAGCAAGGAGCAGTTGCGACGCAGTCGAACGGAGTCGAGCGGAGCCACTCCGGCGATTGAGGAGTTGCCGGGCACAGCCCGGCAATGTAAGGCCCGCGAGGGCCGCATGCGGATTCGTATCAACCGACTCCTGACTTCTCACGGGCGAGGAGGTCTGGAGGGCGTCAGGCCCTCCAGCTCCCCCGAGCATCAAATCCTCGCGGAAGTTTGAATATCCATCTCCGCCCTGACCGCGTCCCGCAGAAGTCGGAATTTCCCGCTTTGGTTTTGCCCTCGCCCATCCGAAGAGGTCTGGAGGGCGTCAGGCCCTCCAGCTCCCCCGAGCATCAAATTCTCGCGGAAGTTTGAATATCCATCTCCGCCCCGCGTCCCGCAGAAGTCGGAATTTCCCGCTTTGGTTTTGCCCTCGCCCATCCGAAGAGGTCTGGAGGGCGCCCGGCCCTCCAGCACCCGCGAGCATCAAATCCTTGCGGAAGTTCAAATATCCATCTTCGCCCCGACCGCGTCCCGCAGAAATCGGAAGTTGCTGATCGGGCCGTGCTCCTCCCTTGCGAAGAGGTCTGGAGGGCGTCAGGCCCTCCAGCACCCGCGAGCATCAAATCCTTGCGGAAGTTCAATCTCCCGCCTCCCTCCCGCGTTTTGTTTTTGCTCCGGATCGTTGGAAATTTGCAATCAACCGTCAAAATGCTATAGTAAAGCATGAAGAGGAACAGGGAGAGAAAAGGATGGAAACTTCTCAGAAGAAATATGATCCGGCGATGGCGTATACGGCGGTGGCGCTGCCGCCGGCACGCTGGAGCAACTGCGACGAAGCCCCGTTTGAACTGGAGGGATTCGCTTTTCGGAAACCGGGCGAACCACTGAGGCGACTGCCGGAGTCGCGCCCGGACCGTGAATTTTCCGAGGCGGTCGATGTCTATGCCGATCATGCCGCGGGCGGCGTGCTGCGCTTCCGCTCGGATACGCCGTTTATCGCCGTACGGGCAACCGTTACCTGCCATAACAATTCCGCCGATATCATGAGCGCGGGGCGTTCCGGATTCGACCTCTATATGGATGGGGCGTTCATCGCCGTCACTCGGAAGAATTACGATGAGTTGAGTTTCCCCACCCACTCCTTCGCCGCCGTGTTGACTCCTCCGCCGGAGCCGGAGCGGAAGATGCACGAGTTCGAACTCTATTTCCCGCTTTATGCACGGGTGGATTTCTTCGAGATCGGGGTTGCACCGGAGGCGCGGGTGGAACCGCCGCGGCCGCGAAGGAACCCGCACCCCGTGGTGTTCTACGGTACCAGCATCATCCACGGCTGCTGCGCTTCCCGGCCCGGACTGGCGGAGACCGCGCAACTGGCGCGCTTGCTCGACCGTCCCGTGCTGAACTTCGGCTTCGCCGGTTCGGCGAAGGGGGAGCCGGAGGTGGCGGAAACCATCGCCGAAGTGAAGACGCCGGCACTCTTCCTGCTCGATTACGATGCGAACGTCGATCTTGACCGGCTGGAACAGACGCTGCCGCGCTTTACCGACATCCTGCGCGAACGACACCCGGCGGTGCCGATTGTGACGATCTCGCAGCTGCGGATTCCGGCGGAACGGGAGGCGAATTCCGCGGATCGGCTCCGGCGAAGCGCAATCCACCGCGCCAACTGTGAGCGGCGCCGGGCAATGGGGGATCCCGCCGTGTACTTCCTCGACGGGTTCGACCTGCTCGGAGAATCCTTCGCGGAGTGCTTCGTCGACGCGGTTCACCCCAACGATGTGGGATTTCTGCGGGTGTCGGAGAAGCTCGCTGCCTTCCTGCGCGAAATCCGGCTGGCCTGACGCCGCCGGTCAGAGATCGTAACAGGCGAGCGCGGCCTGGCGGGCGGCGCTGGAACTCTTCGGCTTGAGGAGTTTGCGGACCTCCTCCATTCCCGCTTCGACTTCGGCGCGGCGCTCGCCGCCGGGCAGAATGCGTTCCACTGCCGGAACCAGTTCTTTCGGGGCGAAATGGTGCTGAAGAAACTCCTCGTAGATGGTGCGGTTGGCGATGATATTCACCATCGTGAAATAACCGCGGTAGAGGCGGACCACCAGCGAGGCGAGCAGAATGGTGACCCAGTTGAGTTTGTATCCGACCACCAGCGGGAGTCCGGCGATGGTCGATTCCACTGTGACGGTACCGCTGGCGGCGAGGCCGGTTCCGGCCCGCTGCTGCCAATAAGGGGTGTCGGCACAGCTGATGTTGACGGTCGGTACATCGGGATGCTTCCGGCGGTATTCACCGTAGATTTCGTCGCAGAGCCGGGCGATCTTCTCCCTCGGCGCACTGAGATGAAACTTCAACTCCGGATGACGTTCCGCAAGCTGCGAAATCGTATCGAGCATCGGGCGCAGCAGAAAGTTGATCTCCATCGTGCGGCTGCCCGGCAGCAGCAGGAACTCCTCCGGAGAACGCTGAATTTCAGGATCACGGCGCTCCTCGACGATATCCACCAGCGGGTGGCCGACGAAGGTTGCCCGCAGCCGGGTCGGTGCGAACACCTCCTCCTCGAAGGGGAAGATCACCAGCATTTTCGTGCAGATTTTCGCCAGCACCGGGAGCCGCCATTTTCCCCACACCCAGAGGTGGGGGCAGACATACCAGACGACCGGAATCCGGTTCGCGTACATCATCAGCGCGAAGAGGAGGTTGAATCCGGGGTAGTCGATCAGCACGACTTCGTCGGGACGCTCCTGCTTCGCGGCGCGGACCAGGCGGAAGAAGATGGCGACGAACGTGAAGATATGTTTCAGCACCTCGATCACACCGACGACGCCGAGTTCGGTCGAGTCGACCTTGAGATCGATGTCGGCCGCGGCCATCTGCGGGCCGCCCATCCCGGAAATCCGGACCGTGTCGCCCCGTTCCGCGGCGATGGCCCGCAGTTCACGGGCGAGCCGGGCACCGTAGAGGTCGCCGGAAGCCTCTCCGGCAAGAATCCATATCTTCTTCTCCGCCATTCGCGTCAGCCCCGGTTGACCTGCTGGAACTCATCCACCGCCTGCTGCGCGGTCTCCTGGAGGAATTTGACGTCGGAATTGGCCAGTTCATCGGGAACCAGCCGGATCTCGCTGACCTTTTTCCCGTAGAGCATGGCGAACCAGACGCAGGCCTGAAGATACTGGCCCCGCGGATTGAGGTGAATGAGGTCGCGGTTGAGGTAGAGTTCTCCGGTGTCCGGATTTTTTCGCCAGGAGCACTGCCCGACCACGTCCCCCGCCTGGGGCGGCAGATCCGGCCAGGCGAGGGTGTCGATCAGGGCCGGATCGTAGTTGGCGAACTTGCGTTCGCTGTTGCGGCGGGTGAGCTGGACTGCGTAGCCGGAGGGAATGATCCGCAACTTGTAGTCACGTGCAAGTTTCGTGTAGTTCGCCGTGAGGCGCTCGTACATCTCGTCCTGCGAAATGCCCCATTCGCTGCCGGGGAGCAGTTGCGGATGGTCGGCCCGGTAGGCCCAGGTCTGCTGGATCACCACTTCCGCCCGGGGCGCGTGCTTTTTCACATAAGCGATGATGTTTCCGGCCCAGGGCTGGAAGGTTTCCGGCCGCCAGCTGTCGTGGCTGGCCTGCTGGATGGTGACCACATCCCAGGCGCGCAGTTCGAGAATCGAACGGAGTTTGCGTCCGCCCTGATAGATGCGGCAGCGCACATCGCGCTCTTCCGCTTCGATATAGCTCCAGTGGCGCGCCAGTTCACAGCCGCCGAAGTTGGCGCGTTCAAAATGGAGATCGCACCGGGCGGACTGAACCGCCGCCGGAAAGTAGAGTGCGAGGCTGTCGGTAAAACTGTTGCCGATGGTGAGAATGTTCATTTGCTCTGCTCCTGAAATTTATTTGAGGCCCAGGACATCCTGCATGTCGTAGAGGCCGGAATCCGCATGGGTGAGAAATTCCGCCGCCCGGAGCGCCCCTTTTGCGAAGGTGTCCCGGCTGGATGCTTTGTGCGTGAGCTCAATTCGTTCTCCGTTGATGGCGAAGACGACGGTGTGGTCGCCGACGACGTCGCCGCCGCGCAGCGAATGCATGCCGATCTCATGCTTCGACCGGGCGCCGACCATGCCCTCGCGACCGTGGCGGACGTCGGTCGCGTAGTTCCAGCCGCGCGCGGCGCACACCTCTTCGGCGAGCCGCACCGCGGTGCCCGAGGGGGCGTCCTTCTTCTGATTGTGGTGCATTTCGATGATTTCGACATCGTAATCCGGCCCGAGAGTGCGCGCGGCCTCCCCCACCAGCTTGAAGAGCAGATTGACGCCGACGCTCATGTTGTAGGCCGAGACGATCCGGCCGCCGCGTTCGGCAAGTTCGGCGAGTTCGCCCTTTTCCGCAGCAGAGAGCGCGGTGGTGCCGATGACGGCCGCGCAGTTGTTTTCCACCGCGAGCCGTACCGCTTCCATCACCCCGCCGGTGGCGAAGTCGATGATGGCGTCGGCATGTTTGACCAGTTCATCAAGATTGGCGGTGATCTTCACTCCGGCCTCGCCGCATCCGGCGACCAGTCCGGCATCTTCTCCGAGGAACGGAGATTCGACGAACTCAGTGGCTCCAGCCAGCTGAAATTCCGGATTCTCCATGACGTTTGCGACCAGCCTGCGGCCCATGCGGCCGGCGGCTCCAACGATGATGACTCTGGTCATATTCGATCCTTCCTGATGCGGTTGCATATTCCAATTCAGAGGCCGGGAACGGCCCGCTGCTCGTTTTTCGGCACCCAGTAGGGACGCTCCGGCATCCCGACCGGAAAGACGCGCACGTTTCGATACCGCCCCGACTGCGCCACCAGACTGTACGGAACGAAGAGAAACGTATAGGGCTGCTCATCGTGAAGCAGCCGGGCGAAGGCGTGTGCGATTTCGATCCGCCGTTTTCGATCGAAAGTGCGGCGCATCTCCTCGATCAGTGTATCCGCCTCGGCGTTGCGGAAGCCGATGTAGTTGCTGCTCTCTTTCCTGTCGGCCTGGCTGGAGTGCCAGATCTGGTACATGTCCGGCTCAAACGGGCTGCTCCAGCCGAGGCAGCTGGCGTCGAACCGTCGCTGATTCAGCCGCTGGAGGTAGACCGACCATTCGACGTTCTCGATCTTCATGTCGATTCCGGCGGCGGCCATCGACTCCTTGATCAGCGGCAGCATTTTCTGCTGAATCGGGCTGGCCGCGATCTGAAGCATGGTGAAGACGAATTTGACGCCGTCCTTCTCCAGAATGCCGTCGCCGTCGGTGTCACGCCAGCCGGCTTCGGCGAGCTGCCGTTTCGCCTGTTCCGGATCGTACGGCCACGGTCGGATTGACGGATCCGCGTAGGGACCTTCCGGGAAGAAGGGCCCGGTGGTGATCTTCGCCAGGTTGAAGTAGATGTCGCGCAGGATCTTTTCGCGGTCGATCAGCATGGTCAGCGCCTGTCGCACCCTCTTGTCCTGAAAGCAGGGATTGGTGAGGTTGTAGCCGATGTAGGTGTACTGCGGCAGGAGATAACGGTACTTTTTGAGCTCGCCCGAAGCGAACTCACGCCCGCCGGTCCGCTGGATCCACTGATCCGGAGTGAGCCCGAGCCGGTCGAGCGACCCGGAGAGCAACGCCTGAAACCGGGTGTTGGGGTGTTTGATAATCTCATAGACGAGATATTCGAGCGAGGCGCCGACGCCGAGGGCGTTCCCGAAGAAGGAGGGGTTGCGGCGGAAGATTACCCGGCGGTCCTTCTCCCAGCGGACGAACCGGTAGGGGCCGCAGCCGATCAGCATCCGGTTGCGGCGGTGGTCGTTGTTGAAACGCTTGCCGTCGAACGGGCCGTCATAGGCGTGGTAGAAGTGGCGCGGCATCGGCGACATGCCGAGCGTCGATGATCGCGAGCCGTAGTATTCGACCTTCCAGCGGACAATGAATTCGAAATCGTTGACGATTTCGATCGATTCGAGATCCTGATAGTAGGTGCGGATCGCTTCGCAGTTGACGTCGGGATTCTTCACTACTTCGATGAAGAACTGAAAGTCGGCGGCGGTCACCTCCTTCGGGCCGTGTTTCTTCCCGGTCTCCGGATCGGTGAAGGGATCCCAGAACACCCCCCGGCGCAGTTTGATGCGATAACTCCGGTGGTCGGGCGAAATCTCCCAGGATTCCGCCAGCATCGGCTGGTATTCGGTCGGGTCCGCATAATCGAGCTCGGCGAGCGCGGGCACGCACAGGCCGTAAAACTCCGAGGCGGTTGCCTCGTTGTTGATCAGAGGGTTTAAATTCGGGGTGTCCGCCATCGTCGCCTGAAGCAGACGGCCGCCCGGAACCGCGGCCGGATCGAAATACTGTCGGTTTGCGATGTTGCTACCCGCCGCCGGCGGTGCCGGTGCGGTTCCGGTTTCCCCGGGTCGGAGCGCGGCGGGGGAGAAGACCTGATTCTGAAGCTGCTGTTCGAGGTGTTCCAGCCGTTCGAGCACGCGCAGGTTGCTTTCGCGGACCCGGTCGAGCGCGCCGGTGATCACCCATCCGAAGTAGATCACCGCCAGAACCAGCACCGCCAGCAGGAATTTGATACAGCCGTGGCCGTTCATCGCGCCGCACTCCTCTCAGCGTTGGGAAATCCGATAGGTCATGACCGCTCCGAGAATCTGGAAGATGATATTCGGCAGCCAGAGCAGGTATTGCGGATAGAGTTTTGGGAAGGAGCTCAGCGATTCGCAGAGGATGATCGACAGGAAGAAGAGTCCGGCGAGGATCACGCTCAGGAAAAGCCCGACCGAGGTCTCTCTCCGACTGGTGCGGATCGCCAGCGGCAGACCGAGCAGCAGAAACGCGATCGGCGAAAGCGCGAAGGCGATCCGCTGGTTGAGTTCGACTTCCAGCTCGGTGGTGTCGCGGTTGAGCTCCTTGGTCAGCCGGATGCGCCCCATCAGGTCGGCGAGCGTCATGTACTTGGCCCGGACACTGATTCGCTGGGCGTTGGCCTGTTTTCCGTAATTGAAGCTGAATTCCAGTTCCTGGGTGTAAAAGCGGGTCGGCACCCCGCTTCCGCCCACGCCGGTCGCACTGCCGGCCGCGGATTTCTTGTCGATCACCAGACAGTCGTAGAGGTGGACGATCAGGAGCTGTTTTTCCTTGTCCACCGACAGTTCTCCGCGGGCGGCGGAGATATCCTGCGCCACCGTCTGCGGGTCGCTCAAGGTGTAGATCTGCACCCCCTTGATGCCGTTTTCGCCCTCTTTGTCGTCGATGTAGATGATGGTGTTCTCATATTCGATCGGCTTGCCCGGTTCGAAGATCGCCAGCGGCTGGTTGATCGCCGCTGTCTGCATGAGGCTGCGGGACTTGCCCAGCAGCGGCGGCCCGACTTCGACCTGCAGGTAGAGGCAGAAGAGCGTCAGGAGAAAGGTGATGATCAGGATCGGCGAGACGATCTGCATGATCGAGATGCCGCACGCCCGCATCGCGGTGATCTCACAGTCGGCGGACATCCGCCCGAAGACCAGCATCACCGCCACCATGACCGCCCACGGTACGGTGAAGGTGAGGATGATCGGCAGAATGTAGAGCGTGAATTCGAGAAAGGTCCAGAAGGAGATCCCCTGTGAAACGTAGTCGAGTACCTTGACCAGGTTCGCGCCGGTCATGCCGAAGGTGAGAATGGCGATTGCCATCGAGAATGCGAGCAGGAAGCCGCGCGTCACATACCAGTTCAAAGTTTTCATCGGTAAAGCAGACCTGTCTGTTGCAGTTGAGCCATGGCGGAATATTCCATTTCATAAAAGATACATTGCAAAACCGGATTTGGCAAACCGGATTGTTTTTTTTCCGGGGAATTCTGGCGGAAACGATAAAAAATCTTGAATATTTGGCAAAACGGTCGTATTGTATGGATGGTTCGTATGTCCCAAGAAACAAATTCCGGAGAACTCTGCTGATGAAAGTTGCCCATTCGCGTCTCTGGCTGCCGGTCGTGATTCTCGTGCTCGGCGCCGTTTTCGTATTCTGGATGAATCAGGCCTTCACCGATTCCGCGGCGATGCGCGACATCTTCTGCGGCACCAACAGTGCCGGCGAGGTGCTCGGGGCGGTACCTCCCGGTTCCGAAAACAGCCTTGCCGCCCGCGGCGAACTTGCCGGACGCATCTCGATGCTGATCTTCTCGGTGATCACTGTGATGCAGTTCCTCGCGTTCGGCGTGGCCTACGTGGTGGTCGCCGGCATCCGCCGCAGCTCCGACAGCTGCAAGCTCAAGCTGCGCAAACTCGAAAATGCCGACATCTTCTTCGACGTGCCGCTCTACGTCGGATTATTCGGTACGGTTTCGGCCTTTCTGGTCATGACCTTCTCCCCGCAGAGCAGCCGGCTGATCGCCTACAGCTCGACCTTGATCGGCATCATCTTCAGTCTGATCCTGCGGCTGGCGATGCTCTGGCCGCTGCGGCAGAAGCTCCTCTGCGGCAATGAAATCGGCGAGGGCGGCAAGTGAACCGGGCAATTCTCATCGTCATCTGCGACTTTCTGGTTTCGGCGATGTTGTCGATGATGACCGGCATGGTGCCGGCGCATGTCGGCGGCAGCGGCGTCGGACTCGACGGCCGGACCACTGCGCTGCTGCTCTCCGAACTGCAGAATCGGCGGCAGCAGCTCGAAGCCGCCCGGACGAAGTTGCGCGAAGCGCAGCAGAAGGAGGGATTTTCCGAGGCGCGGGAGCAGATGCTCGAGAAGCTCGCCGGGGAGCTTGCCGACACGCTGCTTAAAAGCGAACAACTCGAAGAACAGCTCCGGCTCACCCGGGCCAATACCGGTTTGCTCACGCCGGAGCAGCTTCAACGACGGCTCGACCGCGAGATCCGCAACCGCCACCTCAACCGCATCCGGCTGGAGGAGGCGCAGAGCGAACTGGCCGCCCTCCGGAAAAACTACGCCTTCGCCTCCGGGAATCTTGCCCGGCTGAGCGAGGACTACGCCGCCGCCAGACAGAAGATCTCCGATACCGGAGAACGGCTCGACGAGGCGCGGCGAAATCTGGAGGAACAGCGGCGGCGGCTCGAAACAACCGGCGCCGACCTCGCGAAGACACGGGAGACCCTTTCCGCCCGCGAGACTGCGCTGGCCGGTGTGCGCCAGTCGCTCAAGGAAACTTTGTCCCGGATGGGGGAGGTTTCCCGTGCGGCGCAGAAGACCGAGAGCGACCTGGCCTACACCCGCGGCCGGCTGAGTGCGACGGAGCGCGATCTCGCCGACAGCCGCAGCCAGCTGGAACGCACCCGCCGGCTCGCTGCGTCCCGCGAAGTGGAGCGGAACGAAGCCCGCACTCAGCTCCAGCAGATGAGCAAGGCGTTCAAGGCGGCGGTGACGGAACTGTCTCAGACCAGGGCCAGTCTCGATGCGACGAAGCAGCAGGCGGAGACGACCGGCCGTGAACTCATCGAAACCCGCGGCCAGGCGGAGACCACCGCGGTCAAACTCAAATCGACCGAACAGCGTCTCGCCGCGGCTGAGCAGAAGCTCCGCAGCGATGTACTGGACCGCTATCACGAGGCCGCGGTGCGGCTCGATCTGGCTCTGACCGAGGAGCGGCTTCTGCTCAATCAGCACGGCGGAGGCGTCTACTATCTGCCGCTGGTGAAGATCAGCGGGAAGAACGTGCTGGTCGCCTCGTTCCACACTCTCGCCGGAGATCTGGAGACTCCGCTGAAGTTCGATCGGATCCTGGAACTCGCCTATCGGACCCGTCCCGGCGACGCACCGGATGCCGCCGCGCCGGGGATTACCGCGGCCGGTCCGCTGCTGACGCTGCCGGATGAACCGCGGATCGCGGCGCTGGAGATTGCGCCGGAAGGCCGGAAGCCGCTGGAAACGATGACGATCGGCAGACTTCGCCAGCGTGGGCTGCACAATCTCTACCTTTTCAAGACCTCCTCATTCGGCAAGGAGTCCGCGGCGCTCGGTGGACGCTGCTCCATCGATCTCTCCGCCCGGGAGCCCTATCTGTATATCCGCAACACCGGACGTGGCACCGGCGGCAGCGAATTGCGCGCGGAACCGGGCGATTTCGTGTTGAGCCGGGAGGGCGACTTCATCGGCGTGGTCGTTTCGATTGAGAACTTCGATTTCGGACGTCGTCAGGAGGCGAAATGTTTCGTTTTCCCCGATGAATTCAACTGGGAGAAGGCGGGGAGCATTCCGATCGTCCGCCGTCCCGGCGAGGAGTATTTCAACGCTTTCGGCGGAGCGGTGCGCCGCCACCTCGAACAGCGGCTGGAACCATCGGAAAAAGGCGGGAAGTGACCCATGGCGGAATTCCGGGAAGACCCGCTCAATACACCGGCGCAGCCGGATGACGAGGCGACGCTGATCTACGGCACCTGCAGCGAAAACCGCCTTTCGCCGGAGAAACTTCGCGAAATGCTGGGAATTCCCTCCGGCGACCGGATTCAGGATTACGGGGAACTATCCACCATCGGCATCGGCGGCGTGGGAGCGGTGTTCGCCGCTCACGAGCCCGGACTCAACCGCGATGTCGCACTCAAGCTGCTTCGTCCGCAGTACCGGAACAAGACCGAACGGATCGAAGCCTTCATCCGCGAGGCGCGCGCGACCGCTCAGATCGATCACCCGAACATCGTGCCGGTTCACCGGATGGGGGTGTTCGACGATGTCGGCGTCTACTTCTCGATGAAGCGGGTCGAGGGAGAGACGCTGCGGATGATTCTCGCGAAACTCTCCGAGGACCGCAGCGGCTACCGTCGCAGATATTCCCTCCGGCGGCTGATCGAAATCTTCATCGGCGCCTGCAACGGCGTCGCCTTCGCGCATCGCCACGGCATTCTCCACTGCGACCTCAAACCGGGAAATCTGATGGTCGGGGACTACGGCGAGGTGCTGGTCATGGACTGGGGAATGGCGCGTTATCACTGCGAACGCGATCAGGGCCGTTCCGGCACCAAACTCGATCTGGAACTGAACGGAGACCTCAAACCCGACGAGGCTCCCTCCGCGGCCGCGGGTCCGGTGGAGCCGCCGAAGGAGGAGCATGTGGTTGGCGGTACCCCCGCGTTCATGGCGCCGGAACTGCTGACCGGCGAGGTGCCGGAGGCCACCGAACAGTCCGACGTCTACGGACTTGGCGCGATTCTCTACTCGATCCTGACCTGGCGCAACGCGCCGTTCGATGTGAAGCTGCCGCCGGATCAGCTCTGCCGCGAGGTGGCGCTCGGACGATTTCCGGCACCGCGGAAGGCGGCTCCGCCGGAGCAGCCGCTGCCGCTGGAGCTGGAGGCGATCTGCCTCAAGGCGATGGCACGCGACCGCTCGCGGCGTTACCGCAGTGTCGCCGAGCTGCTCGAAGATGTGCGCAACTATCTGGATGGCTACCCGGTGGCGGCTTATTCGCCGACGCCGATCTACCGGCTTTCGAAACTGATCCGGCGTCATCCGCTGGTGCCGTCGGTGCTGATGGCGGCGATCCTGACCTGGTTCGGATTCTACGCGTTTCAGCTGATCAGCAATCTTTCGCAGAGTACGTCGTTGATCAACCTGGCCGAATTCAACTACGCCCAGGCACGCGAATACAATCTGCTGGCACAGCGCACCACGCGGCAGATCCGGCAGAACCAGCGTCTGCCGCAGAATCGGCACAACCGGACGCTCGAACGGGAACTGCTCCGCCAGCTTGCGGAGATGGAAAACGGTTACAATTCCGCATTGGAGTTCATTTCACGCGCCCCTGAGCTCGGCATGCGGGCGCAGCAGGTGCAGAGAATGACCCGTGACATCTTCCGTTCGACGCTCGAGCTCTATCTGCACGGTCGCGACTATTTTGCCTTGCGGCGGGTACTGCGGCAGTTCCGGGGGCGGTGGAGGCCGCTCTTCGACGAGGCGCTGGCGGATGATCCCAAGCTTGAGGCGCTGGTCGCCGCGATCGATTCTCGCGAAGGAGTGCTCGATATCTCCGGACTCTCCGGCAGCGGCTGGCTGATGACGATCCGCGACGCGAACGGCGCGGTCGTGCCGCTCCCCGACGGCAAGATGGCCGAAGGAGTCGCGCTCAATGGCGAAGGAACACGCTTCCGTCTGCCGGAAGGACTCTACACCCTGGAGTTCCGGCGACGCGACGGCTCCGCGCAGTTCAGTTGTCCGGTGATGGTGCCGCTGGCGGCGGAAAATCTGCTCTCGTTCGATTTCCCGGAGCGGAGCTACCCCGGCGAGTGGTGTTACGTGCCCGGCGGCGAGTTCCACAGCGGCCGCTCCGGGGAGCGTTCCGGCATCGGAACGAGCATGCTGCCCTCCTTTCTGATCGGAAAATATGAGGTGACTTTCCGCGACTATCTGAAGTTCTGGAAGAGTCTTCCGGATCCGGCGCTGCGCCGCCGTTACCAGGGGTGGTACGCCTTTGAACCCGGGTCGGGAGGTACCGCCCGGATCTGGAACGACGACGGCGAGCTGACCGCACCCTTCCGGCCGGAACTGCCGGTGGTCGGCATCACCGGCGAGGCGGCTGCCGCCTACTGCGACTGGCTCGGCCGGAAGATCGGCGCGAAGGTCCGGCTGCCCACCGTATTTGAATGGGAGAAGGCGGCGCGCGGCGTCGACGGCCGCGCCTACGTCTGGGGAGATACCTACCGGGCCGGGGAGGCGCTGTTGCACGACCATCCGGCGGTTTCCCGATATCCGGCCGGGGCGCCGCCGGGGAGTTTCCCCGGGGACCGTTCCGGATACGGCGCCTTTGACATGACCGGAAACGTGCGGGAGATCGTCCGAATTTCCCATGAGAACGGCACCTCCTACTTTTCCGCCGGCGGCTCCGGGCTGACCTCGCCGGAGCAGGCGCAATGCCCCAATATCTATTATATCAACGGCAGTGCCGGCGATCTGGGATTCCGCTGTGTTGTGGAGCTGCCGCAGCCGGAAAAGCCGGTTCAGGTGAGTGTGAAGCAATGATCGATTTCAAGGATGTGGTCAAGACCTACGCCGGGGAGACGATTCTCGGCGGAGTGTCGTTCCGGATCAATCCGGGCGACCGGGTCGGCGTCGTCGGTCCGAACGGAGCCGGCAAGAGTACGTTGTTCGGCATCATCACCGGGGAGGTTCCGCCGGACCGCGGCACGGTTTCATTGCCGAAGGATCTCCGGCTCGGCATCCTGCGTCAGCATCTGCCGGAGGATGAGGTCGAGCGCCCGCTGGTGGAATTCACCGCCGATGCGATTCCGGAGCTCCGCACCATGCACGAGGAGCTGCTCCGGCTCGAGCAGCAGCTGCACGAAGGCGTCGAGGACAACGACCGGCTCGATGCGCTGCTCTCCCGCCACGGCCGGCTCCAGTCGCAGATCGAACATCTCGGCGCCTACCGGTTGAAGTCGGAAGCGGAGGAGGCGCTCAGCAACCTCGGTTTTCGCGAGGCGGACTTCGTAAAGCCGCTCCGCGCCTTCTCCGGCGGTTGGCGGATGCGTGCCGCGCTGGCCCGCGTACTGATTTCGCGGCCGGACATTCTGATGCTCGACGAACCCTCCAACTACCTCGATATTCCCGCAGTCGAGTGGCTCTGCCGGTTCCTGAAATCCTTCCCCGGCACGCTGCTGCTGATTTCGCACGACCGGTTTCTGCTGCGCAAGCTCACCAATCTGACGCTGGAGGTCAACTCCGGGCAGGTGACCCGCTACGCCGGGGATTACGACTACTACCGCGCCGAACGGGAGAACCGCCGCCGGTCGCTGGAGGCGGCCAAGCGCAATTCCGACCGCAAACGCGAACATCTCGAGCGGGTGATCGACCGCTTCCGTGCCAAGAGTTCGAAGGCGGCGCAGGCCAAGAGCTGGCAGAAGGCGCTGGACAAGATGGAGGAGATCGAACTGCCCGACGACCTCAACTACCACGGCGCGATCCGTTTTCCGGAGCCGCCGCCCGGCGGCGTCGAAGCGGCCCGGCTGGAGGATCTTTCGTTCAGTTACGTACCCGGGCATCCGGTGCTCGAGCATGTCAATCTCACCATCGACGCCGGGGACAAGCTCGCCTTCATCGGATACAACGGCATGGGCAAGACCACGCTGCTCAAACTGCTGGTCGGCAAACTCAAGCCCACCTCCGGACGGGTGGTGCTCGGCCATCACAGCGTCATCGGCTACCAGGCGCAGGAGTTCGCTGATCTCCTGGTGCCGGAGCAGACGGTCTACGACGTGGTGCGGGGCAACCTGCCCGCGGGAGCCTCCACCGCCGGACTCATGAACGTGCTCGGCTCCTTCGGATTCTCCGGGGAAGCCGCTTCCAAGACCTGCGGCGTGCTCTCCGGCGGCGAGAAGATCCGGCTGCTCTTCGCCCGCATTTTCGTCAATCCGCCGAACTTTCTCGTGCTCGACGAACCGACCACCCACCTCGACATCGCCGCGCGCGAACTTCTGCAGGAGGCGATCCGGAACTACTCCGGCACCGTCTGCATCGTCAGCCACGACATCGAATTCGTCCGCAACACCGCGACCGGCATCATCGCGATGGAACCGCCGGGCATCCGGAAGTATTTCGGCAACTACGACTACTATCTGGAGAAGTCCGCGGAACTGCGCGCCGCGGGGGTCACCACCTCTCCCGAGACCGGCGCCGGGCTGATGAACGGCTCCCCCGATCTCGCCCGCAACCGCCGCCGCGCCCGCGCCCAGGCCCGGGAGGCGCTCGCCGCCGAGCGGAAACGCGCCGAAAATGCGGTCGCCGCGCTGGAGGAGAAGCTCGAAACGCTCGAAACGCGCCGAACCGAACTTCTGGCGCAGCTCTCCGGCGGCGGCCGGATCGATTTCTCCGAAGTCAACCGCGAACTGGCGCGCGTCCAGTCCGACATCGCCGCGACCGAGACCGCCTGGGAGAGCGCCGCCGAGGAGCTCGAAGAGGTCCGCCGCAAAAACGCAGAAATCCATCAGGGCTGACTTTCCTCCGTCCCGTTTCCCGGATGTTTTTGGGTCTTCAACAGGATAAATTTCTCAAAAGTTTATCATTTTTTCATCAATATTTCTCATATAATCATCAAAAAATGCTCTTGTATTTGGATTGAACCGGAGTATACTATCAGAGAAGACGGAAGAAATCCATTGATTCAGGAAAGAGCAAAATGAACCAGAAAACGAATGCTCCGGTGGAATTCGTTGCGATGGGTTACTGCAGCAACGACTACCTGTGCCGGGTCCCGCAGATTCCGATCGACCACAAGGTGGAGATCATTGAACATCAGATTCAGGGGGGAGGTCCGGCGGCGGATGCGGCGGTTGCGGCGGCGCGGCTCGGGTTGCGGACGATGTTCGTAACCAGCGTCAGCAACGACGACGGCGGGAAGCGGATTCTCGCCGATCTCGCCCGGGAGGGGATCGATATTTCCCGGATCCCGGTGCGCGAGGGGTGCGGTTCGCCGATGGCCTACTGCTGGATCGATTCCGACGGCAAGCGCAGCGTGGCATGGACCCACAACGGGCTGCGGCTGCTCTCCGCGGAGGAGGTGCCGTGCGACGTGATCGCCGGTGCGAAGATGCTTCACCTCGACGGGCACCATCCCGAGGCGGCGCTGGCGGCGGCGAGGTGCGCGAAGGAGAACGGCGTGCTGTTCAACTTTGATGCGGGGACGATCCGCCCCGGGGTCGAAAAACTGGTGGAGCTGGCCGATCTGCTGATCGCCTCGGAATATTTTGCCCGGACCTTCACCGGGGAACAGGATCTCGACCGGGCGCTGCTGAAACTTGCGAAATATCAGGCGAAGGTGACCGGTATTACGCTGGGGGCGGGCGGTTCGATCTTCCTTGACAACGGAGAGATCCGCCGGTTCCCGATCTTCCCGGCTCCGGTGGTGGACACCACCGGAGCGGGGGACTCCTTCCACGCCGGATTCGCTTTCAAATATCTGCAGACGCAGGATATTGCGGAGTGCGCGCGGTTCGCCTCGGCGGTCGCGGCGATCAAATGCGGCAAGCTCGGCGCCCGCGCCGGACTGCCGACGCTGGAACAGGTCGAAACCTTTCTCAAAGAACAGGAGTAACGCAGCATGAACACACAGAATCTCTTGATCCACTGCCCCGCGAAACCCGGATTCAACCGGATCTTCGACGTCGGCGAGTACAACATGAAACTGACCGGCTTCGGACTGCTTGTTCTGCGCGCCGGCGAGAGCCGCCAGAGCGACACCGGTTCGTTTGAGGTTGCGCTGGTGCTCCTCGGCGGCAAATGCCGGGTCACCGGTGACGGGTTCGATTTCGTCGAGGTCGGCGGCCGGAAGAACGTCTTCGACGGCAAGCCGTACACGGTCTATCTGCCGCGCAATACGAAGTACACCGTCACTGCGCTCACCGACGTGGAGATCGCGGTCAACTCCTCCCCGGCGAGCCGCGACACCGCGCGTCCGACCGTCATTACGCCGGAGATGACCCGCTCCTTCTCCCTTGGGCGGGATAACTTCACCCGGCAGGCGACCGTGATGCTCGACGAGACCTTCGATTCGGAACACTTCTACATCGGCGAAGGGCTGATCCCCTCCGGCAACTGGTCGGGATATCCGCCGCACCGCCACGACATCGACAATCCGCCCGAGGAGATCGACATGGAGGAGACCTACTTCTACCTCTTCGATCCGCCGCAGGGCTTCGGCATTCAGAAGGTCTACACGCCGGACGGGCGGATCGACGAGACCTACACCGTCAAGAACTACGACACCGTCGCGATCGCCGAAGGATACCATCCGCTCTGCGGCGCTCCCGGCTATCAGATGTACTATCTCTGGACCATGACCGGCGCGGTCAACCGGGGCCTGATCTCCTCGAAGGATCCCGCCCACGCCTGGGTGAAGTGACGCGATGAGTGACCGCGACCTGCTGCTCGGAGTCGATTTCGGCTCCGGGGGGTGCAAAGTCACCCTGATCGACACCGCCGGTCATCTTGCCGGAGAAAGTTCGGTCGAGTACCGAACCTGGTACGAACACCCCGGCTGGGCGGAACAGGAGCCCGGCGACTGGTATGAGGCGATGTGCGCCGCGCTCGCCCGGGTCCGCGCTTCCGGCGTGGATTTCCGCCGGATCGCCGCGCTCGCCTTCGACGGCAGCACCCATAACGCGGTGCTGCTCGACGGCGCGATGAAGCCGCTCCGCCGCACCATCATGTGGACCGACCAGCGCAGCACCGCCGAATGTGCCGAGCTGGAGGCGGAGCATGGCGAACGCATCTATGCGACCGCCTACCAGCATCCGACGCCGACCTGGACGTTGCCGCAGCTGCGCTGGCTCTCGAAGCACGAGCCGGAGGTGCTGCGCCGGACCAGGCACATCCTCTTCGTCAAGGATTACGTCCGTTATCTGGTGACCGGCGTCGCCGTGACCGACCACATCGAGGCGCAGGGAACGCTCTTCTACGATATGAAGAAGCGCGCCTGGTCGGAGGAGCTGGCCGCTCTGGCGGGGATCTCCTGCGAGGTGCTGCCGGAGCTGGTCAATCCGGTCGACCGGGTCGGGGAAGTGACTCCGGAAGCCGCCGAACGGACCGGGATTCCGGCCGGAACTCCGGTGATCTGCGGCAGTTCCGACTCCGCCGCCGAGGATTACGGCGCCGGAGCGGTCGATCCGGGCGACGCGATCGTCAAGCTGGCCACCGCCGGAAACGTCAACGTGATGACCGCCGAAGCGCATCCGCATCCGCAGACGCTCACCTATTCGCACATCGTGCCGGGCATGTGGTACACGGTTTCGGCGACCAACGCGGCGGCGGTCTGCCAGCGCTGGTTCCGCGACCTCTTCTGCGAGGCGGAGAAGATCCAGGCGGAGAAGCTCGGCATCAAGAGCTTCGAACTGATGGACCGCCTGGCCGAGGCAAGTCCGGTCGGGGCGAATGGAGTCTTCTTCCACCCCTACCTGCAGGGGGAGCGCTGCCCCTACTGGGATTCGAGCCTGCGCGGCAGCTTCATCGGTCTCGGAATGGGGAGCAGCCGCGGCGACATGCTCCGGGCGCTGCTCGAAGGCGTGGCGTTCAGCCTGCGCGACTGCCGGCGGCTGATCGACGAACTTGAACTGCCGATGAATCGGATCTTTCTCATCGGCGGCGGAGCCCGCAGCCGGATCTGGAGCGAGATCGTCTGCAACGTGATGAACGTGCCGGTCGAACTGCCTTCGCCCGGCGACGCCAGCTTCGGCACCGCGCTGCTGGCCGGAACCGGCGTGGGGATTTATCCGGACTGCCGGAGCGCGGTCCGCGCCTGCCTTTCCATCTCGCGGCGGATCGAACCGGATCCGGCGCTGAGCGCGAAGTACGCGGAACTTTTCAAAACCTATCGCGCCGTGCATGACGCACTGGCGCCGATCTACAGAGGAATAAAGTGACCATGGAACAGTTGAAGGTCGGATACCTGCCGCTCGTCAAGGGCAGCTGGGTCAACGGGAAACAGGAGATTCGCCGCGCCGAGGTGATCGGGATGTTTTCGAAGCTCGACGCCGAAATCGTCGAGGAGGGGCGGATCATCGTCACCGAGGAGGAGGCGAACTCCTCGATCGAAAAGTTCGAAAAAGAGCGGGTCGACGCGGTGATCGTCCACTTCCTGAGCTTCGCGCTCGGCGCGGTGGTGCCCGCCGCCGCGAGGCGGCTCGGCGTGCCGGTGATCTTCTGGTCTGAACCGGAACCGCCGTGGGATGGCGGCCGCATCCAGAAGAACAGCTTCTGCGGCACCAACTGCAATGCTCACGCGCTCTGGAAGATGCGTCTTCCCTACACCTTCGTCTACGGCGAAGGGCCGGAGGCGGTCGAAGCGATCGGCCGCAAACTACGCGTCGTCGCCGCGGTCAAGGGGTTGCGCAATCTGCGCATCGGTTCGGTCGGCGGACGGGTTCCCGGATTCTACGCGAGCAACTACGATGAACTTCAGCTGCTCGACACCTTCGGCATCTCCACCGAGAAGCTGACCATGCTCGAAGTGGTGGAGAGGGCGCGGAAGATCTTCGCCGACAGTGCCGAACCGTGCGCGCCGGTGGCGGATCCGATCCGTTCGTTCGACATCACCGACGAGGAGCGGCGGCGGCTCAAGGCGCTTTTCCAGGCGTTCGTCGAAACCGCGAAGAAGTACCGTCTGGATGCGTTTGCCATCCGCTGCTGGCCGGAGTTCAGCGACATCTACGGCATCGGCGTCTGCGCACTGATCGGGCTGCTCAACGAGGCCGGATTCGTCACCGGTTGCGAAGGGGATATGATCGGCACCGTGACGATGAAGCTCGGATCACTGCTGGTTCCGGGGGAGAAACCTTTCTTCTGCGACCTCATCAGCTTCGACGAGCAGGCGAACACCGGCGTGGTCTGGCACTGCGGCGCAGCGGCGCCAAGCCTCTGCTGGGGCGGCTGCGAACCGCGTTTCTGCAAGCATTCGATCATCGACGGCGGCGGCGTCAAAGGGGTGAGTTGCGAATTTCCGCTCAAGCCGGGCCGGGTGACATTGATGCGCATCGGCGAGGACCGCGACGGCGGCTACCGGCTCTTCATGGCTGCCGGCACCGCGCTGGAGACGGAGCAGCTGCTGCGCGGAACTCCGCTTCAGATCAAGTTCGACGAAAAGGTCTCCGACCTGATCGAGACGATCATCGATGAAGGGGTGGAGCACCACTATGCGTTGATTCACGGCGACGTGACCGCCGAACTCAAGCTTTTCGCGAAATGGATGGGCATTCAAATCATTTAACCTAAATCAGGAGTGATCATGCAACTGGCAAAAGACAACTACATGTACCAGATGATCCGCTGCGAACTCGTTGACGCGGTCGGAGCGGAATTCGTCAACTCCGGCGCGGCCGACGGCCTCGGCCATTCGATCGACTACTACTGGATTCCGGAGATGTGGCACGACCGCGGCCGCGAACCGCAGAGACCCGACTTCATCGTCCATCCCGGTTCGACCGAAGAGGTCGCCAAGGTGATGAAGATCGCCAATCAGTACAAGATTCCGGTGACTCCGTGGGGCGGCGGCTCCGGTTCCCAGGGCGGCGCTCTGCCGGTCTACGGCGGCATCATTCTCGACATGAAACGGATGAACCGGGTCATCGAGATCGATACGCGCACCCTTTCGGTCACCTGCGAAACCGGCATCAACGCCCAGCATCTCGAATGGGCGGTGGAGAAGGCGGGCTATTCGACCATGCACTTCCCGGCGTCGATCGCCTGCGCCACCATCGGCGGATTTCTCGCCCACCGCGGCACCGGAGTGCTCTCGACCAAGTACGGCAAGATCGAGGACATGGTCATGTCGCTTGAGGTGGTGACGCCGACCGGCGAGATCATTCACACGCTCCCGGTGCCGCGCCACGCCTCCGGGCCGGATCTCACCATGCTCTTCCTCGGCAGCGAGGGAACGCTCGGCGTGATGACCAAGGTGACGATGAAGATCCACCCGATTCCGGAGGCGCGCAAGTTCCATGCGTTCCTCTTCCCGGACATGCACACGGCGATGACCGCCGGCGCCGGATTGATGCACAGCCGACTTCAGCCCTGCGCGGTCCGTCTCTATGACGGCCCGGAAACCGCGAAACTGATCAAGCGGGTGCTCGGCATCGACCGCGAAGGAGCCTATCTGGTCTTCGGGTTCGACGGTCCGGAGAAGGTGGTTGACCTCCAGATGGAGCGCGCCTGCGAAATCTGCCGCGCCGCCGGTCCGAAGGAGGACCTCGGCACCGAATCGGGCGAAGCGTGGTGGAAGAACCGCTACAAGTTCTTCTACCCGCCCTACATGTTCCACATGCCGCAGGCGTTCGGTACGCTGGACACCGTCGCCACCTTCAGCAAGATCGAGAATGTCTACTGGGCGATGAAGCATGTGGTCGAGGAGAACTTCCCGGAAGCGTCCTTCATCGGTCACTTCTCTCACTGGTACGACTGGGGCTGCATGCTCTATGCGCGCTTCATCTTCGAGAAGGCGCCGGACGATCCGGCCGAGGCGGCGGCACTCTACAACCGCGTCTGGGATCTCGCGATCCGCGCGGCGATCCGCGAAGGCGGCGTCATCAACGAGCATCACGGCGTCGGCCTCAAGCTCGGCCGGTTGATGAAGGAGCTCTACGGGCCGGCGATGTACGTGCTCGAAGACATCAAGAAGCAGCTCGATCCCAACAACATCATGAATCCCGGCAAGATGGGTTTCAAAGGAGTCTAAATCATGCAGATCAATCAGTTTCCCGAAGTCATGTCCTCGTGCCGGTTCTGCTTCATGTGCCGCCATCTTTCGGCGGTCGGCCAGGTTTCCGGCCGTGAATCGGATACGCCCCGCGGCCGCGCGCTGATCGCCGACCGGGTGCGGATGCATCCGGAGGAGATCGGCAACGCCGACTTCATCGAGGCGATCTACCGTTCGGACCTCTCCGGTGCGAACCGCTTCCACTGCGACGGCTACCACGACGGCAAGGGGTACGACGAGGTCGGTCTGCAGCTCGCTCTGCGCCGCGATATCGTCGATGCCGGATACGCGCCGGAAAAGGTGAAGCAGGTCGCCGCCGAACTCAAGGCGACCGAGAACTGGAGCGTCGAGGGGAAGGGGGATGTCCTGTACTTCGTCGATCCCGGCACCGCGGCGCGTCCGTCGGTGGAAAAGGCGGTGAAGGCGGTGCTCGACAAGGCGAATGTCCCGTACGCCGTGGTCCGGGGCGGCTGCATCGGCAAGGCGCTGAACGTGCTCGGCTTTGCCGCCGACGCGAAGGCGGCGATGGAGAAGTTCGCCGCAGTGGTCAACGGCACCGGAGCGAAGGTGCTGCTTGTCAGCAATCCGGCTGCGGCCGACGCCTTGAAGAGCGACTTCAAGGCCGCCGGCGTGAAACTGGTTCCGGAGGTGATGTTCACCGCCGGATACTTTGCGAAACTTGCGAAGGAGGGGCGTCTCTCCTTCGCTGGAAAGACCGGTGTCGCGAGCTACCTGCCGAGCGATTACCTCAAGAACTACCTCAAATGCGACTGCGCCGAGCAGCTGCTTGCGCTGATCGGCGTGAAGAACCGGATGTTCGGTACCAACGTCGAGGAGTCCTACACCGCCGGAGAGGGGGCGTTGGTGCTCGACCGGCTCTATCCGGAACTGGTGAAGATGCTGGCGGCCAAGGTCGCGGCGCAGGCGGAAGCCGATGTGCCGGTGATCGTGGCGAGCGCTTCCACCGCGGACGCGCTGGAAGCCGCCGGGCTGAAGTGCATCACGCTGGAAGAAGCGGCGGAGGCCGATCTATGTTAGTTACGATGAATGAGATCCTTCCCGCCGCCCGGCGGGAGGGGCGCGCGGTCGGTGCCTTCAACATCGGCAACTATGAGACGGCGCTGGCGGTGGTGCGGGCGGCCGAGGAGCTCGGTCAGCCGGTGATCGTCCAGCTCTACAGCCGGCTGATCGACAACGGGCACGGCGAGCCGCTGGGTGCGGCGGTCCGCGTTCTGGCCGAACAGGCGTCGGTGCCGGTTGCGCTCCATCTGGACCACGGTTCCTCGGTTGAACAGGTCCGCCGGGCGATTGCGGCCGGATTCACTTCGGTGATGCTCGACGCGTCGAAGCTGCCGTTCGACGAGAACGTGGCGGCGGTCCGCGAGGCGGTCAAGCTCGCCCGCGAGGCGGGAGTTTCGATTGAGAGCGAAATCGGCCACGTACCGATGGGGGGCAGCACGATGGCGGTCTCTCAGCTCGACGAGACGGTCCGTTTCTACGAGGAGACAAAGGTGGATGCGTTGGCGGTCTCGATCGGGACCGCGCACGGCTTCTACAAAGATACGCCGAAGATCGACGTGGATCTCGCCCGGCGGATCGGAGAGGCGATTCCAATTCCGCTGGTGCTGCACGGCGGTTCGGGGACTCCGCCGGAGAAGATCCGCGCGGTGATCGCCTGCGGTATCGCCAAGGTGAACATTGCGACCGAGTTTCAGTATGATTTCCAGCAGAAGCTCAAGGCGCGGCTGCTGGAGGCGGGCGACAAATTCATCGCCGCCGATCTGCTGATGGCCCCGGTGGTGGATTCCTCGACGGAGTTCATCAAGCGGGAGATCCGTTTTCTTGCGGGATTGTGACGGGGGAAGGGAAGAGCCGGGGGGGCTCTCTTCCGTCAGCGGGGGATATCGGGAAGCCGGTATCTCCCGTTTTTTTTTGGTGGGGTAGAGGAGCAACGGAGAAGGGAGCGAAAATGCGGAGTGTCCGGTTCTCCGCCGAAGTGATGGCCGGACCGGGTACGGAGCGGTGGCGATATTTTCCATCCGCCGGAAGCGCCGGATGCGCGAAGCCCGGGACACCTCCGCTTGAGAAGTTTCAAAAAAGGAAAGAATAGATAAAAAAGTATCGAAGTTGCACTTGAAAAATTGGCTTTCCGGTGTATTTTAAGAGAGCAGTTCGGTAAAAAACTATCGAACCCGCGTCGCAGCCCGGGCGGAACCGGCGTGGCGGCGGAAAAAGGAGTGGGAGCGGCGTCGACGGGTTCCGGACCCGGGGACCGTTGCCGGAAATGCGATCCATGAGCTGACCGGATTTCAGAGAGAGGGAATCCAGGTCGGCTCATGTCGTGTCAGAGGAACTTATCTGCATCTAATTTTAGAGAGAGCGGCCCCGATTCATGGCGAATGTAAAAGTTCAGAAACTTCCGACGATCCGTCGGCTGCCCACCTATTTGTACAAGCTCTCCGAGATGCGCAAAGCGGGGATTTCGATTGTTGCGACGCCGGAACTGGCCCGCTATATGAATCTCGGAGAAATCGTCATCCGCAAGGATCTGGCCATCACCGGCGTTACCGGCCAGCCCGGAGTCGGTTACAAGGTCAAGGAGCTGATCGAGGCGATCAAGAGCTATCTGAACTGGGACAACGCTTCGGAGGCGATTCTGGCCGGTGCCGGTTCTCTCGGCAGCGCGCTCTTGGGCTACGAGGGGTTCGAAGAGTACGGACTGAAGATCATCGCGGCCTTTGACGCTGATCCCGGCAAGATCGGCACCGAGATTCATGGGCGGAGCGTTTTCAGCGTGGAACGGCTTGAAGAGCTGGTGCGACGCCTTCAGGTGCGCATCGGAATCATCTGTGTGCCGGCCGCTTTCGCTCAGGAGGTGGCCGATGCCATGGTCGCCGGCGGAATCCGTGCGATCTGGAACTTCGCCAACGTGAGTTTGAAGGTCCCCGACGAGGTCGTGGTTCAGCGCGAAGTGATCGCGGGGGGGCTGGCGGTGCTTTCGGTCAAGATGAACCGGCGCCTCGCGGATCTCGAACAGCAGGACGGCAACTGAATTTCATATTGAAACAGAATACGGCAATCACCCAAATACAGCAACCAAGGAGCGAAAATGCAGGAAACCATGGAAACCACCCAGGCGATGATCGACCATCTCGCCGCGGTCAACAAGATCCTCGAGAAGTACGGGTATTCGGAAGCGAAGCTGATTCCGATCCTTCAGGAGGTGCAGGCGGTCTACAAGTATCTTTCCCGGGATATGATCAGCTACGTTGCGACCAGTATCGGCGTTCCGCCGTCGCGGGTCTACGGCGTGGCCACCTTCTATGCGCACTTTTCCATGCAGCCCAAGGGCAAGTACCTGATTAAGCTCTGCGATGGAACCGCCTGCCACGTCAAGAAATCACACGGGTTGCTCAACGCCCTGTACGAGCGGCTGAACCTCTCGCCGGACAAACGGACCAGCTCCGATCTGCTTTTCACCATCGAGACGGTCAGCTGCCTCGGCGCCTGCGGTCTTGCCCCGGTGATGGTGGTCAATGATGAAGTTTACGGGCAGTGCACCCCGGAACGCGCCGTGGAGATCGTCGAAAAGATCATCGCCGACGAGAAAGCCGCGAACAAGTAATTCCAATCCAACAGAGAGCCTGAAAAGATGAGCAACGAAGCAAAGACCACCGTCGATCTTGAAAAAATCCGCGACGATTACAAGGCGGCTGCCGCAAAGATCAAGCGCCGCATCATCATCTGCGCCGGAACCGGCTGCGTCGCCAACGGTTCGCTGGAGGTGCGCGACGCCCTTGCCGAGGCGCTGAAGAAGGCCGGCGTCGATGTCGCGCTCGAGCTCCGCAAGGAGGAGGAGCACACCGGCACCTACATCTCCAAATCCGGTTGCCAGGGCTTCTGCCAGATGGGGCCGCTGCTCCACATTGAGCCGGGTGACATTCTCTATACCAAGGTCAAGGTGGCGGACGTTCCGGAGATTGTCGAGCGCACGCTGCAGCGGGGCGAGGTGATTGACCGGCTGCTCTTCGTTCACCCGAAGACCGGAGCGCACTGCAAGGGTGACGCCGACATTCCGTTCTACAACCGTCAGAAGCGTGTGGTGCTGGCCAACTGCCGGATCGAGCCGGGCTGCGTGCGTGAATACATTGCCCGCGGCGGCTACTTCGGCGCCCGCAAGGCGATTCTGGAAATGACTCCGGAAGAGGTCTGTCAGACGGCGATCGATTCCGGCCTGCGCGGTCGCGGAGGCGGCGGCTTCCCGACCGGTCTCAAGTGGAAGTTCACCCTCGCGAGCAAGAATGATAAGAAGTATGTGATCTGCAACGGTGACGAAGGCGACCCGGGTGCGTTCATGGACCGCTCGGTCATGGAGGGCAACCCCCACGCCGTCATCGAGGGTATGATGATTGCGGCGCGCGGCATCGGCGCCGACGAGGGGTATGTGTATGTCCGTGCCGAATATCCGCTGGCGGTAGCCCGCATGCGTGCGGCGGTCAAGGATGCCGAGGATGCCGGACTGCTGGGCGATCACCTGTTCGGTTCTGATTTCAGCTTCCGGGTCAACGTGATGGAAGGCGCCGGCGCGTTCGTCTGCGGTGAAGAGACCGCGCTGATCGCTTCGATCGAGGGCAAGCGGGGGATGCCGCGGCCGAAGCCGCCGTTCCCTGCCCAGAGCGGACTGTGGGGCAAGCCGACGGTCATCAACAACGTCGAAACGCTCGCCTCGGTGCCCGGCATTTTCTTCAAGGGGCCGGAGCAGTATAAGGCGGTCGGGACGGAAAAGTCTCCCGGCACCAAGACTTTCGCTCTCACCGGTCACGTGGCCAATACCGGACTCATTGAGGTTCCCTTCGGCACCACGCTGCGTGAGATCGTCTACAACATCGGCGGCGGCGTGACCAACAACAAGGGTGAAGTGACCGACGAGGACTTCAAGGCGGTTCAGATCGGCGGACCTTCCGGCGGCTGCCTTACGCCGGAGATGCTCGATCTGCCGATGGACTTTGATTCGCTCAAATCGGTTGGGGCGATGGTCGGTTCCGGCGGACTGGTGGTGATGAACAAGCAGACCTGCATCGTCAAGATTGCCCGTTTCTTCATGCAGTTCACGCAGAATGAGTCCTGCGGCAAGTGCGTTCCCTGCCGCGAAGGCACCAAGCAGATGCTCGCGATGCTCGACGACATCATCGAAGGGCGTGCTGACCGGCACACGCTTGAATTGCTGGAGGAGACGGCGAAGGCCGTGCAGCTCGGTTCGCTCTGTGGTCTCGGCAAGACCGCGCCGAATCCGGTGCTTTCGACGCTGCGTTATTTCCGTGACGAATATGAGGCGCACGTTTTCCGGAAGACCTGCCCGGCGGGCGAGTGCAAGGCGCTGGCGCGGCCCGAAATTCTCGCTTCGAAGTGCAAGGGCTGCACCGCCTGCGCCAAGAAGTGTCCGGTCGGGGCGATCAGCGGCAAGGTTCGCGAGGTGCACGTGATCGACGCCGACAAGTGCATCAAGTGCGGCGCGTGCAAAGCGGCCTGCCGGTTCGGAGCGATCGTCGGACTGTAATCAACTACCACTGGAGTGAGAAAATAAAATGAGTGAAGTGAAGAATACTTTGACCGTCAACGGCCGCGAGATTGAGATTGCGGGTGAGCGCAATCTGCTCGAGCTCATCCGCAAGGCCGGAATCGATATCCCGACGTTCTGCTACCATTCCGAACTGTCGATCTACGGAGCCTGCCGTCTGTGCCTGGTGGAGGTCAAGGGGCGGGGGATCATGGCGTCGTGTTCGACCAAACCGGAGCCGGGGATGGTGATTCAGACCGACACCCGTGCGATCCGCAACATGCGCAAGATCAACGTGGAACTTCTGCTTGCCAGCCACAATCGCGAGTGTCCGACCTGCCAGCGCAGCGCCAACTGCACGTTGCAGGACCTGGCCCGCAAGCTCGGGGTGAAGGATGTGCGCTACAAGCAGTCGATCAAGAATCTGCCGCTGGATGCCTCCAGTCCGTCACTGGTTCGCGACCCGAACAAGTGTGTGCTCTGCGGCGACTGCGTCCGGGTCTGTTCTGAAGTGCAGAGTGTCGGTGCGCTGGATTTCGCCAGCCGCGGCGCGAATGCGCGTGTGGTTCCGGCGTTTGACAACGATCTCAACGATGTCGAGTGTGTCAACTGCGGCCAGTGCGCACAGGTCTGTCCGACCGGTGCGATTGTGGCGAAGAGCGACGCCGACAAAGTGTGGAATGCGATCTACGATCCGGACAAGGTGGTGGTGGTGCAGGTTGCTCCGGCCGTTCGGGTTGCACTGGGAGAGCGCTTTGGATTCCCGACTGGAGAAAACGTTGCCCGCAAGATGGTCACCGCGATGAAGATGATGGGTTTCGACTACGTTTACGACACCTGCTTTGCGGCGGATATGACGATCTTTGAAGAGGCGACTGAATTCATCGACCGGCTGAGCAACAACGGGACGCTGCCGATGTTCACCAGCTGCTGCCCGGCGTGGGTGAAATTTGCGGAAACCTTCTATCCCGAATTGCTGCCGAATGTTTCGACCACCCGTTCTCCGCAGGCGATCTTCGGCGCAGTTGCGCGGAAGACGCTTCCGGCGAAGCTCGGAGTGAAGCCGGAAAACCTGGTGGTGGTTTCGGTCATGCCCTGCACGGCGAAGAAATATGAAGCGCAGCTGCCGAAATTCAGCAACGAGGGACGTCCGGACGTCGATTATGTGCTCACCACGGTTGAGCTTGCCTCGATGATCGAGTCGATGGGAATCGAACTCAAGGAGCTGGAGCCGGAAGCCTTCGACATGCCGCTCGGTTTCTCTACCGGCGGTGGCGTCATCTTCGGTACGACTGGTGGCGTGATGGAGGCTGCACTGCGGTTCGCGGTGGAAAAGGTCAGCGGAAAGACGCTGGAAGAGATCGACTTCCGTGAAGTGCGCGGGCTTGCTCCCCGCAAGGAGGCTGTGGTTGAGGTTGCCGGCAAAAAGCTGCGGATTGCCGTGGTGCACGGTCTGGGCAACGCCCGGAAGCTGCTGGAGGACATCAAGGCGGGACGTGCGGAATTCGACTTTGTCGAGGTGATGGCCTGTCCGGGCGGTTGTGTGGCCGGCGGCGGGCAGCCGATTTCTCACGAGGAGGGCTTCCGGTCCAAGCGAGCCTCCGGTCTCTACGACACCGACAAGGAGCGTCAGGTGCAGAAGCCGCAGGACAACTTCTGGGTGGACAAGTGCTACGCGGAGAGCTTCGGCGGCCGTCCCGGATCGCACGAGGCGCACACCCGACTGCACACGCAGTATAAGAACCGCAGCCAGCTTTTCGATGCGAAGAGTCCGATCATGCACTCTCCTGAGGAAGGGGCTCCGACGATCTGCGTCACCATCTGCACGAAGCAGAAGGAGTGCCCGGGCCAGCAGCTGCTGGGCAAGATTGTGGAATTCGTCAAGGAACGTGGACTCACGGAGAAGGTCAACATTGAAGCGGCGTTCAGTTCGCGTCCGGAAGCGGATGGAACCATCGCGGTGACGGTGAGCGACATTGTGATTCCGCGCAACGATTCGGTCGAGCAGACGCTGAAATCGGTCAAGCAGGCGATCGAATCGACGGTGTCGAAATAATTCGATATCGCCAGCGAGCAGAATCCCCCGGGGCGGAAACTCCGGGGGATTTTTTTATATTGCTTCAGCGCAAAAAAACTACCGGCTGTGCCGGTATGTAGCCGAACAGCTTCAGCTTCAAGGCGAGAAAAGAAACTCCGTGCTATAGTATTGTAATTCGCCAATCACAAATAATAGAACGGAGTCTCAAATGTCAATTGACAAATTATCACACACGAGCTGGAAATGCAAGTATCACATTGTATTTGCCCCCAAATATCGTCGACAAGTGATCTATAATCAAATTAAAAAAGATATCGGGAAAATTCTACGTCAGACGCTTGACGGTGTATATTTGACTGAATGCTGTTGAAATCCACGTATCCGCTGTGTATAGTAAAGATTAACCGACATCGCAACCTCCTTATTGCTGTTTTGCTCAAGAAACAATAAGGGCGATGTCGGCCTTTTTCTATTTCATCGCGGCGTTTTTCTCAAAATACGTTCACTTCTGTCAAGAACCGTCGAAGAACCCTATTTTTCTTGTTCTGCTCTTCAAGATTCAGAAAAAAGATTCTTTGCTCGTTACGGTATATCTCGAAGTTACATACTGGAGATTTCTAATTTGCTTCTGACTCTTGCCTGACACGTTTTTTGCGGTGCCACGTGCAGAGTATTTGAACGTGTAACCGGGCTGTAGCGTATCTTGTTTAAGTATGTTTTTGTTTGTTTTAAATGTAACTTGATTTTGCTTATTTTACATTTGACAACAACAGTATAAATGCTATATTGTTCATGATTTTATAAGGTTTTGCTTCTGATAGTTTTTGGGAGTAATTGCTTTTGAAGATTTTCTTTGCAGCATGCAAAAGAAGTTTTTTCCTATGGAAATACTGGTTATTATCATTATAATTTTTCTTGTTTGCAAGCTGAAAAGAAAAAAGCGTACAAAACGCAATCCAAGAACGGGCTTTGCTGGCAATGGTTTCGGCTATGAGTTTCTTGCAACGCTCGACTTCAGAACATGCCTGGTGTGCGGAGTTCTTGACCGACGACGTTATAAAAGTAATGAGACGGTACCGGAAGCTATTCATGAAGGGTGTCGGTGCTGTATTATTCCTTTTACCCCTGTATCTGATTTTTCTGACGAAAAACGTCCGGCTGAACAACGGCCTTTCATGGCAATGGCTGAAGTACGATATAATACGAAACCCGGCCGCAGGAAGCGATTTCAGGATTTGACGGAAAAAACTCGAGAAAAGTATTACTATCAGGAGATTGAACGCTACGAATCAGAAACAGGTAAAAGAGCTTTTGTTTCTGTGAAATACAGTTTTTCTGAATGGTTTCAGCGTTTGCCACGAAAGTATCAGGAATTCTATCTTGGGCGGGAACGCTACCTGATCTTTAAGAACAATAAGTTGGAACTGAAAGATTTGGTAGATTTGAAGAAGCTTCGGGAATATACCCTTGATGAATTGAAACAAAGATATCAGTAATATAGAGTATGTCCCTATAACAAGAGGCGTGAAGGATGTCATTTTTTTCTCTGGAATCAACAAAGCTTTCGGTCATCAAAGAACAGCCTTTTAAACTGGAGCGTGAGATTCAAAAGATAGTTGAAAATAACCTTGAGATTTTGCTTGATCTCAAATTTGTCAAATCTGAATTTACGATTTCGGGGACGGTGCAACAGCTTAGAATCGATACGCTTGCATTTGATATCAAAAGCAAGGCATTTGTGATCATTGAATATAAGCTGGATAAAAAATTCAGTGTTGTCGACCAAGGCTATGCGTATCTTTCTGCCATGCTTAACAATAAGTCTGATTTCATTTTGGAGTACAATGAGAACTGCAGTGATTCCCTGAAAAAGGCGGATGTGGATTGGTCTCAATCCCGGGTGATTTTCATCTCTCAGTCTTTCACTCCATATCAAAAAGAAGCAATTAATTTCAAGGATCTCCCGATTTCTTTGTGGGAAATCAGGCGACTGAGCAATCATACTGTTTATTTTGAAGAAATTTGCAAACTCAATGCTACAGAGAGTATAAAAACAGTATCATCCACCAGCAGTGCGGTCAATACCGTCAACAAAGAAGTCGTTGTGTACACGGAAAGTGATCGTCTGAAGGATATTCCGGAAGATATACAGGATCTCTACCTGCAGTTGCGAGAAAGAGTTCTTGAGTTGGGGAATGTTGAGGTAAAGGCAACGAAGTTATACGTTGCTTTCACTGTCAACGGTTCCAATTTTGTCGATGTAGCTATCCAGAAAAAAGCTTTGAAACTCTGGATCAATCTTTTCCGTGGAGAGTTGGAAGATCCGTATAATCTTGCACGTGATGTAGCCAATATAGGACACCACGGAAACGGCGATTATGAATTGACCGTTTCCGGGCCTGACAAACTTGACTATATTGTGATGCTGATCAAGCAAAGCTATCAGTCCAGGGCATAGAGTTGTCCCTTCTTTGCCTCTGGAGTGTGCGTTGAATTATCGGTATGCAGTTCGAACAGGAGGGTTCCCGGACCGTCAAAGTCGCAGAGAATGCGGTCGCTCTGTTCCGAAGCGATATGGTTGCTGAAGAGCTCCGTCACCTTCGCGGCCTGCCGGGGAAGGTGGATTTCATGACGGCCGGCCGCCACACTGTGAACCATCAGCAGATCCTCCGAGGCCCAGACCGGCAGCGGAGAATCGCTGTAGAGGTGCACTCCCGCGGAACGGGCGAGATCGCGCAGGATTCCGGGGGTGAGCGCGTCACTCTGCGGACAGCTGGCGGAGAACCAGCTTCCTCGGGAAACCGGGCCTCCCGAGACGCCGAGGGGGAACCCGGCCAGCTCCTCCATCGCGGCTTCCGACCAGTGTTTCCCGTCGGAGAGCCCGGCGCCATGAAGCCAGAGAATGGTCCGATTTTTCCGGAAAAGATATTGCTCCAGCAGAGCGCGCTTCTCCTGCGTCACCTCGTAGAGCGCCGGGAGGATCACCAGCTTGAAGCAGTCGAGGTCCGGAATCCGGGGGAGGTCTGCGAGGGTGTAGACCCGATAGGGCGCTCCGAGACGGTTGCAGCAGCGGAGCAGGGGGGGCATGATTGCTCCGGCGGAATTGCCTTTTGATTCATCGTCCACATACCGGAGGCTGGCCGGATCGACGAAAAGGGCGACCTCCGCATCCGGCTGGCGGTTCCGGTCGGCGAGACGATCCCAGAGCTGTTTGAACCGGGCGATCTCCCGGAGGGTTTCCCGGCCGGTGAAGAATTTTCCCCACATGTCGAACCACCAGAGCGAGGTCCCGTGGAAGAGGGAGCGGCAGAATTCGCGCCGCAATCCGGCGATGTCTTCGGTTTCGTTTTTCCAGAGCAGCGGCATCCAGGTGAGTTTGATGTAGCTGGTCAGTTCGAGATTGGCGGTGTGGGTCCTGTGGTCGCATTCGTGCAGATAACCTTTCTTCGCCAGATGGATCGAACCGTTCGGAATCATGAAGCCGCCGCCGCCGCCGAGCTCGCGATCCTGATAGGAACCGGGACTGATGAGAAAATCGATCTGGTCCGAAGCGAGAAGTTTGTCGCAGGCGAGGTGACCTGCCTGAACCAGGCGTTTGGTGCCAAGCTCCAGGACGTAACCGTAGAAGACGCCGATCTCTTTGCCTTCCGGAATCAGGGCGCGGGCCGCCCCGGCGAACCGGAGGATGGAGTCGGCCACCAGTTCACTGTGGAACTGCCAGTAGCGCAGTGCATCGGCGTCCTGCTGCGGGTCGCGCAGTCCGTTGTGGGGGGCGTGGAAGCGTTGCGCGTAGGTGGGAATACACTCCGGCTCCGCTTCGCCGCGGGCTTTGACCCACTCCCGGTAGCGATTGAGTTTCTGGAGCGATTCGCGGCCGTTGGAATAGTCCATCCACTCGTCGGTGGTGCCGCAGGCGAGGATGTAGCATTGGATCAAATGGCCGTATTTTTCTTCGGCGTGGCGGATCAATGATTCCATGTAGTTGCGTGTCGCGTCGAACCAGGCGGGGGAGGACAGGGCGTCGGTGAGCGAGAGAAAGCTGTCAGCAGGACCGCAGTGGGCGACGTTGAGCCGCCGCACCAGCCAGGAGGGCGAGTTGAGGTCCACCATGCAAAGAATTTCCGGATTCGGGGAGATTTTCTTCACATCTTCGATCTGCTGATCGAACGGGGCGAAGTCGTAGACCTCCGGTGCGAGCCAGGTGGGGGGATATTCGGAATAGGGTTCGCCGAGCGAGTTGGTGCTGTGAGCAGGGAAAACGCAGAACTGATTGACCCCGGCCGCGTGGAACTCCCGCATGGCATCGAACTCTTTTCGGAAAGAACGGTAGGCGAAAAACGGTTTCCGGTTCATGAATCTCCTCCCGCCTGACGGCAATGGATTTGGTTTTATTTTATATTATTAAATAATAAATTTGTAATTATTTATTATTAAAATAATGCTATAAAAATGAAATACAAGTCTGAGGTTTGAAAAAGAGAGCAGAACCGGATTTCAGCGTTGCGAGGGGACTTTTCACAGTACCCCGGCTTTCTCACGGGCCCAAGCGCGGCTAGTACTTTCCACAGTAACCAAGCTTTCTCACGGGCATAAGCGCGGTCAGCATTTCCCCCGGAACCCGGCCTTCTCACGGGCCCAAGCGCGGCCGGTACCTCCCGCAGTAGCCAAACCTTCTCACGGGCCCAAGCGCAACCAGTATATCCCACAGTACCCCGGCTTTCTCACGGGCTTAAGCGCGGTCAGCGCCGCGAGCGCATGTGAGAGAACTGCTTTGCGGAACGCAAAGCAGCAAGGAGCGATTGCGACGCAGTCGAACGGAGTCGAGCGGAGCCGCTCCGGCGATTGAGGAGTTGGCGGGCGAAGCCCGACAAGTAAGGCCCGCAGGGCCGCGTGCGGATCAGTATCAACCCGGTTCAGACTTCTCACGGGCGAAGAGGTCCGGAGGGAGACCGGCCCTCCGGCTCCCACGAGCAACATTTTCTCACAGAAGATCACCCTGCCGCCTCCATACCGACTACGCACTACAGAAGTCGGAATTTCCCGCCTCGGCACTGTCTTCTCCTATCGAAGAGGTCTGGAGGGCGCCCGGCCCTCCGGCTCCAATAAGCATTATTTTCTTCGTAGAAGTTTTGTCTTTCGCCTCTATCCCGCTTGTCCCTGAAAACCCGTATTCTCCATATTTTCCTGCTGCTGATTTGTAAAAGAAAAAAACAGGAGTTATACTTATGCCAAACGGATAAGCCGGTGTCAGTTTCGGAGGCGGGAAACGTGTCGGCGGACTTCCGTGACCACCTCAATGGCTGGTGGTCTGCGGGCGTAACGGATACTTCGATAGGGAAATCAAAGGAATGAACATGAATAAATTATTTTTTTTCATCATCATTTTTTTTGTATTGTGCGGAATCCAGAGCTCTGTTGCAGGACAATTGTGTAATTCGCCACGAGTTATTGTTACTGATAATCGAATTGAATCGAAAAATGTCATGTTCAAGATTTTCGTGGATGGCATTGAATACCAATGCAGACTTTCCCATAAAAAGTGGCATCAACTGCAAATTTCACCCCCGTTTATTTTGCGTGAGGACGGCCTGGCGGCTTCTCTGACCGGGGCTTTTTGGGGGAATGAAAAATTTTGTAAAAATGAACCCGCCTTCCCTTCATTATTTTGGGAAAAGTTGCAGAAAAAAATATCCATCAGTGTTTCAGAAAAAAATATGACAAACATTATCAGCAATGAAAAACAGGATATGTTTCTGCTTTATTTTCAGGAGATATTGAATCTGGAGGTATTCATTTCCGCAACACGGCAAGTACATACACTGGAACTTCCTTCACGTCGCAGTGCAACGGTGGTTGTAAATGTTATAGATGTGAAACAGAAGTAACCGATTGAGTGTCAAAAGGCAGATAGGGAAAAGCAGCTCCATCGTTTCGCAGGCTTTTTAAGCGCGGTCAGCGCTTTCCTCAGGGCTTGTCCGGCGCTCCAGTCAAGCGCGGTCGGCGCCGCGAGCGCATGTGAGAGGACTGCTTTGCGGAACGCAAAGCAGCAAGGAGCGATTGCGACGCAGTCGAACGGAGTCGAGCGGAGCCGCTCCGGCGATCGAGGGGTTGGCGGGCGAAGCCCGACAAGTAAGGCCCGCAGGGCCGCGTGTGGATCAGTATCAACCCGGCTCAGACTTCTCCCATCGAAGAGGTCTGGAGGCGCCCGGCCCTCCAAGCTCCCCTGAGCATCAAACCTCTGCGAAAGTACAGCACAGCCTCCTCTTCATTCCGATCTTGTTCCGCAAACAGTTGAGTTTTGTAATATCAGTTTGAACGTGTTATATTATCAGAGCCGAATGAATTGAAATGAATCTGACGAAACAGGGAGAAACGGTTTGACAAGGAACCGGGGAAAAGAAGATGGAATGTCGCTTTTCGTTTGAACCGCTGCGCCGGGAGAATGGGTTTCAGATGGATCATTACTGGGTTTGGTGCGGGAGTCCTGTCGCAGATCCTGTTTGTGGATATCATCTTTACGCTTCCCGCTGGAGTATGGATTACCCGATGTATATCGGTTATCTGCTTCATTCCGAGATTGTTCGTGCATATTCTCCGGTTATGGAGGGGCCGTTTACCTACTGTGAAACGGTGCTCCCGACCGGGAATTCCGCGGACTGGAATGGACGGATGGCACATAATCCGCGGGTGATTCAATATGGGAACCGGTGGCTGCTCTATTACATCGGTCTCTCCTATTCCGGAGAGGGGGAGGTGACGAAGAGCTTTGCGGACCGGATTTACGGGAGAATTCGGATCGGGTTGGCGGAGGCGGATTCGCCGGCTGGTCCGTGGCGGTCACTGCCGGAGCCGATATTGAATCCACTCCCGGGGAGTTGGGATGCCGCAGTGGTGACCAATCCGGCACCGTGCGTGACGCCGGACAAACGGATTTTTCTCTACTATCGGAGCAATACGCCGCAGGGACTGCGGATCGGACTTGCGGTGGCGGATACGCCGGAAGGGCCATATCGTCGAGTAGTCGATCATCCGGTGCTCAATTTTCACGTGGAGGACCCGTTTGTCTGGCATGACGGAGAAAAATTTCTGATGATCGCCAAAGATGTTTCCGGCACATTGTGCGGAGAGCGGATTGCGGGGGCGTATTTTGAATCCAGGAACGGCATTGACTGGAAAGTCGGAGTTCCCCCCAAGGCATATTCACGTACGGTGCGATATGCGGATGGGCACGAGGAGACGCTGGGCTGCCTGGAACGGCCTTCTCTTCTGTTCGACGAGCGGGGACACGCGGTCTGCCTTTATGGCGCGGTCGGGCGTGGCGGCGTCAGTTTCCATCATATCACGCAGAGCTGGAATCTGGCTCTGCCGATCCGTGAGGAAGGTTGAGAATGGATGAAATTGACGTACTGGTGGTTGGAGGCGGTCCGGCGGGGGTGACGGCGGCGACGGAGGCGGCCCGCAGCGGTTGCAGAACCATGCTGGTGGAAGCCGGGAGCTGCTGTGGAGGAGCGATTTCCAGGAACGGTATTTTCAATGCCGCCTATTTCAGGGCGAAAGGTCGCCAGATTGTCGGAGGGATTGGCTGGGAGCTGGCGCAGGAGTGTGTCGCTTTGTCCGACGGAAAAATGCCGGGGCCGGAGGAGCATACGCCGAACCGTCCCGGGGTGCCGGTGGTGCTTCCGGGAATGGTGTTTGCCATGCTGGCCGAGGAAAAATTTCTTGCGGCCGGCGGGGAGCTTGCATACGGTCTGATTCCTCTTCAGGTGAAGTTCGACGGGAAACGCTGGTTGACGGATCTTGCCGGTAAGCTCTGTCAGCGCCGGATTGCGGCGACGCAGGTGGTTGACTGCACCGGGGATGCGTCGATTGTCCGCATGGCGGGCGGCGCGTGCATGAGAAGCGAACCGCGACAGCCGGGAACGTTGACGTTTCATCTGACGGGGTATGATCCGGAGAAACTGGATGCGGAGGCGCTGGAACTCGCCTATCGCGAAGCGCTGGCTTGCCATGAACTGCAACCGGGCGATTTCTGTTTTGAGGATAAGCCGTTTGTTGAATACCTCCGTCGGCGTGGCGGGAATTGTCAGCATATTTTTAATGCGGACTCTTCCGACGCCATAACGCAGTCCGATGCGGATGTACAGGGGCGGCAGCGGCTGTTGAAAATGCTGCGCTTTCTCCGTCGTCAGCCGGGGCTGGAACATTGTGTTCTTCAGGACTGCTGTGAAACGACGGGGATTCGGGAGAGCTGGCGGATCGTCGGTCGTCACTGCATCACGGCGGAGGAGTATCTGAGCGGAAAACAGTATGAGGATGCGGTCGCGCTGACCTATTACTACATCGATATCCACCATGAGCGGGGGATCGAGTATCAATTTCTCAGAGATGGAGTATTCCCGGAGATTCCACTGGGGGCGCTTCTGCCGGAGCAGCTGCCGAATCTGCTCTGTGCAGGGAAGGCGCTCTGCTGTGATGAACGGGCATTTTCCGCGCTGCGGGTGGAGGCCTCCTGCATGGCGATGGGGCAGGCCGCGGGAGCGGCGGCGGCGCAGGCGGTTTCGGAAGGCGTGTCTCCGGATCGGATCGCTCTCGACCGTCTTCGACAGACCTTGAAATCACACGGCGCCGTCCTCCCCGACCGTTTCAATTGAGCTTCCTTCCGCAGTGACTCTCCGGGGGGCGGAGAGTCACAGGGAGAGCAAATGGAGCTGCAACCGATCGCACTGGACGGTCCAGTGTCCGGATGCTGTGAGGGAACGGCCTCCAATGGAGCGAAAAACCGGAATTATATCAATCTCTGCGATGAGCCGGTCGGAGTTTGCTGCGAAAGCGGAGAGATGAGGCTTCAGCTTCAATTGACTTTGCCTGCGGCAATTCCGATGGCGAAGCGGGAACCGGGAATCTTCCCGAATCCGGGCGAACTTCAAGTTCAAAATTGTCTGCCGGTTTTTCAGAAAAAAAGCTGGTTTATCTGCAAGGATAAGTCCGGTGCAAGGCAGTCCCCAGGAGAAAATACTGGCCCGCCCTCCTCCTTGACGGATGGGGCGGCAGACCGTCGGCTGGGAGGTTGACTCTGCCTTGCCGTGCATCTGTAAATTGCTGGTTACCAGGATAATTTTCGGAAATCCGGTATCCGGTGGAGCGTTACCAGATTTCCGTTGTGAGCGCTGCTGGCTTCGCTGTCCCCGGAGCGGCTGAGCACCAGCAGATCCTCCCCATCGATCAGCAGCGACGCGTAATGGCGCGACGCTTTCTCATCCTGCCCGCTGGCGACCAGACCGGCAAAACTCCAATCCACCAGATTTCGCGAAAAGTACAGCACCAGCCGCCGCCGCTCGTTATTGGGGAGGTTGACGCGTTGTTCATCCAGGAGTTCCGGACGGGTCATGCTGTCGGTGCTCTGCGTGGCAATCAGCCAGTAGAGACGCGAAACTTCGTCGTAGACAATCTGAAATTTCATCTGTCCGCCCGGAAAGGGCAGAAAGAGAAACGGCGCACCGCCCGGAGTCGTGAAGGTGTCGATTTCGAGCGCTCCGTCGGACCGCTCCCGCCCGCGCAGCATCGTTGCCAAATTGGTCGTGCCGGAGTGCAGCCGCGAAAGCAGAACCACCGTACGTTCCTCCGGATCGTAGAAATGATGCCGGGGGTCGTAAATTCGCAACACGTTCGTCTCGAGATTCCCCGGTTCGCCGCAGTAACGCGGATCGGCAACTCCGGGGCACTGATCGCCGGTCGGATAAAACGGCATTCCAAACGACTGCGGCAACGTTACTTCCCGATCGAAGCGCCACTCCGGAGAGAAACGCCAGCTTTCCGGGCGCGTCAGGTCGCTCTCCCGGTCGGCGGCCATCAGCACCAGCGATACATCCGGCCACGTTCTGCGTTCCAGCGCGGCCTCCATCACCAGATAAATCCGGTCATTGTGGACATCGATCGTACAGCCGCTCTGATGCCAGTGTCGACTGCCTTCAAGGACAGTCGGTTCACTCCAGTGTTCTCCGTTGTCTTCCGAGGATGAGATCAGCATTCTACCGCTGTGACCGAGCAGGTAGAGCCGCCTGCCGGCGCGAAAGATTCTGGCGTGAAGCATTCCGATGTCGGCCGCCGGCCGCCAGCTTTTGCCGTGATCGTCGGAGAGGAAGATCTTCGTCTGATTGCCGAGCCTGAAATCCCCGTAGTCGGACTTCGGCCCGGGGAGTTTCCCCACACCTTTCCCTCCCAGGTCAAAGCTTGCCAGCAGTCGTCCGCCGAATCCGCGGGCGAGAAACGGGGTGTAACAAAAGATTCCCTGCGGATCGGGGGATCGGTAAAGTGTGCATTCCGTCGCAATAGGTCGCATAATTGATCAGACTCCGATAAAATGAGGTTGGAGAACGGGGTGTTGCATTGTAGTATTCTGAGGCACGTAACATCTGGGAAAACGCTCTTTCAACTCCGGTCCGCCGAAGATCGGAGCTATGGAGCCGTAGCGGAGAATCCGCCATTCCCGGCGGCATCCCCGGAGTCGCTCCGGAATCTCCCAGACAAAGGGCGGCCATAACCGTATTCCGAGCGATTCGCCGTCGAGCAGAATTTCCGTTGCCATGCCGTCGGTTTCCAGCTCCACTCCGGTCGCCGCGGCGGGAATCTCCCCGAAGCCGGTCTGAATCCGCGTTCCGGCATAATGGTCGAGCCCGCTGCCGTCTAAGCGTTCCGGACCGAGGAGCGCCGGGGCGTCAAAGGCAAAGTCGCCGCCAATCCAGAGTGCCGGCAGAAAGCAGAACCGATCCGGTTCGCCAGTCAGCTGCAGCCGATGCGGCCCCGGCGCGACCGAGAATTCCGGACTGCGTCGATACAATCCACCGAAGCCGGGACCAAGTTCCGGTGACGGCGTTTCTGCATCGACCGGCGAACCGTCGAACCGGACCGCGACTCCGGTTCGGAAATAGAGTCGGAACGAAATTCCCGCAGAGACCCGGAATCGGAATTCGCCCGCCTCGTTCCACTCCGGTCGGACCAGGTTCAGGCGGTCCCGGTTCACCCGAACTTCGCTCAGTGGCGGAGCCGACGGGAAAAAGCGGCGTTCGCGCCCGGCCAGGGTAAACGGAATCTCCCCCCCGTTGCGCCGGAGAAGCAGCCGTCGCCCCGTCTCCTGCTCGGTCAGGTCCAGAATGGCGATGCTGCCGTCGGCGAACTCCCGTACCAGCAGCGAATCCGCTTTCTTTCCTTCCGGCGTGACGACCGTGACCGACTGCGGATAGCGTTTGTGCAGCAGCTCCGCCAGCGCCGGCAGACTGTCCAGCATCAGACCGGCCCGTTCCAGCCTGATCCCGGAGGCGGACGGGGTGATCACTTCGCGATCCTCGTCTCCGGCAGCTTCCTCTGGGGCGATCAGATGCCATGGATACTGTTCGCATATGAGCAGCCGCAGCAGGTCCCCGGGATCGCTGCCGTCTACGGGATAACGGATGGCAAAGCTGCCTGGCGCGGGCTTCTTCCGCGCCAGAACCGCCGCTTTTGCCGCATCTTCGGTGAGCTCTCCCATCACCCGGAACCAGGGCTGGTCGGGGGTGAAGGGGTTGAACCAGCGCTCTTTTTCGGCGTTTCCCCGGAAGTCGACCGGACTGATCGCCAGCACGTAGTGGTCGATGCCGAACAGCGCCGCCAGCGAAATCATCTGTCGCAGTTTTGCCGGCGGTATGTCGGCGGGCCCGAGTGCGAAGAGCTCGGCTAGGGCTCCATTTTTCCGCCGTTCCGCTCCGTATCGGGCGGTGCCGAAGGTCAGCCACTCTATCGATTCCGGCGTGACCAGGGTGCGGATTTCATCTACGCCCGGCAGCGACAGGCCGGTCACTGCCAGCAGCGGATCTCCGTTGAAACGATTGGCTTCGGGAGCGATGCCCTCCGCGTTCAGGTGGCCGGTAAAAAGAAGCTTGTGGTGATCGCACCACGCCCTGATCCGATCAAAAAAGACCGTCCGGAACCGTTTCCCGATCAGTGGATAATAAAATTCCGGCAGAATTCCCTCTTCGATCGTACGTCCGCTCGCCGCCCTGTAGTCGTCTTCCACGCCAGGGTACCAGGGGTAGAAACGGCTCTCCCCTCTCCGGTTTCGATGTAGTTGCCCGCATAGCCGGGGGAGGGCTCGTCGGTGAAGATGCCGCGGATGAGTCCTCCGAAATATTTCCCCAGCCGGGCCGCATAGCGGTCGTGAGTGAGTTCGAGGAACAGTTCCACCGCTTCGGGGCGAAGCAGATTGGGAAAGCGGGGATTGCGTTCGACCCGGCAGCAGTTGCGGATTGCCAGCCCTGATTCATGCAGAAACTGTTTGGAATAACGCGGATACTTGAACTCGACATGACGTTGGAGCAGATTGAAAATCTGCTGAAGCTTTTCCGCCCGCTCCGGTCGGGTGGCGAACGATTCGAACATTTCAACCAGCATTTCAGGATAGAAATTGGCTGAAATGCCGCAGTAACCATCCGCTCCCGCTTGAAGCGATGCCAGAAGCGTGGTGGTGTTTGCGTTGAAAACCCGCAGCCCGGTACCTCGACAGGCGTCGACTTTGCGGGCGATGACTTCAACGTCACAGGAGGTATCTTTCAGGAAGAGCAAACGTCCCTTCGCCAGTCGGGTCAAACGGTGCAGCAGTTCCGGCGACAGCAGCCGGTGGTAGGGCGCCGGACATTCGTACAGGCCGAGGGGAATGCTGTCGGTCGCCGCCAGAAGTTTCCGAAAAGCGCATTCGAATATCGTTTCATCAGCATCTTCCGCAACCAGCTGGCAGCATGGGATCACCACTGCGTCCACTCCTGTTGCGGCCATGTCGAAGACGGATTGCAACTTTTCCGCCTCGGAACTCCCCAGCCAGGCCGAGGCGACCACCGGAATACGGTTTCGGGCGACGTCGACGGCGACTTTTGCAAGCTCCAGCCGTTCCGAGGCGGTCAATTGATAGAGTTCACTGCTCAAACAGACGGCAAAGAGTCCGTCAACGCCGTTGCCGATGTACCATTCCAGCAAATTGCGATAAGATGCAAAGTCGATCGCTCCGGTGTCGATAAACGGTGTCAGCACTACCGGTCAGATGCCGCGCCCGAGTTGTCTGTCATATTTCATACGATTCCTTTGTTTCATTGGTGACCGCTATATATTGTAGATAAAAACAACTGCAAAGGCAAGAGGAAACGGTTTGCAAAAAGTAATTATATTTTTGCATTTTATAAATGATATAGATGTAAATACAAGTTCTTTTTTAAAAATTAATGAAAATAATTGTTTTTTTTGCAAAATAAAGTATATTGTTGGATATGGCCGGTGAACTGGAAAATCTGCGTGCAATGTGTGGCGTGCTCAAAGAGCCTCCCGATTACGTTCACGGCGTCGTCGGCGGATTGAACCTGCTGCCGGACAGCATTCAGTTGCTCCACCGTTACCCCGGTCGACGTATTTATCCGACTCGAAAGACTTCGCGGAGCATCATTCACGAACGTTATACGCTCACCTGCAATCTGCATACGGAAGGGAGCGTTTGTGTCAACGAGCGTACCTATACCTTGCCGGAGGGAAACGCGACTTTGACCTATCCCTATCAGCTTCACAGCTATGCGGTCGACCAAGATAACTTCGACTGGCTGGTAATCACTTTTCTGGCCACGGCGGAGATTCCCGCGGAGTTGATGTACCGAAGCACCCGGATGTCGGAGACGGCGCTCCATGTATTGAAGAGGCTGCTGGAGTTGTTCCCTGAGGCGGAGCGCCCGGATGCCCCGGTTGCGCTTCGTCACCAGATGCAGCATCTGACCGCCGCGCTGCTCGGAGAACTTCTGCTCGAAAAGGAGTATCTTGATGTCAAACGGGAAAACAGTGGTCAGTCTCCTCATATTCTCCTGTTTGAGCAGGTGAACAGCGATATATTCAAACACCTTGCGGATCCTTCACTTTCCGTGAAAATGCTGGCGGAACGTCATCTCGTTTCTGCGACGGCGCTGACGCAGATCTTCCGTGAAATCACGAATCTTTCGCCGGGCAGATATATTCGCGAACTGCGAATACAAGTTGCCTGTAAACTGTTGTCGGCAGAGACCGTCACGATCGCCGAGGTAGCCGAACAAAGCGGATTTTCCTCGCTTGCGGTTTTTTCCCGCAGTTTCCACAATGAGACCGGTATGACGCCAAGTGAATTCATCCGCCGTGGCCGGATGCGTCCGGAGGATTCATCCATTTAAAATCAGAGGCTCCGAGTGGCATGAGGGAAAGAGGCCGAACTTTCCCGTGAGCCCAGACGCGGTCATCGCCTCCCTCTCGACTTGGCCCTCGCTCATGTTAAGCGCGGAGAGCGCCGCGAGCGCCTCCCTCTCGACCTGGCCCTCGCTCATGTTAAGCGCGGAGAGCGCCGCGAGCGCCTCCCTCTCGACCTGGCCCTCGCTCATGTTAAGCGCGGAGAGCGCCGCGAGCGC
>OLGD01001115.1_pt1 | contig 44479 bp, 43 predicted proteins | sample 1605311 | NCBI WGS metagenome assembly OLGD01 (sample SAMEA3888917, study PRJEB22519) | human gut metagenome | biome: human gut; feature: human-associated habitat; material: faeces | place: Denmark | collected 2010
GAGCAGGGGACTGAAAATCCCCGTGTCGTTGGTTCAATTCCGACCGGAGGCACCAAAATTGCATGCAATAGCGTGTGATGAGTGTGTATCGCCGCGCCAGCCCGATACATACGTTATGCGGATTTAGCTCATTTGGTAGAGCGCCACCTTGCCAAGGTGGAGGTGGCGGGTTCGAGCCCCGTAATCCGCTCCAGTACGCTCCCTTTCCACGGGAGCGTTTGTTTTAAAGGCGACATAGCCAAGTGGTAAGGCCACGGTCTGCAAAACCGTTATTCTCCGGTCCGAATCCGGATGTCGCCTCCATGATTTACGGTCTAAATAGATACGAAATCAAGAAAACCCGGTTTTTAACCGGGTTTTCGCCGTTTTTACCCCGAAAAACACCACTTTTCCATCGATTTTCGCCACTCTTCAACGACCGGACTTTCCCCGAAAAACTATCAAAATAAATAGATACGAAATTGGGTTTCAGGGGTTTCTACCTGAATTGGACTGATGCAAGGCCTTTTTGAAGGCATTTTTTCGGGGTAAATATCCGGCTACTGCCGTACCCTATTTGTTAAATCTTTGTGTCCGAAAACCCAACTCAATACATTTCTTTTCAGCCGACTGAATTAAAAACTCAGCCGGCTTTTTTTATTGCAAAAACGAAAGGAGATCATATGGAAATCAAAATCAAGCCCTGGAACGGAAGCGAGCGACTGTATTTCTATCGCCAGTCGCAGCAGCTCGCGGGACAGACCGGCCAGATCGGAAAACTCAGAGCGGACTTCGATCGGGACGGAAACGGGTTCTTCTCTTCATGGGAGGATATCCGGAATCATCTCAAGACGGAAGAATTCAAACAGACTTTTGATGACGTTATCAACGAGCTGAGATTCGGGGACGGAGAAACTCCGCTCGCTAGTAGAAAAGCGTTGACCGAATTTCTCCGTAACCGTCATTCCGCGATTCTCCCCGGCGACGGTGAATGGCACGGATTCAGAGTCGACGCAGGTGACGCAGCCCTGTTCTTCCGCGTTAAACCTTCCCCCGGAGATTACGACGTTTACTGCTGGGCGTACAAGAAAGACTGGCTCGACGATCACATGCTGAAAGCTGAAAAAGGAATACGGTTCATCGACAGCAGGTACAACGATCTCTTCCGGATCGCTGACGGGGACAAAGTGATAATCAGCTTTCGGGACGGCACGACCGACGAAAGAGTGTGCCGGTATGTTGACGATGCTCATTTTGAGTTCGACAACGGCTCCGGTCCCTACTCCGGATATCACATCTGCCAGTTCGCCGAGAAGATGGAAGAGATCGGAGCTAAGATCGAACCGGTGGGAGAGCCGATTAATCAGATCCATGTCAGATATTACTGTCCGCTGAAGCTCGCCGTATTTGAAAGAGATGAATACGGCGACCTGGAGGAAGACGGATACGATCTCGACGGCAGATACGCCGCCCGATACGAAGATGAAATCAGAGAACTACTCGAAAAGGAACATTCCTACGACGGATGCGACCCGAGATCCATGGCGACATATCAGGACAATCCAAAAATCAGAGCGGTACGCTGGGACGTCGAAAACGTACGCGGCACGCTGTACGGATGCATGCACGTCGATCTTTCCGCGCCGCTGACAGCGGAAGAGGACGTGAAGTTTCAGGCATGGCTCACGGGTCAGAATTCCGACGGCTTCGGCGAAGGGCTTGAACAGCGGGAGTTCGAGCTCGATGGCGGAGAAGGCTACGTCAGTTTCTGGAACAGTAGTGACGGATATTTCGTTGAAAGAGAGCCTGAATTCCGGGATCGTATCAGAGGATATGTAATGGGAAGTATGGAGCCGTAATAATAAATGGAATCTATAAAAGGAGGAAAAACGGAATGAACGAGTGGGAACGTGATGTAAGAAAAGCTGAATGCTACAAGCAAAGGTATCCCAAAGGAACGCGGATCGAATTGATCAGCATGGGCGCTGATGAACCCAATCCTGTTCCTCCCGGAACGAGAGGAACGGTTGCTTTCGTTGATGACCTGGGTGATATCGGCATGCGCTGGGACAACGGAAGGACACTGGGGCTTGTTCCCAGCAGAGACAGCTTCAGGGTGTTGAATCAGGAAGAGATCGCAAGCGAGAAACACGCGGCAAGTTTTGAAACGGTCGGCCCGACCATGACCTAATAGGAGGTGTTTAAATGCCCAATCACGTAATGAACAGAATAACGCTCGACTGCTCCGACGAGAGAGCGAAAGAGATCATGGAGACGGTACAGTACAATCCGAATCCGGACGATGAAGAAGGAACAGGCTTCGGTACTCTTGATTTCAACAAGCTGATTCCGATGCCGCCGAGCCTGATGATCGAGGCCGGGTCTTCAACGGAACAAGGTATTGAAATCTATCTTACAGCAGTAAACCCGAACGCTCCTGATTACGACCTGCCAAAGATGCCTGAAGACCGATTCGAAAAGCTTGTGAATGATCTGAATGCAGAAAGAAGATTTTCGCTGTACAAGCCGTATCTTTCTGAAGAAGAAGTTCAGAAATACACCCGGTACTCGTCTTTCGGAAAGCTTGCCGATACGGGAAAACAGGCAATCAACAATATGATCAACTACGGCGCTACCACATGGTACGACTGGAGCATCAAAAACTGGGGTACGAAATGGAACTCTTACGACAGCTGGAAAGGCGACGATAAGGGTTTCCAGTTCAGCACTGCCTGGTCCGCTCCGCATCCTGTTCTCGACGCGCTTGCAAAGAAATATCCGGATGTCAGAATCACACACGAATGGGCGGACGAGGACATCGGTCAGAACTGCGGCAGATGTGAGTTTGAAAACGGAGAATGTGTATACGACTGGGAGCCTGATTCTCATAAAGAAGCTCTGGAGTTTGCGACCGGAGTCTGGGGAGATACGCCGGAGGATTACGGTATGACTCTCAATGCCGACGGGTCCGACTACATCGAGATCAACTACGAAAAGTACGATCTTGTCGAACTCTTCGGCAAACCTGCTCTTTTTACAAGCGAGCGTCTGTCGCCGGCAAAGATTCCCTCGGGTCTTTATGTAAGCCACGTCAGAGGCGATGATGAAACAACCGGGGGCTTCGCGGAACTTGCTCCCCGTGTGCTGGTCAATCACTTCGGCAGCATCGTTACAAAAGAGCCGATAGATTTCGGAAAAGACGGATATATCGCCTTTACCGATGACACAGAACCAAATTTCACCGGGCAGTCCGTTACGATGAGAGAATTCCTTGACGGAAACTTTTCGATGGATCCCGTACAGAATCAGAGCGGCGGAATGTCGCTGTCATAACAAAATATCAAATAAAGGTCGTTTTGCGTATTCAGAGAGATACACGAAACGGCCTTTTTCTTTTTTCCCTGCATATACGCAAAGCGCCCTGCGAAAGCGAGGTGCATACAAGCAAGTGAACAGTTTTATGTCCTGGATAGGCGGCAAGAAAGCTCTCCGGGATGAGATCGTAGTCAGATTCCCCGCTCAGTACTCGAGATACATCGAGGTATTCGGCGGTGGCGGCTGGGTCCTCTTTCATAAGGCTCCCGGAAAGGACTTCGAGGTCTACAACGATTTCAACCCCAATCTGACGAACCTCTACCGCTGCGTTCGGGATCACCCGGACGAACTGTGCGACGAGTTGAGGTATACGCTCAACTCCCGTACAGACTTTGAACACATCAGGAATATGCTTCATACCCGGACGGAAATACCGGATATAAAACGGGCGGCATATTTCTATCAGCTGATCCGGGAAAGCTACGCTTCCGGTCTCGACTCCTTTGCGTCTCAGCCACATTCAATGTGGAACAACTTCCCGCTGATCCACGAAGCGTGCAGACGGCTGCAGAAAGTCGTGATCGAAAACAAGGATTTCGAAAAACTCATCAAACAGTACGACCGTCCGGAATCCTTCTTTTACTGCGATCCTCCTTACTACGAAACCGAGGATTACTACGAAGACGTCGGCTTTACGGAAAAAGATCATCAGCGCCTTGCAGACTGTCTGTGCTCGATTCAGGGAAAGTTTCTCCTGTCGTACAACGACTGTCCGGAAATACGGAAACTCTACTCAAGACCGGGCGTGATGATAGAAAGCACAAGCAGAATCAACAACATTGCCCAGAGATACGAAGCCGGCAAACAGTACGACGAGCTTCTCATCTCAAACTACGACACCGCCGGATGGCTCGAAAGCTGCAGACAGATGTCGCTTTTCGATCTGTTCGAGGAAAGCACAGAAATACTGAAAGGAAGAAAATTTGTATGGAAACAGGAAAAATAATCCTCACATTTTCGATCAGAGAGCTTCTTGAACTGCTCGATGAGATTGAAGACACGTTCGACGACGGCTTTGACAAAGGCTACGACGTCGGTTATGCGGAAGGCTATATGAAGGCAAAGAACGAACTGAAAAAGGAGACAGAAAACAATGGAAAAAACGCTTAAGATTCTCGGAAAACGCGGAAGGATCACCATTCCCTTTGAGATCAGACAAAAGCTCGGTTTCAGACAGAACGACATCCTGTCGTTTACGGACAACGGTTCCGATACGGTCACGGTAAAGCGGGAGGCGCTCTGTACGCACTGTGCGGATGATCTCTTTGAAGATCCGGTCGACAAGCCGGATGACGAGGAAACTCTGCTCGATTTTCTCGACAGCCTCTCCCTGTCGGAGCAGCGCGCTGCGCTTATCCATCTGTCGGTGAAATGGGCGGAACAGGAAGGAGCCGGACGTCATGGACGTTGAACTCCATCCGCCAGTAGAATACTCGGCCGTCATTCCTGAGTCGTATATGGAGAGTTATAAAGATAAACTTGATTGTATTTTACCTTATCGGATTCCTGCTCATATCGGCGGGAATCGTAATTCTGCTCGGCATCACGCCGGAGGTCGTGACGGATGATATGATGAAATTCATCTCGCCGAAACAGACTCTCCGAGACAAGGCGCAGATCGCCAAAGGCAGAAAGAAATCCAGGAGGATCACAAAAGAGATACTCCACATCAAAGAAGCGCTCGAGGTGACCGGAAAAGGAAAGCAGTTCACGATTGCGTGCGCGGCTTCGGTCGTCATGCTTGTCGGCGGCTGTTTCCTCGCGGTGCTCCTCGATAACTATTTTCTCATTCCGGTGTTTGCGGCGGCTTTCGCGATGCTGCCGTTTCTGTTTGCAAAAAGCACAATCGCAGCATATGACAAGCACATCAAAGAGGAAATGGAAACGGCGCTTTCGATCATTACCACTTCGTATATCCGTTCTGACGATATCGTGGGAGCGGTGAGCGAAAACATCACATATCTGAAACCGCCTATCCGTGAGATCTTTCAGGGCTTTGTCGGCGATGCGACGATGATTTCGTCCGACCTGAAGGAAGCCATACGAAACCTGAAAGAAAAAATCGACAACGACATATACCGTGAATGGTGCGATACGCTCATCGCATGCCAGGATGACCGAACTCTGAAAGATACGCTTCTCCCGATAGTCGGCAAACTCACGGATGTTAGAATCGTCAACAACGATCTGAAGACCATGCTCGGCGAAGTTCGTAAGGAATACTGGATGATGGTAATCCTCGTGATCGCCAACATCCCACTTCTTTACGTTCTGAACAAGGACTGGTTTCACGCGCTTATGTTCACGCTTCCCGGAAAGATCGTGCTCGCAATCTGCGCGCTGGTTATCCTGATCACAGCCCTGCTGATGATGAAGTACACCAGGCCGATCGAGTACAAAAGATAAGGAGGACTGATGCTATGTTACAGGCAATTGTAGGGGCGCTGTTCGGCGTCGGTCTCTTTCTTATTCTCGCGGACGCGCTGAGAGTCCCGTTTCTTGCGACTTCAACGGCGGCGGGAAACCTTGCCAAGCGGCAGAAACAAAAGACGGGTACGCTTGAAATCTGGCTGCACGACCTGGCGATGTGGATTTCCAAACGGCTTCGCCTGAACGAATACAAGAGGATGCAGCTGGAAACCGATCTGAAATCCGCCGGCATGAACATCTCTCCCGAGATGCATATCGCGAACAGTATTGTGAAAGCAATGCTCGTCGGAATCTTCGCCGTTCCGGTATTCTTCATCTTTCCGCTTCTGACACCTGTGGTGATTGCCCTTGCCGTCTTTATGTACTTCCGAGAAAGCAAGGGCGTAGCAAATAAGATTAAGGCAAAAAGAAAAGCAATCGAATATGAACTGCCGAGGTTCGTGAGCCATATTGAGAAGACTCTGAAACACAACCGCGATGTGCTGTACATCCTTGACAATTACAAGGAGACAGCCGGTCCGGAGCTGAAAAGCGAACTGGAGATAACCGTCGCCGATATGCGATCCGGCAACTACGAAGCGGCGCTGACAAGACTTGAGAACCGCGTCGGCTCCTCGATGCTGTCCGACGTGTCCCGTGGTCTGATAGGAGTGCTTCGCGGTGACGAGACCGAGGTGTACTGGTCGAGCCTGGGCGTGAAATTCGCCGATTACCAGAGACAGCTGCTCAAGCAGGAAGCCCAAAAGGTGCCGAGAAAGGTGAAGCGCCTTTCCATGTGCCTCCTGTTCTGCTTCATGGCGATTTATATCGTTGTCATCGGTATGGAAATAGTCACTTCCCTCGGTGTTCTGTTCGGTTAACGGAGGTGACGGTATGAGAAAACTCTTAAGAAATAAGCGCGGCGAAAACTACATCGACACGGTTGTCGGCGTAGTCGCCGCCATGATGGTCATTGTTGTCGCGCTCAATATTTTCAGCTTTCTGACGCTCAAACAGGATCTGGACTATTACGCGAAAGAGATGGTCGAAGTCTGCTGTTCGTACGGAAAAGCCATGGATGGAATCGGGACACTCGTCCTTATCTCTATCGTAATGTTCGCGGTGCTCGGGGCTATAACTGTTCTCGCTCACATTTACAATCTGAATAATATCAAGGCAAAGACAGTCGGAGACGGTCAGCACGGAACTGCGCGATGGGCGAGAAAAGAAGAAATACGGAAAACTTATAAGCATATTCCGTTTGAGCCTGAACGATGGCGAAAAGGCGAGGACCTGCCTCAAGTATCTGAGCAAGGGATAGTTGTTGGATGCGAGTCCGGAAAGTTTGGAACGACTGCGATTGTTGATACATCTGACGTACATGCATTGATGATCGGCGCTGCCGGCGTCGGTAAGACCGCATACTTCCTGTACCCAAATCTGGAATATGCCTGTGCGTCCGGAATGTCGTTCATTACGTCCGATACAAAAGGCGATCTGTACCGTCACTACGGAAAGATCGCAAAAGATTATTACGGCTACAACGTTTCAGTAATTGACCTTCGAAATCCGACACGATCGGATGGAAATAACCTTTTGCATCTGGTAAACAAGTATATGGATTTGTGGAAAGCCAACCCGGAGAATCTCGCGTACAAGGCGAAATCGGAAAAGTATGCAAAGATCATTGCTAAGACGATCATCCTTTCAGGTATGGACGGAGCTTCGTTCGGCCAGAACGCATTCTTCTATGATGCAGCTGAAGGATTGCTCTGTGCGAGCATTCTTCTTGTCGCCGAGTTTTGCCCTCCCGAAACAAGGCATATTGTCTCTGTATTCAAAATCATTCAGGATCTACTGGCTCCGGCAAATACTCCAGGGACAACGCAGTTCCAGTTTCTGATGAGACGGCTGCCGGAGGAACACAAGGCCAAGTGGTTTGCCGGTGCGGCATTGAACACCTCCGAACAGGCAATGAACTCGGTAATGTCGACCGCCCTGTCCCGCCTGAATGCGTTTCTGGATTCTGAGCTTGAACAGATTTTGTGCTTTGATACCGCCATCGATGCGGAGAAATTCTGCAGCGAAAAATCCGCGATTTTTATCGTTCTGCCGGAGGAGGACACCTCCAAACACTTCATGGTGTCTCTGATAGTACAGCAGCTGTACAGAGAGATACTTGCCGTTGCGGACGAGCAAGGCGGACAGCTTAAAAACAGAGTTATGATGTACCTGGACGAGTTTGGAACCATTCCTAAAATCGAGTCGGCTGAGATGATGTTCTCGGCGTCCAGATCGCGCCGAATGTCGATAGTTGCCATTATTCAGTCTTTTGCTCAGCTCCAGAAGAACTACGGAAAAGAAGGCTGCGAGATCATAACTGATAACACTCAACTGAGTGCGGCAGCTTCTACAACCGCAAGAAATCGAACGGCGCTGTCTACTGGGCATGTCCGAAACATCTTGAAAGCCGCGAACTGTGTCCCTCCCACTATATCCGACAGGAGAGGATCGAGGACGCGTTTATCACGATGGTGAACAAGCTCCGGTTCGGAAAGGAGCGCGTGATCACGCGCAGCATTGAACTGCTCGAAAAGGCAAAGGACGCCGGCCGGCGGGAGAACGAACAGGCGTATGAGACAAGCCGCCAAATCGCCGACCTGAGCTCCAAACTTCTGATGCTGGAACAGCTTAATACAAAAGGCTACCTCGCCACGGACGTATACCTGACGCAGTCCCGCGAGCTTGCCGCAAAGATCACAGCGCTGAAAAAGGACAGAAGCGACATACTGTCCTCGGCGCTGGACGGCAGGATCACCGGACTGAAGGAACTGGAGTCTGCAATATCCTCCGTCGAAAAGCCGCTCGAACACTTCGACAAGCCGCTGTTCGACAGCATCGTGGAGAACATAACCGTTGACGGCAGCGACAAAGCCGCATTCACTGTAAAAGGCGGTCTGAAATTCACCGAACCGCTGTAAGGAGAAACATATGAAAAAGAACAGGTACATCCCATTCGGATACACGATGAGAAACGGAAAACTGGTGATCGAGCCGTCCGAGGCCGACGTGATCCGGAATATCTACGAGGACTACGTGAACGGAGCCACGCTCAGGGAGATCGCCGAACGGCTGACTTCTGCGGGAGTGCCCTACTCCGAAAAAATGACGGACTGGGGCAAGGCAAGAGTCGCGAGGATCATCGAGAACACGAAGTACCTTGGGGACAGCGAATACGACAAGATCGTTGACGACAGCCTGTTCAGCGAGGCGGTCGCGGCAAAGAAGGCCAGGCAGATTTCCCTGCCGGGAGACCTCGGCCCCGAAATAGCGGCTGTGAAAAACCGCGTCCGATGCTTAGCCTGCGGATATCCGATGAGCCGGAGATCAAGCAAACGGTACAAAACGGCTACGGTGTGGACATGCACAAATCCCGAATGCGGAAAGAAAGTCGGAATATCCGACGCGGATCTGCTCAGCTCCGTCATGCGTATCATGGCGCGGATAAAGAAAAACGACGCTCTGCTGGATAAAAAAGCTCCGGCAGACGGCTACAAGGAGGAAATGACGGAGCGGATACGTAACTTCAATGATGAGGTGGCGTCCGGCAGCGCTTCGGAGGAAAGGCTGATGCGCCTGATCGGCGAGATAGCATGCGAGGAATACGAAAAGATTGATTCTTCGTCGGAACACGCGTCGGAGGAACTGAAGAGAAAAATACGGAGAATCGTCATCTGGGACACATTCAGCCCGGAACTGTTCGACGCTCTGGTGCAGTCGGTCCGTCTCGGAGAAGGAGAGACGGAGATCATAACAAAGAACAACATAAAGATCGGAGGAAAGGATGGAAGTCAGGAAGATACCGAAAAAGACGGTCACCGTGATACCGCCGAAGAATAAGTTTCTGGTCGACAAGGACAAATATCAGCAGAAACGCGTTGCGGCCTACTGCCGCGTGTCGACGGACTCGGAGGAGCAGCTTACCAGTTACAACACCCAGAAAAAGGTGTACACGGAAATGATCCTCTCGAAAAAAGAGTGGTGCCTTGCCGGAATCTACGCGGACGAGGGCATAAGCGGCACCCAGGCGAAAAAGAGAGACGCCTTCAACAGGATGATAAAAGACTGCCTGGACGGCAGGATCGATTACATCATTACAAAGTCCGTCTCGCGATTCGCGAGAAACACGGTCGAGTGTCTTGAATACGTTCGAAAGCTGAAAGAACGCGGGATCGGCGTCATTTTCGAGGAACAGAACATCGATACGCTGAAAACCGACAGCGAGCTGTACCTGGTCATATACGCCGGATTTGCCCAGTCCGAATCCGAAAGCATGTCCAAAAACATAACCTGGGCCGTCAGAAAGAACTTCGAGGAAGGAAAGGTCCATTACAACTTCAACAAGCTCATAGGATACAGAAAAGGCGCGGACGGACAGCCGGAAATCGTTCCGGAGGAAGCTGAGATCATCCGCAGCATCTTCACCATGTACCTTGCCGGGCTGACGCTCCGTGAGATCTGCGACAAACTGCTTGCCGGAGGTGTCGAAACCAAATGCGGAAAACAGAAATGGTCTGTGTCAACGATACAGAACATCCTGCGCAATGAAAAGTACTGCGGAGACGCCATTCTTCAAAAGACGGTAACGGTCGACTGCATATCCAAGGCGAAAAAGAAGAATACCGGCGAAGCTCCGATGTACTACGTCCACAACTGCCACGAGCCTATCGTCTCCCGCGAGGATTTCAACAAAGTCCAGGAAGAACTGATCAAACGCAACTCGATACCGCTTGCGACCCAGAAAAAATCGATGACCGTTCAGAGCCGGTATTCAAGATACGCCCTGTCGGAGATCGTGCACTGCGCGGAATGCGGGACGAGATTCCGCCGCTGTACGTGGAAGCGCGACGGCGTAACGCGGGTAGTCTGGCGCTGCGTCAACCGGCTTGACCACGGCGTGAAATACTGCAAAGACAGCCCAACGGTAATGGAGGACGATCTGCACAACGCGATAGTGAGAGCGGTCAACCGGTTTTATGAAGAAGACGAAGCCACCTACAGAACGCTGCTGAAAGCCTCCATGAACGAAGCGCTCGGAATGAGCGGCGGAACGGAAAAGATCGACATGCTCACGCGCCGGGTCGACGCGCTGAACCGGAAGATGATGGATCTGGTGAACGAAACGGTCAAGAGCGGCGAAAGCGTGGATTCCAAAGACGCCGAATTCAAGGAGATCTCCGACGAGATCGAACAGCTCAATTCCCAGATCGAAGCGATCAGAGCTGCGATGGAAGCCGACGCCGGATCGGAAGACCGCATCCGCAGGATCTCGGAACAGGTCGACAGCGTACGGGAAGGAATGAAGGTTTACGACGATACAATGGTCCGTCAGATGATCGAATGCGTCAAAATCCACAGGGACGGGAAAACGGAAATCATATTCGGCGGAGGGATTGTGATAGACGAATACGTAAGCCCCATACTCCGGCAGGAAAAGTACAAACCGAGAAGGAAGCCGTCATAACTGAAAATGGCGGCTTGTTTTTTATCCAAGGATGCAGCGCGTCCGGGTTCAAGGATGCAAAAGAAAGCATCCGGCTGCATCCTTGAAAACGCGGAAAAGACGCGAAAACCGAAGAAAAACGGAGAAATAAAGAGTTTCGGCGCCAAGGATGCAAGGATGCAAACGTATCCGTAAATACGGTGTTAATCGGCCCTCAGGGAGGTGCTTATGAGAGAAAAGGATCCTGAAATACTTGAGGCCATACAGAATATTATGAACGCTATAGACAGTCTGAGGTTCTCGGCGGGGCTCTCAATCAACGCTCTTGCCGTTGAGGCTGAGATCTCGGACAATACACTGAAACCGATCATCCACAGGGAACGATGTCCGTCGATCCCGACCCTGATCCGTCTGTGCAACTGTTTCAATCTCCCCTTATGGAAATTCTTCCTTATAGTGAACGGAGAGAATCAGCATGGGCATCAGCAGTCTATGGAGATGCTCGAACTGTTTGAAAAGCTCGAGCCGAAACATAAAAAGCTTTTGCTGTACATTGCAAAAGAGCTCCAGAAATAGAGCGGAACAAAAAACCGGGGCCGATTAACACACCTCGTGTTTTTTGTTTGCGCTCCGGCGTGTTTCATCATTTCGGGTCTCAAAGTGCGGAAAAAAGCCGGTTTCCGTTGTAAATTGGGTCTCGAACTGCCTTTCGGCACCCGGAAACGGAAGCTATAATATTGTTACATATCTGTCGCGGAAGGTTTTTGAGATGAGCGATTGCAGTCTGGTATACTACAAGGATATCGAAAGCAGGAAGATCGACTGGCTCTGGTATCCGTATATTCCCTTTGGAAAGATAACCCTTGTTCAGGGGGGTCCGGGAGAAGGAAAGACCACGTTCATCCTGAGTCTGCTCTCTGTACTTTCCACGGGCGGGCGTCTTCCTTGCTCCGATATTAAGATCAGCGGAAACGCAATTTATCAGAACACCGAAGACGACAATGCGGACACCATCAAGCCTCGCCTGGAACGTCACGGCGCGGACTGCTCAAAAATATGTTTCATTAACAAAGGCATCGATTCCGTTTCGCTTGAGGACGACCTTGAAAAGTGGATCCGTCAGGCAAATGCCAAAATCCTCGTGCTGGATCCCATCCAGTCTTTTATAGGGGAGAATACGGATATGAACCGGGCAAACTCGGTGAGACCGAGAATGAACCGGCTGAAGGAGATTGCCGAAAGCACCGGATGCGCGGTTGTACTGATCGGGCATCTGAACAAAAACGCGGGCGGAAAAGCAAATTACCGCGGACTCGGCTCAATCGATTTCTCGGCTGCCGCGCGCAGCATTCTTGTAATAGGAAAGCCCTCCGATCACCCGGAACTGCGGGTTATGGCTCAGCAGAAAAGCAACCTCGGTCCGATAGGACAGTCGCTGGCGTTCATGCTGAATGACGGCAGCGTCAAATGGATCGGCCCGTATGATATAACGGCCGACGAACTGTACTCTTCGGCAGCGCACGAAAAAGAGGCGACAAAAAGTCAGTCGGCGTCGGTTCTCCTTGCGTCCATACTCTCTGACGGAGAAAAGCCCTACAAACTGATTCTTGATAAAGCTGAGGCAGAAGGAATCGGCAAACGGACGCTTATGGCGGCTAAAGCGCAAATGAGCGTGCTGTCAGTCAAACGGTCCGGAGGCTGGTACTGGAAACTGAACGATACAGATGCGATTCAGGATGACGACATATACTGCAGTCAATAAACCGAACAACAGGAGAACATAAAAATGGCAAACGAAGAAAGAGAGAGTCTGCGGCAGGTATATCAGCGTGAGGAATCAACTGCCTCCAAATTCATACCCGCAAAACCGAAGATAGATATTTACGGGTCGGACAAGCTGTTCCGGGTCTGTGCCTACTGCCGGGTATCCACGGACAACGATGAGCAGCTGTCGTCGTTCGAGCTTCAGCAGCAACACTACAAGCAGCTGGTCGGAAACCATCCGAACTGGGATCTGAAGCGCATATACGCTGACGAGGGCATTTCCGGCACGTCGCTGAAAAACAGAGACGATTTCAACGAGATGATCGCGGCATGCGAGCGCGGCGAGTACGACCTGATCGTAACAAAAAGCGTCTCCCGTTTCGCGAGAAATCTCGTGGACTGCATCACCCTTGTCCGAAAACTCAAAAGGAGAACACCGCCGGTCGGCGTTTTCTTTGAAACGGACAATCTCAACACTCTTTCAGAGGACTCCGAACTTATGCTTTCATTCCTCGCGACGTTCGCCCAGGAAGAGTCCGTGAAAAAGAGCGAAAGCATGAACTGGTCCCTTCATCAGCGGTTCAAAAGCGGAAAGCTGCTCACGCCTGAACTGCTCGGCTACTCCCGTCCACGGGATTCCGCGGGACACTACGTGAAATACGGGCGTCTGGAAGTAATCGAAGAGGAGGCGGAAGTCGTACGCTTCATATTCGACGCGTTTCTCGCCGGTAAAAGCCCGCGAGAAATAGCAGCGCTTCTGACGGATATAAACTGCCCGACGAAGACCGGTATGGAGCGCTGGAGCGAGGGATCGATCGGATACATTCTCCGTAACGAGCGGTACTGCGGAAACGTCCTCACCTGGAAGACGTTTACCTCGGATATGTTCGAGCACAAGCACAAGCGGAACAATATGGACCGCGACCAATATCTGTACACGGATCATCATGACGCCATTATTTCCATAGAAACGTTTGAAGCGGCGCAGGTGCTGCTTGAAAACAGGCGCCACCACTACTACGGCGCGCTTCCGACGCTGCAGGTCATCGATGACGGAGTGTTCCGCGGTTACATACCAATAAACCATCACTGGATCAACGATGATCCGGTCTCATACTACGAGGCGTCGAAAACCGTGCCGGCCGGAGGAGTGAGAAGGATACGGAAAAGCAATTTCAGCGCTTTCGACTTTGACGGATATCAGGTGGTGCGCGGACCGTTCCTCTCCTCAAGACCGGAATGCCCGTGCCTGTCCGTAACAAACGACAGAATCTCGTTCAACGTTTTCTGCATGAGAAAGTTTGAGAACGTCAAACACGTTCAGCTCCTTCTGCATCCGACCGAACGCAAACTGGCCATAAGACCGTGTTCTCCAGGTGATCAGCACAGCATACGGTGGCGGAGCGATCCGGAAAAGCCGGTTGTCACAAAAACAATCTGCTGTCCGCACTTCGGCAACGCTCTGTTCCAGATTATGAACTGGAATCCGGACTATATGTATCACATCCGGGGATCCTGGGCTGCGCGTGCGAGAGACGAAATAATCGTGTTCAATCTGGCGAACGCTGTTCCTGCGGCGGTCATGGAAACAGCCTCCGAAGAAGAGGAAGAAAGAATCAAACGGCGGGTCGATATGTGCCCGGAAGAATGGCAGGACTCCTTCGGCGACGAGTTTTACGACTACGCGCTTGACAACAGCTTTTACTTCCTTGCGCCGAAAACAGACTGGAAGGCAGACAGTAAAGGCGTAGCCGTTCCCGGATCGCAGCAGATTGCGGTCAAAACCGAGGAAGATCTCGGAATCAGTATGGAATTATTAAAAAGCAAGGTGATCAACTGTGATGGATAACAACGAAAAACAATACTTTGAAAACAGCGTACCGCTGGAAGAATCCCCGGAAGAACTGTTAGACCTGGCAGGTTATCAGGTCACGAAGGCGGAGCTGTTCGCACATTCCCGAGAGCCGTCGATCACCTTCTGGGTAAACAGGCTGAAATTCAACATGGCATGTCTGCGCCGGTTTCCGGGCGTTACGCACGTTCAGATTATGGTCAATCCGGACGAGAAGCGCATGATTATCCGCCCCTGCGATCCGGATACTCCGGACTGTCTCCGCTGGGCGACGGGCGGCGGAGAGAAGGAACTCAAAAACAGAGACATGCTCTGCAAAGTCTTCTCGGCGAAAGTCTTCGATCTGATGAGCTGGGATACACAGTACAGATACAAGGTGCTTGGGAAACCGGCGACTTGCGACGGCGAGTTTCTGTTCCTGTTCAAACTGAATGATTTCGAGCTGTTCGTAAACGGAAACAAAAAGAGTTCGTATCTCCCCGAAGAGTGGAGAGATTATTTCGGAGTACCGGCGGAAAAACATAACGAAGAATATAAAATAAACCTTGCCGACGGATACATCACAACAGACAAGGTATAAGAAAGGATGCATATTATGGAAACAGTCACCGACATCAGCCTTGAAGGATTTAAGGTAGTAAGCAGCGATTATTTTTACGCGCCGACAAGGATGCAGGTCCCGACATTGACCATCTGGGACGGCAGCATCGGTTTTTCGAGACAGGATCTCGCCATGCTCAACAATTGCGAGAATGTTATGATTCAGGTCAACACTGAATCCCGAAAAATCATTGTCATACCTTCTACATCCAAAGATAAGGACGCGGTTCGCTGGATTAAGAGGACGAACCCTCTTGAAGCGAGGAAACTGACCTGCAAAAGGCTGACTGACAGCCTTTACAGTGTCTGGGAATGGGATATTAACTACATTTACCGGACGACCGGTAAACTTGTGACCGCCAACAACAAGGTCATGCTGCTTTTTGACTTCTCGGAACCGGAATCCTGGAAACGGCCGGAGGCGAAGAATGTTGAATGAAACGTATATTTCATTTTACCTGTCTTCCTTCAGAATTCACGTCTTCAGAAAGGCAATCGCTGAGATCGGAGAGCCAAAGTATATAAGGTTTCTCGTGAAAGACGAAGGGCCGTCCATGATCATGGAGGCATATAACAAAAAGGACTTTCAGTCCCACCGCGTCACGCCGAAAAAGGAAAGCGGCGGAATGGAAATAAGCAGTCTGCCTCTGTGCTCGCTGCTGAAAAACAGACTCGGCTGGGAAGAAGGCAAATCTTACCGCGTTCCCGGAAGAACCTATCCGAGTCAGCATCTTGCCGTATTTGACCTGACGGCAGCCGAACAGATACAGAATCCGGACGGGCCGTAATTCCGTAAAACCCGCCCGCTTTTCAGGCATGCCGAAAAATGCCTTTGCAGAAGGAGATGATACTATTGAACGCACCACAAATTGACAGTTTTATGTTTCACTACCACAGAGAAGAATACAATCTGGACAGAAAGAGTTCGCAGTTGCTGGACAGACTGTACCTTCTTCTTTCGGAAATAGAACCCTGCGGATCTGACGAGCGGCGAACCGTATGGATCAGAGCCGGACGCGGCACCCTTGATGACTACGGCGACTACGACATGCTTCACGAAGATGGCGAAGTTGACAGCCGCGAGCAGTTCGAGGAAAACTGGCGTCTGGATTATCCCGATGAGTATTATTACTATGAGCTGACCACGATCCAGTATCAGGACTGGCGCAGGGTCGCTCTGAACGGCGAATCGGTCATTCAGATAGATCCCGAAAAGAACGGCTGGGAGCACGACGTTTCCCCGTATCTCGAATGGATGATATCCGAGGTGGAAAACGTTCTCGATATGCTCAAAAAAGGCGAGTACAACCGGTATATCCGCGAAACGCTGCCGTACAAATACAGAACCGGCGTCATTTCTGCGAAAGAATACTGGAAACTCTATCCGGAGGCAGAAGAAAGGCATTTTGAAACGCTGAGCCGGAAGGAATGCTCAGAGTTCGCAAAGCTGCTTTCCGAAAGCGAGGCATACAGTAGAAAACCGAACGGAAGAATAAAGGAAATGACCGTCAACAGGTATCTTGAAATCAGCAAGATCGGGTACGACGCGAACAAACTCGAGGGATATGAGACAAAGACTCCGCTCGAGATGTACAAGCGCCACGCGGACGGCCGCGACGGCGGTTTTCTGAATATCGATCCCGATTCTCCGAAAGCCTTTGACGAATGGTATGATATTCCGGACAAATGGGTGATCGAAAACCCGAGCCATCTGTGGGAGGCCATCGCCGGCAGCTCAAGAACGCGGCTGCATCTCGACGTACGCAAGGACGAAGGCGGCTACTATCTTACTCTGTCTCAAAACGAGTTCTGCTGCCCGGAGGAAGCGGTCCGGTTCTATATCGCGCTCCGCAAAAACGGTATTCCGGTTTATCTCTACGACGGGGCAAAGATTGAAAAGTTCCTTTCCGGTAAAGGAAAGATAGGCATCATCCCGTGTTTTGACGAGTCATGGGAGTATTTCTACGGCGGTTTCGACGACAAGGACGTCGGGGAGTTTATAAACCTTCCGGACGAACCCTGCGACGAACTCATTAAAAAGATTACCTGGGAGAAGATCCCGGAGGTGAGGCTGACAGGTGGAGAATAAAAAAGAGATTTTCATAACCGGCGACAGGCACGCGGATTTCAGAAGATTCGGCTCGCAGTATTTCGGAGCGCCGGAAGGCAGCATCGTTATAATCTGCGGCGACTTCGGAGGCGTCTGGAACGGATCCCCGTCCGAAAACTACTGGCTCGACTGGCTGGAGGAAAAACCGTATACGTTTCTGTTCGTCGACGGGAATCACGAAAACTTCGATATGCTGAATTCGTATCCGGTCTCCGAGTGGAACGGCGGCAAGGTTCATTTCATCAGAAAGAATATCCTTCACCTGATGCGCGGACAGATCTTCGATATAGAGGGTGTCCGTTTCTTCACGTTCGGCGGCGCCAGATCGCATGACATCAGCGACGGCATTCTCTCAATGGATGATCCGGATATAAAGGAAAAAATAAAGAAGCTCAACCGGGAACAGGCGCTGTTCCGTATCGATCACCTTTCCTGGTGGAAAGAGGAGATGCCGTCCGAAACCGAAATGGCGGAAGGCTTGAAGAATCTCGAAAAGGCCGGCAACAAAGTCGACTGCATTCTTTCGCACTGCGCTCCGACGTCCATCCAGGATGTATTCAGCGGAGGCCTGTACGAGCACGACACGCTCACGGATTACTTTGAAAAGATCCGCCGGCTCTGCGATTTCAAGCTTTGGTTCTTCGGGCACTATCACGACGATAAAATGATCGGGCAGAAATACATCATGCTTTATGGGATGATTGTTTCGCTGGACGATTATCTGAAACAGGAAAACAGCTTCAATCAACAAATGAGTTAGCCTGGAGAAAACGCCTCTCCAGGCTTTTCGTGAAGAACCGTAAAACCGACATTTTTCCGAATTTTCTCTTGAAAGGATTGACAAACGAGGATTTCGTGCTATAATATTACGATTTGAACGCGTGAGTCAAATGGGCGGCTTGGGAAATACTGGAGGATACTATGTACACTTATGTGGAAGACAAAGAATTTCTCAAAGAAGCCCAGTCCGTCTGTTCCGGCATCGTAAGAGAAATTGAGGTTGAGCTGAGAGAAAAGAAGGATATCAACTCTCAGATGTTTCTTGTCGGCAGCGGCGGACGTAACATGATTACGCAGAACGGCAGCGAAGGAATCGACTTCGATTACAATCTAAACATCCTGTCATGTCCCGATTGGGAAGACACTCACGGAATCAAAGAAGCGGTGCGTCAGTGCTTCAACACAGTAATGCGGAGGCACCGACTGGCGGACGTTGAAGATTCAAGATCGTCATTGACATCCAAGCCGATCTATTTCACGGAAGGAAACCGGACTTCATTTCACATTGATCTGGCTATTGTCACGGAAGACGACAAGGGATTTTGGCAGCGTCTGATTCATAATAAGACCGGCATCGTTTCCAGAGACAGCTGGATTTGGAATCAAGCTCCGAAGTCAGACCGGATCCGTGAAAAAGCTGATCGAATAAAAAAAGCCGGCAAGTGGCTGGCGGTAAGAGAAAGATACCTAGATAAGAAGAACTATTATCTTCGCAGAAACGACTACGATCACCCTTCCTTCGTGTGTTACATCGAGGCAGTGAACGAAATATATCAGAAACTGCGGTGATCACGCATCCCCAGTCCAAAACTGGGATGAATTTCGCGGTTTTGACAATTTCGTATCTATTAAGACCATATGGAAATGCATTTCGTATCTATTTAGACCAGATGAAAAAAGGCCTATGTGAACCTAATAGATACGAAATTACAGTGAAAATTCCCGAAAAAGCAATAAAAACGCGCGGAAAGGCTGGAAAACAGGTTCGACGAGCCAATTTCGTATCTAAATGGTACGTGATTCACAAAAAATTCCGTACACGCGAGTGTGCGGAATTTTTTACTTTTCACTCTTCACTTTTCACTAATTCGGCGTGTACGGATTTTTTGGAAAGTAATAGGTAAGAGTGAATAGTGAAGAAGTTAATTAGTTGGTGTTGAAAAACGCCCCAAAGTGTGATATAATAAAAACGGAAAGGCGGTGATTATATGCCTAATTATAAAAAATATATAGGTAAAACAGTTTTAGTTGGAATATCTGTTTTTTCTCACGACGATGAATTGTTGGATAGATATCAGTATTTCGGTGAAATCGTTTCGATTGATGATGTGATTTCAATCAAAACCGATGGCGGAGAGATAGCAACGCTTCCACCCGATATTAAATCATTGAAAAAAGCTGAAAAAGGAATTTACACACTTAAATCTAGCGGAAAGCAGATTGAAAATCCCGATTTCGTTTCAAGTTGGAGCGTTACAAAGCCTGAAGAGTAATGGCATCTTTTTTGTCAACACTTCTCAGAAAAAGAGCATCCCATGAGATGCTCTTTTGTTTTTTTACAGAGCATAAAAGCCACTTTTTGTATTTCGGAAAGGGGCTGTGATATACCTGCCAAAAACGCAGGGATATCACAGCCCCGGTCAGATGAGACCTCAACGCTCACCGATTTCTTTGTAGCCTCTCCTCGGATGCACCGCCATATATGCCGGGCGGATTATCTTGCCCCTGCCGACAAGCTCCTCCAGACGGTGTGCGCTCCATCCGGCGATCCTTGCGACGGCAAAGATCGGTGTGAAAAGCTCCACCGGAAGCCCGAGCATATTGTACACGAACCCGCTGTAAAAATCGACGTTTGCGCTGACGCCCTTATAGATCTTTCTTTCGGAAGCTATGACGCCGGGAGCGAGTCTTTCTACCGCCGAGTAGAGGGCAAACTCCTTTTCAAGGTGCTTTTCCTCCGCCAGTTTTCCCACAAAGCCGCGGAATATCTCGGCGCGGGGATCGGAGACGGAATAAACCGCGTGACCGATGCCGTAAATAAGCCCTGCGCGGTCGAACGCGTCCTTGTGCAGGAGCTTTTTAAGGTAGTCCTCTATTTGCCCGTCGTCGCTCCAGTCGGCAACCTTTTCCTTCATGTCAGCCATCATTTCGCAGACCTTGATATTGGCTCCGCCGTGGCGGGGACCCTTGAGCGACCCGAGAGCGGCGGCAACTGCGGAATATGTATCGGTTCCGGACGACGAAACGACGTGAGTGGTAAAGGTGGAATTGTTTCCTCCGCCGTGTTCGGCGTGAAGCACAAGCGCGACGTCGAGTATCCGCGCTTCAAGCTCTGTATAGCTGCTGTCAAGGCGAAGCATATAAAGAAGATTCTCTGCGGTGGAGAGAGACGGCGACGGCTCGTGGATGAAGAAGCTGGTATTCCCCCTCAGGTAATAGTCATAAGCAAGATATCCGTAGACCGACATCATCGGGAACATTGCGATAAGCTGAATACACTGGCGGAGGACATTCGGGATATCGGTGCTGTCGGGGTTAAGGTCATAGGAATACATCGTCAGCACCGAGCGCGCGAGGGAGTTCATCATATTTGTGCTCGGCGCCTTCATTATCAGGTCGCGGACGAAGGAATTCGGCAGCGAGCGGTATCCGGCGATAAGCTCTCCGAAGTCAGCCAGCTCCGCCGCGGTGGGAAGCTCTCCGAAAAGCAGCAGATACGCAGTCTCCTCGAAGCCGAACCGCCCCTCTGCCGTGAACCCGCGGACAAGCTCCTTCACGTCGTAGCCGCGGTAATAAAGCTCTCCGGGACAGGGGTTTCCGGCATCATCCTTTGCTCTTACCTCAGATATCTCGGTAAGCCCGGTCAGAACTCCCTTTCCGTTCAGGTCGCGCAGTCCTCTGTACACGTTATACTCGGAATACATCGACGGTTCGATATAGTCGCTCTTCTCGCAGAGCCTTGTCAGGGCTTCTATCTCCGGAGTTATCTCGGAATAGTTTCTTTTTCCCATTTTTCGTCCTCCTTTTCTTAATAAAAGAACGCGGGGAGCAAATACTGCTTCCTGCATCCGTGTGATATTTCAATTATATGCGATAATTATGAATCCGGCATTAACAGAATGAAGTTTTAACAACGTTTTAACAATTACCGTGTTAAAACGGTAAAGCGCGGCTGCAAAAAACCGCCCCGGTTTCCCGGAGCGGATTATGATTATTTTTAACCGGGCGCTGCCCGGACCCGCCAAAGAAACTTCTTGAAAGAAGTTTCTTTGGAATCTTCAAGAACTTTTGTCAAAAAGGGATTGGATAAGGTCTGCCGGTCATTTTTTATGGCACGAGCCCGACATCGGGCAGGAGCCGCAGTTACAGCCGCAGCTTGATTTTCCTTTTTTCCTGTTCTTCACAAGTCCTGCGATGATGGCGGCGATGACAGCGATGAGAACAATACAGATAATAATTGTGACAATGTTGTCGGCGATCCATGCAAACATTTCTTTGGCTCCTTTCACATATCCGCAGCATCTTTCGGGCTGTCACCGGAGATGACAGCCCGGAATTCGGTTTTTATTATGCTTTGACCTTTGTTGTCAGCTTGTTTGCCTCTTTATAGGGGCGGACAAGCATATAGATCATTCCGGCGAGGAGAGCGACCGCGACAATCACTCCGACGACGTTCACGTTTCCGGTGAAGAGTCCGCCGAACTGGTTGATCATGAGGGCGATGGCGTAAGCGAATCCGCACTGATAGCCGATTGCGAACCATGTCCACTTAGCGCTGTTCATCTCACGCTTGATGGCACCGATAGCCGCGAAGCAGGGAGCGCAGAGGAGGTTGAACACAAGGAACGAATAGCCGGTGATTCCGGTGAATGCCTTTGCTATCGCAGGCCAGCCGTCGGGATAAAGGATACCCATTGTTCCGACGATGTTTTCCTTTGCGATAAGACCGGTGATAGAGGCAACAGCCGCCTGCCATGTGCCCCAGCCGAGAGGCTTGAAGATCCATGCAAGGACGCCGCCGACAGCCGCAAGAAGCGAATGGTCGAACTCTTCCTCGCTGAGCATACGGAACGAGCCGTCAACAACACCGAAGTAGGTGGTGAACCAGACGAAGACAGTCGAAAGAAGGATTATCGTACCGGCCTTCTTTATGAACGACCAGCCGCGCTCCCACATGGAGCGGAGGACGTTCTTTACGGTAGGCCAGTGATAAGCGGGAAGCTCCATAACGAAGGGAGCCGGATCTCCGGAGAACATCTTTGTCTTCTTGAGTATGATTCCGGAGACTATTATTGCCGCCATACCGATGAAGTATGCGGAGGTCGCGACCCACGCGGAGCCGCCGAACAGAGCGCCTGCGATCATGGAGATGAACGGGACCTTTGCGCCGCAGGGGATGAAGGTCGTCGTCATGATGGTCATACGGCGGTCACGCTCGTTTTCTATCGTGCGGGAAGCCATGATTCCGGGAACGCCGCAGCCGGTGCCGATGAGCATCGGGATGAAGGACTTGCCGGAGAGGCCGAACTTACGGAAGATACGGTCAAGGACGAATGCGATACGCGCCATGTAGCCGCAGGCCTCAAGGAATGCGAGGAGGAGGAACAGGACGAGCATCTGGGGGACGAATCCGAGGACTGCGCCGACACCGGCAACTATACCGTCAAGGATAAGTCCGGAGAGCCACTCCGGGCAGACGGGGTTATCGCTGTCAACTCTGAGCGCGTTTCCGATTAGCACCGGGATACCGGGCACCCACACGCCGTAATCGGCGGGATCGGGAGCGGAGAATCCGGTGTTGGTCTTTTCAAAGTACTCAACAGCCTCAAGGTACGTGACGCCGATTGTGGTTTCCTTCTCTTCCTTCGAAAGATTGTCGGGAATCCTGTCGTAGTAGACGGTCATATCGGTCTTTTCAAGGGTCTCCTCATCCTCAACGGTGACGGTTCCCTTGCTCTCGCCGTCTGCCGGCTTGAAGCTCTTTATTGCATCAAGAGCGGAGCCGGGCTCGAAGTCGTCCGCTTCGGGATCAACCGTGACGAACGCGTTTATTGCGTTGAGCGCGTCGGAGTATTCTCCGTTCTTCTCTTCAAATTCAGCGGAGCCGATGCCGAAGAGGTGCCAGCCGTCGCCGAACAGTCCGTCGTTTGCCCAGTCGGTAGCCATTGAGCCGACGGTGACCATCGACAGATAGTAGACAAGAAACATGATTGCCGCGAATATCGGAAGTCCGAGCCAGCGGTTCGTGACGACGCGGTCGATCTTATCGGAAGCGGTGAGCTTTCCGACGTTCTTCTTTTTATAGCACGCCTTGATGACGGAGGCTATGTAGATATATCTTTCGTTTGTGATGATCGACTCGGAATCGTCGTCAAGCTCTGTCTCGGCAGCCCTGATATCGCTCTCGATGTGATCAAGAACCGGCTTTTCGATGTTCAGCTTTTCAAGGACCTTTTCGTCGCGCTCGAATATCTTGATGGCGTACCACCTCTGCTGCTCCTCCGGAAGTCCGTGGACAGCCGCTTCCTCGATGTGTGCAAGAGCGTGCTCGACGCAGCCGGTGAAGGTGTGCTGGGGGATGGTCTTTCCGTTCTCTGCGGCGTCGATGGCTGCCTCCGCAGCCTCCATGATGCCGGTCTCCTTAAGAGCCGAGATCTCGACGACCCTGCAGCCGAGCTGGCGGGAAAGCTCCGCGGTATTGATGATATCGCCGTTTTTCCTGACAACGTCCATCATGTTTATCGCGACAACGACCGGGATGCCGAGCTCCGTGAGCTGGGTGGTAAGGTAAAGGTTTCTCTCAAGGTTGGTTCCGTCGATGATATTGAGTATCGCGTCGGGGCGTTCGCCGATAAGATAGTTACGGGCGACAACCTCCTCAAGGGTGTAGGGCGAAAGCGAGTAGATGCCGGGAAGGTCGGTGACTATGACGCCCTCGTGCTTCTTCAGCCTGCCCTCTTTTTTCTCAACCGTAACGCCCGGCCAGTTTCCGACAAACTGGTTGGAACCCGTCAGGGCGTTGAACAGTGTGGTCTTGCCGCTGTTGGGGTTTCCGGCAAGTGCAATTCTGATGTTCATTTTCTTTTCCTCTCCTGCCTCCCCGCCGTTTCCGGGAAGGGCAATGATAACCGTTACGGATTATTCCACTTCAATCATTTCGGCATCGGCTTTTCTCAAAGAAAGCTCGTATCCGCGCAAGGTGATCTCAATCGGGTCGCCGAGCGGGGCGACCTTTCTTACATAGACCTCGACGCCCTTCGTCAGTCCCATGTCCATTATTCTGCGCTTTATCGCGCCTTCGCCGTGGAGCTTCACTATCTTCACGGTCTCTCCGATTTTTGCCTGTCTCAGAGTCTTCATCTCTGCTCCTCCTTGATTATTTTCAACCGGGAAGGTCAGATCATGACTCTTCTCGCGGCTTCTTCGCTTATTGCAACTCTTGCCTCCTTGACCTTGACAATTACATTGCCGCCGAGCATTGCGACAACGGTCACATTGCCTCCGACAACAAATCCGAGGTTCTCAAGGTGTTTTCTCAGCTCCGGAGAACCGCCGATCTTCCTTATCGTGTTCTCCGTGTCAAGCTCTGCAAGTGAAAGCGGCATCATTATAAATCCCCCGTTTCGTGATTAGCATCAACTAACCGATGGCCTTCAAATAAGTTAGCTTTCGCTAACCACCATATATAATACTACCCGTTTCTGCATTTGTCAATAGGTTTTCCGGATTTTTTTCGGATTTTTTAAAGTTTTTTCAGACTGAAGGAGCTGTCGGAAGCATCGGAGGTTTCCGACAGCCCCTCCCGCCGGAGAAAAAGCGCAGGCAGGGTCTCAGCTTCTCTTTCTCAGTCTTTCCGCCGCATCCGGGTCGGGAGTCACGACAGCGGAATAGTTTGAGGAGAATGTCACGTATCCGGGCTTTGATGCCGGCGGCTTTTTTATGTTCTTCACGCGGGTGTAATCGACCTCGGTCTTCTGACCGCGCGGAGCCTTTGAGTATACGGCGGCAATGTTTGCGGCTTCGGTGAAGTCAGATGCCGGCGGCTCTTCCCCGCCGCAGAGAAGCACAACGTGAGAGCCGGGAAGCCCCTTCACATGAAACCAGATGTCGTTCTTCCCCGCCAGCCTGTTTGTAAGCCAGTCGTTCTGGGCATTGTTCTTGCCGCAGAGGACGCGGCAGCCGCCGGAGGTCACGAATTCCATCGGCTTCGGCGCGGGGATCTTCACGGCATGATAGTTCTTCATCTTCGATGCGTAGCCCGACTCGTAAAGCTCGCGTCTTATCTCGGAAAGGTCATTTTCGGTCTCGGCTTTTGTCAGCGATTCCGACACCGTGGCTATGTAATCAAGCTCTTCCCGGGCGATCTCCGTCTGCTTTTTCAGATTGATCTCGGCGGACTTGCACTTGGCATACCTTTTGTAGTACCTCTGTGCGTTCTGCGACGGGGTCAGGCGGCTGTCAAGCTCCACGCGCACCTCCCGTCCGCCGTCCGACCAGTCGGGGAGCATTGCCTCGGTCATGCCGCGGCTCAGACGGTAGATATTTGCGGTTATAAGGTCGCCGGAAAGGCGGAAGCTCTCCTTGTCACGGCAGGCCTCAAGGTCAGCCTGCTGAGCCGCTATCTTCTTTGTCAGCCTTGTCTCGGCGTTTGTCAGAAGGCGAAGAATGTCGGCGGCACGCTGACGGATGCGCTCGGCGTGCGCACGGGCGGCGAAGAATTCCTCGATAAGCCCGCTGAACGATCCGCAGACCGTCATTTCCGCCGCGTCGCCGTACTGCTTTATCGGCATGAAGGAATACTCAAGCGGCGTGCCGTCCGGCTTTTTCAGCATGACCGGGACAAAATCGCACTCCTCAAGCCGTCTTACAAGCTCCGAAAAGCCTGCCCACAGCTTTTCCCCGTCCTCTCCCGCACAAAGAGCCGCCTCACGCGCGACAAGCGGCGAAATTCCGCTGAAGGTGTTCATTATGAATTTCGCTCCGGAAAGCCCGCTGTTGCGGAATTCCGTTACAAAGCTCTCTTCAGTCACGCCGAACGGAAGGCGTTTTCCCTCCTGAGCGGGCGGCGGGGTGTAGAGCGCACCGGGAATGACCGGGCGCTTGCTGCCGCTTGTGATATCGTTCGTCCTGACGGCTGAAATTATCTTTTTCTCCGCGTCGCAGAAGATGAGGTTCGAAAATTTGCCCATTATCTCGGCGTAAATATATTTTTTCGTCAGATACCCAAGCTCGTCGCGCGCCTCGAATTCAAATTCCGCCGCGCGGTCAAAGCCAATCTGGCGCACCGAGGTTATTCTTGCCCCGCCGAGGTGCTTCCGCAGGAGCATGCAGAACATCGGCGGAACCTTCGGGTTGTCGAAAACCGGGTCGGCAAGCGACATCCTCGGGTTTGCGCTTCCCGCGTCGATGAGCAGCTTCATTGTCGCGCCGCGGTCGGCTCCGTTTCTTTCGCCCCTCAGCACGAAAAGCACCGATTCCTTTGACGGCTGGAATATCTTCTCCACCCGTGCGTTCGTGACCGATGCCGACAGCTCGTTTATTATCGCTTTCGTAAAGCCTGCGTCAAAAGCCATTCTGTTTCCTCCTCCGGGGTCAAAATCCGGCTGCCGGATCGCTCCGGCAGCCGTTTTTCCGTGAAATGTGAGTGTCAGTGCGGACTACTTATCAGTTGAATTCCGCCTCGTCCGCCGTTTCGTCAACCGGAATGTCGTGTCTTTCCCCGTCGTCCTCGGCGCAGATACCGTTCATCGCCTCGATGATACTGTCATCGTCAAAGCGCTCTCTTATCTTCTCGGAGACAAGAACCGCACCGCCGACGGCATTCAGAAGCCCCAGCACGGTGAACGGTCCCGCCGTGTTCTTTTTGTCCTTGAAAAGGAAGCAGATCGCAAGAAAGAAGCAGCAGACCGCCTGCACCGTGAGCATGAGTCCAAGATAGAATCTCGTCTGTTTCAGCATTTTAATCCCTCCGTTATTCAGCCTTTGAGCTGTTCATTTTCAGATATGCGTTTATGAATCCGTCAATGTTGCCGTTCATCACGGAATTTATGTCGGTGTTTTCAAAGCCGGTGCGGGTGTCCTTTGCAAGGGTGTAGGGCATGAAAACGTATGACCTTATCTGCGCGCCCCACTCGATGTCGGTCTTTACTCCCTTGATGTCGTCGATCTTCTGGAGATTTTCGCGCTGTTTTATCTCCATCAGCTTGGATTTCAGCATTTTCATTGCGAAATCCCTGTTCTGGAGCTGGCTGCGCTGGGTCTGGCAGCCGACGACGATGCCGGTGGGCTTGTGCAGAATCCTTATCGCCGAGTCGGTCTTATTGATATGCTGACCGCCTGCGCCGGACGAGCGGTGAGCGGTGACCTCGATGTCCTCGTCGCGTATCTCGATATCGTCGTTGAGGTCGGTGAATTCCGGCATTACCTCGACCGAGGCAAACGACGTGTGACGTCTGCCGGAGGCATCGAACGGTGATATGCGGACAAGCCTGTGAACTCCGTTCTCGCTCTTCAGAAAGCCGTAGGCATTAAGCCCCTCGACCATGACCGTGGCGCTCTTCAGCCCCGCCTCGTCGCCGTCAAGCCAGTCGAGCAGCTTCACGTTGTAACCGTGGCTCTCTCCCCATCTTGTGTACATACGGTAGAGCATCTGCGCCCAGTCCTGTGCCTCCGTTCCGCCCGCTCCGGGGTGGAAGGAAAGAATGGCGTTGTTTCTGTCGTATTCCCCGGTGAGAAGCGTCTCGAGGCGCATTCTGTCAGCCGTGTCGCTTATCTCCTTCACGTCCTTCAGCACCTCGTCAACGACGCTTTCGTCGTTTTCCTCAATGCCCATGTCGCAGAGCAGGAGCGTGTCCTCCAGCTTTGTGCAGAGTCCGCCGTACTCCTCGACCGTTGCCTTTTTGTCCTTTATCGACTGAAGTATCTTTCCCGAATCGGGCTGCGACCAGAAGTCGGGTATCAGCGTTTTCGCCTCAAGCTCCTGTATCTGACGCTCGAGGTCGTCTATCCTCAGTGCATTGCGCAGGTCGGCGATCGGCTCCTTCGCCGCATTCAGCGCGCGCTTTGCTTCGTCAAGCTGTATAATCAAATCTGTCCTCCGTCTGTCCCGTCGTCGGGCTTTTATGCCGCCTCAGGGCACAGTTATTGCAGTATAACTGTATTATAACACATCTCGCCGGGTTTTACAAGCGGGGAGAAAGAAAAAAGTGAGGGGGAAGGGAGAAAATGCGGCCGCCCCGGTGCTATGGCGGCATTTTGCGCCGGAATTTGCTCTTATCCCGGACAAAATTTTAAAAAAAACCGAATTATTAATATTAAAATCATTGATTTACCGACGGAATTGCGTTATAATAATGAATCGGAAAATAAAACTCAAAGGAGATATAAAATGAGCGATTGTCCATACGCGGTTTCTCACGAGGTTGAGAATATGTACACCGTTGCAAAAGGCCCGAAACACGGACCCGCCCCCATTCCCGAAGAGGGAAAATGGGTAAAGGCGTTCGAGATAAAGGATATAAGCGGCCTTACCCACGGAATCGGCTGGTGCGCACCTCAGCAGGGCGCCTGCAAGCTGACACTTAACATCAAGGACGGAATTATCAGAGAGGCTCTTGTCGAGACTATCGGATGTTCCGGAATGACCCACTCTGCGGCTATGGCTGCCGAGATCCTTCAGGGGAAAACCATTCTTGAGGCTCTCAATACCGACCTTGTCTGCGACGCCATCAACGTTGCAATGAGAGAGCTGTTCCTCCAGATCGTCTACGGACGCTCCCAGACCGCATTCTCCGAGGGCGGACTCCCGGTCGGAGCTTCCCTCGAGGACCTCGGAAAGGGTCTGCGTTCGCAGGTCGGAACAATGTTCGCGACCGAGAAGAAGGGTGTCCGTTATCTTGAAATGGCAGAGGGATATATCCTCGACATGGCGCTCGACGCAAACGACGAGGTCATCGGCTACAAGTTCGTCCATGTCGGAAAGATGCTCAGCGCCGTCAAGGCAGGAAAGTCCTATCAGGAGGCTTTCGAGAGCAACGTAAAGACATACGGCCGTTACGACGAGGGCGTCAAATTCATTGACCCCAGAACAGAGTGAGGAGGTAACGACAATGTCAAACAACGTACAGTTTGAAGGCAAAGAAAGAAGAATGGCGGGCATCGAAGCCTGCATGAAGGAATACGGCATAAAGGACCTCGAGGACGCGCGCGACATCTGCCTTGCAAAGGGCATCGACGTTGACGCTATCGTCAAGGGCGTTCAGCCGATCGCATTCGACAACGCAGGCTGGGCATACACTCTCGGCTGTGCAGTCGCAATAAAGAAGGGGATTACAAACGCTGCCGACGCCGCAGAGGCTATCGGAATCGGGCTTCAGGCGTTCTGCATCCCCGGCTCCGTTGCCGCAAACCGCAAGGTCGGTCTCGGTCACGGAAACCTCGGCGCCATGCTTCTCCGTGAGGAGACAAAGTGCTTCTGCTTCCTCGCAGGTCACGAGTCCTTTGCGGCTGCAGAGGGTGCTATCGGTATCGCAAGAACCGCAAACAAGGTCAGAAAAGAGCCGCTCCGCGTTATCCTGAACGGCCTCGGCAAGGATGCCGCATTCATTATCTCAAGAATCAACGGCTTCACCTACGTCTGCACCGAGTATGACTTCTACAATGACGATCTCAGGATCGTTTACGAGAAGGCATATTCAAGCGGCGATAAGGCCAAGGTCAGGTGCTACGGCGCAAACGACGTCCTTGAGGGCGTTGCCATCATGAAGCACGAGGGCGTTGACGTTTCCATCACCGGAAACTCCACCAACCCGACCAGATTCCAGCATCTCGTTGCCGGCACCTACAAGAAGTGGGCTAACGAGAACGGCAAGAAGTACTTCTCCGTTGCCTCCGGCGGCGGCACGGGACGTACCCTTCACCCCGACAACATGGCGGCAGGCCCCGCTTCCTACGGTCTGACCGACTCTATGGGACGTATGCACGGCGACGCTCAGTTCGCAGGCTCGTCCTCCGTTCCGGCTCACGTCGAAATGATGGGTCTTATCGGAATGGGCAACAACCCGATGGTCGGCGCGACAGTCGCCTGCGCGGTTGCTGTTGAAGAGGCTATGAAGTAATCCGCCGGCTTGTCCGGGCTTACCGAAGCATGAAAACGCCCACCTGATTTTTGATCTGCCCCCGGAATACAAAAAAACCGGCGGCAGAAAAGAATAATCAGGCAACGAACCGGGCTGTTAAACACCCTCCTGCGGCATTTACGGATATATTTCCGTTCTGCCGCGGGAGGGTGTTTTTTTCAGTTGACGGTATTATTATTTATACATCGGACCGTAAGCAGCGCAGGCGCGGTAATCCTGTCCCTCTTTGTCCATGCCGAAGGCGTTCCATGCGGCGGGACGGAATATCCGATCTTCGGGCACATTGTGCATACACACCGGGATGCGGAGCATGGAGCAGAGAGTAATCACGTCGGCACCTATATGGCCGTAGGAGATAGCGCCGTGGTTGGCTCCCCAGTTGTTCATAACGTCATAGGCGGAGGCAAAGGGACTGCCGGCATTTCCATCGCAGCGGGGAGCGAACCAGGTACACGGCCAGGTATAGTCGGTCCTCTTCCACAGGATTTCGGAAACCTCATCAGGAAGGTTCACCGTCCAGCCCTCGGCAATCTGCATAACCGGACCAAGCCCCTTCACAAGATTCAGACGGATCATGGTAGCGGGCATTTCGGCTCTTGTAAGGAAACGGGAGGAGAACCCGCCGCCGCGGAAGTATCCGTTGTCGGCGGCACACCACTCCGCAGCCTTCAGAACCCTGTCAATGTCCTCCTTCGTCATATCGTACCAAGGCTTGATAACGGGATTGCCGGCTTCGTCGGTCACCTCTCCGCAGGCGTCGAGGCAGCAGGCACCGGAGTTGATCAGATGGATAAAGCCGTCGGCCTCCTTTGCCCTTCCCTCCGGCTCATAGCCCGTGACGCGTCTGACGGAATCGCCGCTCCAACAGGTGCGTACGTCGGCAAACATCTGGGCACGGCCGGTCAGGAGCTTCATAAAGAGCATCGAGATGCCGTTGAGGCAGTCGTTCTCGGTGGCAAGAATATACGGCTCGCGGGCGCCTTCCCAGTCGAAGGAGGTGTTGAGGATCGCCTCTCCGAAATCGCAGTTGGGGTAGAAATCCGTCCACTGTCTCTGTCCCTGGAAGCCTGCTGCCAGAGCATTGTGGCCGAGCCTTTCTTCCTCACATCCGGCGGGAAGATTGGGATTGCCGCTCATGAGGTCCTTGATGATAACAGCCATCTTGACCACGAATTCCCAGTCTTTTTCCTTCTGTCCGGCTGACCTGCGGACGAATTCGGGGTTTTTGTCGAAGCCCTCCGGGCAATTGGCCTTTGTCCATGCCAATGCCTTCCGGAATTCCGCCTCGTCGTAGATACCCTCAGACATTCGGCGGATGATCTCAACTTCATCCACCGACTCCACGCGCATTCCGAGATACTCCTCAAGAAATTCCGGGCTTATCGAGGAACCGCCGATTCCCATGCAGATCGAGCCGATCTGCAGATATGACCTGCCTCTCATGGTAACCGCGGCAACAGCGGCGCGGGCGAAGCGCAGAAGCTTCTCCTTCACATCGTCCGGCATGGTGTTGTCGTCGGCGTCCCGGACGTCTTTTCCGTAGATGCCGAAGGCGGGGAGACGCTTTTGGGCATGAGTGGCAAGAACCGATGCCAGATAAACGGCGCCGGGACGCTCGGTGGCGTTAAAGCCCCAGACGCCCTTGACGGTCATGGGATCCATGTCCATGGTTTCGGAGCCGTAGCACCAGCAGGGAGTGACCGAGAGCGTGATCGACACCCCTGCTTTTCTGAACTGTTCCGCACAGGCGGCGGCCTCTGCAACCCGTCCGATAGTGGTATCGGAGATAATTACCTTAACCGGTTCGCCGTTTGAGCAGCGCAGTTCGCTCTCAAACAGGGACTTTGCGGCTTTTGCCATCGACATGGTTTGCTCCTCAAGGGATTCCCGGACTCCGAGAGGTCCTCTCCTCCCGTCGATAATGGGACGGATTCCGATGACGGGATTGCCGCCGATAAGTCTGTTTTCTGCCATAGCTGATTTCCTCCTTGGAAATAAAATTCTCTCAGTGACCGGTGAGAAGAGATCAGGTTTTTTCCCGCCGGCGAATCAAAAAAGGGTTTGGTCTGCGATGCTGCCGCCTGCCGCCGGCAAAAAGCCGGATAATCGTTAACGGCAATCTTTCTTATTATTATAATTATACTATTGCTTTTCGGGATTTACTTGTGGTATAATAGGGGTAAAGTATAACGATATTCAGTTTTACGCACAAGTCGCCGCACGGAGGTAAAGCAGCTGTGAAATACAGTGAGTTAAACGAGATCAAAAGTCGGGGAACACCGGATTTTCCCATCGAGCTGTATCGGATCGACAGCGGCAATTCACGCTATATCATGCCCTTTCACTGGCACAAGGAATTCGAGATCATCCGGGTGGAGGAGGGGGAGTTTTCCGTTTGTATCGGCGAAGAGGAACACTGTGCCTCGGCGGGAGATGTTCTTCTGATCAACAGCGGAATGATTCACGGCGGGATCCCGAAGAGCTGTGTGTATCACTGTGTGGTATTTGACCCTTCCCTGCTTCTGGGCAGAAGCAATTCCGGTTGGCGGGAGGATATTACAAGAATCTCCGACGCGGGTGATACCGGGATCCGGCGTTATTTTCCCGCCGGTGAGGGGGAACTTGCCGGACAGGTCGAACAGCTCATCAATGCGCTGAAGACCGAACGGGAGGGCAACCGCCTTCTGGCTCTCGGCGCCCTGTATTCCGTTTTCGGTCTGCTTTACCGCAACGGTGCCGTGACCGGAGAGACGGCGGTCTGCAGGCATTTTACGGGTGACGCAAAAATGAAGGCGGTTCTCTGCTGGATAGAAGAGAATTATGCCGACACCGTTACCCTTGAGAAGCTGGCAGAGATCGCCGGAATGAACCCCGGATATTTCTGCGGCTTTTTTAAAAGATATACCCAGCGCAGCCCTGTTGATTATCTCAATATGTACCGTATCGACAGTGCCTGCCGGATGCTTCGGGTCAGCGGCTGCTCGGTCACCGAGGCGGGCTTTTCCTGCGGATTCAACGATCTGAGCTATTTTGTCAAAACCTTTAAAAAGTACAAAGGCGTCACGCCGAAGCAGTACCGGAAAAGATATGAGTCCGAGACGGGTGCCGTTGTCGGAAAACGGATTTTCTGAAAAAGGATGTCCTTCCTTCTTCATCCTCCGCCCCCCTTGGGCAGGGTCAAAAAATCATTGACAAAAAAGCGGCAAAATGATATAATCGGAATAAACAATCAAAGGCTCCCCTTCGGCGAGTGACAGCGCGCCCCTCACCTCCGTCTGTCGAGAAAAACAAGAAAGGACATCACCATGCTTCAGACAGTCTACTCCGCCGGGATAAACGGCATTGACGGATTTTCCGTAACGGTTGAATGCAACTGTGCCAACCGGCTGGCTAAGTTTGAGGTCGTCGGACTTCCCGATGCCGCCGTGAAAGAGGCAAGAGAACGCATCAAGGCGGCGGCAGAAAACAGCGGGTACGAATTTCCGGAGGCGGACATCACCGTCAACATGGCACCCGCCGACAAGAAAAAACAGGGCTCTGCCTATGACCTTGCCATTATGACCGGCATTCTCGGCTGCTGCGGGATGATAAGACTGCCTGCCGACATAAGCGACACCTGCTTCATCGGAGAGCTTTCCCTCTCGGGAGACGTAAGAGCCGTGCGCGGAGTCCTCTCCATGTGCCTTGCCGCACGTGAGGCGGGGAAAAAGAAGGTGTTTGTTCCTTACGAAAATGCCGGAGAAGCCTCGGTTGCCGACGGCATCACCGTTTACGGCGTGAGAAACGTCCGGGAGATGATCGACCACCTTACCGGAAACAGAAGAATCGAACCGACAGTTTTCGACATGAGCCTGTTCGAGAACGGCATAAACAGCTTTGAGTTTGACTTCGCCGACGTCAGGGGACAGGACAAGGCAAAGCGTGCGCTTGAGATAGCCGCGGCGGGCGGGCACAATATTCTTATGATAGGCTCGCCGGGAACCGGAAAAAGTATGCTGGCAAAGCGTATTCCGACGATACTGCCGCCGCTTTCCTTTGAAGAGGCGATCGGGACGACAAAGCTCCATTCGGTCGCTGGGATACTGCCGGAGGGCGTCTCGCTTGTCACGTCAAGACCGTTCAGGTCGCCGCACCACACGCTTTCCCCCGTGGCGCTTGCCGGCGGCGGTGCAATACCCATGCCGGGCGAGATCTCGCTTGCGCACAACGGCGTTCTTTTCCTTGATGAGCTTCCGGAGTTTTCAAAGCCTTCGACCGAGGTCCTGCGCCAGCCGCTTGAGGACCATTCGATAACCATAATCCGCGCGTCGGGGAGAGTCACCTTTCCCTGCTCCTTCATGCTTGTCTGCGCGATGAATCCCTGCCGGTGCGGGTATTTCGGACATCCGACGCGCAAATGCACCTGCCGCAGGGCGGATATCAAGGAATATCTTCAGCGGATCAGCGGTCCTCTGCTTGACCGCATCGACATACAGATAGAGGTGCCGCCGCTGTCGTTTGAGGAGCTTTCCGACGAAAGGCAGTCCGAGACGTCGGCTGACATCCGCGCCCGCGTGACAAATGCCCGCCGCCGCGCCGTCAACCGCTATGCCGCATCGGGCGACACGGTATTCTCAAATGCCGCGCTCACCTCGCATCAGATAAGGAAATACTGCACCCTTGAACCTGCCGCGCAGACTCTGCTGAAGAACGCCTTCGAGCGTCTCGGGCTTTCCGGCAGAGGCTACGACCGCATTCTCCGCGTCGCAAGAACCGTCGCCGACCTTGACGACTCCGGCATGATAAAGGCAAAGCACATAGCCGAGGCGATACAGCTCCGTTCGCTTGACAGAAAATACTGGTAAGGAAACAATCATCCGAAAGAGAGTCAGCCATGACCCGCTACACCGCATTTTGCAAAATAGTCGAATACGGCAGCTTCACCCGCGCCGCAGAGGCTCTCGGGTACACTCAGGCGGCGGTCAGCCAGATGATACGGTCGCTTGAAAACGAGTTTTCTCTGCGCCTGCTGATACGCACCCGCTCCGGTGTGCGTCTTACCCGCGAGGGTGAGCAGATGTACCCGCTCATCAGGAAATTCGCCGCCGCATACCGGGAGATGGCAGACCGCGCCGGGGAGATAAACGGCCTTGATTCCGGAGAGATACGGATCGGCACCTTCTCAAGTATGTCCCAGCACCTGCTTCCCGGTCTTATGAGCGATTTCAGCCGGATATATCCGAAGATAAATTTTGTTCTGTCACAGGGAGACAACACCACCCTGCCGGAGTGGATAAACAGCGGGATAATCGATTTCGGATTTGTCTACCCGGAGGCATCGTCGGGGCTTGTCAACCGCCCGATAGTGAAGGACGTTTATCTCGCCGTTCTCCCGGAGGGACATCAGTATGCGAAGATGGAAGCAGTCCCGCTCGCGCTTATGGCAAAGGAGCCGCTCATTATCGTCGATGAGGGCGGGATAAACACCGTCCTCCGGGCATTTTCCGCAGCCGGTCTTACCGCAAGGATCAATTTCCGCATCCATGACGATTACACGATACTGTCGATGGTCGAAAAGGGCATAGGCGTCAGCATCCTTCCCTCAATGATACTTGACCGTGCGCCCTACCGGATAAAAGCCGTCCCCACCGACGTTCCGGTCACAAGAACGGTCGGCATCGCCTACCGGGACTATGATATGCTCCCGATGGCTGCCAAGAAATTCATAAAATTTGTGTCCGACAACATCGGGAGCTACCTTCCGGAGAAGTACATCTGCCTGAAATAAGCAGTTTTGTAACATTTCCGTGAACCGGCTTGACAAAACCGGGGGAAAAGTATATAATCGTTCAGTCCCGCCGCGCCCTCACCGGTCAGCGGGCTGAGTTTTTCGTGAGGGGGGAACGGTCTCCCGCCTGCCGCGGAGCACGCGGACAAGGGCGCGGCACGTTCCGGCACCGACACAGGAGATAATCAATGAAAATCAGTCTTTCCGACCACTTTACATATAAAAAACTGCTCCGCTTTGTTCTGCCGTCGGTAATAATGATGGTATTCACGTCGATATACGGCGTGGTTGACGGCTTTTTCGTCTCGAACTATGCGGGAAAAACAGCCTTCGCCGCAATCAACCTCGTCATGCCGTTCATAATGATATTGGGCGGCATGGGCTTCATGATCGGCACGGGAGGCACCGCGCTTGTTGCCAAACAGCTCGGCGAGGGCAAGCCGGAGGAGGCAAACCGCACCTTCTCGATAATGGTCGGCTTCACCGTCGTATTCGGAGCCGTCCTGTCGGTTGCCGGGGTCGCGCTCATGCGTCCCGTCTCACTGCTTCTCAAAGCTACGCCGGCAATGCTTGACGACTGCATACTGTACGGCAGGATCGTCACCGGATTCACCGTCACGTTCATGCTCCAGAATGTTTTTCAGAGCTTTCTCATAGCAGCCGAAAAGCCGAAGCTCGGGCTTGCGGTGACCGTTGCGGCGGGAGTGACCAACATGATCCTCGACTGGCTGTTTGTCGGCGTATTCGGCTGGGGCATCGCCGGGGCGGCGGTCGCTACCGGGATCAGTCAGTGCGTCGGAGGGGTAATCCCGCTGTTTTTCTTCCTGAAAAAGGACAACGGCAGCCGCCTGCACCTGACGCTTACGCCGCTTAAGGCAAGGCCGATCCTTGCCGCCTGCGCGAACGGCTCGTCGGAGCTTATGAGCAATATCTCCTCGTCGGTCGTCAGCATGATCTATAACTTCCAGCTTCTGAAATTTATCGGCGAAAACGGCGTTTCGGCATACGGCACGCTTATGTACGTCCAGTTCGTGTTCATCGCGATATATATCGGCTACGCCATCGGCTGCGCGCCGATCGTCGGCTTTCACTTCGGCGCGGAAAACCGGGCGGAGCTTAAGAGCCTGCTGAAAAAGAGCATCCTTCTGATGGCGGGAACGGGAATTGCAATGTTCGGACTTGCCTTTGCCCTTGCCGGGGTCTTTTCCGGGATCTTCGTCGGATATGACAGGGAGCTTTTCGACCTCACAAAGCACGCCTTCCGGATGTTTTCCCCGGCGTTCCTGCTTGCGGGGTACAATATTTTCGCGTCGTCCTTCTTCACTGCGCTCAGCAACGGCGGGGTGTCGGCGGCGATATCCTTCTTCCGTACCATGATCTGCCAGTCGCTCTCTGTGCTGATCCTGCCGGAGCTTTTCGGCGTTGACGGGATCTGGCTCTCGATAACGGTTGCGGAGGTCTGCGCCTTGATGATCTCCACAGCATTCATTTTCGCAAAAAGAAAGAAATACGGCTACTTCTGATATTCAGGCGGCGTCCCGGCTTTACGGCGCCGCCTTTTTCAGACCTTTCCCGCAATTTCCTCTCTCAGCCGGTCGATTATCTTCTTTTCAAGGCGGGATATGTACGACTGTGAGATGCCGAGCATATCCGCTACCTCCTTCTGCGTCCTCTCCTTCCCTCCCCCGATGCCGAAGCGCAGACGTATTATAGTCTGTTCGCGCGGAGGAAGGCCTGCAACGGCGCGGTCAACGGTCTTTCTGTCCTCCTCTGTCTCCATATCGCGGTACACCGTGTCCTCCTCGCCGCCGAGAATGTCGGAGAGAAGCAGCTCGTTTCCGTCCCAGTCGGAGCTGAGGGGCTCGTCTATCGACATTTCGCACCGGCGGCTTCCGGTCTTGCGGATGTACATGAGAATTTCGTTCTCTATGCACCGGGAGGCATAAGTCGCCAGCTTTATGTTCCTGTCCGCCCTGAAGGTGTTTATCGCCTTGATCAGTCCTATCGTCCCGATCGATATCAGATCCTCTATCCCGATATTCGTGTTCTCAAACTTCTTCGCAATGTATACAACAAGCCGCAGATTTCTCTCGACAAGCACCGAGCGGAGCGAACCGTCGCCCTCAAGCCTGCCGATTATGTCGCTCTCCTCCTCGTGCGTAAGCGGCGGCGGGAGTGTCTCCGGCCCGTTTATATAGAAAACTCCTCCGTTTTTGCGCAGAAGCCGTGCAAGCGCGTTTTTAAGGGTATCGAATATTGCAGACATGGCATATCTGTCCTTTCTTTTATGCAGACCGTCCGGAAAAGCGGACGGTATTTTGTTTTTCATCCGCACAGCACCGCGGGTATCAGCGCGTCACAGCCCATGAATCCGGAAATATCCGGGCAGACGGCGACAAGCGCGTTTTTTTCCTCTCCCGAGACGGAAACCGAGTCCGGCAGAAGCCCTGCAAGCAGTTTTCTGCCTCCGACCGACTCCGCCGGGATCAGCTTTACCGCTCTTATGTATTCCGCAGGCAGTCCGGCAACGTCAAGCGGGTCACCGGAGAGAAGCCAAAGATAAACCTCCTCCGGGAGCAGGCCTTTAAGCGCTTCTCCGGTCACGATTATGACCGGCCTCCCGGTTATCGGCTCGGAGAGAAGATTTCCGCTGTCGCATATGCCGGTAAGCTCCGCGCTGTGTCCTCTGAAGGTCACGGTGACGCGGTATTCCGGGGTCTCCCGCTTCCGTCCCGCATATCTTCCGCAGATCACGGCAATAATCGCTGCAGCTGCCGCAACGACAGCCGACCATCCGACGGGAATGTCGCCCGACACAGTGCGGTACGCGCCGTCAACGAACACCGTCCGCGTCCCCGGTATGCTGTCGATCATACCGAAAACGGCAGTCATGACCCCGCCGAGCAGACACCCCGTGCCGTAGAACAATGCACACGGAGCAAGCGGCTTTTCCCCGAAAACGATACAGCACATCAGAACCGACACGGCGATATTCACCGCGATGCGGAAGATAAGCGCCCCTCCCATGAAGCAGGCGGCAACGCCGTATACCCCGCCGATCGCCGCAGACAGCACGAAGCGCCGTTTTTTCACGCTCCTGTGAAGGATCAGGGCGGTTATGTAAAGGGTCAGGAAATCCATCGAAAAATTCACGAGGAAAAGCACGTCCCCGTAAAGCGTCTGCTTCATAGTCTCACCGCCTCACAACCGCAACAGTCCCGGTCGTCCGGGGTTGTCTGTTTGCCTATATTATAACTCCCGGAATGCAAAAAAATTGCCGGAACCGGACAGCGAATAATAATTGTTGAAGGGGCTTTTTAAGGGCTGAACGGATAATTTACAATTATATTGTTGCAACCCGCACATAATTGTGTTAAAATGCAGAAAAAGCACACCCGTCCGGTGTGCGGTGATCGGTATGGGGGAAAACAAATGAAAAAAGCGGCGCTTACGGTATTGTTTCTGCTTCTCTGTCTCATGCTTCCGGCAGGGGCGGTAAGCGAAACGGACAGCGGGATCCAGTACAGTGTGAAGAACGGCGAGGTCACCGTCGAGGGCTTCAATTTCGTCGGAAACACAATGAGCATTCCCGAAAAGATCGACGGAATGCCGGTAAAATACATCGCCGCACAGGCGTGCCGTTCAAACGATGCAATCGTCTCTCTGAAGATCCCCGGCTCGGTCGTCTCCGTCGGAGAGTTTGCCTTTGCCGACTGCAGAAACCTGACTGACGTCACGTTTTCCGGAAATACAGAGATCATCGGCTTTTCCGCCTTCAGAAACTGCGCGGGACTGAGGAACGTCACCCTCTCCGAGGGGCTGAAGAAAATCGACGACTGCGCCTTCTACGGGTGTACTCTGCTGAAAGCCCTCACCGTCCCGTCGTCCGTCACGGAAATCGGCGTTGACGTTTTCAACGGCTGTTCCGCCCTGACGCTTGACGTGAAAAACAATGCCCTTGCCCGGGACTATGCCGCAAAGTACTCCATCCCGACCGATTTCCGCTCGTCATGGGGTTTCACGGTCGCCGCATCGGCTGTCGGAACGGCAATTCTCGGAGCCGCATTTTTCGCATTTGACCGTTTTGTGCTGAAAAAACGCGCGAAAACCAAGCCGTCCGAAAAAAAATAAAAAAATTTTCGGAAATCCTGTACCGTTTTCCGAAAAAATAAAGTTATACATTGCAAAAGAGTATCGCGCCGGGGCTTCCGGCATAACGGGACTTATAAATCCGGGGCTTCGGTCCGGAGCTTTCCGGGTTGTTGCCGGAAACTGTATTGCAGTGAGAGGCAGGAGGTTTCCGGTACGGCTGCGATGCGCTCCGTAACAACCTTCCTTTTATTGAAAGTAAAAACAGAGTCCGGCAAGAGCCTGTCGGAGCTCTGTTTTTTGCATCTGTCCGTACCTGTCACATTGCCGAGCGGATAAGCGGAACTATCGGGGTCCCGTTTATTTTTGCGGTCAGTACCGTAAGAGCCGTGAATCCGACCGCCACCGCAGCCACAAGAACCGCTTTCAGCACCTTTCCGGATCGCGTGCCGCATTTTATTCCGCAGATAAGCATCATGACAATGACTCCGGAAAGGATCGGTATCGTCAGCTTAAGATCAGCCACCGACCTTCTCCACATCGGAAAAGCCTCCCGCGAGGCGCCGAAAAGCACGGCTATATCGGGGATGAAAAAAATCACAATCCTCGACACAAGAACCGTAAAGAACGATGTCAGGATCAGCGGAAGAGCAAGGATCGATATGCGCTTCATTATAAAAAACACCCTTCTGGCTTCATAACGTAATCACTGTGAATATATTATAGCACATTCTGCCGCAGGTTGTCAATAATTTTCCGCCGCACGGGGATTCTGACGGAAAACCGCGAAACCGATGCTTTTCAGGCTCTGACGCTGTGGGCAGAATTCGCCTCGTCAACAACGCAGCCCGTATTAAGTCTGACCCGCCCGAAACGCTTTGGGCAAAACGGATTTCAATTTAAGATAACAAAAAACCAGTGCGCTTTCCGTTACAACCGGCAGGTACGCTGGTTTTTTTATTCATATTCAACCGCAAGGCTTCAGCCTTTGCCGAACCTCAGCACCGCGGCGCAGACAGCGGTCATTATCACAAGAAACCCGACGTTCAGCGCGGTGAAGGCGGCGAGGTATTTCCCCTTCTTTTCCGGCTCCTCGGCACAGAACTGACGGTATGTGATAAGGCTGGCAAGCGAGGCTATAAGAGTCCCGGTCCCGCCGATGTTGACGCCGTAAAGCAGGGCACGGTAGTTTTCTGTAAAGCCGGAGAGCAGTATCGCCGACGGAACGTTGCTTATCACCTGACAGGACAGGATGCTGACTATCAGCGGATCTTTGCCGAGCGCCGCCGAAAGAAACCGGCTGACCGGCTCTATCCGCGACATATTTCCGGAAAAGACAAAAAAGCAGGCAAAGGTCAGAAGCAGGCAGTAATCCACCGACCTGAGCGCGCTGCGGTCGGCGAATATCAGAACCGCCGGTATCACGATAAGCCCGACCCAGTACGGAATGACCCTGAAAACTATCACTATCGAGAAAGCGAACAGCGCAAGATAAAGCGCCGTCCTTCCGGCGGGAAGGGCTCTGCCGCTCTTCACCGACACGGTTATCGGCTCACTTTTCACGAAAACAAAGCAGCACAGTATAATAAGCGCCGTTGCCGCGGCAAACGGGATCGCCATAATGCCCATGAATTCCCCCGTCGGAATGCCGAACCGGTTGTAAAGATAAAGATTCTGCGGATTTCCGAACGGAGTCAGCATCCCGCCGAGATTCGCGCCGATGTTCTGCATTATGAAGGTGAATATCATGTACTTTTTCTGCCCCGACGACTCAAGCACCCGGTAGCCGAGCGGCAGGAACGTCAGAAGCGCCATGTCATTGGCTATCAGCATCGACCCGACAAAGGTTATGACGACGATTGCAATGACCGCCCGCCTTATGTTCCCGGTCGCGGAAACTATCTTCTCCGCAGTTACCGTAAAGAACTTTATGTTTTTCAGCGCGCATATCACCGCAAGCGTGCAGAACAGGCAGGTCAGCGTCCGGAAATCGAAATATCCCGCATATTCCGCGTCCGGCGGCACGATAACCGACGTAATTGCCGCCGCCGCGAAGGCGATTATAAGCACCGTGTTGTTCTTTATGAATTCCGTCACCCTTCCGGCTGTCAGCTTAGGGTGCGATTTTTGTTCTGTTACCATTTTATGTCCCTCCGGATCACATACCGGAGTATTATACTACACCGGCGGGAAAATTGCAAGGATAAAATGCATCCGGTACTACGAAAAGCCGAGAAAAAACGACTCCCATATGTTCAACCTTTTCTGCCCCGACAATATCGTCCGCTGCGGAATATACGGTTTCGGAGTCATGGAGCAGGACTCGCTGTCGTCAGGTGACAAACCAAACCGGAAAACAGTCGGAATCACCCGCATCGAGGGAAAGATCATCACATTCACCCCCGAAGGATAACAATAAGCAGAAAAGCAGCACATCCTGCCGGAGCAACCGGAAAGATGTGCTGCTGTTTTATAATAATAAACGTCAGTCTGTTACCGCAAGTCCGTCGCCGGAAGGCACTATGTGCTTCAGAATCAGCGCGGCGGCGACCTTTGCGTTTGCGGCGGGAATTTCAGCCCCAGCTGCGCAGGGGTGTCCTCCCCCTCCGAAGGCGGCGCACAGCTCGTTTGCCGGGAAGCCCGGTTCACTGCGCACCGAGATCTTGAACTTCGTCGGATCGACGCGGCTCTGCTTCATGGTTATGCCGACGATAACTCCGCTTATCTCCCTTGTTATCGGGCTGATTATGCCGAGGTCCTCCTCGCGGAGATTGAGACGCTTTTTGTCGTCGTTTGTGATAACGACCATCGCAACTCTGCCGTCGAGATAGTACCTCATGCTCGCATAGGCGGCGGTGAGGGCGCGTATCTCCGACTGGGTGCGGCTCTCGTAGAGCATATGGTCGATAAACGCGTTCTCCGCCCCCGCATCAAGCAGCGCTGCGGCGGCTCTGTGGGTGCGGGAGGTGGTGTTTGAATACCTGAACCCGCCGGTATCGGAGGATATGGCGGCATAAAGCGGCTCCGCACAGACGTCATACGGCACTCCGAGAAGCCCGACAAGGTCGAAGATTATCTCCCCGCAGGCGGCGGCTGTCGGGTCGGTGTAATTCAGCTTTGCGAAATCGTCGCTCGTCTCGTGGTGGTCGATCTTGAGCATGATCTTCCCGCCCCATTCCGGCTGAAGGTCGCCGAGAAGCTCCTCAGACGCGACATCTACCGACACCGGGATACCGTTCATGTCCTCCGGGTCGAAAGCCGGGAAATACTCTCCGTCGAACAGAAATTCGTTGTTCGGCGAGGGGGTGTTTGCGCAGATGATCTCTGCCCTTTTGTCCATGTACTCAAGCGCCCGTCTCAGCGCGAGTGCGGAGCCGAGGGTGTCCCCGTCGGGACGCTTGTGGCAGATGAGAACAAAGTTGTCCTTCTCCCGGAAGAACTCCGCGATCTCATCAAGAGTTATGTTGTTCTGCGGCATTATTCTCCGTCCTCCCGGCTGTCGTCACCGGCGGCATCGATCCCGTCAAGCTCTTTTTCGACCTTCTTTATCAGCTCCGAGACGTGCGCGCCGCGCTTCATCGAAGTATCCGGGATAAAGCGAAGCTCGGGGGTTATGCGGAGATTGAGATTTTTTGCAAGCTGTGTCCTGATATATCCGGCGGCGTTTTCAAGTCCTTTTCCGGCATCGCCGTCGCGTCTTTCGCCCATGACCGAGTAATATATTTTAGCGGAACGCAGATCGGGTGTGCAGTCAACGCCGGTAATGCTGACAAACGCGCTTGTCACGCGGGGATCCTTCACCGTCCGCAATATATCCGAAAGCTCGCGGAGCATTTCGCCGTCAATGCGGTCTTTTCTGTAATTTGCCATTGATTCTTTCCTTTCACTGCGGTAATGCAGGTGTGTATTTATCGGGGCATTATTATTATAACATATATTCAGAAAAAATAAAGCGGGTGGTTGAAAAAGTAACAAATTTATTTTATAATATTGGGGTAAGGGAGTGGGGTTCACGAATTGCCTGTTTATCGGATTTTGATTTGGCGACAGAGATTTTGTGACAGCGTCGCCTATAACCTCTTTTTCTTTCTCGGAGAAAGAAAAAGAGGGAAAA
>OLGD01001118.1_pt1 | contig 44303 bp, 39 predicted proteins | sample 1605311 | NCBI WGS metagenome assembly OLGD01 (sample SAMEA3888917, study PRJEB22519) | human gut metagenome | biome: human gut; feature: human-associated habitat; material: faeces | place: Denmark | collected 2010
TCGCTCTTCATCCAAAATGGATTCGCTGGTTTGGTTGCGCTGCGCGGGCGCGGGGTGCGCCTTTTCGCGTTGCGTTTGGCGGAAAAATTTTTCTTAATACCAAAAATTCTATTTTACGGCGAAGTATGGACGCTTGTACCGACAATTTCACTATCGCTTTGTGCTATGATTTCGACGGCACGCTCTCGCCGACGAATATGCAGGATTACGCCTTTTTCCCGAAATTGCAAACCCCGCCGCACGAATTTTGGGAGCGCACTTGCGCACTCGCGCGCGCGCAGGACGCCGACGCGATTCTCGCATACATGTACCTTATGTGCGCCGAGGCGCGCGCGGCGAATATAAAAATAAGGCGCGAGGACTTTGTGGAATTTGGCAGGAGCGTGAAATTTTTCGACGGGCTCGTCGACTGCGGCGGAGGCGATTGGTTTTCCGACATAAACGCATACGGCGCGCGTCTGGGCGCGACCGTCAGGCACTATGTCATCTCGTCCGGAATACGTGAAATGATAGAGGGCACGGCCATAGGCGGCAAGTTCGACAAAATATACGCGTCGAGCTTCATGTATGGCGGGGACGGCGCGGCGTTCTGGCCGTCGCTCGTCGTAAACTACACGACAAAAATGCAGTTTTTGTTCCGCATAAACAAGGGCGTTTTCGACATACAGGATTCCGTCAACCGCTATATGCCCGAGGACGCCCGCCCCGTGCCGTTCCGCAGAATGATATATTTCGGCGACGGCTCTACCGACATTCCCGCGATGAAGCTCGTCAAGACGCAGGGAGGCTATTCGATAGCGGTTCACGACGGGACTTTGGAAAAGCGCGAAAAGGCGCACCGGCTGCTCGATGAAAACAGGGTGAATTATGCTGTCAGGGCCGACTATACGCCGGATTCCAAGCTCGCGCGGCAGGTGAAGCTTGTCATGGAGGAAATTTGCGCGCGGCGCAGGATAGAGGCCTCGGAAAGGCTGCAGTATGAGGCTTAGGGGCAAGTTTATCGGCGGGGTGCTCGGGGCGTGTTTCGGCGGGCCGATAGGCGTCGCGCTCGGGGTTGCGATAGGGCATGTGTGCGATTCCGTCTCCGATTCTTCCGAAAGCTCGCTTGCGGCGCGCTCGAAATTCCTGGAGCTCGCGTGCGAGGGCATATCTAAGATCGCCAAGGCCGACGGAAGGGTTAGCGAGGGCGAGATTGCCGAAATCGAAAAAATTTTCGCCGAAATGCGCCTCGACTCCGAGACGCGCGAGAAGGCTGTGGGGCATTTCCGCCGCTCGAAAAATTCCGGCGAGACTCTCGGTAGCGTTGCGCGCAGGTTCTGCGCGCTGTTTCCGAGCCCCGAGGCGCGCGAGAGCTTTTTCATACTCCTTTTGCGCGTGGCGCTCAGCGACGGCGACGTGAACGATTCCGAGAAGGGCGCGCTCGCCGAGGCCGCCGCGGAATTGGGCGTGAACCTGTCCAAATTTCCGTGGTTCGGCGGCCCACGCGCGGGAGAAGCCGGCTCGGCGGGCCGCGAGCTCATTGAGGCGCACGCCGCGCTCGGAGTGCCTTTCGGCGCGCCGTTCGAGGAAGTCAAAAAGGTCTACCGCGCCAAGTGCAAGGAGCTCCATCCCGACGTGCTGCGCTCCAAGGGAGTGGGCGAGTACGCGATAGCGGCGATGGAATCGGAGCTAAAACGGATCAACGAGGCCTACAATACCATAAAAAATTCGGCGCGATAAAAATTATGATGAACAAATTCAAGTCAATGGCCATTGAGGGATACGTGAAAAACAAGTATCCGCAGTATTTCCAGGACGGGGCGTTTTCCGTCGAGCTGAACACGGAGGCCGGCGCGTGCCGCGTTTCCGCAACGCTTGCGGGCGAGGACGCGCCCGTTGCGGTTGACGTCAAAAAATACAGGGTTGTTTCCGAAGGTTCGGAAAAGTTTTTGGAGGTCGCCGAGGTTGAAAGCGACAGGCCGTGGCTTTCGGCGATGCTGCGCGACCACCTCGCCGGCAGGAGGATTCCCGTTCCGTCGATCGTCGCCGCTATGCTCGAGGGATAGCGGGCGCCGCGCGCGCCCATTCCGGCGCTATCGAAATTTCCGGCGGCTTTTTCGCCCACGTTCTCCCCGACATGCAGAGCATTTCAGAGAGCGTTTCTACCGCCGCGTGCCCGACCTCTTTCTGGTTCGATATGCGCGGCGTCCGGGGATCGGCGAAGTTTTCGTCGTAGTGGAAAATTTTTATATTTTCGCCTATGGGAAGCCTGCTGATTATTTCGGAGACGTCGGTGGAATACGAGAAAATCGCGTCGAGTTTGTATTTGCGAGCGTATTCCGAGATTTTTGAAAAATTTTTGCCGCAGGCGTTTTCCCAGTAGAGCGGGGGAATCGGGCAGGCGCCCGTCCGCCCGAATTGCGCGGCGAAAAATCCGCCCGTGAATTTGCCGTCCTCGCATTTGTCGGCGAACCTCTACACGATGAATCCGGCGCGCCCGTAGCCGCAGCGCATTATTCTTTCGACGAATCCCCTTACCATCAGAAACCTGTCCATGAAGACGGAGCTTTTTACCGGAGCGTTCGATTTCACGCCCATTGAGACGAGTTTCAGCTTTCCCATGGCTCCGCGAAATTCGGCGGGGACGCTGTCCCTGTAATAGTGCCCGAACACGATTCCGCCGCGTATGCCGCGCGCGGCGGCGAGTTTTTCGAATTTCGCGGGAGTGAAATTTTTTTCGTGCAGCCATATGTCGCACACGGCGTATCCGCGGCTTCGGGCGGCCTCTTTCGCCGCCGACACGTATTTGGATATCGCGCTGTACCTGCCGTAAAAGTCCCTCGCCGGCTTTGCGTTGACGAAGGCGATTGTCTCGAAGTCTCCGGCGGCGCCGCTCCTTGCGAAAGACATCGCCCTTGAAAGAGGGACGCTCTTTTTGTAGCCGAATTTTTTGGCGGCCTCCGCCACGGCTTTTGCGGTTTTCGCGGAGACGCCGGGGCTTCCGGAGAGCGCCCTCGAAACCGAGCTCTTTGATAGCCCGAGTTTTTCCGCGAGCTTCGAGAGCGAAATTTTTTTGCGCGCTTTTTTCATATTTTCCGCTTTGGGTTTGGCAGGAATTTTTTGAAATTTCAAGAAATATCGCTGTTTTTACGGCTTGCATAAAGGATGCGTGAGGCGCAACAGTTGCGTAAATTCCGGAGACGCCCAGGTTGACTCGCGCGCGGAATACGGTAGCGTCCGGATTGGATGAAAGGTTGCTTATGAAATTGAAGACGATATTTGCGGCGTTCGCGGCGTTCGCCGCGGCGCTTATGGCTTTCGGCGCGGAGCGCGCGAAATTCGAGGGGTTCGAGCGCGGAATGGGCATAGGCGGGTGGCTTACGAACTACAAGCGCTTCAACGTCCTGCCCGAGGAGTGGCGCATGAAAATCACCGTCGGCGACATGGAGCACTTCCGTTCGTACATAACCGAGGACGACATCAAAAACATCGCCGAAATGGGGCTCGACCACGTCAGGCTCGGCTTCGACCAGATAGTCGTCGAAGAGTCCCCGTACAAGTACCGCGGCGAGATTTTTGAGATAATGGAGAAATTCGCGGGCTGGTGCGAAAAATACCGCCTCAACGTCGTCTTGAATCTCCACAAGGCAATCGGGAACTACGCCGACATCAAAGAGAAGACCGGGCTGCTCGACGACCCCGATCTTCAAAGGCGGTTTGTCGCGCTTTGGGCCGAATTTGAGAGGAGGTTTTCGGGGAGAAAGGCGGTGGCGTTCGAGCTGCTCAACGAAGTCCGCAACGTTAACCCCGAAAAGTGGAACGCGCTCGCGGACGCGGCAATTTCCGAAATTCGCAGGCTCAATCCGGAGCGCAAAATAATTTTGGGCGGCGTAAACTGGAACGGCGCGGGCGCGCTGCGGAAGCTGAAACTCTACGAAGACCCGAATATAATTTACACGTTCCATTTTTATTCGCCGTTCGAGTTTACGCACCAGCGGGGGGTTTTGCAGGCCGCCCCGCTCTTCTACAACCGCGTGATGCGCTATCCGTCGGATATCGCGCCGTACCTCGAATTCCGGAAACTCGTCGGGCAGGGGACCGGCGATTACAAAAATTTCAAGGCCATGGACAGGGAGGCCTTGCGCGCCATGTTGAAGCCCGCGTTCGACTTCGCGCGGGAGCACCCCGACAAGATTTTGTGGTGCGGGGAATTCGGCACAATCCGCCACGCCCCCGCGGAGTCGCGTGAAAACTATATGCGAGACGTGATTTCGCTTCTCAGGGAAAACGGAATCCAATACTGCGTCTGGAATTATCTCAGCACGCCCAACGACGGCAACAGGTTCAGCCTCGTGGACGACGATTCGCGCAAAATACTGTCGCGGCGGATGCTTGAAATAATAAGGGGAGAGGCGGAGTAGGGGGGCGCAAAAAAAGCGGGCTTGGAAACCCGCTTTTCGCCTTGACGTTTAACTTCGGGATTTATTTCCGGAAATACCCTTTCGAGTCCGCGGGGCGGATGTCGGTCAGCGTGCCGGCATAGTGGCGCAGGTTGCGGCACTCGTAGGGGTGTTTTGCGATTTCACCCTCGTTTATGTCTATTCCGAGCCCCGGGAGGTCGGGAATGAACATCTCGCTGTTTTCAAACTTCACCCTTTCCGTGCTGACGTCGGCGCGCCACGGAATGTCGCTCGACATGGTTTCGAGCAGGTAGAAGTTGGGCGTGCAGGCCGCGAGCTGCAGGGTGGCGGCGTTGGCGACGGGCCCGCTCGGGTTGTGCGGGCACACGGGAATGTAGTGGGCCTCCGCCATGGACGCGATTTTGCGCACCTCCATTATCCCGCCCGCGTGCGAGACGTCGGGCTGCCAGAAGTCGGCGCACTCCATGCGCAGGTAGTCCGCGTATTCGAAGCGGCTGTAAAGGCGCTCGCCGCCCGAAACGGGGGTGGAGATTTTCGAGCGCACCCACGCGATGCCTTTTTTGTCGTCCGGCGGAATGGGCTCCTCAAACCACAGTATGCCGAATTTTTCGAGGGCGTTGCCGATGCGCACCGCCGTCGGCACGTTGAACCTTCCGTGCCCCTCTATTATCAGGTGCACTTTGTCGCCCACGGCGTCTTTTACGGCGGCGACGCAGTCGAGGGCGTCGTTCAGAGACTTCGGGTCTATGTTAAGGTACGCCTTCCCGAAGGGATCCCATTTCAGCCCGCTAAAACCGTTTTCCACGGCGATTTTCGCCTTTTCAGCAAATTCTTCGGGCGTTTTTGCTCCGGCGAACCAGCCGTTTGCGTAGCATTTTACGCTGTCGCGCACCTTGCCGCCCAGCAGCTTGTAGACGGGAACCCCGAGGTCTTTGCCCTTGATGTCCCAGAGCGCCATCTCAACGCCCGCGAGCGCGCTCATGAGGACTACGCCCCCGCGCCAGTAGGCGTCGCGGCAGGCGTCGTGCCAGAAGGCCTCGATGTTGTGGGGGTCTTTGCCGACGAGGTACCTCTCGAGCTCCATGATCGCCTGCACGACGGTTGGCTCGCGGTATTCGAGGGTGGCTTCGCCGACCCCGTAGAGCCCGGAGTCGGTCATGACCTTGACGAAGACCCAGTTTGTCCTGTATGCGTGGCATACGAATGTCTTGATTGCGGTGACTTTCATTTCAGTTAAATTTTGAAGGGTTTGCCGGGGGTTGCGACGAGGCACTTTACCGCGGCTTTGGCGAGCTTTTCGGCGAACGGCGCGGGGTCGGCGGTATTGCCCGCAAACAGCCCGAAGTGCATTGGCACGGCGAACTCCGGACGCAGTCGCAAAACGGTCTCGGCGGCTTCTTCGGCGTTCATGTTGCCGAGTTTGCCGTTTATGCATATCATGGCGGCGGAAATTTTTTTGCCCCCCGCGAGCTTATCGACGCTTTCGGCGAGCGACGGGTCGGAGAGCGTGTCTCCGCTCAGCCACGCGAGCTTTCCGCGCAGGTCGAATAGCAGGCCTATTGCGTGAGGGTCGGAGTGGAACGCGGGGGTGGGCACCGCCGAAGCATTTTCGGAAAACGCGAATTTTTCCCCGGGTTTTAGTGTGAAAAATTCGTTTGAAAAACCGAGTTTCCCAAAGTGCGCGCGCGCGCTTTCCGGCCCCGCGAATTTGCAGCGCGGGTAGGCGCGGCAGATTTCCGAAACCGTCGTTTCGTCAAAGTGGTCGATGTGGTCGTGCGTGAACGCCACCCAGTCGGGGTTGAGTTCGCCGCAGGGGATCGGCGGCGGAACCATTCTGCCAAATCCGCGCGCGGCGAGCACGTCCGACATGTAAGGGTCGGCGACAATGCGGAGCCCGCCGCACTCGAAGAGAAATCCCCCCTGGCAAAGCCATGTGATTTGCGGCTCCATGCTATCTGAAATACGTTCCCCCGTTTACGTCGAGCGTAACTCCCGTGATGTAGCGCGCCGCGTCTGAACACAAAAAGGCGACCGCGCTGCCTATGTCGGAGACGTTCCCGAGCCCGAGCGGTATGGTTTTCGCCAGCGCCTCCACGCCGTCGTCCCCGTGGGTCTTGTGGAGAAGCTCGGTGTCGACTATCCCGGGGGCGACGGCGTTCACAGTTATCCTATAGGGCGCGCCCGTGCGCGCGAGGGTCTTTACCATTCCCATCTGGCCAGCCTTGGTCGCGGCGTAGTGCACGTGCCCGAAGAGCGCGCCTCGGTGCCCGACGACGGAGGACGTGAACACTATCCGCCCGAATTTCTGTTCGCGCATCATCAGCATCGCCTGCCGCGCGCAGTAGAAGCCGCTCGTGAGGTTGGTCTTGATAATCCTGTCCCAATCCTCGTCGGTGATTTCGAATATGTCTTTGGGCTGCGAAGTGCCGGCGTTGTTTGCGAGTATGTCGAGCCGCCCGAATTTTTCCCCGATTTTTTTAAAGAGGGCGGCTACGGCTTTCGAATCAGTGACGTCGCATTCCATTGCGACCGCCTCCCCTCCGAGCTCCCCGATTTCGGCGACGACTTTTTCCGCCCTGTCGAGGTTGCCGGCGTCTCGGTAGTTGACGACGACGCGCGCTCCGTTTCTTGCGAGCTCGGTCGCTATCCCGCGCCCGATGCCCTGCGAGGCCCCCGTGACGAGGGCGATTTTGCCTTTGAGATTTTTCATAATTTAATGGTGTCGATTGTTGACGGATTTCCGGAATTGTCGAAAAATTTTGCGGTCAAAAGGCGCGCCCCGCGCGGGATTTCCCCGCGCGCGCAAACGGGGGAGACGGGGGAGCATTTTTTTCTCAAAAGCGGCGTTTCCGAGGTTTCCGAGAACGCCGCGATTTCTATTTCGCCCTCTTTGAAAAATCCGGCTGAGAATTTGAAGCCGCCGTCCCCGTCTTTTTGAAGGCGCGCGGTGACGGCGCATTCGCCGGAAACCGAATGGACGGATTCGCCTTTCGCGACCTCGCAGCCCCCGAGAAAGTATTCAAAGCCCGCGGAGCCGCCAGGCGGAATTTCCGCGAGCGGCGAGAGGATTTCAAGTTCCGTGTACGGGGGATTATCCGGGCCGGACGCTCCGAAAATCCGCAGGGCGTTTCTCGAATATATCGCGCCCTCCCCGCTCGTCCAGATTTGAACCGACGCGGAATCGGGATACTCGGCGGACGGGTCGAACTTGAAGGAGGCGGCGAAGAGGCGGCCGTTTGCGAGGTCGCCGAAAGCCGTCCAGCCCGCGGGGGCGAGCGCGCCCGCCTTGCCCACAATCCGCATGTATTTCACGCGCAGAATCCCGCCGTCGCAGACGTATTGCGGGTTGTTGGCCAGCCCGTGCATTATCTTCCAGCCGGAGCCCCCTACGGGCGCCGACGCCTCGCAGTTTTCGGAAGTCTGGGCCATTTGCGCGACCGGCCAGAGAGACCACCGCTTGGCCTTTCCCGAGCGGTTGAACAGCCTTGCGGATATTTTTGCGCGCGACTGCCCTTCGAGAATTTCGATTTTCCGCGAAATCCGGACGCCCGAGCGCGGCTCAACGGGGCTTGCGATCTCTATGAAATTTTCTCCCTCCGCCAGAACTTCAAAACGCCCGCCGTCTATGAAGGGGTCGGGAGGGCCGCCCCATTCGCGCTCGGGGTCGTTCCAACCCTGCGGGGCGGGCCAGATTTTCTCCCCGCCGTAATTGAGCCATTTGCCGTCCCACGCGCCCGTCGGCTGGACGTTCTCGACCCCTTTTAAAAGCGGATTCTCAAAGAGAAAATTGCGCCCCGAGAGCGAAAATTCCATAATCCGCCCGCCGAGCTCCGGCGCGACTGCGACTTCTATAAACTTGTTTTTAAGCTTGCTCATGCCCGGACATGGTTTCTTCTTTTGCGCCGCACTCGCGCGCCTTTCGGCAGTCGTCCATATAAAAGAATTTGTACCCCGCGTACAGGGCGACCGAACATATTGCCCATATTGCTGCCAGCATGGAAATGCCCGCCGAAAGCCCGATGTGGGGCTTTATCGCGCCGAGTATCAGCGGCGAGAACGAGCCCGCCGCAAACCCTATCATCAGCATGACGCCCGCCGCCGACGAGCGGTATTTTTCGGGAATAACATCGTAGAGGACGGGGTAGGTGTTGGCGTCGAAAAACGCGCGCGCGAATCCGAAGCCCGCGAGCCCTATGTACACCGCGGTGAGCGACTGCGCGTGCCCCATCGTCACAATAAACGGGGTTGCCGCGAGCAGCCCCGCGCTCTGCATGAGTATTCTGTAAGACGGCTTTTTAACCGCCAGCCTGTCCGACATTTTCCCCGCGATGAGAATCCCCGCGAACGCCGCGAGGTGGGTGTAAAACATGGAGTTGAAGCCCGCGTCGGCGAGGCTCATCGAAAATTTTTCGTACAGGAACGTCGGCGTCCAAGTGAGGTATCCGGTCAGCACGAATATCAGCCCCGCGAAACAGGCCGTGAGAATTACGGCGGTCGGAACCCTGAACAGCGCGCGCATGGCCTCCGCAAATTTTATCTTTTCGGGCGCGGGGGAATTTCCCGCTGCCCGCGCTTCGGGAGTTTCGCCTTCGGGGCGGGTTTTGTCGCGCAGCCGCCAGAACATCACGAACCCGTGGAGCACGCCGACAGCTCCGAAAATCAGAAAGGCGCTCCGCCACCCCCATCTCTGCCCGATGTAGCCCGCCAAAAATCCGCTGGCTATGACGCCGAAATAGTAGGAGGTCTGGTGAATGCTCATCGCGACGGCGCGCGTGGACTTGTGGTAGTCGGCTATCGTTGAGTAGTTGGCGGGCCCGAACATCGCCTCTCCGAGCCCCGTGGCGAAGCTGCGGAATGCGATGAACATCAAAACCCCCGTGCTGAGCCCCGTGAGCATTGTCGCGGAACTCCATATGACGATGCTCGAAACTATCATCGCCTTTTTGCTGAACCTGTCGCCCAAGTATCCGGAAATGGGCACGAGCAGCGCGAACACCAAATTGAATATGGTCGCTATAAGCCCGACTTCCGCCGCCGTGAGCTTCATGGATTCCTGTATGAGCGGCAGAACCGTGTTGAACACCTGCCTGTCGGCCTGGTTCAGAAAAAACGCCGCCCAGAGCAGCGCGAGCACTTCCCATTTGTAGTATTTGTGAGGCATAGATTCGGCGTAATGCGGATTCGCTTTAATTCCTCCAAAATATTCGGGAATCCGCATGGCAGTCAAACCCTTTTGTCGCAATAGTTTTAATATTTTGAATTATTTTGACATAGTTAAAAAAAAGACGGCTTCTTTTCCCGATTTTATTTGACGATTTGCAAATGCCGGAAAATTGTCGCATTTGACAAAGGCGCGCGGGGGAATCTCCGCCGCAAACGCAAACAGCATTTGGAGGAAAAATGAAGAGAAGGGACTTTTTAAAGGCTTCCGCGGCGTTCGGTTCCGTAATGATTCTGCCGTCGCTTGCGGCGTCAAAAGTCAAAGGCGCAAATTCCCGCGCGAAAATCGCGGTGATAGGCTGGGGCGGGCAGGGCAAGTCGTCCGTGAATTCCATTGTCAACAGCAAGGACGCCGACATTGCCGCCCTCTGCGACGTCGACGAGGGCTATGCGGCTTACTGCTACCGCGACGACTGGGGCAAGAAGCTCATGGAGAAGATAGGCGGGCTTCCGAAGTTCAAGGACTACCGCGTAATGCTCGACAAAATGGACAGGGACATCGACGGAGTGTGCGTCTGCACCCCCGACCATTCGCACTACCCGATATGCGCGTGGGCGATTGCGAAGAAAAAGCACGTATTTTGCGAAAAGCCGCTTACGCGCACGATATGGGAGTCGCGCGAGCTCAACAGGCTCGCGGCGGAGGCGGGCGTCTATACGCAGATGGGCAACCAAGTGCACACCAACGACGCATGGCGCACAATTCGCGAGTGGTTCGAGAGCGGAATAATGGGGGAAGTCGAGGACGTGTACGCATGGACGAACCGCTCGTGGGGCTTCGAGTCAATGCCGCAGGAGACGCCGAAACCCGCAACTCTCGACTACGATTTATGGCTGAACGTGGCGCACCCGAGGCCGTTCAGCGGGAAGGTCGTGCCGTTTAACTGGCGCGGGCTGCGCGATTTCGGGACAGGGTCCGCCGGCGACATGGGCTGCCATTTTCTCGACAACCCGTATTCGGCGTTCGGGCTCGGCGCGCCCTTCAAGCTGGTGTCCGACGCGCTTCCGGCAAAGGATTTCAGCTGGCCGAAAGCTGCGACGATAGACATGTTCTTCAAAAACAAATTCGGGAAGGACGGGATTGTGAAGATACATTGGTTCGACGGCTTGCGCCGGCCGAAAGAAATCAAGGGGGTCGATCCCGAATTTCTCAAAGACCCGAAGAACATGAACTGCATTTTCATCGTGGGAACCAAGAATACCATGACTTTCGAATACACGGGCTCCGGAGTCAGGCTTACCGACCGCGGCGCGCAGATAAAGCTCGCAAAGGCCGGAAAAATTCCGCCGAAGAAATTGGAGCGCAACCGCTTTCCGTTCAATCCGCAGGCGGACTGGGCTTCCGCGATCGTGGAGGGGAGGATGCCGGAGTCGAATTTCTCGTATGCGGCGCCGTTTACGGAGGTCGTGCTGCTGAGCATGATTTCCTGCATACACCCCGGGACGGAGCTCGAGTACGACGAAAAGACGATGGGTTTCCCGAATTTTCCGGAGGCGGACAAGTACGTTAGGTCGCTTTACTCTTACCGCTCCGAATTTCTGCCTTCCGCGGTGGGCTGATTCGGGTTGTAGCGATTTTTGAATACTACGGCGCCGTTTTTGTCGGCGCCTTTTTTATGGATAATATTGCATGTCGGTTGCGCTTCAATTTTCTTGACATATTTTTATAGTTTGTTTTCATATACTTGGCAAGACGGAAGTTATATTGAATCTAAAATAAGAATTTTTTGGGTACTGACTTAGATAAGGCAGGAAGAAACGGAAATATAAGTAGTATGATATGGCATAAAGAATGAATTCCTCGATATAATTAATGAATATACCCAAAAACCCGATCTCATGGATTTTCTTTCGGTTCGCCGCTATGACAATTAAAAACGAATTTGGAAATAATAAACTTAGAACTTCTATATTAAATAAAGATAAAGTGGAATAAACATATGAATAGTGCTCAAATGATGTTAAAAGTTATTTCAGTATTTCTATCATGTCGCTTTATTTCCATCGCTTTTGCAAGTCTGGTATTTATTACATCCACATTTGCCAATGAGTCTATTTTATCGATTATCAAGAGGCAATATGGGTATGGATCTATTCCATTTGGGGTAGAATATCGAAGAAATATAGACGGTACATTTCCGGAAAATACAAATCCAGATACAGCGATATTATATTCTCCGAACGCAATATGTAAATTATTTTCAGATGGCAAGGGCAATTATCTATACGCTATAAATAGGGAATATCCTTCGGGAATCAAGGATAAACCATTTGCCCGATATATCTATTTTATCTCTCATGATGACACTATCAAATATACGCCGGAAAGAGAGTTGGTTGAAATATTTGATAACAAGTTTGATAGAAATCGCGATCCATTTATAATTAATTATATAATGGGATTTCCATCGACGTCGGGATTAGGCAGTAATTTTATAAATATTAATGAAATGCTTTCATCTAATGAAAATAATATATCAATTAGCAAAGAAAGTGACAGAGTTATAATTTCATTGCGTATGCATGACGGCAAGACTACTGACGGTAAATATAACAAATATTATATTTTCACTTTAATTCTTGGGAAGATTTCCGGAGGCTTATATCCTTTGAAATCGGATACAAAGCTTCTTATAATGGATGAAAATGGCAAAGAGAGCCTATTGCCAATTATGGCTGAAATACTATACAAAGAGTATATGAAAATCGGGAATAGCGGCATTTATATACCTAAAAAAATATTTATTCGCCGATATGAAATTCTTACGGAAAATACTAAGGAATTCAAACAAAAATTATTTGAGCAAGAAACAATAGAAATAACGGAAATAATTTCTGATATTGATGAAGTAAAGAAAAGCATGAAATTAACTATCCCGAAATCAACTGCATTGTTCGACAGGAAAGATGGAGATATGTATAATTTTTCTGAAATTATTGATAGTTTAAAGGAAAATATAGATATTAAATGAAAATTGTTGCGCTTATTTTATCCTTTATTTTCTACCCCGATAGAATGCATGGCAAAATATTTGTTCCATTTTTTGCGAATGAGGAGTTAAGTGATTTATGCTATAATCAAAGAAATTATAAAAAAACATACGAAATATAGTAAGACAACTCCTGATTGCAATTGGGCTAATTGCGCATGCTATAATTAAATATATAAATATATTAGCTTTTTTTGTAGGTTTATTTTCGTATGCGGAAGATAAAAATGAAATCGTAACATTTAAAAGAATTGCAACTGGAATTAATTGTATTTTAGAAAACCACAGGGGGCATACGCGCCATTTCTATTAAAGATTTTTGGCAAAACCAGCAATATCAAACTGAATGAAAATTCTTTTTTAAGTAATTTCATGGTTATTTGTGATTTTTACAGCGACCAAAAGCTCATTCCCATAAAAAGCATGTCATTCGGGAAATTCTGTACTTCAAATTTCAAGCCGGTATTTGTGGAACATGCCGCTGGTGCCGACTCTGCGGTATCAATACCGCTAAAATTTATCACAACTTTTATGTTTGATTATTTTAAAGGCAAAAATCTGAAAACTGATCTTGAAATACAGATAAAGTTCATATATCGCTTATGCTATATAATCTGACTCCATCTGTCGCCCAAAAAAAGGTTACGTTTTTGACAAATAAAGTTTCTTTTCCCAAGGAAGAACTTTTTTTATTTATTGCTAACGCAAGGTAATATGATAAAAATTTCCTCAAATGAAACCGTGAATAAAATATATATAGAGATAAAATGGGAAGAAACGAAGCCCTGGCAATTATGATATGCGGAAGCAATAATAACGATGAATTAAAATAACACTCTATCCTGCTGTAAAAATAAAATGGGGAATTTACTGCATGTAATGCAATTGGAGGCTCGATAAATCTAATAATAAACGGCAATTATCAATGTTTAATGTGAAATAATATAGGGATAAAGGTCATTCGAAATCATTATGGCGAACCATCTTTTTATCAGCAAGACCATCGGGTTTCAGACGGCAAATGTTCTGTTTTTAGAGATCTTGCTGTTTCAAATCAACTAACCTATCGTTTATTTAGATAATTATAGATATGTGTTCCAAATTTATTTTTATTTCATTGTTATATATTTTCTCTATTCCGGCAATCCATGCAACCTATATTTTATCATCTGATTATAAGATCAATGCAACAATAAGAAAAGCGTTGCCTAATTCTTCAACAGAGCAATTTAATGTTTTGCAACAAAAAACACTATTTAAGATAATCGATAGAAAATGTAAATCTTTCCCTAATAATATTTCTAAATATATAGCTAATATAGAAGGAGAAAAGATAATACCTCTTCCCGCAAAATTTATGCCTCCGTTGTATTATGCTTTTTATAATAATAGAATAATATTTTCAGGATGTTCGCAGACTGGATTAATCACTATAATTGTAGATTCAAATAGCTTAAAAATTTTAGATATCCTCTTGCATTTCGCATTATCAGATAAATACCCAATATTTCAATCACCGTCTGGTCGTTATCTATTATTTAAAAAGTTTAGTCCGCGCTCCGCGCCTTGTAGCATATCTTCAGATTTTATAATGATTTATGATTTGGAGAAATCTCCTAAGGATAATAGAATACATGGAAACTTTGATGGAACTTTAAGTGTTACTATTAATAATAGCGAAGTAGGACACTTTTTCTACCCTGAAAATAAAGATTTCGAGTTTTCCATAGATTCACAATATTTTACTCAAGTAAATTCTCCAGAAAAACAAATTTTTTTATATTCGACTGAATGGGATGTAAAAAATAATATAGCGGTTATAAGTGAAAAATCGAAACTATCTAATTATAAATTTATTGTTATATCGGATAGGCAAAACGGCATTATTATTAAAAAAATATATAATTTAAACCAAGGGAAGCTTTATACTAAGGATAATATTGAAATAAAGTATCAACATGGTATGGATTTTTTTATGAATGGATTTGAAATTATCAACAATACCTTATATATTTATAACGGTGCGGAAGGCTCTATTTTGTCTTATGCAAGATTTAACTTAGATCTTGAGGATTAGTTACGGCATATGATGTTTATCTTCGTTATTTTCGCCAGTTGCGGCCAAAAGCGCTAATGAAGTCTCCAATTCCTATGCAAGCATACAAACGTAAATATTCTGAGAATATACAATTTTTAGTGCAGTCAACAGGTAGTCTAATCCTGGAGATGTGGATTAATGAAAGAGAATATACATTTAGATCTATTGGAAAATATTAAATACGTAATACATGCAATAATACTAATGTTATAACTTAAAATTGCATTGTTTTAAACATAGATCTAAAACGTGCCGAAATATTTGAAATTAAGCCGAGATTTTGTTTGGAAATAAAACAATTAATATTGTAGAGCAATTACTTATGGTTTTTGCGGGCTTTTGATGGGCAAGTTTTATCAAGTAAATATCAATTTTGCGTCGAGAAGCCGTTTTTTAGTGCTCCAAATCGCCCGTCGGGAAGGGCGGAAATTTTGTAAAGCGCGATAGCCGGTTCTCGGCGTGGCATTAGCGCGTAGCAGCATGCGCGGCTGATAGCTTCGTGCCATTTCTTGGTATATTCTGCTTCAATTGCATGTGCGGATGTGACTATCTCGGCAACGCCCGCCTTTACAAACTACCTCGGTATTTACAGATTTGCCCTTTGAGGATATTAGCGAATGCGTCGCGATAATGCGATTCACGCGGGTGTTAAACGGTGTCAGGAGGTGAAATTAAACGGTTTGCAGCTTCGCGAAAAATGGAAGCGTGATAAAGTAAAATGTTTGATAATTTTTCCATTAAAAAGCCATTAACAATAACGCAGTAATAATGATGATTACCGTTATTATTATCATAACGGCGTTCATTCCTTTTTCTGTTTTATTGTTAATTGTTTTTATTTCTAAAGTTGTATCGTTATGGGTGTTTGGCTCATTCTTTTTCACTATATGCTTCCAAAGGCAGTAAGGGCATATTTTTTGTGGGGAAATTGCGGCAATTCCGTATGAAACCGCAAAGGCGATAAAAGCGCATGCGGCCAATGCAAGAATGGGCGTTGCGATAATTATACCTATTCCGGTTATGGCGAACAATCCTCCGATTATAGATAAAACTATCCCGCATATAAAAGCTCCCCATCCATATGGATGCGCGGCGGGTTTATCAAAATCATATCCGCAATTCGGGCAGTGGTACATCCCGGTCGGAGTTTCTGCTACTTGGACTTGCCCAATTTTTTCTTTCGCCTTTTGTCTTGCGGCAAATTCAGGATTTTGTCTTAAATATTCTTCGTAGTTCATAAGTGTTTTTAGCCGTTGCTATTGATGTCAAAAGCAAGAAATGCGCTTCCACTAATAGGGGGAAGGGATGAAAGCGAATTCAGAAGATAATTTGTCGTCGTTTCTCGGCGATTCCATTCAACCGATATTGGCTGGGTTATGTATCCGGATTGCGAAAAGGGAGGCGAGCAAAACGCCAAATTGGTAAAATCCGCTCAAAATGCCGCAATGCTTTACGGGCAAAAAAAAAGGCGCGCAAAACGCGCGCCGGAAATTTTGGACAAGCCTTATTTTTTGATTTCCCTGTGGAGCGTTCTGCGCTTGAGGGAAGGGTTGTACTTCATCTTCTCAACTTTTTCCTGCGTCTTGCGGAAATTGCGCGACGTCATGTAGCGCGAGGGCGACTTGCCTTCCTTGCGCGCTTCGGTGCATTCGATTATAACTGTTTCTCTGGGCATTGTATTCCTTTATTGAAAATTTAGCTTTCCATAATGGCGCGGGTTTGCGGAATTTCAACATATTTTTTGAAAAAAATCGCGCGCGCCGCGGAATTTGCGGCGCGCAGTTCCCCCAAAAAACTATTCTCCGGAGAACGGATCTTTTACGAGCCCTATTTTGCGGCCGAGAATGTGCTTTACGAGCGGATCTGAACCGAAGTACTTTCTCACGTCCCCGATGGACAAATTCGGGTTTTCCCTGATTGCGTCCGCGTCCGATTCCGAGTCGGGCTTTATGTATGAGTTCCCGTAGAGCTTCAGCAGCCCGTTCATCGCCATTGAGGAATTGAAAATTTTGTTGTCGAAGGCGTAGTTTACGCGCGGGAGAGTCGGGTCGAGAATCTGCGCAAGTTTGGGATATGCCTTCGGGTATACGCCGGTTTCGACGTCCACATGGTTTTTGCGCCATTCCGCTTCACCTGCAAGCTTCCGTGCGTAGTGCTCGTCCGTCCAGGTCTGCGAGCCGAACGCAGACTGGCAGTTTATGAATACGTTTTGTTCCGCGCGCGTCTCGCAGCCGCCGTGAATGTATATCGCCCCAAAGCTCGAGCCCCCGCTGCGGCTGCCGGTGTTGCAGAATATGTTGTGGCGCACCAATACCCCCGCGTGCGACTCGTCCACATACACCCCCGCCGTGGATCCGAGTTCGGAGTGGTTGTTCGTGAAGAAATTGTAGCGTATTACCGTTCCCATTTGGGCGAAATTTGAGTATGTGTATATCACCCCGTAGTCGCTCGCGAACTGGCAGCAGCGCTCGAAAAGATTGTTCTCAATAAGGTGGTCGTTGCCGATAAACCCAAAGGTCGCCTGGCGCTGGTCGGAAATGTGGCAGTTTGCGACGCGCACGCCGACGCCGGATATTGAGAGGGCGGAGCCGCCCACCGTCAGGCGCAGGGCGTTTCTGCGGAAGTCGCAATTGTACACCAGAACGTTCGACTTTTCGAGATTGCGCTTGTTTCCGCCGCCTATTCTCGCCCCGCCCATGGCGTTGTCGAAAAATTTGCAGTTTGTTATCTTGTTGTTTTTGGAAACGAATGTCGCGCAGTCTTTTTCTTCGGGCTTCTTGTAGCTTACCCCGTCGAGCGCAAACGGCTTTCCGCAGCTCCTGAACGCGCATTTGTCGATTTCCACGCCGTTGCAGTACGAGCCTTTAATCGGCGAATTGCGGGTGACGGCGAATTCTATGTTGCGGATTTTGACGTTGCTTGCGTTCCACATGGTTATTATTGGGTCTGGCGCCAGCGAAAAGTAGAAGGCGTCGCCCTCCTTCGGAGCCGAGGCGAGTATGGTATAGAATACGAGGTTTTCGCGGTCTATGTAGTATTCGCCGACGCGGTCGAGCTCCTCGATGAGGTTGAACGCCTGATAGCCGCGCACTTTCAGGTCGGCCCTGTCGACGTAGAGCCGCGACCCTTTCGGCGGGGTGTTCGAGCGCACCCCGTAGGCGTGCGGGTCGGCGAGCGTAATCGTCTTCGCCGCGGGGTCGATTTTCTTGATTTTGATTTGGTCGTAGGCCCAGCCAACGGAAAAGTTTCCGCGCAGATAAGCGTCGGGCGCGCCGACCCAGCGCGAAGGGCGGTCGAAATCGTATTTGAAAGTCGCCCCCCTCACGCTTTTGTCCTCCTGCTCATAGGAGTCTGACGCCGCAAAGTCCGTCACTTTGCCGGTGTCTAAAACCTCCCCTATTTTCAGCAGCGAGTCGTCGTTGGGATAGCGCGCGGGCGTCATTGGACTGCGGTTGAAAAACGCCTCGGTCTCGAGGGGATTGCCGTTGGTTTTCCACGAACCCCATCCGCGCTTCTCGACTTTCCCTACTTCCGAAACCCCGAATTTTTTGAGGTCTATTTTATAGAGAACTCCCTCGGCGTCTCCCGGAATTTTCGAGAGCGTTTCCTTGTCCGACACCTTTTCAAGGTATTTTGCGGGGATTTTTATTCCGCCGATGAAGCGGGCTTTCGGCTCTCCGGAGAAATTCGGCCCTGCGATGGATAGCGTCTTGCCGTTGGTGTGCTGGGCGACGATCGAAACGCCCTTTGAAAAGAAATATTCGCCCTCGGCGACGCAAATTTCAAAGTCGCCGGGTTTTGACGAATAGAATTCCCTTATCGCCCTGTTCAGGGACGCAAAAGGTTTTTCTTTCGTTCCAAGCCCCTCGGAATCCGAACCTCCGGGGGCGACAAATACTGTCTGGGCGCCGAACGACGCGGCAGACGCCGCCGCAAGCGCGGCGAATGTTATGGCGATTTTCATAATGTTTTCCTCCGTTTTGTTTGAAATGCCCCGCTTTCCGACCCCGCGCGTCGGCGGGGAAAAGCCTGTTCAGAGCGGCTGGTTTAGGTGCCTGACAACCCCGACGTTGGGAGTTGTGCCCAAGTCTTCGTATTTTTCAATTCCCGAGTCTATATCCATTGTGCGCATATGGGTGTTGTAATTGCAGCGGTAGTCCTTCCAGGAATTTGAATATTTCGACGGGTCGGAGCCCCATGCGGCGTTCGCCGACGTGTAGAACAGCACGCGGCCGGTGGAGCCCATCGTGCGGCTCCAAGTAGTCGCCATCATTCCAAAGAGGCTGTTTTCGCGCGCGGCGGCCGACGCGTTTTTGATGTTCGAAACCTTGTAGTAGGGGCAGCAGAGCGTATCGAAGCCGTTCTCCTTGAAGAATGCCGAGGTGGGGTAGGGCTTTTTGCCCTCCGGAAGCGGGCCGCGCTCGTCGTACTCCCAGTCGGCAATAACGATGTCTTTGGGGAGCTCTTTGTAAATCTCGCCCATGCCGGTTCCGGCGTGACCGTTTGCGGTGCATTTGTCCCAGCGCGGATCCCCCTCCTCGACGAGCATGTCGTGCCACATTATAGCGCGCGCGCCGCGTTTTTTGAGAAAGTCGCGGAAATGGATTATGTGGCTTGCCAAAAGCTCCCCTACGGGGCGGCTGCGGCATTTGTAGCAGGTTGCCATGTCGTAGGCCTCGTCGCAGCCTATGTGGAAAAACGGAGGGTTGCCGAAAAATTCGTGCATTTCCGCAACCGCCTCTTCAAGCAGCTTTACGGTCCTCGGATTGCTCATGCACCACGACCACCCGTGGGGTTCCAGCAATTCCGCCATTTTAGGGTTGCGAGTGAGTATCGCGTGCTTGCCGCCCTCGTTTGTCCCGCCGGATGCGTGCCCCAGAACAGTGAGCTGCGGAATCGGCGTAATTCCGAGCGAATACGCAAGATCGACGATTCTGCGGAGCTCGGAGCGGCTGAACGCCTTGTTGAAAAACGAAAGCTCGGGGTGCGACTCAAACGGGAAAGTTCCCCAGGGCTCTAGCACTACATAATTGAATTTGTAATACGCCGCAAGCCTCACGCGCTTTTCGAGCTCGGCGGGCGTGGTTTCAGGATATATGCACAAATGCACCGCGCGGAAGGCGAGGGCGGGGAAGTCCGAAATTTTGCACGCCTGAATGTAGTAGCCGTCCCCGTCGCGGCCGGTTTCCGCAAGCTGCCTTGCGGTTTTCAGGGCGTGGCGCGCGCCGTCGAAATCGCGCGCGGAAATTTTCATGCCGCCGACGGAAACTTCGAGGCCGTAGCCCTCGGGTTTCATCTTGGAGAGCTCGGGATTTTCAGCGAACGAAACGGAGGGGGCAAACCCCCAGTAGGCTTCGAAAGTCCGGATTACGGTTTGCCTTTGGGCTTCCGCGAGGGGGGCGGGGGTCTCGACCGAGACTTTCGACGATTTCGAAAGGTTGAATGCGCCCTCAAAATATTCCGTTTTTACGGGTTTGGGCGCGAGCCTCTCGTCCATGATTGCGCGGACGTTTTCAGGCGCGGCTTTTTCGGCGGGAAATGCGGGCGAAATCGCCGCTGTCGCGAGCGCGAATATAAAAAACATTTTCATATGCATAACGAAACCACAATACAATACCCCGCGGCTATCGGGCAAGCTCAAAAAAAGCGCGCCCGTTTCGGAAGGCGCGCCGGAAAAAGCGTTTTCCCTACATTTTTATCGGCACGTTTTGAGAGAGCACGGACGGGCTCATTTCGTAGACGCCGACTTTGGTCGCGGGGCCGCTCATCGTAATGGAGTAGTCTGGCGAGATTTTTATCGAGAGGTCTCCGCCCTCCATGTGGACCGTGATGTCGCCGTCGCAGAGCCCGAGCCTGTGCGCGACGGACGCCGCCGCGCTCGACGAGCTTCCCGAGGCTAGCGTGTAGCCCGCGCCGCGCTCCCATATCTCGATTTTGATGTTGTTTCGGTCGAGGACTTGCAGCAGCTGGACGTTCGTGCGGTTCGGGAAGAGCGAGGTCATGTTTTCGATGACGGGCCCGATTTCGCGCGCGAGCTTTTCGGAGACTTCCTCCATCGGCAGAACGCAGTGGGGGTTTCCGACGGTGGCGCAGCAGTATTTGTATTTTTTCCCGCCGATTTCAAATTCCTCGTTTACGACCTCGCGCCCGGGGCCGGCGACGGGGATTTTTTCGGAGTCGAAACTCACCCGCCCCATGTCCACCGTGATGAAGTCGCCGCCTTTTGAGACGACGCATTTGACGACGCCGCCGAGGGTGTCGACTGTGAACGGGGCGTCTTCCGCGACCCTGCCGGTGTCGAAGAGATAGCGGGAGAATATCCGCAGGCCGTTGCCGCTCTTTTCCGCTTCGCTTGCGTCGGGGTTGAGTATGCGCAGCTTGAAATCCGCCTTGGGGGATTTTTCGGGGCCGTAGAGGATTCCGTCGGAGCCGAGGCCGAAATTGCGGTGGCAGATTTTTACTGCGTCGAGACCTTCGGGCATTTTGGGGCAGTCGGCGGGGTCGAGCACTAAATAGTCGTTTCCGAGGGCGTGGTATTTCGAGAATTTCATTGGATTTTTCCTGTTGGCGTTTCCGTTTTTTAAGCTGCGGATTTTCATTTCGCGCGCGCCGGATTTCAAGTTTTTTATGAGGGGCGGCAAATTTGGATTAAATCCCGGCGGCGGCAAAAATTTTCGTTATCGTCCCATTACGGATTTTTTCTTTTGGCTTGAAAGAAAATCAATTTGCTTAGAATGGGGAGAATTGCGCTATCGTATTTGCGTTGCTCCATGAAGGATAAAATTATAAACGGGCACGTTTTGGGGTACGGCGAGGCCATTGGGCTTTGCCGCTCGCTTTCCGCGCGCGAACTCGGCGAGATGGCGGACGCCGTGAGGACGCATTTTCTCGGGCGCAGGGTTGACACTTGCTCCATAATGAACGCGCGCTCCGGAAGGTGTTCGGAGGATTGCAAGTGGTGCGCCCAATCGGCCCATTACAAAACCGGCTGCGGCGTATACGACTATTCCGGCCCCGAGGAGGCTGTAAGGCATGCGGAAAATTCAAAGCGTTTGGGCATCGCGCGCTTTTCGCTCGTCACAAGCGGCCGTTCCATCCCGGACGCCTGCATAGAAAAAATGTGCGGGTGTTTCCGCGCCCTGCGCAAAATCGGCGGAATAGGCTTGTGCGGGTCTTTCGGGCTGTTGACCGCCCCGCAGTTCGCCAGGCTGAGGGAGGCGGGAATGGATAGGTTTCACTGCAATCTCGAAACGGCGCCTTCCAAATTTCCCGAGCTCTGCACGACGCACACGATAGCGGACAAAATCGCGGCCATCGAAGCCGCAAAAAGCGCCGGAATGTCGATTTGCTCCGGCGGAATAATCGGCATGGGCGAGACTATGGAGCAGCGCGTGGAGCTCGCCTGCAAGCTGCGCGAAATCGGCGTTGACTCCATACCAGTCAACATCCTCCAGCCCATAAAAAACACCCCTCTCGAGGGCGCTGCGCCGCTTTCGCCTGAGGAAATCTTAAAGACTTTCGCGATTTTCAGGCTGATAAACCCGCGCGCGCACATAAGGTTCGCCGGCGGGCGGCTGTCTATAAGGGATTTTCAGGAAAAGGCTCTGCGCTCGGGCGTGAGCGCGATACTCATGGGCGACATGCTCACGACGGTCGGGTCGGGCGTCGCCGACGACTTCGCGATGCTGCGGCGCATGGGATACGAATTTTAGCATGAATCCAGCCGAAACAGTCCGGTACGACATGCGCCACGTCTGGCACCCGTACTCGTCGATGAAAAACCCGCCAGTTCCGCGCCTCGTGGAGTCGGCGGAGGGCGTGCGGCTGAGGCTCGCCGGCGGCGCGGAGCTGATAGACGGAATGTCGTCGTGGTGGGCGGTTGTGCACGGCTACAACAATCCGCACATAAACGCCGCGGTGCGCGCGCAGCTCTCCAAAATGAGCCATGTGATGTTCGGGGGCCTTACGCACGAACCCGCCGTAACCCTCGCGCGCAGGCTTGTGGATATGACCCCCTCCGGGCTGCAAAGGGTGTTTTTTTGCGACTCGGGCTCGGTCGCGGTCGAGGTCGCGATGAAGATGTCGCTCCAGTATTGGCACGCGCTCGGAAGGCCGGAAAAGAACAAGTTCGCCTCCGCCCTCGGCGGATACCACGGCGACACGTGGCACGCCATGAGCGTTTGCGACCCCGTTGGCGGAATGCACTCGATGTTTGCGGGGAGGCTGCCGGCAAGCTTTTTCGCCCCGCGTCCGGAGCCCGCTTTCGGCGCGGACTGGGAGCCGTCGTCCTTCGCGGCATTGGAGGGGATTTTGAGGGCGCATGCGGATGAGATCGCCGCGTTTGCGATAGAACCGATAGTGCAGGGCGCGGGCGGAATGAGGTTTTACCACCCCGAATACCTGCGCCGCCTGCGCGCGCTTTGCGACGAGCTTTCCATACTGCTTGTTCTCGACGAAATCGCCACGGGCTTCGGCAGGAGCGGAAAGATGTTCGCGTGCGAATACGCGGGGATTGAGCCCGACATAATGTGCCTCGGCAAGGCGCTTACGGGCGGGTACGTGAGCTTTGCGGCAACTCTCGCTTCCGACGCCGTGGCGGACGCGGTTTCGGAAGGGGTTCCGGGGCTTTTCATGCACGGGCCGACCTTTATGGGCAACCCCCTCGCGTGCGCCGCCGCCAACGCGAGCCTCGACCTGATCGGGCGCGGGGGGCTTTTGGAGCGCATACGCGAAATCGAAAAAATCCTCTCGGACGGCCTCGCCCCGCTGCGCGGCTCCGTGAAAGTCGCGGACGTGCGCGCGCTCGGCGCGATAGGGGTAGTGGAGCTTAAAAAGGCCGCGGATATGGAGAGGTTTCAGGACGCCCTCGCGAGGCGCGGGGTATGGCTGCGGCCGTTCGGCAGGCTGCTTTACACAATGCCGCCCTATGTGATAAGCGACGCCGACCTTAAAACCGTCGCGCGCGCGATGGTCGAAACCGTGGAGGAGTGCGCCCAGCCATGACGGACGCCGCGGCGGAAGACATTTTGCGGGGCTTGCGCGAAAGCGGGCTTTACCGCCGGCTCGTCCCCTCGAGCGTGCGCGGCGCGCGCGTGCTGTGCGAGGGCGGAGAATATGTCAATCTTGCCTCCAACGACTATCTCGGCATTTCCGCCGACGCCGCTTTGCAGCGCGAGTTTTTATCGTCCCTTTCGGAATCGGACGGATTTCTGATGGGGGCGTTATCGTCGCGGCTTTTGGGCGGCGACAACCCCGCGTTCGGTGAGCTTGAAAAATATCTTTCGGCGGCGTATTCGGAGGCGGCGGGCGCGGAGAGGGCCGCCCTTTGCTTCAACTGCGGCTACCATGCGAACGCGGGAATTCTGCCCGCTTTGGCGGGCCCGCGCGACCTCGTGCTGTACGACAGGTTCTCCCACGCGAGCCTGATAGACTCCATCGGTTCGCTGCCGTGCAAATGGGCGCGCTTTCCCCACAACGACCTGGAAGCCCTGCGCCGGATTTTGAAATCGCGCCGCGCAGATTTCGACAGCGTATACATTGCCACCGAAAGCGTGTTCAGCATGGACGGCGACCGCGCCGATCTCCGCGGGCTCATCGAAATCAAGCGCGAGTTCGATTGCTCGCTGTACGTGGACGAGGCGCACGCGGTCGGCGTCTTCGGGGGCACGGGGCTCGGGCTGTGCGAAGAGCTCTCGGCGGCGGGCGGCGCGGATTTCATAATGTGCACCCTCGGCAAGGCGGCGGCTTCCGCCGGAGCGTACGTCGTCTGCTCGCCCGCGCACAGGAGGCTTTTGATAAACCGTTGCCGCACTTTCATTTTCACGACGGCCCTTCCGCCGATAAGCGTTTTGTGGACGCTGTTCATATTCAAAAAAATCCGCGGAATGTCGGAGCGGCGTGCGCGGCTCGGCAAAATTTCCGCGGAGCTAAGGGGAAAGCTCCGCGGGCTGAAAACGCTTGGCGACACCCAGATCGTCCCGGTCGTCCTCGGCTCAAACGAATCCGCCTCCGCCGCGGCGGAGACTATGAAAAGGGCGGGGATATGGTCGCCGCCCGTAAGGCATCCTACGGTTCCGAAAAATTCGGCGCGCCTGCGCCTTTCGCTGAACGCCGCCCTGTCCGACTCCGATTTGTCGCTTGTAGCGGACGCGCTGAACTCCTTTGCAGAGGGCGGAAAATGAAGACTGCGTGGATAAGAAAGTCCGGCGCAAGGCGCGTTGTGGTATTTTTCTGCGGATTTGCGTGCGACGCCGATTTCCTGCGGGAGTCCGACCTTCCGGACGGCTGCGACGCGGTTTCGGTGTACGACTACGCTTCTTTGGATTTTGACCTGGACGTTTCTGGGTATCCGGAAATCGGGGTGGCGGCGTGGTCGTTCGGCGTGTGGGCGGCGGACCTTGTGTCCGAAAAGCTTTCGCGCGCCGACGCGCGCGCGGCCGTGTGCGGTTCGCCGTATCCGGTGGACGCGGAGCGGGGAATCCCCCCGAAAATATTTGAGGCCACCCTAAACTCTTTCGACGAGCGCGCCAAAGAGAAATTTTACCGCAGGGTATGCGGCGGCGCGCCGGGCGCGGACGGCTTGCGCCGCCTTTCAAAGCGCGGCGCGCGCGAGCTGCGGGCGGAGCTCGAATCGCTCGGGCGCGGTTTTTCGGAAATGCGAGCGCCAAAGCCGCGGTGGACGCTTTCGATAGCCGCGAAGTCCGACAGGATCTTTCCGGCGGAAAATCTCGCGAGGGCGTGGAAGAGGACGCCGCCGATATTTTACGAGGGCGCGCATCTGGATATGCGCCTGATACGCCGCGCGCTCGTGCACGCCGCGCGCCCGTTCTCCAAAGTCGGGGGCGCTTTCGAGCGCAGCGCGGGTTCCTACGAGGAAAACGCGAAAGTGCAGGGCGAGGTCGCCAAGAGGCTCGCGTCTATGGTGATTTCGCGCGGGTTTCCGCGGGGGGAAAGGGTCTTGGAGATCGGCTGCGGAACGGGCTTTCTGACGCGCGAGCTCGCGCCGAAAATCTCGCCCTCCGTATGGTTTCTCAACGACCTTTCCGAAAAGATGTGCCTCATGGCCTCCCGCGGCGCCGGATGCAGGTGCGAGACCGTTTCGGGCGACATTTTGAAATGCGAAATCCCGGACGGGCTCGGGGGCGTAGTGTCGTCGTCGTCGATGCAGTGGATTCCCGATTTGCCGTCGCTTTTCGGGAGGCTCGCGGAGGCGTCCAAAAAGGGCGCTATGCTCGCGTTTTCGACATTCGGCCCGCGAAATTTCGAAGAGATAAAAATGCTCTGCGGAAATTCCCTCTACTATCCGGACGCCTTGGAGATACGCGACATGCTCGCGCGGGTGGGCTTCGAGTGCGAGAGGGTTGAGGAGTCCGTCAGCCGCGCGAATTTCGGCAGCCCGCGCGAGGTCATGAGGCACATCGCGCTCACTGGCGTGAACGGCCGCTTTTCCGCGTTTTGGACGCCCGCGAGGTTCAGGGAGTTTTCCGCGCGCTACCGCGCCGTCTTCGGGGATTCCGGCGGGGGCGTCGGGCTTACGTACAATCCGGTTTTCATAATAGCGCACAGGGTTTGACATGAAAGTTCTTTTTATAAGCGGAACGGATACGGGAATAGGCAAGACGGCCGCTACTGCGGCGCTCGCCAGAAAGCTCGCGGAGGCGGGGGAAAACCCCGTCACGCAGAAGCTCGTCCAGACGGGCTGCGAGGGCGTCAGCGAGGACATAATATCGCACCGCAAAATCATGGGTTTAGGACTGCTGCCCGAGGATCTCGACTTTACGACGTGCCCGTACGTCTTGAAATATCCGGCGTCTCCCCATCTGGCTTGCGCCATGGAGGGGGTTAAGATCGACTTCGCGAAAATCGACGCCTGCACAAAGAGGCTTTCGGAAAAATATTCGAGCGTCCTGATAGAGGGAGTAGGCGGGCTAATGGTTCCGCTGGCGGAGGACTATCTCGTGGCGGATTTTGTGGCTGACAGAAACCTTCCCCTCGTTCTCGTCGTCCCGTCGCGGCTGGGCAGCCTCAGCCACGCCCTCCTGAATTTCGAAGTCTGCGAGCGCCGCGGCATATCCGTAGCCGGCGTGGTATACAACACTTTTCCCGCCGCCCCGAAAGAAATTGAAAACTCCACCCGCGACTATTTGAAAAGGCGGCTTTTTGCGTCGCATCCCTCCGCGTTTTTCGAGGAAATCGGCGAGATCAAATTTTAGACGTATGAAGACCTATAAAGCCGCTCTTTTCGACTTGGACGGAACGCTCGCCGACAATTACGCGGCGATACATTCGGCCCTCTCGGAATCCTTTTTGAAATACGGCGTTCCCGCTCCGACCTACGACGAGGTATTTAAGACCGTCGGGGGCTCCATATTGATTACGGCGCGCAAAATTCTCGCGGCGCACGGAAACGACGAGGCGCTCGCCCAGCCGGTATGCGAACATTATCTGAAAATTTTTCCCGACCGGATGTTCGACGGGCTGCGCCCAATGCCGTTCGCGCGCGAAATCGTGGCGGCCATCAAATCGCGCGGAATGAAAGCGGCATGCTTTACCAACAAGCAGCAGGAAGGCGCGGACGCGATTGTCGAAAAGCTCGGCTTCGAGCTCGACGCAGTCATCGGCACGTCGCTGCACTCCCCGCGCAAGCCCGAGCCCGCCTTTACAGAAAGGGCGCTCGGGATTCTCGGCGTTTCGGCCGGTTCCGCAGTGGGGGTGGGAGATTCCGAATACGACTATCTCGCGGCGCGCGGGGCGGGCGTGGATTCCGCGCTCGTCGCCACCGGCGCGGATTCCGCGCCGTCGCTCTCCGGAAGGTGCCCGGAATGCCTCGGGGTTTATGAAAATCTCGCAGACCTTGCGGCTGGCGTTTTTGGTATTGCCCTTTGAGCCTACCCGCCTATTCCTTTTTCTACATGCGCAATAGCGGCGAGCCGGTCAGCCTCGAGGGAGTGCTGGAAAGAATAGTTTTCTTCAACGAGGAAAACTGCTTTTGCATAGCCTCTCTCCGCCCGTCCGACCCGTCGTACAGGGAAAACGTCACGGTTTCCGGAATAATGCCGGCCGTCCAGTGCGGCGAAACCGTTCTCGTAAGGGGAGAGTGGGCGGCGCATCCGTCCTATGGCGCGCGCATAAACGTGAGGGAGTTCGAGTCGCGCCTGCCGTCCAACGTCTACGGCATCGAAAAGTATCTCGGCTCCGGACTCGTGGAGGGCATAGGCCCCGCGTACGCGAAAAAAATCGTAAAAAAATTCGGCGAGGACACCCTGCGCGTCATAGATTCCGACTCCGCGCGCCTGACGGAGGTTAAAGGCATCGGCGCGGAACGCGCAAGGCGCATAAAAAAGTCGTGGGACGAGCAGCGCGGCCTGCGAGAAATAGTCGTCGCCCTGCGCGTCTACGGGATAGGCATTGCCATGTGCGTCAGGATAATGAAGCGGTTCGGCTCGGAGAGCGCGGCAATCGTGCGCTCCAACCCGTACAAGCTCTGCCGCGAAATAGACGGAATCGGATTCAAGACCGCCGACAAGATAGCGCTGAATATCGGAATTTCAAACGAGAGCCCCGAGCGCATAGAGGCCGGCGTCCTCCACGCCCTCGCCGAACTCGAGGACGAGGGCGGAACATGCGCTCCCTTCGGCGAAATAGTGTCTCGCGCGGCGTCGCTCTTGCAGGCGGATTCGGCCAAATGCGCCGAGGGCGTCGAGAGGCTTTTGGCGTCGGGGGACGTAAAGCGCGTGGGCGACGGCGTATTGCAGTCCGCGCCGCTTGACTTTGCCGAGCGGAAGATAGCCGGCAGCCTGGCGAGAATTTCGCGCGCGGCGTCGCTTCTGCCTCCGATAAAGGCGGAGGCGGCTGTGGAATGGGCGAAGGCGCGCGCAAACGTCGATTTCGCCCCCGAACAGTCCGCGGCGATTCTCGCCGCCCTCAAAAACAAGTTCAGCGTGATAACGGGCGGCCCGGGAACGGGAAAGACTACGATCCTTCGGGCGCTTTGCGACATATTGAAAGCCAAAAAATGCGTTCCCGCGCTCGCCGCGCCCACGGGGAGGGCGGCGCAGCGCATGGGCGAGAGCGCGGGAGTTGCGGCGCAGACTATACACAGGCTTTTGGGAATGGAGGGCGGAAAGTTCAAGCACAACGAATACAACGCGCTGCCCTGCAAATTCGTCGTTATAGACGAGGCCTCCATGCTCGACACTAAGCTGGCTGCGGCGGTGTTTTCGGCGGTTCCCGACGGGGCGCACCTGGTTCTCGTGGGCGACACCGACCAGCTGCCGAGCGTCGGCGCCGGAAATGTCCTCAAAGACATCATTTCTAGCGGCAGGTTTCCCGTCACGCGCCTTGAGCGGATTTTCAGGCAGGGCGAGCGCAGCGGGATAGTCCTCGCCGCGCGCGCGATACTCGAGGGCAGGGACTCGCTCGACGCATTTCCGCCGTGCGCCCTCGAAGACGCCGATTTGTCGCGCGACGTGAATTTCATCTTCGCCGACACGCCGGAAGCCTGCACCCGCGCGTGCGTCCGGCTGATGTCGGGCGGGTTCGCAGGGCGCCTCGGCGCGGATCCGATAGCCGACATGCAGCTCTTGGCGCCCATGCACAAGGGGGCGGCGGGCATCGAGAATTTCAACGCCTCCATAAAGGCCGCGCTGAACCCGCGGACCGACGGAATGCGGTGGGCGGGAACCGTATTTTGCGTCGGCGACAAGATAATGCAGACGCGCAACAACTACGACATCGACGTCTTCAACGGAGACATGGGAAGAGTCGTCCGCGTGGAGGGCGACAACTCCGGAATCGTCGCCGACTTCGACGGCAGGGAGGTTTTCCTGTCGAAGGGCGACCTCTCCGACTTCCGGCAGGCCTACGCGATAAGCATACACAAGTCGCAGGGCAGCGAATTTCCGGTGGTAGTTATGCCGCTTTTGCGCCAGCACTTCATAATGCTGCAGCGCAACCTTCTCTACACGGGGCTGACGCGGGCGCGGAAAAAGGCGTTCATCGTTGGCGACCCGTCGGCGTGGAGCGCGGCGGTCGGCAATTCGCGCGCCGCCGAGAGGAGGACGTTTTTGAGGAGGAGGCTCGAATCCATATGAGCTTGCGTATATACAACATCTCAAAGGGCGCCTGCGAGGAGGAAAAAGTCTGCGCCGAAAGGCTCATGCGCTTTCTCTACGGCGGGCGCGCAGGCGGGGCGGCGCTCTGGCTGCTGGTCGCGCGCGGGATATTTTCGAGGGCGTGCGGGCTCTGGGCGGACTCAAAAATAAGCCGTTGCGCCGTTAAAAAGTTTATCGTGGAAAACGGCATTGACACTAAGGAGACGCTCAAAAGCCCCGGCGAGTTTAAGACGTTCAACGAGTTTTTCACGCGCGCGCTGAAATCGGGCGCAAGACCCGTAGGCGACGCGCAAAACCCGCGCGCGGTCTCCTTTCCGTCGGACGGGCGGCACCTTCTCATCCGAGGGGTATCGGGGGCGCGCTCGTTTTACGCAAAGGGCCAGGAGTTCAACCTTGCGGCGTTTCTCGGCGACGCGAAGCTCGCAAAAAGGTTTGAGGGCGGCGACATGCTGATTTCAAGGCTTAGCCCGATGGACTACCATAGATTCCACTACCCCGTTTCGGGGGAAATCGCCGCGCGCAGGAATGTCCGCGGAATGCTGTATTCGGTAAGCCCCATAGCCCTCGCGAAAAAACTCTCGATATTCTGGGAAAACAGGAGGGTGTTGAACCTCATAGAGACGGACGGCATGGGGCTTTGCGCGTTCGCGGAGATAGGGGCGACCAACGTCGGCACGATAGTCAATTTTGACGGCGTTTCCGCGCGCGTCAAAAGGGGGGCGGAGGCGGGGCTGTTCCGCTTCGGGGGCTCGTGCGTGGCGACTATTTTCGAGGGCGGCGTGCGGATAAATTGGAATCCGCGGCTTGCGGAGTACAGCGCGGAAAACATAGAGTGCTACGCGAGGGCGGGGGAAGTTGCCGGCTGCGCGGAATTTTCCAAAACCTGATTTTTTCTTCCGGCATTTGCGGACGAAGGCGGCGCAAAACCGGCGCCGTTTTTGCGCCGGCGGATTGTTTTTTAAGTTAGGTTTTTCAGCATTGGTGGACGCGAATTTTAGGAAGAGCTTGTGTTCGCCGATACGTTCGCATTTGCCGGACGGGGGAATTTGCATTTCCGTCTTTGTAGGCGTGAAATCGCGCCCGCATTTGCCGCGCGGCTTTTCACTCTGCGGCGCGTTTGCCGCTGGACTCAAAGCCATTGCAGTGACGCAGGGGAATCCAATCCCGACGGAAGCGCGATTTCAAGAGGCAAAGGGAGGCATGAACATCTGTCCCGCATCATTGCAAAAACCGCGCCGCGGCGCCACAAACGGCGCGCAAAAAAATAAAAAAACGGGGAAATAGAACTTGACTTGAAAGAGCCGAAGGGTAAATTGACAATCTTTAAATTTGCCAGAGTAGCTCAGCGGTAGAGCAGAGGACTCATAAGCCTTTGGTCGGTGGTTCGAATCCACTCTCTGGCACGTGAATTTCAGTTTTAAGCGCAAATGGTTAAAAAAACCTGCGCTGAATTTCAGGAGAGGTGACGGAGTGGCCGAACGTGCGCGATTGGAAATCGCGTGTGGGTCAAAAGCCCACCGGGGGTTCGAATCCCCCCCTCTCCGTTTAAAATTTCACGCAACAAGCCCATTTTCAGTAAGTTCTGAATTTGGGCTTATTTGTGAGACAACACCCCTGTTTGCAACTAATTGATTATTAGGGTTCAACAAAAGCCCGAGCACACCAGACGTGCAACTAAACTGCAACTGCCACTTGGCACCACAACTTGGCGACGATATTGTGAGATTGGAAAGCTATTTGCTTTTTGAAAAAAAACAGGATTTTCCAGGCATTCTCGTTTAATGTTACGAATAACTTTGTTTAATCTTCTGCCATAGATTAGAAGTAAAAGATACTTATTTTACCACTATCAAAATACTAAACTTATTTATTTTGTCCTTGTTAGAAAATTGTTTTTTAGTTCTCAGATTTAGAGGTAGTTTAGTCAAAATTCTGCTAAATCAAATCTTTGAATCTATTCCAATATGCAGTTAATTTCTCCAATACGGATTCTCTCTTTTTTGTACGTTCTCCAGTCTTTGAGAATATAGAAACCGGAGGGAGTATTTTCGAGACCGCGGTTCCGGATGTTTGTACATATCCGTCTCTGAACGCGTCGGAAACAAATTTCTCTGTGGCTTGCGGGTTTAAATTTTCATCTTTAATAATCTTGTCTAATTCATCCTTTTTCGATTTTTCAACATATGCTTTCCAATCTTCATCAATACGACTGCGTGGTGAAAGGGTGTTGATAAAGTTTTCGATAAGGTCCTTCTTGTTTCTAAGTTCTATGCTGGAATCGATCGACTTTTGAATGGTGATAAGAATTTCCTTATCTTTCATATGATCTTTATGATATTTGCGAATAAGCATAAGGATGTAGTCGATATTTATTTCAACTGACTTTATTAACTCCATCTCAAACACAATATCGTCATTTACATTTTCGGCATCGTCCTTGTTCTTGTTCCTGAATTCGTTGTATAGATCTATATACATGCTGTGGTAATCTTGGAAATCTCTGGGGGGGAGAATTTCCATGCCCATGAATTCATCAAAGGTTGTAAGTACATTTTTTACTTTTAATATTTGCCCATATAGTGAAATAAAACCTTTCTTTTCTTTTTCGCTAATAATGGGAGAAGCTAAGGGGTATCTTTGTATAAGTTCCGCAATTAATTCTGCATAACCGCGAACCCGTTTGCCGTTTTCAGAATAGCCCTTATAGTAATCGTTAAAGGACTTAAGTAATACAATTCCCGCCGCTTCTTTATCTCCGAAAAGAGCAATACTGCGGTTTGTTTCCGTTTCAAGATTTCTAAAGCAAACAATATTTCCGAATGTTTTTACGGAATTTAATATCCTATTAGTTCTGGAATAAGCCTGTAAGAGGCCATGCATTCTCAGATTTTTGTCAACCCAAAGTGTATTTAATGTCGTTGCGTCAAATCCGGTTAAGAACATGTTTACGACAAGCAATAAATCCACTTCGCGTTTCTTAACTCTTTCAGAGACGTCCTTGTAATAGTTTTGGAATTTGTCGGAAGATGTATCGTAGTTCGTCTTAAATGTCTTATTGTAATCTGCAACCGCGCTTTCAAGGAAGTCTCTTGCACTCTGGGGCAAGTCTTCCGTATCCGAAGGATCTTCGTCTCCATCATCGTTTGCGCTGAAACTAAAGATTGTTGCTATTTTTATTCGCTTATCACTGGGCAATTTCGCCATTTGGCGTTTAAATTCCAAGTAATATTTCTGCAATAGTTCTATAGAGGCAACGGCAAAAATGGAATTAAAGCCCGCAAGTCGACGTTCTTTTATACGGTAAAATATATTGCGCTTTGTTTTTTGGTCGAAATGTTCAAGTATGTAGCGCACAATATTCGCTATACGCTCCGGAGACTGCAGTATTCTTTCCCTATCTATGTCAGAGACTTTCTCATCTTCTATATTTTCAGCCTCCCTCATTGTTGAAACATAGTCTATTTTAAATGGAAGGACATTCTTGTCAGCAATTGCATTAACGATTGTGTATGTGTGCAGCTTGTCTCCAAAAGCCTGTTGAGTAGTTTTTAAGTTTGGATTTCCGCCAGCACTCGCATTGACAGAAAATATAGGCGTACCGGTAAATCCGAACAGATGGTATTTTTTGAAAGTTTTTGTGATGAGAGTGTGCATATCGCCGAATTGCGAGCGGTGACATTCGTCGAAAATAAAGACGATATGCTGGCGATATACCGGATGTTCTTTATATTTTTTTATAAAGCAGCTGAGTTTTTGAATTGTGGTAATTATAATTCTTGCGTCTGGATTCTCCAGCTGTTTTTTGAGAATTGCAGTGCTTGAATTGCTATTTGCCGCGCCTTTTTCAAAGCGGTCGTATTCCCGCATAGTTTGGTAGTCCAAGTCTTTTCTATCTACAACAAAGAGGACCTTTTCTATGAAATCTAATTTGCTCGCGATCTGGGCGGTTTTAAATGAAGTAAGTGTTTTACCGCTGCCGGTAGTGTGCCAAATGTATCCGCCGGATTTTGTATTGGCAAAATTCTTGTAATTATTGGCTATCACAATCTTATTTATAATGCGCTCAGTTGCCACTATCTGGTATGGACGCATCACAAGCAAGAGCCTGTCGGCGGTGAATACGCAATATTTGGTTATGATTCTTAGAATTGAATGCTTTGCAAAGAAAGTCTTTGCGAAATCCATTAGGTCTGGGATAACCTTATTTGAAGCGTCCGCCCACCAAGAGGTGAATTCAAAGCTGTTGCTAGTACGTTTTCCTCTGATAGCCGCGCTTTTAGTTTGTTCTTTTACATGGCTAAAACGCGTTGTATTGCTGTAGTATTTAGTGTAAGTGCCGTTAGAAATCACAAAAATCTGGATATATTCAAAGAGTCCGCTTCCCGCCCAAAAGCTCTCGCAGTTATATCGGTTAATCTGGTTAAAAGCTTCCTTTATATCCACGCCTCTGCGTTTAAGTTCAACATGAACAAGTGGCAGGCCGTTTACAAGAATCGTTACATCGTAGCGATTTTCCCGTTGGCCGGCGGAAGTTGCATACTGGTTTAAGACCTGCAAGGAATTGTTATGTATATCGTCTTTATCGAGCAGATATATGTTTTTTTCCGAGCCGTCATCGCGCTTTAATATTTGGATGTGGTCTTCCTGAATAATAGCGGTTTTTTCGACTATGCCGCTTGAGGAATTTGCGATTTTTGACTTAAAGAAGTTATTCCATTCAGAATCGGAAAATTGAATATGGTTTAGTTTTTCAAGTTGTTTTCTTAGGTTGTCTATAAGGGCTTGTTCTGAATCTATCTTAATGTATTCATATGCCTGCGCTTGTAGTTGATTTATAAAAGCCTTTTCGAGATCGGCCTCGCTCTGGTAAGCATTTGAGCGCTCTTTTTGTTGTGGCTGATAACTTGCCACAACCGTACTTTCCGGATTTTCCGCTACAAGGTTAAAGTTGTTCATTTTTTATTGTAAATTAAAATGATAACGTTTCGTTATTTCTTTCATTATACTTTTTAACATATCTTTATCTTCATCAGTAATGGTCGAAACCTCCATGTGTGAAACTTTTGAGTGGCTTGATATGTTTATCAAACGCGTAATGTACTTCTCCTTATTTGTACCCTGAAATAAATCTCCCCACTGTGAAAAGCCAAGAAAGGTGGACGTTTTTTCCAATATATTTCTCAGCATATTAAAATGATATTTTTGTAAATCATTTGAATTAATTGCATCCTTTAGTTTCGAAAGGAGGAAAAGGTGATATGAAAATGGCGAATCGTTCTTTTGTAATTTTACATCATATGTTCCATCTTCATATTTTTCAAGTCTGTATCTTTTTGCATTACTCAACTCATTGCACATCACATTGTAAAAAAGCGGATTGTGTGTTGTAACTATAAATTTAAGATCTGAGTCTGATTCCTTTATTCGGGTTGCCAAATCTACTGCCAATTTTATGAGATGATTTTCATCTAAAGAAGTTACCGGATCATCTATAAAAATATATGCAAGATCGTCATATTTATCAGTAGAACGGTCTTCTTTCTTGCTATTTAACTCATCAATAACAAGATCAAGCATAGAGTAAAAAATACTCCATACAAAACAACTTTCCTCCCCTTTCGATATTTTAATATTTTCAACCTCATTTCCCTTCTCGTCCTTAGTGGAAAATTTTACCTCGGAGAAATCAGGACTAAAATATGGGGTTATTTTCGCATTTGCATAATGTGCAAACTTGTCTTTAACATAATTATCCTTTCCCTCGTCATGCAGCAGCCAATAAGTAAAGGAATTCGGGTGAATTTTCAATTTTATATCAATATCATTTTCTAAATCATTATCCCAATAAAATAAATCTTCAGTAAAGGCATTGTAATACAAAAATTTAGGCTTGTCATTCTCTTCCCCTGAATCATCTGCATTCTGGGGAGAAATTAAGTTTTTAAACTCTACAGACAAACGCGTTTTACCTGTCCCATTAAAAGCATATATTAATTGGACTTTTTTATCAGAAGCATTCAAGTCTTTTGCTATTTCTGTCAGAGTTTTACCCATAGTGCTATTTTTCGCTAAAAGTTAAGAGCTTATCTCTATAATATTCGTATTGTTTGCGGCGAGCGTTCAATTCCGCCGGAAGCCCCTCAGATATATCATTTACGAGCGCATCAAATTTATCGAGAATTGACACAATGCGCTCCTGCTCTGAATATTTTATCATTGGAACTTTAAATTCATTTAATTGTTTTAAATTAAGATTAGGTTGTGCTGAACCTTTTACACAATTTAATATATATTTTTTCATGTGAATCGAACGCAATAAATGGAAGATGTAATTAACATTATTTTTATCATTTAACCTAACTATCGCTAATGCTTGATTTGTATTTGCAGGAATAAGTTCTTTTGATACCACTACACATTTTCCTATAGTCGCCCCCGCAATAGTTATTAGTATATCATTTTCTTCTAAAACAGATCGTTGTAACTCTCCACAGTGCGTTTCTTTTGATATAAAAGAAAGTTTATTTTTATTAATCTGATTATTTTCAAAGGATTCTGTCTTTATAAAGTTCACACCAGAAGATTCATATCTTTTAGGTGTAGTTCCTTTAGTTATAAGCAATGATAGTTCGCCCAATGTTTTCCAAACTACATTGGAATTAGGCTCGTCAAATTTCAGAAGGTTATCGCGATAATATTCGTATTGTTTTTTGCGCGCTTCGAGTTCCGCTTCGAGTTCCGCTTCGAGTTCCGCTTCGAGTTCCGTAAATTTATCTAAAATCCTAACAATTTCCTCCTGTATCTCCATCGGCGGCACTGGTATTTTGAACTTTGCCAAATTACTTCCATGAACATGAGGTACGCCCCCACCTTTTTTAGTGGCATAGATTTCTTTTTGTAGATTTTTCAAAAAATAAAAAACATATTTTTTGTTTAGAATATTCTCGTTGGGTTCAACAGAAAAAGAATCCGAAAGGAAAACAGGGATTGTCCAGTAACTTACATAACCAGCATAAGCACCAGAACTCGAAACAGAAATAGTTTCTCCTTCTCTATTTGACTTATTATGAAAATAAGCAGGTTTTTGACCTCCTGCAATTACAGGGATATTGCCATCAATAACATCTTTTGCGGTTATTGTACTGCCTCTTTTAAATGTACAAACTTCTGCCAGTTCCCTAAACTCAACACCATTTGGGCAATATTGTTTAATCAAGTCGTCGATTCTACTCATTTTTTTTGTTCTTTTTGGATATTTTCTTTTGTGTAGCCTTGATTGTATCGAGATATGCTCGTTCTACCGGAGTAATAGTTTTTTGCTGGTATTTTTTATATTCTACATCAACTTTTCGCATTGCCTGTTCGTGGCTAACTCTTCCGCCGCCTTGTAAAAGTTTATCGCCATCTGCCGACAAGATTCTATCGAGGTGTTCTATGTAGTCGCGCATACGCATTTGAATGTGGCGTTGCGCCTGCAATTCCGCGAGGTCAAAATATGCGGAAACAAGATTGTTTAATCGCCTTAATTCAGGTTCGTACAAATAATTCTTTGCAGTTTTGGCTTCGGCCTTAGTGGGCAAGTCTCCCTTGAATGTCGTGAGCCCCAAAAATTCCTTTTCCGAATCCACCCTTTGGTAAATTACTTCCGAAGCGGTATGCCCGTGCGCGGCGTAGTGGAGCTTGTTTTGTACTATTTTAAAAAACATCTTAGATTCCTCCGAATTTTGATCGTAATCCACGCTTTCTGCATATAAGTCCAAAACTTGCCGATATAGCATCTTCTCGGAGGATCGTATATCCCTAATTCTTTCCAGAAGCTCTTTCCAGTAGCGGTTACCGCCCTGTTTCAAGCGCTCATCATCCATCGTAAAGCCCTTGATGATATATTCTTTTAGACGTTCGGTTGCCCAGATTCTAAATCGCGTTGCAATTTGAGACTTTATTCTATAGCCCAAGGATATAATCATATCCAAGCTGTAGAACGAAGTTTCGTAGGATTTGCCATCATTGGCAGTTGTTCGGAATTTCCGAACAACTGAATTCTCCGACAATTCACCCTCTTCAAAAATGTGCTTTATGTGTTCGCTTATATTCGATTTGCTTGTTTTATACAAATCGACAAGCTGGGCTTGGGTGAGCCACAATGTATCGTCCTGCAATCTAACATCTAAGTGTTCTTTCCCGTCATCGGTTTGATAGATTATGATCTCGCCCTTGTCGTTTGGGTTATGCTCTTTATTCATTATGCTACACCCTCCAAATCCGCGACAATTTCATCAATAGCTTTACGCAAAACATTTTGGCGTTCGACGATTTCCGATATTTCTCTATTAAGCTTAATTATATCAATTTTTTCTCTTGTATCGGGTTGTTCAACATAGCTTGACACCGATATGTTGTAGTCATTTTTTGCTATATCTGCATTTTTAACAAGCTTCGCAAAATGTTGCTTATCGGCTCTCTCGGTAAAAGTTTCTAAGATCTTTTTTATATGTTGAGGCTTTAATTTGTTTTTATTTCCCTCGCGCTTAACTTCGTTCGAGGCATCGATGAATAAAATAGAATTGTCGCTTTTAGATTTCTTTAGAACAATTATGCATGTGGCAATAGTAGTTCCAAAGAATAAATCAGGCGGCAGCTGTATCACGGTATCAACATAGTTGTTGTCTATGAGATACTTTCTTATTTTTGCCTCGGCGCCCCCCCTGTAAAGGACGCCGGGGAATTCTACAATGGCCGCAGTTCCCTGAGTTGAAAGCCAAGAGAGTATGTGCATTGTGAAAGCCAAATCCGCCTTGCTCTTGGGTGCCAAAACTCCAGCGGGGGAAAAGCGGGGATCATTTATGAGAATAGGGTTTGAATCGCCCTCCCATTTTATAGAATATGGCGGATTTGAAACAATGGCGTCGAATGGCTCATCGTCCCAATGTTTGGGGTCAACAAGAGTATCTCCGTGCGCAATATCAAATTTTTCGTAGTTGATATCGTGAAGGAACATATTTATTCGGCACAAGTTGTATGTGGTAATATTTATTTCTTGGCCAAAGAAACCTTGGCGAACCTTATCCTTACCCAAGACCTTTGCATATTTTAAGAGCAAAGATCCGGATCCGCATGCGGGATCGTACACTTTGTTAACTTCGCTCTTGCCTACAACAGTAATACGCGCAAGCAATTCGGACACTTCTTGGGGGGTAAAGAATTCTCCACCGGATTTTCCCGCTTTGCTTGCATACATAGTCATTAGAAATTCGTAAGCGTCTCCAAAAGTATCTATTGAATTATCTTCAAAATTCCCAAGTTTTAAATTCGCTATAGAATCGAGTATTTTTACAAGTTTTTCATTTCTTTTGGGAACGGTGGCGCCGAGCTTGTTGCTATTTACGTCGATATCGCCAAATAGCCCCTTTAAATCGTCTTCACTCGGTGCACCTATAGCCGAATTCTCTATGTTTACAAAAACTTTTTTCAGGGTTTCGTTTAAATTTGGATTATTCTTAGCATTTCGCTGAACATTTATAAATAATTCGGAGGGCAGAATGAAAAAGCCCTTACTGTTTACAATCTCTTTTCTGCCCAATTCTGCTTGATCGTCCGAGATTTTTGAATAATCAAAATCCGGGGCGCCCGCTTTGGCTTCTTCTCTATTTATGAAATTTGTGACATTCTCCGAAATAAAGCGGTAAAATAAAATTCCCAACACGTACGACTTAAAGTCCCATCCGTCAACACTTCCGCGAAGGTCTTCGGCAATTGCCCATATTGTGCGGTGTAATTCTGCGCGTTCCTGTTCTTTCGTCATATTCCTACTTCTTTAAAAATTACCTATTGTAGCAAGGCTAACTAATTGCAAAAAATCTTCAAGATTTCTTTCTATCAATCACAAAAAAACTTATAATATATCCATAATAATCTTGACAAATGGGGTTGTTTTGGATTATAATTACGCCACTATGGCGAAGATTACTAAGAGATATTGTGAAGGTAGAAAATCTCCCTATCAACTGTTCTGGATTGAGGGTGGCGTAAGACATTCAAGGTTCTTTGAGACGGAGGAAGCGAGAGACAATTTTCTAAGGCTTAATGGGCATTTGGATAAGCGCTCTTTTGAGGCACTTTTGGGAATTGACGAAAATACCATTTCGGACATCTCCTATATTGAGTCTATCAGGGGAAACGTAAGTTTCCGCGATATGTGGGAATTTTGGGCAAAGAACCACAAGACAAAGCGGGTATTAACCCTTTGGGACGCTTGCGACGAATATCTGCGGGATATGCGCAAAGCTGAAAAATCCAAGCCCGAACATATAAGGCACGTCCGACGCGTTTTGGAAGTTCTTGTTGGATCATTTGGCGATAGGCTCCTGCAAGATATAAGCCGCAATGAGTTGGAAAATTGGCTAAAATCTCTAAAATTTGCTCCAGTCACGATAAAGAATTGGAGGTCCAATATAACTGCCGCTTGGAACTGGTTTGAGAAAAACGAACTAATTGAAAAGAACATAGCCAAGGGACTTGAATTGCCCAAGATTGAAATGGGCGAGATTGGAATACTAACTGTGGAGGAAACGGAGAGATTGTTCCGAGCAAATGAAAAGATAGATCCAGAAGTCTGCGGCTTAATGGCTCTGGGGCTATTTGCTGGAATGAGAACTTCCGCAATTCCAAGAGTTGACTATAATGAAATTACAATGCGGCAAGGAATTTTAACACCCGCTGAAAAGACCAAGAAAAACCGCAGAAACTATATAGAAAACCTCCCAGACAATCTCTGGGCTTGGTTGGAACGTACGCCAAAGTCTGCCTTTGGGTGGTGTGAGCGCAAGTGGAAAAAGCGCCGAGAGAGTGCCCTGCGCAGAGCGGGATTGCTCGTGAATGGGAAACAGTTAAAAACTCCAGACGAGAATGGCAAATTCCCACAAAAGAGGATACCGCCCCACAATGCTTTCAGGCACAGTTTTGCAAGCTACCACGTTGCTTGGAAAAGAGACTTCCAAGATACGGCTTTGATAATGTCCCACAAAGGCACAGATATACTCTTTAAACACTACCGAGGCGTAGCGACTAAAGATGACGCCGAAAGGTATTTCAATATTTATCCTCAAAAGCCTCTCAAAATGAATGAGTAACTGAGTAGTTGCCATCAAGATGGTTTTGATATAGTATTGGGCTTGATTTTATAGACTTATGGATATTCCCACTCAGCTTAAGATAGTACTTTTTACGACGGTGCAAATCGATATTGCAAGAAGAGTCGCATATGATTGACTATTTGTCGGTCGCCAATCGAATTTTGAAATCGAAGTTAGGATCCGACGGCAGGCGCATAAAGTATTCCGATTCCGAGCGTGCGATATTGGCAAAGAAAGGAAGAAAGTTATCTTGGAATCTTCTTAAAAAGTGCGAGTTTTTAACACCAGAAACTATCCTTCGCTGGTACAATAGGCTAATTGCGAAGAAATATACCGCAAATAATCCAAATCCAAGCTTGGCAAAACAGACAAAAGAATATGTGCGCAAAATCGTATGCGAGATGGCTTCATCAAATATAAATTGGGGAGCAGGCAGAATCGCAGGAGCTTTAAAGCATATAGGTATTCGTAGAAGCAAAGCCACTGTTTGGAGAATAATGAGAGATAACGGCTTTGATCCTCTGCCAAACGGAGGGCAACACAAGGTCAATAAGAGCTGGACTGCCTTTGTAAAGAGCCACTTTCATCTAATGTGCAGCGCCGATTTCTTTACGGCAGAAGTTTTAACCTTGCGTGGATTGGTTAGGTATATGGTCTTTTTTGTGGTAGATTGCGCAACAAGGAAAGTGAAGATAGTGCATATAAGCAACGGTTTTTGCGGCGAGGTTATGGAACGGATTGCAATCCAGATGACGGATTATTTTGACGGTCTTTTAAAGGGTAAGAGATTTTTCTCCTGCTATAAGGATCCGCTGTATACGCAAAAGGTTAACCAATCTTGGAAAATAGCGGTATAAAAGCGCAACAAGTTCCCTCTCATATATGCAATCCCTACGCTGAAAGGTTTGTAAAGAGCATAAAGGACGAATGTCTGAGGAATTTTATATTTTTGTCGGAAGGAATGCTCCGCAAGGCGGTTTCGGAATATGAAATATACTATAACACCGAAAGGCCGCATCAGAATTTGGATAATGAGCTTATATCTCCTAAGGAGAATGAGCACTACGAAGAATTGCGTTTGACGAGAGAGCAAAATAAGGGTAAAGTCCTTTATAAATCGGCGAAAGACAGGAGTCTGATCGTAAAAAAGCAACGGCTCGGAGGCATATTAAACTTTTATTACCGGAAGGCCTCTTAAGGATTTTTTAGTTTTTCTCTTATCTTAAAACCGCCTCAACTCCGTTGCTAAAATGCAACCGGGGGGGCGATAAGGAATCTATTAACTTTCCAAAAATGGCAAGGACGTTCGGCAGACCCGTTTCTTCTTACGAATGGATTTTTTGAAATGTCCCATTTTAGTTTAACCTATCGCCTTGGATCCGCTTAAGTTATCGGGATTTACAGGCAGAAAACGAAGTGCGACATTATTGGGACATTTGACAGATGTCCCTTTTTTTGTGAACGAAAACATAGGACAGAAAATATTAAGCAAAGACCTTGAAAACATAGTAAAAAAGGTGGCTTCTGGCAAAACCCTTACAAGTGCGGAGAGAAGCTTGGTTGAGAAAGCCTATGGCACAAGTGGAGACGTTAAATTCGCAAAAACTATCGTAGAGCTTTCCGAGATTTTAGGCGTTAGCCGCAAAACAATAGACCGCTGGCGAAAGTTAAAAGGCTCTCCCAAACCCTGTTCAGACGGCAGGCACAATGTGGCAAAGTGGCGGGATTTTGTAAGGAAGCACGACTTAAAAGAGCCAGACTCTCCCGAAGATGAGGAGTTAAAAACCCGCAAGCTATTGGCGGAGGTAAAGCAAGCGGAAATCAAACTCAAGGTAATGGAAGGAACGTATGTTGCCATTGAGAAGGTTCGCGAAGTATGGACTGCCCATATAGGACAAGTACGGCAAATCTTGGAAAGCAGATTTTTAAACGAGCTTCCGCCAATCCTTACAACTCTCGATGCAGTGCAAATTCGGGAGAAATTGCAGGAGGTACTCGACGAGACTTACAAGGCAATCTCTATCGCCGCAGACTCGATAAAAGAGCCTGTAGATATTGAAGATTAACGCGACTTCATCAAATAGTTTCTTGAATATGAAAAAGTCGGGAATTTCGCATAGATTTCATCATTTAGGGAGTCTCCGTGCAAAACAACCGCAGGAATATCGAGCAAGGTGCATTGAATGTATGCCATGTTGACGCAATGAATGTCTATGTCTTGGGCGATGATATAAAAGTCTCTCGGGGAAAAATTGAGATTTCGCAAAACGTCAAAAATTGCAATTACCATACTTCCAGATCCGCAGGTTGGCTCATTTATTGATAAAGCAGTTTCCTGCTTTTTGAGATTTCCGACCGAAGATTGGGCAATCATTTTACTCACATAATAGGGAGTAAATACTGCACTGTGCCCCAAATTAGGGCAGTAAGCTAAGGGAGTAAATCGACTTGGTTGATGTTATTGTCGATTGTGCTTATTGATTCAAGATTAAATTGGTTCGTATCGCCCCCATGGGGGCGGCGGCGACTGCTTGGCGGTTCGTAGTTCAACGCCGAGTGCGGTCGCTCGTTATTGTATTTTTCGCGCCATTTCTCCAGCTCCTCGCGTGCCTCACGCACGCTCTCGAACTCGACTCCACGCAATATCTCGTTGCGCATCGTACTGTTGAAGCTTTCTATCTGCCCGTTCTCCGTCGGCTTCCTAGGACTCGTAAACTCGAGCGTTATTCCACGCTCTTTGCTCCACTTCTCCATATACCGACTCCTAAATTCCGACCCGTTGTCGCTCTTTATCGTCTTCGGCTTGCCGTACAGACATATCAGCCTGTCCAACGCCTCCGCAACATCGTAGCCTCCGAAGCTTCTCGACACCTCGCAACACAGGCATTCACGACTGTGGTCGTCTATTATGTTAAGTATCCGATAGCTCCTCTTGTTCTCCAAAACGTCGTACATAAAGTCCATGCTCCATCTTTCGTTTATTTGTTTCGGCTGTGAGCTTTTTACTCGGTCGAATCGGCGTTCCTTGCGACGGGTTCGTTTGCCGATTTGAAGATGCTCCTGACGGTAGATTCTCAAAAACTTTTTGTGGTTAATAGTTTCCCCGAGTCGGCGCAGGTAGTTGAACAACAGCCGATAACCCCAGCGATAGTGCTCCTTCGCAAGCTCTTTTATCTGCTCGCGCAGTGCCTCGGAGCGACTCTTTTTGCGGTATGCAAACGCGCTTCTCGATATCCCGATTAGCCCGCAAGCCCGAACTGCCGCCACCGTGTAGCTAGCTATGATATACGCGGCGGCGGTTCTTCGGACTTCGGGCTTTACCAGTTTTTTGAGTTGATGTCCCGAAGCAT
>OLGD01001120.1_pt1 | contig 44271 bp, 32 predicted proteins | sample 1605311 | NCBI WGS metagenome assembly OLGD01 (sample SAMEA3888917, study PRJEB22519) | human gut metagenome | biome: human gut; feature: human-associated habitat; material: faeces | place: Denmark | collected 2010
TTATGATTCCTCGTTTCATAGCTGTAATTTATTTCAGTGAAATCTTATTGGCTGTTTCTCGCTTCTTGGCATTTACGAGGTCAGCATATATTTGAGTTGTGGATATATTCTTATGCGTCAGCATTTTTGAGACCGTGTAAATATCTGTACCCAAGGATATTTGTATGACCGCATACGAATGTCTGAATCCGTGGAAGGTTATCGGTTTCGTTATTCCTGCTTTTTTGAGCCAGCTTTTCAGCGGATAATTAATCATACTCCGTTTCAAGTCTTTGAATACTTTGCCTGTTCCGGGCGTACCGCATAGTTCGTAGGCTTCATAACTGATGGGGAGTGTCGCTTCCGTTTGGGTTTTCTGTGTTCTGATACGCAAGCAATAACCTTGGTCGGGAGCGATAGTAAAGTCCTCCCATTGCAGGTTTAGAATATCACTGATGCGTAAACCTGTCAGACAAGCAAACAATGAGGCGGCTTTCAGAACGGGGATGTCGCAAGGAGTGGCAGCAAGTTGTTTCACTTCGTCCAATGTCAGATACTCTTTCTTTACATCTTGTGGCTCAATCTTATCAAGGTAATCGTTGATGTTCTCCCGAAACCATTTGTCCCGATAGGCAATCTTCAACAATCCTCTGAAAGTGGAGTAGTAGCCGGATGCCGAATTGAGAGATATGGGACGATTGCTGTGTTTGAGCTGATTGGCATTCAACAGGTACTCACGGAACTTCTTACATAAATCCACATTCACTTCGCCGAAGGTACATTGCCCTTTAACGAAGTTGTAGAAATGCTGATAGACAAACATCCATTTCTGGTCTTTGCTTTGGCACATCTTTTTGAAGTAGGCGAGAAAGTCGGCTTTCTGTTTGGTCTTATCCAAGAAGCCAAATTCTTCATTGATGAGCGATTGCACTCTGATACAGCGGATAGCTTCTGCCTTATTCAACATATCGTTGTTGAACTCCCGTTCCATTTCGTTCTTCGGATGGGCATAGATGTAAATACCGAGATATTCCCTGCGGCTCATCTGCATCGTTTCGGGGTTACGAACTGCCGGATAATAATCCAGATACAAGGAGATGCGATTATTCCGAATCGCTCTCTGACGAACTGTTACTTTTGTACACGTGTGTGTCATACTGTTTAATATTTAGAGTTTTACATTTGTTTGGTGCAAAGGAATATGGTGATTCGATAGTGGGTACATTCACCAATAAATAACTTATTCAATCTTCGGTGCTGCAAGCAACTTATCCAGTTCTGGCTTGGAGATAAGCGTGTATTTGCCTTTCTTGACCTTTGAGATATTATGATATTTTGCGTAATGATAGAGTTGGTCACGGGTTAGGTTGAACTTCTCTATCGCTTCGGCTACCGTATAATATTGCGGTTCTTCGGGTGCAGCTATACCTTTTGCTATATCCACATGTTTCTTGGAATAGTACACCATGATTCCCTCTTTCTTCTTCGGAATGGCATTCTTGGAAACGAAACAGTAGATGGCGGATAAAGTCATGCCGAATTTCTCCTGCATTTCTTGGGTACTATACCATTCGGTAATGTCTGGATTCGGGGCTTTCTTGGCAAAGTAGGCGTCTATGTGTTTCTTGCTCCAGTAGGTTTTGCCACGATTGAAAGTCCGAGGAATGTTGTTCTTCTTGGCTACAACAAATATCCATGACTCGTTTACATGATATTTTTCTTTCACTTCGGCTGTGGTATAGAAGTCGGTGATAGGAATAGTATCCTTTGGCTGTCGTTGTTCATAAGGGCGAGCTTCTAGCATTCGGTCAATATCACCCTTTCGAATGAAGGATAATCTGCTACTGATGCGGAATGCTTGTAGTTTTCCTGCATATACCATTTTATATATGGCTTGTTTGCTCAACCCTAATAAAGTTGCAACCTCTTTGAACGATAGATACTCTTTGTCCTTGAAATCAGATATGGGGTGTTCACTGATGACTGTTTGGACTTTGGTTTCTACTTCTTGTATTCTCTTCTGCCGAACTGCTTCTTTATATGCAAGATTATTACACCGATGAGAACAGAAGCGTGTTGTTAGCTTTTGGGCATAGAATGTTGTGCCACACCATTCACAAACCTTTTTGATTTTCATTTTACTTGTTGCCATATTCGTTACTTTTAGAGGTTTATTTCTCTGGTTATTTCTCCATTTTGTTCAACTATCGTAAATCATAGTCAACTATAGTCAACTTTCTCCACGACCTTTCCGACCTAAAATCGGAGAGTAACAAGCGAGCAACAAATACGGTACAAAAATGAGCTGAAAAAGCCCTATAAACGATAACTATCGCTTATAAGACCAAAAAGAAAGGCGCTCAAAATGAACGCCTTGATAATTGATGATGCTATATGCTAATCGTTGGTAATCACCACTTACTTGCCGATGCAGAATTTCTTAATATTTCTCTTTCAAACTGTCATGATCCATATTTCTCTATTTGCCTCTCCCGTATTCTCCGTTCCTTCTCCTTTTCATACTCATCAATGAGTTTAGTTCCTTTTTTTACAATACGTTTGGTCACACGTTCTTCTTCGTCAGTCAGCCCCCCACTTTTTATTATGTCAATAAAAAGTTTATCCACTTTCTCCAGTAAAATCAGATTATCACTATGATGTTGTCTTTTTACCCTATTTTTATCTCTACACATAGAACAGAAATTTTGTGCCCGGAAAGCCACTTTATGCATTCGGGCGAATGATTATTCGCCCCTACAAGCACTGTAATGATGCGTGTAGGGGCGAACAACCATTCGCCCGAATAGGCAAAGCGGCCTTTGAGACCTCTTTTCGTTCTATCTATTTTTCAATCAACGGCTGATCTCCCATCGTCAGTTCCAACGTCCCACCGTCTGCAATGTCCTGATGCTTGAAGAATGGAGTTGCCAGCTCCCGGCCGTTCAGGAGCATCTTCTGCACATATTTGTTTTCACGGCTGTTGCCAGGCGCCACAATGGTGAATGTCTTGCCATCCTTCAAATGGATGGTCGCCTTATTGAACAGCGGACGACCGATGGAATATACCGGTTTACCGGGACATACCTGATAGAATCCCATTGAATTGAGTATGAACCATGCCGACATCTGACCACAGTCTTCATTGCCCGACAAGCCGTCAGGATCATTGAAGTAAAGGGTATGGAGCACTTCGTCCACCAATTCCTGCGTTCGCCAAGGCTGACCGACATAGTTATATAGATGGGCTATGTGGTGGCTCGGCTCATTGCCATGCGCATACTGCCCTATCAGACCCGAAATATCAACGGACACCGATTCACCTTCCATCGCCGAAGGGGCGATGAACAAAGAGTCCAGCTTGCCGATAAAAGCCTCACGGCCTCCCATCAGCTTCACCAATCCGTCCACATCATGGGGCACGAACCAAGTCCACTGCCAGGCAGTGCCTTCGCAATAATCGTCGTTACGATGGTTGGAAGAGCGGGGATTGAAAGGTGTGCGCCAGTTGCCTTCACTGTCCAGTCCGCGCATGAAGCGGGTGGAAGCGTCGAAATAAACCTGGTATCCTTTGGCAAACGCGGCATATTTCTCCTGATTAGGTCTATCGCCCAGAGCTTCCGCCAATACCGAGATGCACCAGTCGTCATAAGCATATTCCAATGCTTTGGCCACCGATTCGTTATCTTTGTCGCAGGGCACATAGCCTATCTTGTTCTTCCAGAATTTGGCTTGCGGCATCAGATGAGGCAATACCAGCGGAGGACACTGGATGCCGGTGGTGTCATATTCCGCAGCACGGATGCAGGCCTTGTAAGCGTCTTCCACATCAAAATCGCGATAACCCTTTGTGTAGGCATCGGCAATGATGGATGCGGCATGATAACCAATCATAGTCCCGGTGTAATTGCCCGCAAGCTCCCACATGGGGAAGATGCCGCCTTCACGCTGTTTCAGAATGAGCGAACGGATGAAAGCCTGGTTCAAATCCGGGTCGATAATCGTCATCAAGGGATGATAGGCACGGAAAGTGTCCCACAAAGAAAAGACTGTGTAGACAGGATTTTCCACACTGCCCTGATGGGGTTTCAGATCCATACCCAGATAACGGCCGTCAGCATCTGTAAACAGATTGGGTTGCACGCCCGTATGGTAGAGTGCCGTATAGAACATAGTCCGCTGGTCGGCATCCGTTGTCTCGATCTCTATCTTTGAGAGATAATCGTTCCATGACTCACGGGCGGCACTGCGCACACCGTCGAAATCCCAGGCGGGAATCTCGGCTTCCACATTCTTGCGTGCCCCATCCATATCGACGGCAGAAACACCGACTTTGACAAAGACTTGTTCATTATCTGCGGTCTGGAATTGCAACAATGCTTTGGCAGTCGGCAACAGAGGGCCGCCTTCGTCAAGTGCCATAGAATCGGTCACCAGTGTATAAGTGAACGGTTTTGAGAACTTGGCGTAGAAGTTGATATACTGGTCGAAAGCCCAATACACCGTCTTTTTACGGCCCCGTATCTCTGTATCACTGATGACTTCCAGCTCCATCTCTTCGTTGGTCTGGCGTTGCAGGCTATAATCCAGGTCAAGGATAAACCCGGCATCTTCCGCTTTCGGGAAAGTGTAACGGTGGATAGCCGCACGCGGGGTAGCCGTCAGTTCGGCTTTCACCTTGTAGCGATCCAAGAACACCGAATAATAGCCGGGCTGGGCCGTCTCATTGTCGTGAGAGAAAGCGGAAGCGTATGCCATCTGCTGACTCTCCTCTCCCATCGGATGGTAATCCTGCCTGCCCACGGTAGGCATCAGCAATACATCACCGTAATCGCCGCACCCCGTACCGCTGAGATGCGTATGTGAAAACCCGTTGATGGTAGAGTCGGCATAATAATAACCGGAACAAGCGTCCCATTGATAAATGCGTGTGTCGGGGCTGGGTTGAATCATTCCGTTAGGCACCACCGCCCCTGGATAAGTGTGCCCATGCCCTCCCGTACCGATGAAGGGATTGACGTAGGATGAGTAATCCTGCACCTCCGGTGTACAACCGTACATCCCCAGCGCAAGAAGACCGCCCATCAGCATAGAATTGATTTTCATGTTCTTCTTCATATTTTGATCGTATTACGTTTTCATGTCAGGCAGGCATAAAGCTGATGGCTTGTCCGCCGCCTCTTGCCATAGAGACTGTCAGGGTGTCATCGGCAGTCACCAGTTTCTCAATGATTTCATAAGCCGTAGGATTAAGTTCCCAGTCGGCTCCCTCTCCATCGGCATAGATCAAGGCACGATATACCCTGCCCTTTTCCAGAAAGTCTAACTTAACATCCACTTTACGCGCTTCTTCGTTTGTTGCGGCTCCCAGGAAGTACTTATCTTTTGCCTTACGGACAATGACCACAAACTCTCCCGGTTCGCCTGCCAACGCTTCCGACCAGTCACAGTCGGCATCAAAATCGCGGAAGAACTGGAAAGCGGGATGTCCTTCGTAGTTCTCGATCATGTCCGCCGCCATCTGCAAGGGGGAATAAAGTATCACCCAATTAGCTATCTGCTTTGCCAATGTGGTGTTGATGCGGCAGTCTTTGCTGTCCTTCATATTCCACTGCTTGCGGTGTGGAGACTTCTTGGCCCGCTCGTACATGATGTCGAATATGCCGGGCGTATAATCCATAGGCCCTGCCAGCAAACGGGTGAAAGGCAGCATGACGTGATGCTCGGGTGGATTACCTTCGCTCCAGGCATTCCATTCCATGCCACGGGCGCCCTCACGGGTCATCATGTTGGGATAGGTGCGACGGATGCCTGTATCTTTGATAGGTTCGTGCACGTCGAGCGTAGTATGATATTTAGCGGCGGTTTCCACTACTTTACGGTAATGGCGCACGTTGTATTGCCCGTGATGATTGTGTCCGTTGGGGAGTCCGCCGGCATAACCGGTCTTCACGCTATGGACGCCCAGGTCGGCATACCATTTGTAGGCTTTATCCAGCTGCTTCTCGTAGTTGAGGATGTTACCGCCGGTTTCATGGTGTCCGATAATCTCAACGCCTTTTTCACGGGCGTAGCGGGCTATCTCTTTTATATCGAAATCAGCATACGGCTTCGTGTAGTCGAATGTCTGCGTTCCGCCCCAGTTTTCCCAACCTTCATTCCAGCCTTCGTACATCACTGCTTCTATGTTGTTGGCGGCGGCAAAATCAATATATCGTTTCGCATTCGCGGTGGTAGCACCGTGACGGTCGTTAATCACCCAGCTTTCCACGCCCAAGTGCATTCCCCACCAGATGCCCACATATTTCATCGGACGTATCCAGTCCGTGGTTTCCAGTGCACACGGTTCGTTCAGGTTGAGGATGAGTCCTGAGTTAATCAGTCCCACTGCTTTCGGGGCAATCTGCAAGGTGCGCCAGGGAGTTTTGAAACTTCCTCCGGCTATGCGGGCTTTTATGCCGTCGGGCCAGGGAGCCAGTTCGGCTTTGAAGTGGCAACCTCCGGTATTCTTCAGTGTCATTTCGGGGAAGTCCGTCAACGCGGCTTCGTGGATGCTGGCGTACAGGCCGCCTGTCTTGAAAGTCATGGGAGTATTGGCATTGTCTATCTGACTGACAGGCTGTGTACGATATAGCAATTCGTATGTTTCTGAATTGGCAGGTATGGACCACGAAGTGCCATCCTGTGCTATATTGAACGCAGTCAGTTCGTCTGTCACCAGAATGCTGTCTGCCCCGGAAACTTCATATTCGTAGCGAAAGCCCACTCCATCGTCGAAAACACGGAAACGCAAAGTCAGTTTCGTGTTTGCCGCATCGGACAGGTGGACAGCCATTTCATTGTAATGGTTGCGAATGGTTTTGTTTTCGCCCCAAGGTTGGGTCCAGGTTTCGTCGGCACTGTCAAATACAACATCCTTTACTTTCATGTTTTGCGAAAGGTTAATACCATCCCTTGCATCTAACCCTAATTCAGAAGAAGAGATAAAAGAAAGTTGATTTACGTCTACCGAATAAGTCATGTGGTTATCCTCTGTCATCGCAAAGACGAGACGGACTTTTCCATCAGGTGAGAAAACTTCTGTCGATGCAGGACTGCAACTCCACAATGTACACAGAGCAAGAAGAAAAATTGAATGAAGTACTTTCATTTTATTCTTTTATTATTGATATTAGCGTTAGAAAAGACAAAAAATTAGAACTTCAATTCTGCTATCACCGAATTATGATCGGACCAATCTGTTTGTTCTTTCCTTTCTACCGGAATACTCTTTCCATCTCCCTAATATCGGCTTATATTTAAACTGCAACTTAAAAAAAATCTCTCCCTGTTTTTCTCCCTCTATGAGGATAACAAGGAGAGATTTTATTTACCTAAATTAGTATATACGAAAATCTAATTATTTATAAACAATTTCCGTATAATCGTTCTTTGTCAAATTAGGAATTTCCTGACCTTCTTTCAAATACAATGTTGTCAGCGATTCACCACGTCTAATATCCAATGTATTCAATGCAGGACATTCGGATACATCGATTGAAGTCACTTTGTCATTATAAGCAGACCATGAACTGATATACATCTTTATATTTTCAATCTGGCTACTGCTAATCTTAACCTCATCAACATATATATTATCATAAGTACCGTATTTGAAATCTTTGATTGGATTATCACCCAAAATCCACTCTTTCACATTTTCAGCATACGAAAAACTCAATGTCTCGACTTTCTTCAAAGCAGAAAGATTCACGACCTCTAATTCCTCAGCACTGCCCAAATTAACAACAGTCAAATTAGGGAAATTCTCAATACCGGTCAAATCTGTAAGGTCCCAAAGATTATAATACATTTCTGTTGCCTCAAGTCCTTTTTGAGTAACCACATATTCAGAATCGTTTATCGGCATAACCCAACCCTCATCAATCACAAATTCAAGTAACCCGCCATCAGGAATATTTACGGGAACAGCATTCGGATCTTTCTGAATAATAGAAATATCTTGTCTTACAGAACCTCCTGAAACACGAATAACTCCCATTCTACTAACTGCAGCTTCAGCCAAATCATAAACAAAAGTCACCTTTTTCAATCCATCAGCATCCATTGCTTCATCAGTAACTGTTTTTTCAGTAATCCAGTCGCCACCTTCGTAGACAACCGCAGTATAATCTACATTACATCTCACACTAAACGAAACAGTACGCTGTCCCAAATCATTAACCAGCACACCTTCACCCTCTTCTATAAGAATAGCTTCCGTTTTCTGTTGTGTCAAACTTACATTCACCTGCTTAGAAACAAGCGGACTTGAAATGTTGATAGTAGTAGAACGGTCCTTATAAGTTTCATTCTTGGCAGCAACAAACACCATATAGGTTTTACCGCCAAATTCATTTTTATCAGCAAATTCCAACCATTCATCACCGCCGTCACTATAAGTAATAACAGGATTTTCTATATTGGAGTTGAGCTCAATGACAACCTTACTCTCTTCTTTCGCAGCCTCCATATTCTCTTCAGAAAGCAATTCCAACATATACCCAGCCTCAGAAACCACTTGTAGCGGTGCAACCGCTGAACCAGTAAAGAATTTGAAAGCAACCGTACGTTTTTCATTTACTTCACTAGCATCCACAGTAAATTTCACCACATCACCACTTTTACCAGAGGTCGCAGAGGGATGCACCCATTCGCTAACACCTGCCAAACGCCAGTCACCGGAGCTTGTTACCGTAACCGTAGCTTCGCCTCCGTTCTTATCAACCTGAATTATCTCAGTAGACAATGAAATGGTGGCAAGAGCACCCGTCGCATCATCGTCATCATTCGAGCAGCCCCACAATACGAGAGTTGCTGACAATACTATCATTAATTTATTTAATAATTTCATCTTTGTCTTTTTATATGGTAAAACATTCCACTTTTATCAAAGAGGCATACGTGCTGCACTATTCTTTGCATAATAATGAGTAGGATCTAACAACTCCTCATCATACAATCCTCTACAAACACTTTGACACTTCCCTACTTGATCTTTGCCATCATAATAGTGAGCCGGATTAAGCGCAAAAAACATATAATAGCCATATCCTTTTGATCTTCTATCGCGAGCTACTTCCGTCGTGGTATTACCACGACCGATATTAAGTTCAATGGAATTTCCGCCGCATTGCTTCAACGTCATACCTGTACCCGGGCTGGCAGAACCACCGTAGTCGGCTACAGCATAGTCGCAATACAATCCCGGTTCAATTCCGTCAATTACTTCAAGACGGTTTGAGTACATAGCACCAAGGTTATAAAGCGATACAATCTTATCAGGCATTGCTTTCTTACACTCGTACATCAGGCGCGAACCGGCATAGGCACTATGAGTTGCCAACCAAGGATTACTTAAATCAGGCGAATTAGAATATTCATCATCAAAAGCCACACCATCCAAATTGTAGGCCCGGCAGTAAGCAGCTATTTCACGAGCAAACTCACGGGCACCCATATCCGAGAGTTGTGCTACACCTGACTCATCATGATTACCCAGAATACTGATTATTACCTTCATGCCTGCTTTACGGAGCGGCTGCAAAAACTGTTCATTATTGTCGAGCAAGAATTGTACATTCTCATTGTTCGCCACATATACGCGTTTTTTCTCCGGATCCCAGTTGATATTAGCAGCAAAAAGCACAATATGATCAAAGAAATACTTACCACTCTCCGTCTTAAACTCAAGCGCATTCAACGGATTCACATCGTTCACTTCGAAATAGAGTACTGAAGTCATAGCATCTTTCCCTTTATCCGTAGTGGGACGGTTACGCAAGTCTTTCACCAACAGCACCATATGTTTGGAGTTGTCCGCCAATGTAACTCCTTCGGTCGATGAAGAAGCCGTCAAAGGTACGATATAAGTCTTATCCTCCTGCATACCGCTAAAAGCTGTCAGCGTTACCTTCACTCCGGGAGTAGCCTTGTCATCAGGAGCAAGCAAAAAAGTACCGTTGTTGGAAATCTTCACATTAGCTGCAGGAAACACCTCAAAATCTGTTCCATGAACAGTATTATACTCAGTTGCATACGCAGCGTCTACATCTATCTTAACATCCACACCTTTTTGAGGAAGTTTGGAAAGACGGAATACTATATCCGTAGTATATTCAGCATCAGTCAATTCTATGACCGAGCTGTTTTTATTGGTAGCTGCATCAAGCAACAATCCGTTCAGTTGAGTCGAAGATATATAAGCAGACTCATCTACACTTCCTATTTCAATATCTTCCTCACAAGCGGTGAAAGTAGTCATAGCAATCATTGCCAATGGCAAAAAGCTATATTTAATATATTTCATCATATTCATATACGATTCTATGTTTTACAAATTATTACTGAGGTAATGATACTCCTACCCAAGTCGGTACATTTTCTATAGTCATGTTATAACCGCTTGCACTATAGTCTTTAGCTACCTGGCCCAATCCTTCATCAAACTTCCAATAAGAAATCAATCCATCGGATGCGGGATCAACTGTATAAAAATGATTGGTGGCCTGAATTTCTTCTGCTGTAAGTGCACGATTCCAAATTCTGACTTCTGAAATTACACCGTCAAAGAAGCGGTCTTTATTGTAAGAATAACCAATCCAGAAACAACGAGGCTTACCGTTGGACTCATCTGAATGAGCAGCTCCCAAACTAACGGAACTGAGATTAACTCTTCCTGAATATTTTTCCACCCCGTTCACATACACCGTAATTGCACCAGCATCGAATGTGACAGCCAAATGATACCACTTATCTAATTCGAACTTCAAATCCGCACTAGTCAGATTGCCTTTCGAAGTAGCTACCTGAAGTTGGTCTGAAGGAACACCGGCATCACCGCAACGTAACAAATAATTGCCTTCAATTCCCATCAATGTATTCAACTGATTAGGAAATGCATCTGCCTTAAACAGTATTTCCAGTGTATTCTGTGTCAAGTTATTAAAAGCAGCATCATTGTTGAAATCCGGATACGCGCAGTTACGGCTGATGTTACATACCATATTAATAAGAGATGCACCACGGAACACATAGTAATATGTCTTTGCACTTTGCAACAGGTCGATGCCTTCTACAGTCGTTATGGTGACAGGCAACACATAGGTTGTCTTTAAATCAAGAGAACCGATATTGATAAACTCAATAGGCAGTTTTTCACTTTCAATGCCGCCAGCCTCAAGAGTTACAGTCGTTTCAGGCATTGAGTAATGCTCTGCCGGAAGAACAACCGCAGCTTCATCAGCATACGCCATCTTATAGGTACCCAACATTTCGGGAGCGGGAGCCATCGTCACTTTGATGTCATGCACCTCAGGTTTGGCGATAGCTACAGCTATTCCCTCTTGCACATTTGCATCACCTGACTTAAACTTGATTTCCTTAGTAAAGTTTGAAGCCGAAATAAAAAGTTTATTATCATAATGCTGATCCTCATTATTATCCTGGCAACCAACCAAGGCCATAGAAGCACCAGCAAAAACTGTTATCAATAATTTATTTAATTTCATAAGTCTGTTGTTATTTAACGGTTGGATTCATTATGTTAATAGCCTCTCTGATATTCGGATATACATACGCAGCATTAAAATAATCCTGCTCTGCAGCATCTACCGAAATACCTGCTTTCACATAGGTGGCCTCTCCGGGTACAGCCCATTGGGCAGCGGTAAGGATAGCGGAAGATCCATCGATCAACAAACCGTTGAAGCTACCATCTGCAATAACATAAGGAGTCGTTACCCCCATTACAAAACGATCAGTCGGCACACCATCAATTGAGGCCATCAACACCAGATAAGACATTTCCGACTGATTTTTAGCACCATGTGCATTAATGATAATATATTTACAATCAGTCAGTAAATCCTTCTGCATCACATTTTGCGGAGCACCTTTAAAGATGAGTAATTTGTCGGTATTTGCAGCCTTCCATGAAACTACAGCATCAAAAAATGCTCCTTGACGAGCTGATTCTGCTGCAATTTCTTCCTCTCCGACAAGTGCCTTCAAATCAAAGCCAGTATAGTTCACCTCAATGCCGTCTACACCTAAATCATTAGCAGCTGCAATCAGCTTGTTTGTTTCGCTCTTACAGTATTCGATAAAGCGGGCAGCGGCATCTTCTACTTCACCACCTTCTTCTTTTTCCTTATCCAGAATAGCTTTCCAAGCAGCTGCAATTGCATCAAAATCCGCCAAACCTAAAACTTTGGTTCCCTTTTTGCGCACATCCTCCATCTCAGCCACATTAACCTCATTCACTTCCAGGATGTTGTTCAAGCAGATATAGTCAATACTGTCGGGCAAATTAGTGAGATGCTGATTACGAGCACTGGGCAAAGTGGGCAAGTTATTTACAGAAGCAATCATCAACAAGTGTTCCGATGCTTTATATTCATTGAGCGACTCTATGTATTGAGCATAAAGTTCAGGATTCTGCTCTTCAATAGTAGGAGTATGGATATCCAGGCTTTCCTGCTCCGTCCAGTCACTACACGAAGAGTATATCAGCGCACAAGCTACCATCGTTGCTGCGGACAAGCTATATTTCAATATTCTTTTCATATACAATGTATCTTTAATTTGTTTTTACTGATTAGTCTTTACGGGCCCACCATACATCAGTACCCATATTATCGGCACCACCCAAGTAATTGCTCACTGCATACTGTATGTTAGCAGTGTTATTCGTATATTCTGCAGAAGGATAAGGCATACGACGCGCGCCTCTATTGCTATTAACAACGCCCCCACTCTTATTTCCCGCATTAGTAGCCGGAAGCAGTTTAGGATAGCCAGTACGACGATAATCAGCCCAAGCCTCGTTACCCAAAGGCCAGTTAGCAATCCACTTCTGCGTGATGATGCGCTCTTGTTTTTTATCTGCAGAAGCACTTTCATCCCACTTGATGGTTATATCAGACAATACACCTTCATACGTATTCAGCCCTTCAGGGTCTCTATAAGTTGTAGCTGTACTTGTAGCATCAGCCAAATAAGCATCCACCCCAGTCGCTCCCCATTGTTCGAACGAGAGGCGAACACCTTGCTCATAAAAGTCGGCAGCTGAACCACCCATGTTGAAACCATAAACAGCAGCACCTTCAGCGCGTAAGAAAGCTACTTCAGCTGCATTCATCCACAATACCGCATCAGAAGAGTTAACCTTCATACGGGTATAATTGATGAATTTTCCACGCATAGGAGCCATATCAATACCACGACGTACACCCACATAGTCAATATCATCCCATCTTGCTTCTTCAAAATAGCAAGCACGACGGGCATCATTGTAACCATTCATGTAGCAAACAATATCGGCAGCCACATGGGAATCACCGCCATCAGACTCTTCATTATAGCGTACTGCAACAGAGAAAGGATTGGGGACTGCTGTACTAAAGAACTTCCAAGTAGCATTATCTGCATTGTTGACAATCAATCCGCCTTCATGACTGACAGCAGACTCTGCCATTTCTTTAGCCTTTTCCGGGCTCACATTGGCAATACGCATAGCTAAACGTAACTTCAAAGAATTAGCGAATTTTATCCACTTTGTTACATCACCAGAGTACACATAGTCAGCAGTGGGCGTCAATCTGTAATTAACGTTTTGGCTCAAAATATCAATAGCAGCATTCAACTCTTCAAAGAACTTATCATACACCTTCTCTTCCGAGTCATAAGGAGTAGTAATTTTACCATCCTGACCTATTTGAGAGTAAGGTATAGGCCCATACGCATCTGCTACACGATGCATAGCTGCCACTTTTATAATCAAGGCGATGGCATAAGGTTCCGGTGAACCGGAATTATTGGATACAGCTTTCACTGCATTCAGATTGCTATACAGAGTAGACACAACACGATCACTCATCAAGAACACATTCGTCCAGTCGTCCGTAGCGTTATAGTTGGAAATCGTATTTCCCCAACCAGCATTAGAGTCGGCAAAGTAGCCGCCACAGGGACCACCTAACAAACAGTCTGTAAATTGTGCCGTGTTAATATCTGATGAAATAACAGTACTGGCTAAATTACTCATAGCCGAACCCAGTGCATAGTCATCAGCAGACAAGTCTCCCGGTTCATAAGGATTGGAGTTTATATCCATGTAATTGCTCGTACAAGCCATGAATCCAAAGGCCAGCGACCCAACAATCAGTTTATTCAATATATTTTTCTTTTTCATATCAATTCGTATTAAAATTTAAAGCTCAAGCTGAACCCAATATTACGTAAAGCAGGCATCATAAAGTAATCGATACCTTGATAGAAGTTGTCAGTAGAAGCTACACTTTCAGGATCGAAAGGAGCTTTGTTATAGATCATCCAAAGATTACGGCCCACCAAAGAAACTTTAATATCGCAAACATCATTCAACCACTTACGCGGAATAGTATATCCCAAAGAAACCTCTTGCAAACGTACATTCGTCGCAGAATAAGTATAGTACTGAGGAACAGAAGTTCCACCTGCCACAATATTATACCAACTTTCAGGATTCACGTAGTCATTTCCGTTTACTGCAACATAACCAAGATCACGGGCATCGGCTGATTTTTCAGATACACCAAAATAATCAAGCATAGCTTGTGTACGCGAGAATACTACACCGCCCAAACGAGCAGAAATCAGGAAACCTGCATTAAAGTTCTTCCATACGAAATTGTTGCGCCAAGCCAAATTAGCTTTCGGCAATACACTACCTAACTTGATGTAATTATCAGGATTAGTTATCACATCAGTAGCTAACGCTCCCTCTTGATCGATATAAATGTTACCATTGCTATCACGCTTCATATCACGTCTTGAATAGAGGTCACCCATACTACCACCTTCTTTCAACAGGAAGCGAGCATCGCCCAAGCCACCCATATCCAAGATGGATAGTGAGAACTTCTCGCCTGTTACGGGATTAATAGCATTGTCGGCCAGTTCCAGGATTTTATTCTTATTAGTAGAGAAAGTCACACCCGTATCCCAAGTAAAGTTTTTCCATGTATTCTTATAGTTCAATGACAACTCAATACCAGAGTTGCGTACAGCACCTGTCTGAATATACATAGCTGAATATTCATTAACCGGTAACTGCGGATTAAACGTCTGGTTCATAGTCTTGGCATTATAATAAGTAATGTCAAGTTCAAAGTTTCTCAAGAAACGCATGTTCAAACCAAGTTCCCAGGAATTAGTACGTTCAGGTTTCAGATTATACATCGGATATTGCGTCAAGATACTCCATTGAGTATTATTCCATGTATAACGAGGGTTAGCCAAATATCTGGAGAATGCGCTACCTACCGATGCCCAAGAACCACGTATTTTGATAAATGAAAGATAGTCCTTATTTAGATTAGGCATCAGTTCAGACAATACGATAGAACCACCCACTGAAGGGTAAAAGAAGGATTTTACCGTAGATTTAGGACCTGCCAATTGAGAAGGCCAGTCGTTACGTCCAGTCAATGTCAAGTAATACGTATTCTTGTAACCTAACTCCGCAGAAGCGAAGATAGACTGAGTCTGTTCGCGCCAGCCAGTTTGCATACGTTTTGTTTTACCGGCACTCAAATTCTGAACAGCAAAGAAATTAGTCAGACCAACCGGTTCATTGCCAAACACAGATGCATTGCCATCAGCTATAGGGCCACGTACCTGCATGGCATCCGATCGAACGTCAGAGAACGATCCACCGACATTGGCAGAGAATGAAAGGTTTTCACCGAAGTACTTGTTAATGCTTACCAAAAAGTCAGCATAGAGTTGTTTATCCAGTGTCTTAGTAATACCGTAAAGACCACGATTAGACTGCTCAGTCAATTGCTGATTGGTTGTAGCATAGAATTTCTCAGTATAATCATTGTTGGAATTATCCAAACGCACACGACCTGCAACTGTTAACCAATCAAGAATCTTATAAGTCAAACCGGCATTCAGCATATAGCGGTCTTTCTTATTTTGACGCATGTTACGATAATTAATCCAGTAAGGGTTCTGCATCGTCATACCGGCATCGCCTACAGGCCAATACTGCGTATAAATCTTACGAGCCGGATCATAGCGTTCATACATTTCAATATCTGCCCAATCGTTACCGCGCGGATAAAGATAAGCACCAACTAACGGATTGTTATAAGTACCCTGATTAGTCATGTTCTGGTCATTCTGTAATACATAGCTGGCACCAACATCCAACGTCATTTTGTCATCCAAAAATGTAGTAGTGTTGCGTACTGTAAAGTTATAACGGTTATACTTGTTGTTAGGAACAATTCCTCTTGAATTTACAGCAGCAGCCGAAGCATAAGTTTGATTCTTTTCCGTACCCGTAGATAAAGATATGCTCTCTGTACCGATTATACCTGTTTGGAAATAATCACTTTTCGGATCATAACCGTAATTATTAACTGCCGTGAGAGGAGCACCCCAACTCGTCGTACTTGCAAAGTTCTGAACACCGCCCATACCGGTTCCATAACGATTCTGGAATTGTGGCATTACAAACGGACTGGAAAACTCTGTGTTACTGCTCACTGTAATACTAACCTTACCCTCTTTACCTTTTTTGGTAGTAATAATCACAGCACCATTGGCAGCCTCCGAACCATACAAAGCAGCAGCGGCAGCACCTGTCAACACAGACATTGATTCAATATCTTCAGGATTAATGTCGGCAATCGGTTCTGAAGCACCTTGTGAATCAAATTCCGTACCACCGGCATTGGCACGACCGGAGAAGATAGGCACACCATCAATCACATACAATGCATTAGAAGACTGCATTATAGACTTCGTACCACGCATCACCACCTTAGAAACACCACCGACACCAGATGAAGAAGCATTGATGTTAACACCAGCAACCTTACCACTCAAAGAGTTTACAAAGTTAGCATCTTTATTAGAAGTGATAGCGTCTGCATTCACCTGCTGTACATTATAGCTCAACGCTTTCTCCGCACGTTTGATACCGAGTGCCGTTACCACTACCTCTTCTATCAACTGCGAGTCGGTCTGCATCATCACATTGATAGCATTCTGTCCTTTCGCTGCAACCTCCTGTGGCTTATAACCGACATAAGAGAACTGAATCACAGGATTCGCCACAGTAGTAGTCAGCGTAAAGTTACCGTCGATATCAGTGATACAGCCGTCAGTAGTGCCTTTCACCAGCACATTCACACCAATCAGAGGACCCATATCATCAGATACCACTCCGGTGATGGTGCGTTCTTTTCCTTGTTGGTTACCCTCTTGCGGTGCAGCCGATTTCTCAGAAAGATAAACGATGTTATCTTCTACTTTAAAAGAAATGTCTTTTCCTTTAAGAATAGCATTCAAAGCATCTTCAATAGATGCATTCTTCACCTTGACATTTTCAACCGTCACAGTGGCAAGTTTGTCGTCATAGAAAAATTGATACTTAGATTGAGATTTAATCTGTTCGATGACCGTCCCTAATGTTGTGCGGGATACATTCAAATTCAGCTGGGCGAAAGTCCACTGAACTGATACAGCCATGAAGAACAAAACTAATAAAGTCCGCAGAAATTTCGAACTTTGAAAAGCATGATTGTTGTTCATAAACAAAGTTTAAAGGTTACACATTGGTTAATTTTAATTCGTCAGAAGAACGTTTCTTCCGACTCACGTATATAAAACAACGGGCACTCAAAATACACTTACTACAAAATGATATTTTTTTTCCTTAAAATGAAAGAAGGGGATAGTTTTATTTGCTATCCCCTTCTTCAACACATTATTAACGTTTTCTCTTACTTCTTTTTCAGTTCATTGGAGAAAGAGTAAGGATAATCTTCCGGCTGTGTTCCTCTTTGCAGATTAGGCTTGCTGCCCATATCAAATTTCAAGACACCACCCTTTATCAGATCTCCATGCTTCAAATAATTCCTGCTATACTCATTTCCATCCAGACGGAGCGAGTTGATATATATATTTTCAGAATTATTATTCGCAGCATCAATCACCAACGAATTACCATTTTCAAAATGCAGGGTAGCTTTCTTGAATAAAGGAGCTCCCAAAACATATTCATCAGTTCCCGGACAAACAGGATAGAAACCCAATGCGGAGAATACATACCAGGCGGAAGTCTGACCGTTATCTTCATCACCGCAATAACCGTCGGGGCCGGGAGTGTACATACGGTTCATCACCTGGCGCAGCCAGTATTGCGCTTTCCAGGGCTGTCCAGCATAGTTATACATATAAATCATATGCTGTATCGGCTGATTGCCATGAGCATAGTTACCCATGTTCATCACCGTCATCTCGCGTATTTCATGAATTACCTGACCATAGTAACTGTCATCGAATACGGGAGGAACCGTAAATACAGAGTCAAGCATTCCAATAAACACTTTTTCACCCCCCATCAAGTCAATCAATCCTTGCGGATCGTGGAATACGGACCAGGAATAATGCCAACTGTTTCCTTCCGTAAAGGCATCGCCCCACTTCAACGGTGAGAAAGGAGACTGGAACTGACCGTCTTTATTGCGGCCACGCATCAACAGACTTTCTTTGTCGAATACATTCTTATAGTTCATGGCGCGGTTAGCAAAGAGTTTCAATTCTTTCTTCGGACGGTCCAGAGCTTTAGCCATCTGATAAATACACCAGTCATCATAAGCATACTCCAGCGTACGGGCAGTATTTTCATTGATTTTCACATCGTAAGGAACATAGCCCAGCTCATTATAATACTCATGACCGAGGCGGCCGGTAGAAGAGACTTCGGGATGCACATTCTTAGTCCCGTGGATAAGACCTTCATATAAAGTGGTTACATCATCCACTTTGACACCTTTCAGATAAGCGTCGGCAAGCACGGAAGCCGAGTTATTGCCAATCATGCAACCGCGATGTCCCGGACTGGCCCATTCGGGGAAGAAACCACTTTCCTTATAAGTATTGATAAGTCCTTCCTGAATCTGCTTGTTCACCGACGGATACATCAGGTTAAGGAAGGGGAACAGACAACGGAAAGTATCCCAGAAACCGGTATCAGTATACATATACCCAGGAAGAACCTGTCCGTTGTAAGGGCTGTAATGCACGGGAGTACCGGCTTCGTCGAACTCATAGAAAGAACGGGGAAACAGGACGGAACGGTACAGACAAGAATAGAATGTACGATACTGGTCGAGGTTACCACCGTCCACCTCTATTTTTCCCAACACCTGGTTCCAGGCATCCTGCCCTTTCTGAACCAAAGACTCAAAACTGTCATTACCCAGTTCTTTGAGGTTCCGGTCAGCTTGTTCAAAACTGATAAAAGAAGAAGCTACACGGGCATGTACGATTTCTCCTTTGCGGGTTTTGAAACCGATGATTGCACCCGTATGTCCGGCAGTCTGTTCTTGTTGTTTTTCAAGCACATTGCCATCGGCAACGGAAGCCTGATAAGTGAAAGGTTTGTCGAATTCTACGACGAAATAGTTTTTGAAGTTATCAGGAACGCCGCCACTGTTGCGGGTAGTATATCCGATGATTTTGTTTTGTTCGGGAATAATCTTAATGTAGGAACCCTTATCAAAAGCATCTACCACAACATACGAATGTTCATTCTCGGGGAAAGTGAAACGGAACAGGACGGCACGCTCGGTGGGAGTAAACTCCGTCACAACATCGTGTTCCGCCAGATATACCTTATAATAGTGGGGTAATGCCACTTCTCCCTTATGAGAGAACCAGCTGGCACGCTTGTCTTCGTCAAACTCCGGTTTGCCCACCACCGGCATGATGGAGAACTGGCCGTAATCGTTTATCCAGGGACTGGGCTGGTGAGTCTGCTTGAAACCACGGATTTTATTGGCGGTATACACATATTGCCAGCCGTCTCCCATTTTCCCCGTCTGCGGAGTCCAGAAGTTCATACCCCAAGGACGCGCAATGGCCGGATAGGTGTTACCCGTGGAGAGTTCAAAAGAAGACTGTGTACCCATCAATGGATTGACGTATTGCGTAAAATCTTTAGCCTGCCCCCCAAGAGCGCAGCACAAAAAGCAAATCGATAAAAAAAGGTTCTTCATGATATTACAATAATTATTGGGTTGTCAGGTTTTATATATAATGCCGTCTTAAAACGATCTATTTCCTTGAAGACAGGAACACACTGTTCCCCACGATCTTATATTCAATAGGTATTACGTTCTTAACAGAATTCAGCACTTCCTCCACGGTGTTTTTCTTTTTCAGTGCACCGGTATACGTCTTCGTCGAGTCCATATCAGGAGCCAGAATAATCTTCACTCCATAAGAGCTTTCCAGTGTGCGGGCAATCGTGAATATGTCTGCCTTCTCAAACACAAACTGATTATTATGCCAGTTTTCAATACCTGTATCCACTTGTTTCACAACCAAGCGACGGGTCATACCATTCAGTTCAGCCTTTTGTCCCGGAGACAGAACAATCATTCCTTCATCATGGTTGCCTTTTACTTCAATCTCTCCCTTCACCAGCGTGGCTACTGCCAAAGGGTTAGCCTTGTCACTCTTCAGATTAAAGACCGTTCCCAGTACTCTGACTTGCATTGCCTCACTCCGCACAATAAAAGGTTTTTCCGTATCTCTCTTCACTTCAAAATAGGCTTCTCCTTCCATATACACATTCCTTCCCTTCTCGGAAAATTCACGCGGATACTTCAAAGTAGTATACTTGTTCAACCAGACTTTAGTGCCATCGGGCAACATCAGTTCTTTCACCTTATCCGTAGCAGTGACAGCCACCAGGTCATCCGTCTCACTCTGCGACTGATAAATATGATAACTCAGACCGGAAATGAAAAAGATGCCTATAAACATAGCGGCATACCGCATCCAGGTGTTCATTCTCCGCATCTTATACCGCTTTGCCTCTTCTTGTTTCAAGCGTTTAAACAACTGTTTCTCCGCTCTTTCTATCCTCTTCTCATCCGCGAATTCCTCACTTCTTCCCAGATGATATATCTGCTCTATCCTGAACAATTCACGCGCGTTCTCGCCTGATTCGTCCAGCCATGTATTTACCTTATGGAGTTCTTCTTCAGAACATTCTCCCATAAGGAATTTGACCATCAATTCCTCATCCAACTTATTTATTCCTTCTTTCATCATACTAATAAAACAACCGTTTCGATAAAAACACTTATACCCTACCTAATAAAAACAGGACTAACATGAAATTCATGTAACCTAACCTTTCACGCAAAAACTTCAAAGCCTTATACATATGAGCTTCCACAGTTCGCAACGATATCCCCATCGTTTCCGCAATATCCTTATTCTTCATATCATGCAGATAACTGAGCTTAAAGACCATCTTACACTTATCCGGCAATTCATTAATCGCCTCAGAGAGTTTTTTCCTGAGTTCCTGGTCTTCTATCCGCTTCACCACGTCATTGCTATCCGGCTGATAGAATTCAATCCTCTTTTTGTGAATTTCCGTCACGACAGCTTCGTAACTATTCTTAATATCCCGATGCTTCAGTACATTCAAAGCACGGGTATACACCGCCCGATACAGGAATGCCTGTATCTGCTCTCCCACCGTCACTGTATCTTTCCGTCGCCACAATTCTACAAATACATCCTGCACTACGTCCTCCGCTTCTTCTTCGCCTACAATGCGTGTAGCGTAGAAAAGCAGATTGGCGTAATACTTACGGAAAAGGAGTTTATAAGTCTGGTCAAAATTTTCACTCATAATCTCACGTCAATTACAATACCACACCTTCCCCGGCTTGTCCCCCATTTCAAATTCAAGGACACTGCCGTTTATTATCTGTTCATGTGTGATATAGCTTTTATCATAAGGTTTCCCATCGATTTTCACCGACTGGATATAAATATTCTCTTTGCTGACAGCCGGCGCCAGCACTGTAAATGTCTTGCCGTTAGCCAGGTGCATCTTCATTTCAGGATACATGGGAGTGCCGATCTCATATCTGCCGCCAACCGGATTTACCGGGTAGAATCCCATTGCGCTGAACACATACCAGGCGGACATCTGACCGCAGTCTTCATTTCCACACAAACCGTCAGGGGTATTCCTGTAAAGTTCATGCATCACTTCGGCTGCATATTTCTGAGTCTTCCAGGGCTGTCCCACAGCATTGAAGAGATAAATGACATGATGGCTCGGTTCGTTTCCATGCGCATACTGTCCGATCATTCCCGTACTGAAAATGGGTAATTCCTCATCGGCAGAGGGATTATAGGTAAACATGCTATCCAGCTTCTGCGCAAATCTTTCCTTGCCTCCCGCCAACTCAATCAGACCGTCAATGTCCTGCTGCACCGACCAGAAGTATTGCCAGCCGTTGCTTTCGCAAATATGCGGAGTATAATCGTCCGGGCTGAACCCTTCGATGAAATTCCCTTTGTTATTGCGAGGCTGCATAAAAGAAGTTTGAGGATTATACATATTCCTGTAATTCTGAGAACGTTTATAAAATTCATCCGCCGTCTCTTTCTCGCCTAATTTCTCGGCCATACGGGCTATGCAATAATCATCATAAGCATATTCCAGCGTTTTAGATAGCGACCAGTTTTCTGAATTATAATGGTCCGTCACATCATAAGGCACATAACCATACTTCTTATACAACCCGATCCCACGATATTCGTCAATATTGGCGGTAGCCACACAAGCAGCCAACGCTTTTATGGGATCAAAATCCCCTATTCCTTTTAAATAGGCGTCTACAATAACGGGCACGGCATGATATCCTATCATCATATCCGTCTCACTGCCATAGAAATTCCATACCGGAAGGCGACCGTTCTGCTCATAGAAAGCGATGAAGGATTTCACCATGTCGTCAACGCGGTCCGGTTCTATATACGTGTAAAGAGGATGGGCTGCGCGATAGGTATCCCACAATGAGAATGTACTGTAGTTCGTCCACCCGTCCGCCTGGTGTACTTTTTTGTCAGGACCGTAGTAAGCACCATCCACATCACTATAAATAGTAGGAGCCAGCATAGAATGGTAAAGGGCTGTATAGAATTTTACTTTCTCGTCATGGTTATCGCACTTGATTTCCACCCTGGAGAGTTGCTCGTTCCAGTTTTTCCGGGCAGCCGACAGATATTTATCAAAATCATCATCCGGTGCTTCGGCGGCAAGATTACATGCCGCACCTTCCATGCTCACGCCGGAGATGGCTGTGGTAACAAGAATCTGCTCGTTGGCATCCGTATGGAAATCAAAACGGGCAATGGCAGATGTACCAATCCGCTTGCCATCTTTAATAACGGCAGCAGTATCCAGTTGCACGGCTGCAAACGGTTTAGAGAAACGGGTGCGGAAATAGATATGCTGATCGCGTGCCCAGCCGTCGGAGAAACGATATCCCTGAATGGTTACAGAGTCAATAACTTCTATATGCGTATCATTCGTAAAGTCCCAGTTCATGGCTTTCCGCAGATTGAGGAATATAGCGGCATCCGCTTCGGGGAAAGTGTAACGCTGAATACCGCAACGTTCGGTAGCCGTCAGTTCCACATGAATATCATAGTCTTTCAGCCGGACCTGATAATATCCGGCACTCGCCGATTCTTCGGAATGGGAAAACAGGGAATGAATGCCCAACGGAGCCTCCGATTCTTTATAAGGTAAAGTCACAGGCATAAAAGAGATGTCATATAAATCACCGGCTCCCGTGCCCGAGAGATGGGTATGGCTGAAACCGGCAATAGTGCTGTCCGGATAAAAATAACCGGAGATACGGTCCCATCCCGGAAGACCGTTATCGGGACTTAGCTGTACCATACCGAACGGAGCCTGCGCACCGGGATACGTATTACCGGTGAAGTCAGTACCAATAAAAGGATTGACATACTCTGCATAGGATTCACTGCTGACATTAGCCTGCCGAGATACACACGCTGAAAGAGAGAAAAGAGCTGCAAATAAACAACAAGATTTCAATAATTTCATAATATCATATAGTTAACGTGCTTATTAAACAACCCAATACAAGAAAACACTTAGTCTTCTTCGATAAAAGAGTGATTCTGATAAACAAAAATAATACAAATATCCGATAAAGCCATAACTTTATTGGTGAAAATCCATATAAACGGGGAAGTTGACCGATTGCTCACGTCCGTATCATGTCCACGTTTCCTCCACTCCTATACGGGGACGAGAATAGTGGAGCAGGTGTGGAGCAGATATGGAGCGGGTGTGGACAACCTTCTTGCGCTTATCGGCTCTCATTCTCATTTTTATCCTTATCTTTGCCACAAAAAGCGACAATGAGTTACACAACTTATCTCTTTGACTTTGATTACACGCTCGCAGACTCTTCTCGCGGCATCGTCACTTGCTTCCGCAATGTGCTCAATCAACACGGCTATAACGACGTGACCGATGAAGCCATCAAACGCACCATCGGAAAGACCTTGGAAAAATCTTTTTCTATCCTGACCGGTGTGACAGATGCCGACCAGCTGGAAAGTTTCAAAAACGAATACAGAAAAGAGGCGGATACGCACATGACGATAAATACGGTGCTCTTCCTTGAAACCAAGTCCGTACTGCTCGCACTGAAAGATGCAGGCGCCTTCATCGGCATCATCTCCACCAAATACCGTTTCCGGATCAAAGAACTGGTCGACCAGCATTTCCCCGGCAACTTCTTCAACATCATTGTCGGCGGAGAGGACGTAAAGACAGCGAAACCTTCACCAGAGGGTTTGCTACTTGCCATAAAAGAACTGCACATCACCAAAGCGGAAACTCTATATATAGGTGACAGCACCATAGATGCCGCCACAGCCAAAGCTGCCGGAGTAAACTTTGCCGGAGTAACGCATGGAGTGACCACCGCCGAGGAATTAAGTAAATATCCGCACTGGAAAATAATGAGCTCACTGGAAGAATTACTGGAAAGCGACGATCAGCCGACTAATAACAAACCGTCAGCTGACGAGAAATATCCGGTTACCGACAAAGCAATATCTCCTGTTCCGGCTTCTTCCACGTCTTCCGCATCAGCTTCCGGCACTCCTTCCGGCCCACGCAGAAGAAAGATGATAAATATCTGGCAGATATTAATCCTGGCAGTATTGCTATGGCTATCCTTTGAAGAGGGTGAAAACAGTAATGTCTTTATGTGGGCTTTTCTGTTGGTTCTCTGGTATATCCTTACAACACGCCGGATTGTTCCCGACCGTGTGTTAGATTTCATCTCCCCCTGGTGGACTCCCTGCAAAGTGCGTCTTCGCGCTCTCCGCATCAAGATGATACGCGGAAAGCAAGTACCGGTTGCCAGCGAAGAAAGCAACACCTGCCTGAATTGCGGAACCGTCTATACCGGCAGCTACTGTAACCGCTGCGGACAAAGCCGCAATACCCCCCGTTATCGTTTAAGCAACGCTTTCAGAAACATTCTGGGAGGTTTCACCAACATTGATAACGGCTTCGGCCGCACTTTGCTGGACTTACTCTATCGTCCGGGATATATGATGAAGGACTTCATTGCCGGAAAACGGATACTTTACTTCCGTCCCTTCCAGACGTTATTCGTACTGGCCGCCCTCTACATCATGGCCGTGCAATTGGTGGATCCAGATGCGTTGAAAGAAAAAAAGAAGGATTCCCCGGAAACCCAGCGACAGGAAATTATGGCCGCGCGTGAGCAATTGCAACAACGAATAGAAATAGCAGAAGATTCCACAACAAAGGAAATGCTCAGCATAGCCATAGAAAAGCTGAATAACAAGTTAGAGGATATAGAAGTGGAAGACTCTACGGAAATCCAGAAAAAAGGTCTTCTAATTGCCCGCGAGCAACTGCAAAAACAACTGCAAAAACAACTGAAAAAAGCCAAGAACCCCACGCAAAAAGAAGCCCTGGAACAGACCATAGAAAATATAGACCAAAGTCTGGATAAACTGAAAGCGGAAAGTAATACAAAGAAACCTAATATCGTCATCAAGACAGGCGACGACAACAATGAAGACCTCATTGACGAATTCGTGGAAAGCAGCCTGTCAGTGAGCAATAAACTTGAAAAGGTCGTTCAGAACACCCCTTTCCTTCAGAAAGTGTGGAATCTGTTGCACAGCTGGGGACACGGTAATAAGGCATTTCGCATCATAGCCACTTTACCTCTCTTTGCCCTGGCAACGCTTATGGCTTTCCGGCGCAAGAAGAATAAAATACGTTATAACCTTACGGAACATGTATTCATGCAGGCCTATATCGCTTGCCAGATACTTCTGCTCAGTATCATCGTGCTTCCTTTCAACGGCAGCGCGGCAGTTAATAATTTATATGAATTACCGATATTAGTGATCTTTGCGCTCTTCTGCTTAGACTATAAACAATTGTATGGTTACAGTTGGTGGAGAAGTTTCTGGACTACGTTACTCATGTTCTTATACAGTTTGATACTGGTTATACTCTTTGCCATCGTAGTAGTAGGTTTGCTGATTGCGGCAGTTTATATATTGGAAACAATCCTGTAAGATAGAGAGGCTCAAGACCTCATCTTTCAAGACGATAAAAAAAATAAGGGGGTGTATGAATCACCCCCTCATTTATTAATTTGGATTTGCGACTGCACTTACCATCCATTCGGTAATAGGAATCGTATTTACCATTCCTCCATTGATTGAAGAATACGTCCAGGCATCCCAACTGTTTTGAGTCAACTGTCGCAGGCCGGCCATAACCATAGAATATTCGAATGATTCGGGAACATTCTTTCCATCATCTCCTAAATAGTATGTGCAATAACCTTCATACCAGCCACCTGCCCAATAATCGGCAGGATCGGTCGGCGCATATCCGTCTCCTGAATCATCACCGCTCAACGTTATTACTCCGTCCACAAAATCAGCTGCATCATACGTCACGGATGTCGTTCCATTCTTTATTGAAAAACTCCCATCGCCATTGGCATCATAACCGAAGCCACGGATAGACTGGCTATCAGAACTAAATCCAGGTCCTACCAATACGAAAAAGCGAGGATCTGCTTTAGCTATTGCCAATATCATCTGATGTCCGGTGGGCTCGTCACTCGCTTTCCAGCGATATCCCCAACTCAGCAAATGAACATTATCCTTTGCCGGACTCTCCCATTCATCGCCACTTATCCATTGCACAGCCAATGCCGACTGGCATTCACCTTCTCCTGTCCAGAACTGAATATCATCCATAGACTTCACTGCCGGATAAGCCATATACACATTCACCGTAACAGAAGCAGAGGCTTCGTCTTTATCCGTATAAGCTGTGAACTTTATTTCATAAGTCCCCGCCTTCTCTGGAGCAAAAGTATATTTCAGTTCGGTCGACACTTTTTCATTATTCAATACCCATTCATTACGGGCATTCTCACCATTTTCCACTTTCGCTTCCAAAGCTAAAGTATTTCCAAGCGCAATATCCTGCTTGTCACCATTCACAATAGATACCGACAATGGCAAAACATTGTCATCGGAATCATCATCACTACAAGATGCCAGTCCTGTTATAAGGACTATGCATGACAATAAATAAACAAATCTCTTTTTCATTATTACTTAAAATTAGAAGTAAAGAATGTCCCGGCCGGGTATTTCGTACAATCATTATAGGTAGCCTTAAATGTGGGCGTATCGCCGCTAAAGTCAAATATACTGATCTGATTGATGCCTACATCACCATACCCCTTTATGGTATTAAGATATACTCCTTCCGTCACAGGGTCAACCGCAACTGTATTGTAAACGATATTAGCATTTTCTACCATTTCTTTAGCATCTACCATCAGTTTAGTTTCATTCGTACTGAAGATATGGCGATAGATTTTAGTAGAAAGGGCACTCATGTACAACGTATCCCCCTTAGCCGTTATGCTGGGAGCAGCGGCAAACGAAGCCGACAGTGTCTTCGCAGCGTCTGCATTGGTAGCTGCCAAATCATTCTCTTTCATTATTGAATAATCCTTAGCATTAACTTTAGCTATTTTGCCGGATGATACTGATACCCACACATTGTTATCCGATGACTTCACTACACCCGATATGTTACTGTCAAATTCAACCGTTGCTGCCACTTCATTTTTACCGGCTTCTATCACAAGAAGATTCTTGCTCTGGGAAGCAAATACTTTTCCTTCAACAACCGCCATCGTATTCTTTCTGGCACCGTTCGTACCTTCTATAAGCGTGGCCTCCCCAGTAGAAGGATGAAACAACTTGATTCCTGCATTATCACGCAGATAAATATTATCATCACCCAATACGGCTACATGCGTAGGCCAATCAATCTTACCTTTCAACTCGTCGCCATATGCAGTTTCCAGTTTCAACGTTTCCGCGTTGACAATCGTCAGAAAACCACCTTCGTTACCCCCATTTTGAGAGACAATGTACATTTTTTTGTTAGCAATAAACAGATCCTGCGGAACACTGCCCAACCATGCTCCGTTATTCTCCTCCTGAAAAGCCTTATTCACAAGTTCACCTTCGGGACTTATAAATATCAGATATCCACCCTTATCGCCTCCCCAGGCAGAACCTTCGTTCAGGATAAAGGTTCCGTATTTATACTTCCCATATACATCGACAGTCACTCTGGCCGAAGCCTCACCCTGTTCCGCATTCGAAACAGTCAGCTGAACGTCATAACTTCCAAGTTCGGTAGCAGTGAAATCGTAAGTAGAAGTAGTAGCTACGTCCTTCCCGTTCAGCTTCCAGACATATTCCACTTCTGAACTTCCTTCGACTTCAGCTTTCAGGTTAAGGGTACCTCCCTGCACAATCTCCTGATTCTCACCACCCTCTATCAAAACCGACAGCGGCAGTAACGGCTCTTTATTGTCATCACTACAAGACACCAGTCCTACAGCGAGGACCAAACACGACAAAAAATAAATAATGTTCTTCTTCATTGTTGTTATATAAAAAATTAAAAAATAGGGATTAAAACTCAAACATCAACGAGCACAACACGTTGCGCAAAGGCATCGGATAGTATTGTGTCGATTCATAATAAGTATTCAGAATGTTATCCACACGCACTTGGAAAGTAACCTGCCTGCCATCCTTCAGTTTCCACAGATATCCCGCCAGCAGGTTGTGAACCGTATAAGGGCGGGTCGAATAGGATTCGTCGGTCGTGACATAGCGCTTACCTATATAAGTGGTCTGCCACGAGCAGAAAGCATTCTTATAATCGAATGCCAGACGCGCATTCCATTTCAATTCGGGCACATAAGGTATCTGCCGCATATAGGAGTTATCATCTTCATGTTGCTTCTTCCGGGTACGCGAACGCGCCCAACTGAAATTACCGGAAAGCGTAGTCTTGAAATCACCGAAACTCAACAGCATCTTACCCGTAAACTCCGCCCCCGTAGAAAGCACGTTACGCTTGTTCTGAGGCGTCCATATCCACTGGTTACCGTCTTTGGGAAGCCACAAAATCCAGTTGTCGATATGCATCAGATACCCGGACACTTCGGCATTCAGTGTCATCCAGGAAGTCAGTTCATTCTTATACCCGATGGCCGCATCATAGGAATAACCGTCTTCGGGTTTCACATCCGGATTACCGCCGGGACGCCAATAGAGGTCGTTCATACTGGGAAAGCGATAATTATAAGACATACTCCCCTTTACGTAGAAAGTCTTATCAAAGAAATTGGTGACAAAACCTGCCGACCAGGTGGAAACGTTCCGGCTATTGTTTTGCTCGAACATATACTGGGCATGTAATTGCAGCCACAACAACGGGGTCCAGTTGGCCGAAGCCTGCCACGACAGCACATTACGGTGATGCTTCAACGGCGGTTCGGCCACCGGTATACTATAATACGTACCGTCTATCAGATACTTTGCCGAATCCACATCAATATAACTGCTCACATTGACCAAATCGTGCGTATAAGTAAGTGTGGTATTCAGCACCAGTTCGTCAACAGGCGCACACGAATAATCGGCAACGCCCTGCCAGGTATGCGAAGAGTTGATGTTTCCTTCCGGATCGAACAGACCACCATCGAACCATTTGTCGTACTTCAAACGATAATAAAGCCACGCACCCTTTACGTGCAGTTCGTGTATGCCACGCACATAGTCGAAACCTACATACCCGCGAACGTTCGTCTCGTGCTGCCACTCGTGCGTCTTGCTCACAATGCCCAACGGCTGGGGCAACATGCGCTTTCCCTGTTGCAACCAGCCGATAGCAACCAGTTGAGCATGCCGGTTCAACTTGAAATAACCTTCCTGCATAGCTCCCCATTGCGAATAGTCGGCATCCTGGCGTCTCTCCTTGAAAGCCTCGTTAGTGAGCACTTTATTTATATAGGTATAGTCGTTATCGGAATGTTGATAAAACAAACGTGTTTTCGAAACCACACGCTTGCCTCCTACGTTAATCTGTGCCCCTCCGGTATAAGTGTTGTAAGAACCATACTCACCGAAGAACTTTCCTGTGAGTCCTTTGCCCCACTCCGGGTCATTGAAGATGTTTACACTGCCCCCCACGGCTCCCGTACCACTTTTCACATGGCTACTCCCATAATAAAGATTCACGTTGTCGGCAAAAAAGACCGGAAATTGCGAAAAGTCGAATACTCCGGACATGGGCGGCGTGATGTTGACTCCGTTCCAGTTAACCCGCGTCTGTGCGGCACTTCCTCCACGAAAAGAAGCCGTAGACAATGCTCCCGTACCCAAACTCTTGATATAGGTGGCGGAGTTATCAGTCAGCAGTTCGGAGAATGAACGCGTTTTATTGACTTGCAGCATTTCAGGGTCGATGCGCGCTACCTTGGCACCGGCATTCGCTTCGTTGGCATGGCTTATCCGGCGGGCCACAATCTCCACCTCATTCAGATTCAGATCATAAGCCACTGTATCCTTTTTCTGGGCTACTATATTGGTAGCCGACAGACATAGGGCAGCCATCAGGAGAAACAGTTTTCTCATATATATAGATTATTGAATTTCAACGGATTCCGGGAAATAAACCTGACTGGGGTACACACCGACACGATAGCTTTCGATATTCCCGCTCTCTTTATAATGACGGATATAACCGCGCTGTGCCGAGTAATCCAGACAATCGCAGATATAGACCTCGCCCTGCGGACTTACCCCACAGCCATACATCATGTCCACTCCCGGCACATGACGGTGCAGTCTGAACGTGCCGTCGTCCGTATTCAGTGTATAAATACTTTGCTGTGAGTCGTTCGGGCGCCCCGGTTTGTAGGTCCGTACACTAAAGTAAATCAATGATTTAGTAGCATCCATATCCGTACGGTTATAGCCGACCGTTCCTACAACATCTCCCTCTTTCGCCTCATCTTTGCCGACAAAAGGAAGCCGATAAGTAGCCAGCACCTTTTCCGTTTCCGGATCAATGCACTTCAGCAGAACGGCAGTGAGTTTTCCTTTATCCCGCTCGTTCATCAAAGCCCATAGCCTGCCGTTCTTATCTTTCAGTATCTTACAAGTCTTGGTAGTTTCCTCATTATAAACGTCTTCTATCATGCGGCTTCCTTCCTGGTTTATATTGTCCAGGTCGAACACGTACAGCCCCTTTGCCGTCATACCAAACAGTTTATGGTCCGCCACTTCCATATATTCCACCCATTTCCTGATGACAATATACTCCAACGGAGTACCGTAAGGCGGCACAGTACGGATTCGTACCAGCTGGCTGGGCAAATCCGTACCGGGCACGTTATTACTCAAAAGGTCGGAAACAATGGCTGTAGTATCCGATACAGGTACTATCTGACGCGGCAATCCTGCCTGTGTATAAAGTATCGTACCTTCGGATTTGAATGTCTGTGGATTTACAATCTCGATTTTCTTAGAATTATTCAAGGTGACGAAGTACTTCCCGTTAATCATCGTAATGGATTGCGCTACATCCCCCAACGGACGATTGTTCACAACACGGAAAACGTCGGGACTCACCATTCCGTTACGATACAACACGGATATAGCCCCCATATTGGTACCTATCCGTCCTTCGTTCAACACAATCGCTTCAATATTACCTTCACCCACACCGGCCGGAAAGTCATCTTCATATTCGCAAGCGGACAGTGACAGCACCAATAGTGCACAAAACAACCTCAGAACACATTTTCTCTGCATACACAATATTATTTTTATGTTTCGAGGAGTAAAGTCCGAACAGTGATCACCACCCATATTGGTAGCAATATGAATTGAAGTAATGTTAATCCCCACGTTTCTTTTCCCCCGAAACTGTAGATTGCAGACTTTGCAGGCAGGTCTTCTGACTCGCTTCCTTTTCGGAAGTCCTTCCCATCCCATACGGACAGTGGACGATTGTAGAATTTATCCGAAAAGTTCAATGAAGCTCACAGCAGTGGGTCTGTTCAGGATTTACACCTGATTCCCTTTTCACTTCGTTCGATAAGACATATCGTGAAGCACCCGAAAGCCGGATTCTTGAATCCGGGGACAAAGATAGATATTATTAATCAGACAAAACAAGGATATTCCTAAAAAAGCAAAATGAAATTTATGATTGATTGGGCTGAGGAAGCCTGCAATCTATTTCTTGCATCTTCGAGATTAGTTCACTGCATACAAAAAAAGAAGAAGAAACATTTGCCTGTTCCGAAGAAAAGAAGTACTTTTGTGCCCGATTATTCCGCACCGGGTTCGACAAAGTGTATTCTAAGTGATTAGAGACCACCCGACGGAGCTAACTTATACATTATTATAAGAAATGTACGCAATTGTAGAAATCAACGGCCAGCAATTTAAAGCAGAAGCTGGCAAAAAGCTGTTTGTACACCACATTCAGAATGCAGAAAACGGTACAACAGTAGAATTTGACAAGGTTCTTTTGGTAGACAAAGACGGTGCTATCACTGTAGGTGTTCCTACTGTAGAAGGTGCAAAGGTAGTTTGCCAGATTGTATCAAGCATGGTAAAAGGTGACAAAGTTCTCGTTTTCCACAAGAAAAGAAGAAAAGGTCATCGCAAGTTGAACGGTCACCGTCAACAATTCACAGAGTTAACAATTACAGAAGTAGTAGCTTAATCAATTTAAAACAGTAAGAAGAAATGGCACATAAAAAAGGTGTCGGTAGTTCTAAGAACGGCCGCGAATCACAGAGCAAGAGATTAGGCGTTAAGATATTTGGTGGTGAAGCTTGCAAAGCAGGTAATATCATCATTCGTCAAAGAGGTACTGAATTCCACCCGGGTAACAACATCGGTATGGGTAAAGACCACACTCTTTTCGCTTTAGTAGACGGAACTGTACAGTTCAAAGTAACCAAGGAAGACAGACGTTATGTATCTGTAATCCCCGCTGAAAGCGCAGAAGCGTAAGTATCCGAACAAGAAATAAAGAAGAGGGATGTGATCCGCAGGGATTACATCCCTCTTCTTTTCAGAACAAACTCTGCTTTTACACATCTTTCAGAACAAGAAACACATCCCGGCAATATTAAAAATAAGCAAGTTTCTTTTTTGTATTACTTCTGATTTACACTATCTTTGTGCACTCAAATCAAGTTTTTAATCAAAACGAAGTATCAAGATATGCTTACCATCAAACAAATTACAGAAAACACCGACGCGGTGATCCGCGGACTGGAGAAAAAGCATTTCAAAAATGCGAAAGAAACAATAGACCAAGTAATTGCCTTCAACGACAAAAGACGTAGCACACAGTCTGTATTAGATAACAACCTCTCCGAAGTGAACTCAACCTCCAAGTCCATCGGACAACTGATGAAAGAAGGAAAGAAAGAGGAAGCCGAGGTTGCCAAAAGCCGTGTAGCCGAGCTGAAGGAAATCAACAAAACGTTGCAAGCCGAAATGGACCAGGCAGCCGAAGATATGCAGACTCTGCTTTATACCATTCCGAACGTGCCATACGATGAAGTACCCGAAGGTGTAGGCGCCGAAGACAATGTAGTTGAGAAAATGGGAGGCATGGAAACCGAACTTCCCAAAGACGCACTGCCCCACTGGGAACTGACAAAGAAATATGATTTGATTGATTTCGACCTGGGCGTGAAGATTACAGGAGCCGGCTTCCCGGTTTACAAAGGAAAAGGCGCACAATTGCAGCGCGCTCTGATTAACTTCTTTCTGGATGAAGCCCGCAAAGCAGGCTATCTGGAAATTATGCCTCCGACAGTGGTAAATGCCGCTTCCGGTTACGGAACAGGCCAGTTACCCGACAAAGAAGGTCAGATGTACCATTGCGAAGTGGACGATTTATATCTTATCCCGACTGCCGAAGTACCTGTTACGAATATCTATCGCGACGTGATTCTGGAAGAGAAACAACTTCCCATCAAGAACTGCGCATATACGCAATGTTTCCGTCGTGAGGCAGGCTCTTACGGTAAGGACGTGCGCGGTCTGAACCGTCTGCACGAGTTCTCTAAAGTGGAACTGGTGCGCATAGACAAGCCGGAACACTCCAGGCAATCCCACAAAGAGATGTTGGATCACGTGGAAGGACTATTGCAGAAACTGGAACTGCCGTATCGTATTCTTCGCCTCTGTGGTGGTGACATGAGCTTTACGGCCGCACTTTGCTTCGACTTCGAAGTGTATTCCGAAGCACAGAAACGCTGGTTGGAAGTAAGTTCCGTATCCAACTTCGATACATATCAGGCTAACCGTCTGAAATGCCGCTATCGTAGTGGAGAAAAGAAAACAGAGCTTTGCCATACCTTGAATGGTTCTGCCCTGGCATTGCCGCGCATCGTTGCCGCCCTGCTGGAAAACAACCAGACACCGGAAGGCATCCGCATCCCGAAAGCATTGGTACCGTATACGGGATTTGAGATGATTGACTAATCTTCAATGATAGTCTAACTTTATATAAATACAATGCTTTATTACACAATGCTTTATTACACAATACTTTATAATACAACGCTTTATAATACATTGTATTACAAAGGCTGAAAGCCTTACATCATATAGCCCGGGGCACCGCCCCGGGTTTCTTCATACCCACACTTACGCCCTGAAAGGGCAAAATCAAACTACTATGTCACAATCCCTAAATAAAATCTACACACACATTATCTTCTCTACCAAAAACCGTGAAGATATACTTCCCCCAAGAGATTTAAATAACATACACCGATATATAGGAGGGATAATCAATCGAAACCTCTGCAAAAGTATTATTGTAGGTGGCACAGCCAATCATATACACATACTTTGTGAATTAGCAAGCACCGTATCTATTGCCATGCTGTTACAAGAAACTAAGAGAAGTTCTTCTAAGTGGATTAAAAATGAATATCCGGAGCTTCCGTATTTTTCTTGGCAAAACGGTTATGCAGCATTCTCAGTCAGTCAATCAAAAGTAGCTGCAGTAACACATTATATCTGTCATCAGCAGGAACATCATCAAAAGAAAAGTTTTAGAGAAGAGTTGATTGAATTTCTGGAAAGTTATCATGTAGAATATAATGAAGAGTATTTATGGACATAAGTTATCCTCGCTTCATCACCCGCTTATGCCCTTACAGGGCGTAAGATAGTAATATGACCCATTCCCCAGGGCGTTGCCCTGGGCTATAAGATAAAAGGCTTTCAGCCTTTCACAAGACATAAAGAGAATCTTGTCTCTTTAATTCTTCTTATCTTCTTATCTCCTTACCTCTTACCTCTTCCCTTCTCTCTACCTCCACCCTTCTCTTTACCCATTCCTTTCTCTTTACCCCTACCCTTCTCTTTTTTACCCCTAACTTTCTTTGTTTTTACCAAATAACCCGTATCTTTGCAAACCGTAACAATCTGAAAGTAATTACGTAATTATACCAACAAAATTATAAGATAATGAACAAAATCATTAGCAAAGAACATTTTTCTGAAAAGGTTTTTAAACTGGAGATTGAGGCACCTTTGATTGCCCGTTCACGCAAGGCAGGACACTTCGTCATTGTACGTGTAGGCGAAAAAGGCGAGCGTATGCCGCTGACAATTGCCGCGGCAGACACTGTGCGCGGCACTATCACTTTGGTAGTACAGGAAGTAGGCCTCTCCTCCACCCGCCTTTGCGAACTGAATGAGGGGGACTACATCACGGATGTAGTGGGCCCGTTGGGACAAGCTACTCACATTGAAAACTTCGGAACGGTGGTTTGCGCAGGTGGCGGCGTCGGTGTAGCCCCCATGCTTCCTATCGTACAAGCTCTGAAAGCTGCCGGCAACCGCGTTATTGCCGTACTTGCCGGACGCAGCAAAGAACTGATCATCCTTGAAAAAGAAATGCGTGAAAGCGCTGACGAGGTTATCATTATGACCGACGATGGCTCTTATGGACGCAAAGGATTGGTCACAGAAGGAGTAGAAGAAGTTATCAAACGGGAAAAAGTGAACAAATGCTTTGCCATCGGTCCCGCCATCATGATGAAATTTGTTTGTTTGCTGACTAAAAAATATGAAATTCCGACAGACGTTTCACTGAACACCATTATGGTGGACGGTACCGGTATGTGCGGTGCCTGCCGCATCACTATCGGTGGAAAAACCAAGTTCGTCTGTGTAGATGGGCCAGAGTTTGACGGCCATCAGGTAGACTTTGACGAAATGCTGAAACGCATGGGTGCTTTCAAGAGCATCGAACGCGAAGAAATGCACAAACTTGAAGAAGACGAAGCATGCAAAGCCATGCCGGAAGCCACACAGGAAGTGGATGAGAAAAGCCGCAATGCCGCATGGCGTCTGGAACTTCGCAAAGCTATGAAACCGAAAGAACGCACCGCCATTCCACGCGTTGAAATGAACGAACTCGACGCAGAATACCGTTCACACAGCCGCAAGGAAGAAGTGAACCAGGGACTGACCGAAAAACAGGCATTGACAGAGGCCAAGCGCTGTCTGGACTGCGCCAATCCGGGCTGTATGGAAGGCTGCCCTGTAGGTATTGATATTCCCCGTTTTATCAAAAACATTGAACGTGGAGAAATTCTTGAAGCCGCCAAGACACTGAAAGAAACCAGTGCCCTGCCTGCTGTTTGCGGCCGCGTTTGTCCGCAAGAGAAACAGTGCGAATCTAAATGTATCCACTTGAAGATGAAGGAACAACCGGTAGCTATCGGCTATCTGGAGCGCTTCGCCGCCGACTATGAGCGCGAAAGCGGACAAATCTCCGTACCGGAAATCAAGGAAAAGAACGGTATCAAGATTGCTGTCATCGGTTCCGGACCTGCCGGACTTTCTTTTGCAGGGGATATGGCGAAATACGGTTATGATGTTACCGTTTTCGAAGCTCTGCATGAAATCGGTGGTGTATTGAAGTACGGTATCCCCGAATTCCGTCTGCCCAACAAGGTGGTAGATGTAGAGATTGACAATCTTGCCCAAATGGGGGTTAACTTCATTAAGGATTGCATCATCGGTAAGACCATCAGCGTGGAACAGTTGGAAGAAGAAGGTTTCAAAGGAGTATTCGTGGCATCCGGTGCCGGATTACCTAACTTTATGAATATTCCGGGCGAAAACTCCATCAACATCCTGTCATCCAATGAATACCTGACGCGTGTGAACTTGATGGATGCAGCAAGCGAAGACTCTGACACTCCTGTGCCTTTTGGTAAAAATGTAGCCGTTATCGGCGGTGGAAATACAGCTATGGATTCAGTGCGTACAGCACGCCGCTTGGGTGCTGAACGTGCTATGATTATTTATCGTCGCTCCGAAGAAGAAATGCCTGCACGTATCGAAGAGGTGAAGCATGCCAAAGAAGAAGGTGTTGAATTCCTCACACTGCATAATCCGATAGAATACATCGCCGATGAACAAGGAAAGGTGAAACAAGTCATTCTGCAAAAAATGGAACTTGGCGAACCGGACGCTTCCGGACGCCGTAGCCCTGTTCCCATTCCGGGAGCAACAGAAACGATTGATATTGACCTGGCTATCGTCAGCGTAGGTGTATCTCCCAACCCGATTGTACCTTCATCCATCCCAGGCCTGGAGATGGGACGCAAAGGCACAATTGCCGTGAACGAGAATATGCAATCGTCCATCCCGACCATTTATGCCGGTGGCGATATTGTTCGTGGCGGTGCTACCGTTATTCTCGCTATGGGCGACGGACGAAAGGCCGCTGCCGCTATGAATGAACAGCTGAAAGGATAAAAACAGAAAACAATCTGTATGAATAAACTTCTAAGAAAACAGGCAGTTCGGGCTATGAACTGTCTGTTTCTTATTCTTTCTTGCGGGAATTGCCTGGCACAAGAAACATTTCCTGAAATCAAAGTGTCCTACACCAGCGAATTGCAAGAAGGGATACTGAAACCCGATTGGCTACTCAGTCCGGGAATGGCACCTTTCGGTAACGGCAACTACACAGATTCACTCGTCAACCATCTTGACACTATCCAGCAGGCCAGTTGGCTGACTCCCCAAGGTGATTATCCTATTTTTCTGGCAATATGGGGTAATGACACATTGAGTTATGCCATGCTTCCCGATACACGTTTCTATCACAGATATGACGACAAACAGAAAAGGAAAGTCCGTGTTCTGGAAGTGGAAAGTGCAATTCCACCCTACACGCGCTTTATTGCCGATGTCGATGGGCTGACCGAAAGGGAAATTTCCGCACTGACCGACTCCATGAGACGGATGAAGAGTCCGCAAGACACCTTGATGAACTGTACGCAAACGTGCATCTTCTACGCATTGGATGCATTGTTCCGCACCCACGGCATTTGTCCGGACCCTGTCATTACCCGCAATACGAATTTCAGCAAGACAAAAGAGCTGAATGCCTTCTTCGAACACTTTCTCGAACATGTAGCCGATTATCCCTGCCATTATAAGAAAGTGAAAGACGTGGTTTTTCCCGACAACAGCATCATCGCTTTCGTCAATGGATACAATCTGATCACTCACGCTGTCTTTTATCACAATGGACTGTTTTACTCTAAAAACGGGGACCTTTCTCCCTTTGTCTACTCAACGCTATATCCCCTCCTGAAGGGTTACGGAAGTAAAGACACTCCGGTCAAAGGGTTAAGCAAGACCGGAAAACTCATGCTGGGACAAACCTTGAAGGTATACACGCTGAACCATGCCTTGTACCGCCTTCGCCAATGAAAACAAGCAATGTTATTCCTGGAAACAAGCAATGTTCCCACTCAAAACATTGCTTGATTTGAATGGGGAAAAGCAATATTATTCCCAACCGGAATCTCTCTTTAAAGGATCAGTCCATATACATCCTCAGTAACAGAGAAGCCCCGCCTGCATTCTAAAGTTGCAGACGGGGCTTCCTCTTTTTGTATTTTATGAAGAATTACTTCACCACTTTGTTCGTTGCCGGATCAGGGAAAATCACCGACGGTTTGAACGATTTGGCTTCTTCAAAGTCCATCAAGGCATACGACATAATAATGATGATATCGTCCGGCTGCACCTTGCGGGCTGCCGCACCGTTCAGACAAATCTTGCCCGAACCGCGTTCACCTTTAATAATGTAGGTTTCAAAACGCTCGCCATTATTGTTGTCGGCAATGTACACTTTTTCACCGGCAATCATATTGGCCGCATCCAGTAAATCCTCGTCAATCGTAATGCTCCCCATATAATTGAGGTTAGCTTCCGTGACGCGGGCGCAATGGATTTTCGACTTCAGCACTTCAATCATCATAAGGTCTGATTTCTCTTTTTAGGTTTATTACTCTTTATATTTAATGTTGTCAATCAGGCGAACCTCACCACAGAAGACCGTGATACAACCTACGGCATATGCCGTATCTTCCCAATTGGCTATTCTCTGCAACGTGTTGCCGTCCACCAGTTCGAAGTATTCCAAACGCAAACCGGGAGCGGCTGCAATGGCATCTTCCACAAACTTCTGAGTCTCAGCAACGGTATGAGAGGCTGCAAAGGTACGACTTTCAAATAATGTTTGCGAAATTTTTAAAGCATTTTTGCGTTCTTCTGCAGATAAACGCGCGTTACGGCTACTCAGAGCCAGTCCATCTTCTTCACGTATAATGGGGCATCCCACTATCTCCAACGAATACTTCATCTGACGAACCATCTCACGGATAATAGCCAGTTGCTGGAAATCTTTTTCTCCGAAATAAGCGCGGTCCGGCTTCACGGCATCAAACAGTTTGCTCACAATCTGGCAGACACCATTGAAATGGCCCGGACGGAAAGCTCCCTCCATCACTGTGTCCAACGGCGCATAACTAAACTGGCGCGTATCGGGTTCAGGATACATCTCCGCAACCGAAGGGGCAAACACAAACGCTGCACCACATGCTTCCAACAAAGCACAGTCGGCATCCAATGTACGGGGATATTTCTCCAAATCGTTCTTGTCGTTAAACTGTGTCGGGTTTACAAAAACACTCACTACCGCAGCGTCATTCTCTGCAACACAACGCTTCACCAATGACGCATGACCGGCATGCAGGGCGCCCATCGTAGGCACTAATCCTACCTTTTTACCTTGGGCCCGTAAAGCCGACAATCCGGCCTGCAAGTCCTTGATAGTATGTACTATTTTCATCTTTAATAGGTTGTATAATAACTTAGTTGTTCGCAAAAACGGTGCAAAATAAACTATTATTTAGCATATAAAGAAGAAATATCGCAAATTAATGCAAAAGTTATGTCGGCACAGCAAGCCTCCACAGGGCAGATAAACATTGAAAAACAAGCAGTTAACAATTCATAAGGAATTATAGAGCCGACATATTTGCCCAAGTGCCCGATTTTTTTTATATCTTTGCAGAATAATTGAGAACATTGTTATTATGACAAAGGCGAACAAGGTTTTATTTATTACCCAAGAGATTACTCCTTACGTACCAGAATCCGAAATGTCCCTTGTAGGCAGACACCTACCTCAAGCAATCCAGGAAAAAGGCAGAGAAATCAGAACATTCATGCCTAAATGGGGGAATATCAACGAACGCAGGAACCAATTGCATGAAGTGATACGTCTTTCCGGTATGAATCTGATTATTGACGATACCGACCACCCCCTCATTATTAAAGTTGCTTCCATCCAATCTGCCCGCATGCAGGTTTATTTCATCGACAACGATGATTATTTCCAGAACCGCCTGCAAGCTGCCGATGAGAATGGTGTGGAATATGAAGATAATGACAGCCGCGCTATTTTCTACGCACGTGGTGTGCTGGAAACTGTGAAGAAGTTGCGCTGGTGCCCGGATATCATTCATTGCCAAGGCTGGATGGCGGCCCTAGCTCCTTTGTATATTAAGAAAGCATATAAGGACGAGCCTTCATTCCGTGATGCCAAAGTGGTATTCTCTGTCTTCGAAGATGACTTCAAAGAATCATTCAATGCTGACTTTGTGAACAGATTGATATTGAAAGGTGTTGCAAAGAAAGATGTAGCCAACCTGAAGACTCCGGTGGATTATGCCACATTGTGTAAACTGGCTATTGATTACTCGGACGGCGTTATCCAGCAAAGTGAAAACGTCAACGAAGAGGTGCTGGAATATGCCCGTCAATCCGGAAAACCGATACTGGAATTTCAAACTCCCGAAACTTTTGCCAATGCTTGCAATGAGTTCTACGACAAAGTGTGGGAAACTGAACAAAAATAAATAAGATAACAAAGAAAACTATGAAAGTTAAGTATTTAGGAGCTCTGCTTTTGACGGCAACTCTTACTTTCTTTGGTTGCGATGATAATACCGGTACATTAGGAATAGGGATGTTACCCGGTTCTGATGGTATTTCTGCGCATACGACAACGTTCAATGTGGTGACAAGATCGGTATTTGCCGATTCGGTATTTGCCAAGACCAGTACAGGTTATGTAGGACGTTTCACGGATTCCAAGTTCGGTTCTTATGAAGCCAGCTTCCTGACGGAGTTAAACTGTAGAGATGGTTTCAAATTCCCGGAAGAATACGATTTTGAAAAGAAGACAGGAAGATTAACAAAGAATAGAATAACAGGAGTACGCTTGCGTGTCTACTATTCCTCTTGGTTTGGAGACTCCTTAAATGCTTGTCGTATGAGTGCATATCAACTCACTGAGAAACTGGATCGTAACCGCTACACCAATATTGACCCGGCAAAGTATTATAAGCCGACTGATTTATTAGGCCGGAGAGCTTACACCGCTTACGATACAAGTGTAACCGATGAAGAAAGATATGCAACGGACAGCAACGGTGATCTGACCTACTATCCCCATATAGATTTCACACTCGACAAGGAAAAGTATGGAGATGATTGGTATAACAGACCTGCCACCGACTTCGCTAATTCCGAGACATTTATAGAGAATGTATTTAGAGGTATTTACCTCAAGAGTGATTATGGTGACGGAACCATACTTTATATAGACCGTGTAGACCTTCAGATGCAATACGAATTCTATGTATTGAATGATACTACAAATATTCCTTATAAACGCAAACAAGAAGGGCACGTCGGCGAAGATTCCATTGCTCAAACATGGATGACAGAATTTGCTTCTACCAAGGAGGTTATTCAGGCTAACCGATTTGAGAATTCAAAGAAAGTTGAAGATATCGTCAAAAACGAAAATGAGTGGACTTATATCAAATCCCCTGCCGGAATCTTCACAGAAGCGGTTTTGCCCTACGATGATATTTACAAGGAACTGGCTGGTGATACGCTCAATGCCGTGAAACTGACTTTCACCAATTACAATGAAAAAAGTGATAATGAATTCAGCATGAGTGCTCCCCGGTATGTATTACTATTACGTAAAATGGAATTCAAGAGCTTCTTTGAAGAGAATAAGCTACCGGACAATCTTACGTCATTTACCGTTGAGCATAATAGCGTAGCAACCAATCAGTACACATTCAGCAACATAGCCCGTTTGGTAACTACTTGCATTAAAGAAAAGGATGCTGCCAAGAAAAAGGCGAAAGAAGAAGCTGATGCTGATCCTACAGCTACATGGAACGAAGAAGAATGGGAAAAAGACTGGCGCACGGTATACCTGATCCCTGTTTCAATCACTTACGATCAGAGCAGCACTGGTCAGAAAACCATGACAGGTATCCAGAATGATCTGCAACCGGGATATGCAAAATTGAAAGGTGGTCCGGCTGAAGAGGGTGGAAAGGTGAAGAATCCGCTACAATTGGAAGTGACTTATACCACATTCAATAAATAAGCTCTTTCTCAATAAAAAGTAAAGGTAACAAAAAAGCCTTCCGCTCAACTGAACGGAAGGCTTTTTTATTGTGATATTACTTTCCAGGAGAAGCTACTTGGCAGCTTCCTTCTTGGTCGTTTTCTTTGCAGCAGGTTTCTTTGCAGCAGGAGCTTTAGCTTTTGCAGCCGCTTCTTTGACCTTTGCCGGCTTCTCAGATTTCTCTTTTTCCAGCTTTGCCTGCAACTTTTCCACTTCATTGTGCAATTCATCAATCTCATCACCCTGATTCTTGATAGTCGTCAGCAAAGCATTCAATTCTTCATTGTCTATATCCATCGGATAAAGAGACTCTACACGTTTGATAAAGTCGCCCAAAACATTCATGTAATTGGTGAACGCATCATAAGGAGACTCATATATGCCCCGGTTCAAGCCTACACCACTGTTCTTCGTCGTCATGAAACGGAAGTTGTTGCTTGCCTGCAAATAATCCCAGTCTTGCTTGATACGACGGTCATCGGAGAGATGAATACGTTCAGCAATGCTATACAGTTTATTGAAGGCTTCGCGCTGCATACTGTTACCCAACCAGCAACTGGTATCTCTCTCCTCGTCTACCCAGGACATCGGATACGGAACATCCAGCTGAGACACAGACTTCAATTTGGTGATAACCTCAGTCGGCGTAGAGAATGCGATGCCTTTTTCTTTGGCACAAGCAGGCAGAGCTTTCAGGAATTCCAGGATATTAGAAGAAAGCGGTTGAGCCATACCCAGCGCACTTAATTCCATGAAAATATTGATGACCTGTTCTTCCTGCGGCAGAGCATCGATCCAGCCAATATACTTATCGGCAAACAACGGATATTCATTCCATTCCGAATTAGAGAAACGTAAACTGATATCATCCGACAGTTTAAAATCACGTAACAACAGTTTCAGATTCGGGTTATGACTGCAATGGTATACATAATGCGGACTCTTCCACCCCAGCACGTGCTTAGCACCTTCAGTCAGCATACCTTTAAAGCCCATACTTGCAACCAGTCCACCAATTTCATCGGAATAAATCAAGCTGGAATTACGGAATACCTTCGGTGCCTTACCGAACATTTGCT
>OLGD01001126.1_pt1 | contig 44079 bp, 35 predicted proteins | sample 1605311 | NCBI WGS metagenome assembly OLGD01 (sample SAMEA3888917, study PRJEB22519) | human gut metagenome | biome: human gut; feature: human-associated habitat; material: faeces | place: Denmark | collected 2010
CGATGGGATTGCAGCGGTTCGAGCGGCGGGGGTCGTCGAAGTTGATGACGCAGAAGCGCGGCCGCGTCGGGGAGGCATCCAGATGGCGCAACAGGGGGTTGTAAGCCAACAGACAGGTCGTCGAACTTGAAGTCGTAGATATACATCGCGAAGCCCTTCTCAATCTGCTGGCGGATGTAGCTGTTCACCACGGCGTAGGACTTGCCCGAGCCGGGGGTTCCCAGCACCATCGTCGCCCGGAAGGGGTTGATGACGTTAATCATCCCCGGCCGCCACTCACCCCGGTAGTAGTAGCGGGTCGGAAGGTTGACCGAATATTCGTTTTCGAGCAGACGAGCCTCCTGTTCGAAACTCTCGTTGTCGTCGTTGAAGGGGTCGCGGGCAAGGGTCGTATGCAGCAGGCGGCGGACCCACACCCCGGCGGTCAGCAGCGCAAGGTAGCCGCCCAGCAGGGTCAGCACATAGCTCCAGAAACGAAACTCCAGCCCAGCGGGAAGGCTCCGCAGCGTGTCGTTGCCGAAGAGCAGGAAGAAACCCGCAAGAGCCAGGAGGAGGATTTGCCGCTTCGAAGGTTTCCCGTCCCGCACGCTGCGTGTGCCGTAGCACCCCAGCACCAGAAAGAAGAGGGCACAGAATTTCGTGATGGATGACCAGGTGAAGAGCCCGGTCGACTGTTGAAGGTTCCAGAAGATTCGGTCCACGACGGGAGCGGTCAGCGCGTGGTGTGCGAACCAGTCGTAACAGAACCAGTAACTGTTCAGACCCAGAAACACGATTCCCAGGGCCCGGGCAAACTGGACGATCTTCTCCAATGCCCGCAAATCATCTTCCTGCTGCATGTCTGTCGGTTTAAGGGCGGCAAGATAATGGAGGAATAAGGCTGCCTGTTCCCGCGGACCTCCCGAGGCCGCGGATGGCCGGCAGGGAGGGTACTCACTACCCTCTCCTACAAAAATCCCGGACGGTCGAACGACCACCCGGGAAGAAATTACTTCTGGCTTAACTCGACTAATGTATTTCGCAACATATCGAGGAAATGGGTCAGACGGTTCTTGCGGTTCAGAACAGCCCAGCGGCAGTTGTCCGGATTCTTGAAACTCGTATTGCAGAGCGTCTCGAACTCGCGCGTAATCTGCATGAAGGTGGCCGGAGAATCATCCTGCTGGCAAAAGAACCCCACGGCCGACAAGGCGGCGATCACCTCCATCAGGTCGGAATTGGTGAATCGCTTCGAAATTTTCAGCGGCGAGTGGCGCCGTTGCGTGGCAATCTCCCGAATCCCTGGATACTTGAGCTGCAGGTAGATCATCCGCTGCTCGAAGTCCACCAAAGAGAGCGATGAGCGGATCAACAAGTATTGCAAAGAATCAGGATCATTATAGCTTCCCAGCAACTGAACCAAAGTTTCTCGAATCCGAGCCAAGGTTTGCAAAGACTCTAACCTTGAACATCTATCTTGTTTGGATATTTGCTGAATGCGATTGATAAAACGATTATATGCATTATATAATCGTTTACGCTCTTTATTATCTAAAAGGTTCTTTGTAAAAGAGAGAAGCGTTAGTATAAAATCACTTTTCTCAAGTCGTCTAACATCTTTTTTTAACATAAACAAGATTGTAGCAAGAACTTGTCCTATTGCTTCTTCTGACACAGCACCGATCCTTTGCTTGTAGAGATCAAAACATCTAATATCAAATTAAACTTCTATTATAACGGCTGTTCAAAAATGCTCACCTCTAACACTAGAATTTGCTCTCCGCACATAATAAAATACTTCGCTACCGAATATTCATTTCAGAAAATCTTGAAATTTACTCACAAAATAATTTGGCATAACTCTATACATTCAGGGATTTTAACTATCCATCCATTCAATAATGATATTAACGACACAGCCGTATAGAACGAATATTTGTCACTGAGATAAGATTTACCTCGAGCCTCTCAAATATCTATAAACAAAATAGATAATCAAGGTGTGGAAATCTTTCTCGTTAATCAGATATCAACACCTCATTATGTTGAATTAATTGTTTTCGAAGAAAAAGTCTACAGTGTGTGCTTTAGAAGCACTGCAGCATATAGTCCAACCACAAGACGGCTTAAAAGCAAATCGGTCGAACCTACATTCGAAAAGCGACTTTTTGACAACATGCAAATAGACCGTGAATTTCTTAACCTATACCCCTATTTTCAACTATGTGTTGAAACGGCAATATAGCAGGATCATAATTGATGTTAAAAACAATGTTGCGGCATTTGCAGGAACCCTCAGATCTAAAACCCGTTCAAGTCGACTATAACACAAATAAGTATGCTACGGAACGCTGACAAAAATTAACTCAGCACAAGGATGTATGGTTAATGACATCAATGAGTCACCATTGAATACAACACATTCTTCATCATAACCCCAACTCAATCTGAAAACGCAGTTGCCAACGGTTATAATTATCGGGAATAATGCGTGGATCTCGTTCGGTATAGGTGTCGTACGAGAGATCGGCCTGCACTTTCAGACTGTGACCAATGATGTAGCGGGTGAGGCCCAGTGTTGTCTGGTTACGATTGCGATATCCTGCCAAGGGCTGAATCTCCTTTGACGGAATGAGTGTCGAGTTACGCAGGGCGATCTCCCATTTGCGGCTGAAGAGATAGCTGGTCTGGATGTTGAGACCCTGCCCGGTGTAAACATAAGCCGCAGGATCCTCATCGAAGAGCGGACGGTCGCACGAACGCCCCATGAAATCAGTGTAGAAGGCCCACCCGCGATATTCGAGAATGAAGTCCACGAAATAGGCACCCATGCTGCGCAGGGCACCGCCGGGCATCAACGCTCCGCGCTGCCCGTCGAGACGTGCCGTACGATCGTTGTAGGAGTAGGCTCCGGCCAGCAACATCTTCACGCGCTCCTCGTATTCGTAGTTGCCTTCGATAACCTCGCCCTTGGCCTTGAAGCGTCCCAGCGGATAGAGCTCCAAGCGACCCGTGTAGGCAAACCCTCCGTTGGACGAACTGCCCCAGTTGCGCCCCTCACCGGAGGTAATGGAGGCTTTGGCGGCAAGGTTGAACCCGTCACCGCGCAGAAGATTGTACTCTCCGAAAAAACCGAAGTCCCGGTCGAGGTTGAACTGACTGTTGACGATACTGCGGTCGACGAACTGCAGGGCGCTCGACGAATTAATACGGGCACGGTTGGCCTTAATTTTGGTCTGGCCAAATCCGATGTTCCACACTTCGCTGGGGACATAGTAGACGATAGCGTCGCGCACGATGTTCATGTTGCCGTTCGGGAGCGGCTCCGCATCATAACCCGTAAACCCCAGCTGGATCGAATAGACGAGTTTCGGAGAGTAGATGTACCCATCGAAACGCAGGCGGAGACGCTTGACGCGGGCATCAGTCCCAGTGAGGGTCCAAGCGTTGTTGAAGTTCATCGCCAGGAGGTTCTGCATGCGGAACCGCATCGTCACCTCGAACCGGTCGTTTCGGGGTCGGAACGTAATACCCTTTCCGACCTCGATATTGGGCATCAGGCAAAAGCGTTCGATCCAGCCCGAGACGGTATCGCTCCGAACCGGATTTTCTGAGGTAACAGACTTAAAAGTATTTTTTTGTGCAATTGTAGGCGCTGAATCAAACAATAGGAAAGCTATAATAAACGAATATAAAACCTTCATAGTTGCATAATAATCCAATAATCGGGTGAGGAAATTTCCTCACCCGATGTTTTTTACAAAAAATTACTCAAGTACCCATTCATATGTATTTGGATAACCTTGGTTGTACAAAAGAATTTCTACTTCATTCCCTTCCATTGCCAAATGCCCTGATAGATGAATGTACTTCGTCGGATCCGCCACTGATATTATCTTATAAGATCCGGCTTGAGTACCGGGCACTATTATCCATTTATAATAGGGGGCATAAGAAGCATTATATTGCAACTGTTCCAACCTTGTTCCATTTTGGGTAGAATGTCCCTTAGGATGCACATAATAGCCAGACACAACATTCTGAATCATATATGTGTTATCCTCATTTTTCACGAATTGCCATTTGTAATAATCCTGATAACTTGCATTGTATGAAAGTATCTCAAGCGGTTGTGCGTCCGCTGTCGATCGACTCTTTACATGCAAGTATTTCGTTTGATCCTTTAATGTTTTGACCTTTTGAATTCCAGTATCAAATGGTGCAGTTACTGAAACAGACTGAAATTTCCACTTAAATGTATCTCCATAATGTGAATCCATTGGCCATAATTCAAGTTGAGAATTCACTTGAGTAGAATGGTTGGATAAATGAACGAAGAGAGAAGGATTTCCTGCACACTGAATATAATATGCGCCATCCCCTGCTCTTGTTGGTTTAATAAACCACTTTTCTACATTTAAGTAATCTCTATCTAAATGATATAACTCCAGCTTAGCAGAATTAGACATCGCATGAGATTTCGTATGCCAATATAACTTATCCGTAGAGAATAGTTGAATAGTGTACGTTCCATCCATGACTGGATTCCCATTCGAATCTCTTTCATAATCAACAACCCAATAATATGACGTATATTTGGTGCTATTTTTTGCACCTATAAGTATATCAGTTGTCGATGCCCAAGCATTATCTCGTGTAGTGACAGCCTTTTCTTCATCAGCAAGAGACACTATTCGATAGATACCAGGTTTAAGATCGTATAATTCTTTGTTGGCACCAGGTTGATTACTCTTAAATAATGCCCACTGGTTTGCCATGTTATCTCCTGCATTCTGAAGCGATAATTTATTCCCGGAGGCAATGCCGTTTGCCGTAACTAACAAATCCGTATTGAGAGCCGGTTTAATCTGGACACGTCTACCATATTTATTAGGCTTCTCAACTACAAACGAATAATATTTTTCATATGCATACGAATACTTAAGAGCCTCAATCTCTGTTCCAGCAGCAACCGTTCTGGACTTAGGATGTAAATCGTAAGAGAGGTGAGATGCATTATAGATTTTAAAACTGTCGTCTTTACCGGGTAAGAACCACCAATACGTTAACAGTGAAGGATACGGTCCTCTATTGACCTTTAACGTTGCGACATCGCCTTGAATCGGCGTATCCGGCATCAATCCAAGGAACGTATTATCTGATAATATAACTTCATGAGGAGAATCGATAGCTACAGGTTTTTGATCAATCTCAAATTGAGTTTTTAGCAGATTAAGCCGCCATTTATACATCTGAGAATAGCTTTCCGAATACTCCAAAACTTCAAGACGAGCGCCACTGGCAGAAGAGTGGCTAACGGGATGCAGATATTTCGTCCGATCAGCATTAGATTTTATGTAAAAATACCCATCTCCCGAAGAATCAATGAACCATTCGTAGTATTGAGCATATGAAGGTTGATATTCAAGTATTTCCACTCTTGTACTTTGACTTGCCACATGCCCAGCTAAATGAAGATATTGTTCTTCATATGCCATTCTTATGGTATATACATTTTGTTTACCGTAAACAGGTGTAATTACCCATTTGTATACATGGCGATTATCACTTGGTCCTGCAATTTCTACCGAAGTACTACCAGTTGTACCATGATTGACAGTATGAACATAATTTTGCTCATTAGCGGCTAACGATATCTTGTACATTCCATCGGGAAGCATCTCTTCGGCATGAATGTTACGAGCTTGGGCTTCAGTAGCAGCGCCTTGATAAACAGAGAACGTATCAAGAATAAGTGATTTCCCGCTGCTATTTCCTATGCCCCAATGAGTTGCGACCGAATAATCTTGTATCCCAAAATAATATGCACTACTTACCATCTGTCCATCGGGATAAAAGGCCCGAACAAATGTCCTGCTTGGTTCATAGGATATAACAATATGATACCATCCCATTCGGGTTGTAAAGTTGACCGGATCCCATAACCATATTCCCCAATTCTTTAACGCATTAGAGGTATTTCTTGTATAACGGTCTAAAACCATACGATCGCCCCTTCGATGAAAGCCGGAGAGTATTACATTATCAGTATCATTTTTCGAATAAAAAGCTCGAACTACAGGATCGGAATCACGCCATGGAGTACGTCCATATTGTTTGTAAAGATTCTCATCTATATATGTCCAGAAGGATACAGTAAATCCCGTTGTTTGATAATCAAAATCGCTTACGGGAGATGGGATAGAAATATAAGCATTATCATTAAATTTCATAGCTCCACTCCCATGTCCATATTGATCTTGACAAGATGTAACTGTGCCATGAATCGTACCATTGTATCCTCCGACTTCTTCTGTGGCTGATTTATTATCAAGCCTATACATTCGTTTTAATATTAACGAATTTTGAGCGCTTGCGAAGGTCCCTATCCCTATTGATAAAATAAGCGCTAATATGATAATTAATCGACTTCTCATAGCAATGATCATTTTACACGTAAACCTCTGGTTTCCAAATAATCGAGCATCAATTCACTACGATCGGTAATTATATAGTTAGCACCTTTGCTAAACAGCCAATCCCAATCGCCACGACCATCATCCAAGAAATTACTCGGATCCTGATCTTTAAAATTATAATCTCGAGTAATCGGATCGGTATCAGTTAAAGGAATTTTTTCCGCAAAAACTCCGTCAGCCGTTTCGGGCCAAAAAGAATATTGACCAATCCAAATATTATTTGAATTTAGCAATGAGACATATTGAAGAATTGGATCTGCAGATTGTTTGTATACTAACTCAAAAGCATATATTTTTTTAGAGTTTACAAAATCTCTAATATATTGATCCAAATTTTTTGTATTAGAAAAAGCAATGGGAGTGTATATGAAATCATCCAATGTTGTACCAGCTTGACCTACAAGTTGCTGAACATCACTCAAGGGCATTTTCCCCTTTATAATAGATTGTGCCAGCATCCCTTTTGATTTCAACATCTTTATAATATCAACAAACATGGAATTAAACAAGACTCCAGATTCTTTGATATCAATAGAAACTACTGCTTTCCCTTTTAAATAATCAAGGGCTTGTTCAATAGATAGCATCTTATGTGTCGTGAATTGACCATCTGGCATAACAAGATTCAGATTTTGAATCTCGCTCCAACTTGCATCACTCAAACGACCATATCCTGTGGTTACACGATCCAAACATGCATCATGAAATATAACCATCTGGCCATCTTTAGTGAGGCGAACGTCCATCTCAACAATATCAACACCAAGCTCAATTGCCATCTCATAAGCACCCTGAGAATTCTCGGGATAATCTGCCCAATAACCTCTATGGGCAGCAATCAAAACATAATTCGGATAGTTTTGTTTATTTTTTATTATTTGGATGACTTCAGATGGTGTTGTTTGTGCATATCCGATTTGGGGGGATAATAAATAGACCAACACCCCAACAAATAACATCAAGGTTCTCATTATAATATTTAAGGTTAGATGATAGGTTTTAATAACTAATAACAAATAGGCCTTACGTCATATTTCGACAGCCTAAACTATATGGCGGAGTAATCATCGTTAACCAAAATGACATCAGAACAAGTAACAATTATTTTGCCCGGGCCTTCCAGACGGCCAGCGTGCAGACCACCGAGAGGATGGCCGCTCCGATCCAGAACCACGTCACGACCGAGAAGTCGTACGCCGCCGCTACATCGGCCGCTCCTGCGCTCTTACCCTGCTGAATCAGAATGCCGCTCAACAGATCCTGTACGGCAGCCCCCACGTAACTGGCGATTCCGACAACGCCGAGCGCCGCTCCGGAGGCCTTCTTCGAGGCAATATCGACGGCCATCAACCCACCGAGGAAGCAGATCAACGCTCCGATGGCCAGGCCGAAGATCACCATGCTCGCGGCGTCGAGCCAGAAACAGTCACGCGGCCCGAGCAGGAAGAGCGACAGCCCGAAGATATTCATCAACCCGAAGATCAACGCCGGGAGGTTGCGCCGCCCGCCGAAGAAACGATCGGAGACCCACCCCGAGGCGATGGTTCCCACGATCCCGCAGACCGAACTGATCGAGATCACCGAACTGGCTTCAAGATTCGTGTAGCCCTTGTCGGCCTCAAGGAAGAAGATGCCCCAACTGTTCACCGCGTAGCGCGAAATGTACATGAAGGCACTGGCCAAGGCCAGCATCCAGATCGCCGGGTTGCGCAGCACCTCTTTCTGGTATTCGCTGACCGATTTGCCGTCGGTCGCCGCGGCCTCTTCCTTCAGTTGATCGCCCTTGTAGACCGCCACAGGCGGCAGGCCGTTGCTTTGGGGCGTGTCGCGCATGAAGAGGACGACGATCAGGAATCCCAGAAGGCCCAGCAATCCGGCGCCGCGGAATCCCCACTGCCAGCCCAGCGAAGCGACGATGACGGCCGTCACGATGAAGGTGATGGCCTCGCCGATGTTGTGGCTCGACGACCACAGGCCGTAGAAGGTTCCGCGCTCCCGGTCTCCAAACCAGCGGGACAAGGCCACGACACACGGCGCGGCCCCCATCGACTGCGCCCAACCGTTCACGGCCCAGAGCACGAGAAAGACCGCAAACGAGGTCGTGAAGCCCAGCACGAGGTTGATCAGCGCCGTGACGAGCAGCCCGGCCGCCAGGAAGCGGCGGATGTTGCTGCGATCGGCCAGGAAGCCGTTCGTCAGCTTGCCGACGGCATAGGTGATGAACAACCCCGATCCGATAATACCCAGTTCCGTCTCGGAGAGGACCCCAGCATCGACAATCGGCTTCTTAATGACGTTCAGACTCAGACGGCAGACGTAGTAGAGTCCGTATCCGAGCGTGGCGGAGAGGAAGACCGACCACCGCAACCGCGTATAGCGGCTGCGGATTGCCTCGGGATCAGTCAAGGGTTCCGACGCCGGTGAGGGTGCAAAAAATCGCAACAGATTCATGGCCTTCGCGAAATTAGTCGTGCAACCCGCGCTGGCGGAGGTAGTTCAACAGGTGTTCGGCCCGGTCGGTCTGGATGATCCGGGCGCCGAGCGTATCGATCAGATAACCGAACGCGGCATCGGGATCCTCGAGCGACAGATCGTCGTCATGACCGCCGCACAGGGTATCCCACAGCGTGTTATACCAGATCAGCGCCCGTCCGCGCAGTGTGTCGCGCATCCGCAACGGCATGGCCGTATCCTCGGCCTGCGCATAGAGCAGTTCGTAGGCTGCGGGCTTCAGATCAGCGATATACCCCTGCATCAGCTCCGCAGCGTTCTCGTTATCGAGGTTCACCACCGGCATATAGATCACCTCGTCGAGGTATTTCCCATACAGGGCGAGCACCTCATCGGCCGGTTTCGAGCCCTTCATGACGATCTGCCGCGTCGTTCCGGTCCGCTCCAGCACCGGCACCACCAGGTCAAAATAGCGGTCGGCCTTGTCGAGGTTCACCAGCACCCGTCCCTTGGCGGCCAGCAGCGCCTCTTCGAGTGTCGGAACCGGGTGTTTGGTCCGGATGCCGCAGCCGTTTTTGAGCTTCAGCGTGCGGATCGAATCCAGCGTCCAGTCGGCAACACGCCCCTTCCCGGTCGTCGTGCGGTTCAGCGTGGCGTCGTGCATGACAATCAGCACGCTGTCGCGCGTCAGTTGAAGATCCAGCTCCACCACATCGACGCCCACGGCTATCGAATGTTCGATGGCCGCCACGGAGTTTTCGGGCGCATAGCGCCAGTCGCCGCGGTGCGCCACGACGAAGACGGCGGTGGTGTCGCCCGCTAGGAGGCGTTCCCGGAGCGCTTCGGCCCGGTGCTCCGGAGCGGCGCTCTGACGGGCCTCTCCGGAGCAGCCTGCCAGCACGACAAGTGCCAGCAGGAAAGACAGTATTCGTTTCATGGTTTATTCAAGTTTATTGTTTTTCCAGATCAGCCGTTCACCCCAGAAAGGCATATGGGTCTCTTCACAATCGAGTTTCGAGGCCCGCTCCAACCCCTGCTCAAGGGTCCAGCGCGACGACGAAGGGTCGGAGTGCGAGAGCTCCAGAACATGTGACAGCAGGACGTACTTCGGCGTGAAGAGCTTGCCGATGACATTGTTCTCGGTCAGTTCGTTGGGAGCATAGCGCGGGATGTAGACATCGACGGGCAGCGTCACGTCAAACTGCTCGGGCAGGAAGTTCGAATCGCCGGAGTGCAACAGCACGAAATGGCCGGTATCCTCGCCGCAGTCGATCTGGAAGACCGTCACGGGGACGTTCGTCGAGCCGTTGTTGTGGTTCGTGATGAAGGTGTGAAGTGCGAAGCTGCCGATCGTATAGTCGGCTGCGGTCGTCGAGGTATATTCGTATCCCGGCCGTTCGAGGTAGTTCGTCACGACGGGTTTTCCGGATTCAAGCATCGCATCGATCAGTCCCTGCCACTTGTGGTCCTGATGCACGTGCGTCGAAGCGTAGAAATCGAGGTACGGAGCCAGTTCGGCGGCCCGGCGGTGGTAGATGTCCACACCGAAGCAGCCCGACGGCGTCTTAACGACATAGCCCATGTTGTAGAGCATCCAGATATGGACCTCCCCCACGGCCGGCGTCTCTTCGCGCAGGCCGTTCAGCACCCGGTCGAATGCCGCATCGTAACAGGTCAGAACAGGTTCGCTCCTTACCAGCGAGGCGGCCAGCCGGTCGTCAGCCGCGAGAAAACTCGAAAAGGTCGAACTCGCACAGGCATCGGCATAGCTCTGAATCGTCGCGAAGAGTTCGCGGCGGGTCGTGAGATCCGCATCGAGCGGTGAGGTCTCCCATAGTGCCTCCATCGTCTCCGCAGCAACATTCGGCTGCGGAGGTTCCGGCGTCGGTTCCTCCCCTTTTTCCTTGCAGGACACAAGTCCGATGATCAGCGCTACGATCCAGAACAGACGGGAATAATTCTTCATGGCATCTTCTAATTCAATTCGTTACAATCTTCGCACATGCGTTCGACTCCCGCAACGATGTCGCGGGTTGTTGTCCGGCTGCCGTCGCGGCGTTGTTTCCTCACCTCGTGCATCAGCACGCCGTCGTACCCGGCCGTTTCGTCCATCGCCCGGAGAAAGGCTCCCCAGTCAATCTCGCCTTCGTAGGGCAGCCAGTGGCATTCGTTCACGAAATCATAATCGGAAATATGCACGGTCCGGATCCGTCGGCCGGCTTCCTCGATGAAGTGGGCAATTGTCCCCTGTGTGTAGTGGTTCGTGTCGAAGCAGATCCCGACGCCCGGTACCGCGTCGACGATGCGCACCAGCTCCTCGGGCGTATTTCCCAGACAAGTACGGGGCAGATTCTCGATGCAGAGTTCCACGCCGCACTCGTCGGCAACCCTCTTCAACGTGCGAATCGACGCAATGGCATTTTCGAGCCGCTGTTCACGCAGGCTGTCGGCAATCGGCTCCGAACTGGGGTGCAGCACCAGTCGCTGCGGCGCATAGAGTTCGCAACTCCAGCGGATCATCTTCGCCTGAACCGCCACATTTTTCGCTCGCAGCGAATCGTCGAGAACCGAGATGTCGAGCGTCCGCGAAAAGGGCAAATGCACCGACCAGACCGACATACCGGCACTATCAAGGCGTTCTTTCATCTGCCGCATCCGCGGATATTTCTCCTCATTGGAAACGCCCCGGTAGCATTGGTTTACGGCAACTTCAACCCATTGTACTCCGTCGGTCCGGGCCTGCAGCAGTTCCTCGACCGCAGGAATCGCGCCCCACACGGCAGTGGAGGTCCCGACCTCGGGCCTTTGGGCCGAAGCCGGGATCTCCATACCGAGCAGGAAGGCTGTCAAAAGTATCGAAAGCCTTTTCATGGTCATTTCAGGGAGTTGCTGCCCTGTGCATTACCGCCACGCATGGGCCAGCCGACCGTTGCCGCAGGTTCAGACAGTCCGATGGCACAGAATTCACCGTTCTTACCGTAGTAGAGCCGCTGATCCGGACCGATCGTCACGGGGCTCATCGTCTGCGAACCGATCGAGGTGTACTCGGAACGGTTGCCCGAGGCATCGAACGCCAGCAGCGAGAAGGGCGTCACGTATTGCGAGATGTAGGCCGTTCCGGCATTATCGAGAGCAAATCCCGAATAGATGTAGCTGGTGGCGCTCTCGTCCTTCCATTTGAGCGAGCCGGTTTTCGTCACGGCATAGAGGAAGCCGTTCTTCTCGCAGAAGTAGACCGTACCCTCGCCGTCCACGGCCGGATGGTAGCAGTCGCCGTTGGTCGTTTCGTAGTGCCACAGTTCGCTTCCATCCGACGTGTTTACGGCCACACAGCCCTTCGAGGAGGCTTTCAGCACGGCATACAGCACGCCGTCATACAGGGCCAGCGAACCGCCGCGCTCGGTAACTGCATAGGCCGTCGTCGAGGCCCATTTCATTTGTCCCGCAGCCGTGTAGGCCCAGATGCCGGTCGAGGTGCCGATGTAGACCGTTCCCTCGGCATCGACCACGACACCGCCGCCGACACCGCTCTGCACGGCCGACCACTTCTCGTCACCCGAAGCCGCATCGAAGGCATAAAGACGGCCGTCATTGGCCAGCGCATAGACCACGCCGTCGGAAGTCACCGCCGGAGCGGCCTGCACCTTGGCGCCGAGCGACTTCTTCCAGCGCAGGGCCCCGGACGATGCCACGGCATAGAACGAGCCACCGTCATCTTCGGTGCCGAAATAGACCGTACCGTCGGTACCGACCGAAGGCCCGGCACCATAGGTTGCGGCATCGGTCGTGTAGCTCCAGCGGGTCTGGCCCGTGATGGCATTCACGGCGATGAGTTTTTTATCGGTTTGCGAAATGGTATAGAGGGTCTGCCCATCGGGTGTGAAGGCAATCTGGCTGGCCTTCTGGTATCCGGCGTTCGGGAACGTCGACCAGGCAAGGCCCGAAACCGTAATCTCCCGGGTGGCCGACTCCGTAGACTGGTCTTCGTAAGTGACAGTCAGCGTTACAGTCCATGTTCCGGTCTTGGCAAAAGCGTAGAGCGGGATCTCCTCCTCCGAAGAACCTCCGTCTCCGAAGTCCCAATGAACCGAAGTCACCATGCCGCGCACGAAATAGGCCGGATTGTATTCGAACGAGCAGAGCTCGAACTGACGCAGCGAAGCCAGATCAGCCGACGAAGTGGGCGTCACGACAAACGGATCGATCAGTCCGGGAGTAGCCGTAGCCGTCAGCGTCTCGGAGTCGCCGTGCGCGTAGACGCACGTCAGCGCAAAGGTATACGCACGGTCGTTGGTCAGCTCCTCGACGAGGCAGGACTCTTCACCGGCATCGACCGTCAGCGTCCGGTCGTTCTCCGATTCCGAGGAGACAACCAGCCGGTAGGTGTAGTCGAGTTCGGTCTCGGGGGCCGTCCACGAAAGGAAGACACGCCCGTCACCGGCCATCGCCTTGAAGTTCGTAGCCGCTATACGGGTCGATTTCGGCGTGGCAAAGGCCGTGACCTTCATCGACAGTCCGCTCGCATAGCGGGCCTGCACGGCAAACGTATAGGTGCAGTCGTTGACCAGTCCGTCGACCGTCAGCGAGTACTGTCCGGCCTCGACCGTCGCCTCGCCGCCCTCGATCTGGGCATTGTCGGGCGTCCAGGTCACATAGTAGTCCAGCGGCTGGGGTTTCTCCGCCTGAGCGGTCCAGGACACGGCAGCCTCGCCATCGCCCGCCGTGGCAGTCACTGTCTCGACCTGGAAGCGGTCGAACGATGCCCGCGGCAGCTCATCCTCGCTGCATCCGGTCAGCAGCGCGGCGCACGAAAGCGCCCAAATAACTATCTTTTTCATCGTTGTCATTCGTTTTAACCATTAATAACCGGGATTCTGCCACAGCAGCGACGTATCGTTGATGCGTTCGAGTTCCGTGTTGGGAATCGGGTAAAGCAGCTGATAGTCCTGAATAGCGTGGCCTTCGGCAACCATAGCCTCCTTGGCATAGCCCATGCGCACGAGGTCGAACCACCGCTGTCCCTCGTAGGGGAACTCCTTCTGGCGTTCGAGGCAGACGGCGCGGCGGAACGCATCCTGATCGGGCAGATCCGTAATGTTCAGCGGATCGAGCCCGGCCCGCGTATGTACGGCATTGAGAGCCTCGAGGGCCGGCGATGCCGACGAACCATCGTATCCCACCTCGTTGAGCGCCTCGGCATACAGCAGCAGTACGTCGGCATAGCGCAGCAGGATCTGATCGTTGCCGTACTGGAGCGTCGTCGCGTCGCGCGTGTCAAAGAACTTCGTCATCAGATAGAGCTGCACGTCGGGCACCTTCTGGTATTCGATCAGGGCCTTGCGCGCGTCGTCGTCGCTGTACAACACCTTCAGGACGGGGCTCTGACCCGAGTTGTCCGTCAGATTGGAGATCGAGAACCAGGCTCCGTGTCCTTCGTCGACCACCGATTTGTTGAACCGTACGGCAAAGATGATCTCGCCGTTCATCTTGTTGTTCACATCGAAGACGTCCGCCACATTCTCCAACAAGGCGTACTTTCCGACGACCTCTTTCAGCACGTTGACCGCCTCCTGCGGCTTCTTGAACGTCAGGTAGACCTTCCCCAGCAGGGCCCGGGCGGCTCCGAGCGTCGCACGCCCCGCATCGGACTCGTCATAGGACTCGGGAAGCATCCGGTTGTCGACGATCTCCTGCAGGTCGCCGGCAATCAGGTCAAACATCTCCTCTTCGGACGAGCGGCCGATCCGGAGCGCCTCCTCGACCGTCACAACCTTCCGCGTCGTGGGGACGCAGCCCCAAAGCCGGTACTTCATGAAGTAGGTATAGGCCCGCAGGAACATCGCCTCGCCCTTATACTGCGCCTTGAGCGTCTCGTCGAAATCGGCCTCGTCGATACGGTCCAACACCATATTGCAACGGTAGACCGCATTGTCAAAACTAGCCCACGCATCCTCCAGGATACCGTTCGAGGCATTGTCCCGGAACTGGTCAATGTCGTAGCGATCCTGCGTGCCCGTCGTCGGAGCATCCAGGTAGAGATTGTCGCTCCGATACTCGCAAAGTTCCGTATAGTAGCTCACCTGTGTCTGGAACTTGGCATAGCAGCCCACCACGGCGATGTCGAAATCGCTCGCCGTTTCATAAATATCGTCCACGGCCACTTCGTAGTTGGGCGTGAGGTTGAAGAAATCCTCGCCGCACGAACCCAGGCCGAGCAGCGCGATCAGTGCGCTGAAAATCCGTATCTTTTTCATCTCTTGTGTCGTATTAGAAGGTAACATTCAGACCAACCATGTAGGTCTTGGCCAAAGGATAGGTACCATAGTCTTCGCCGGGCGTCAGGGCGCTCGTGCTGCCGCTGACCTCGGGATTGTAGCCCGAATAGTCGGTCCACGTCACGAGGTTCTGGGCCGAGACATAGACGCGCAGCTTCTCGACATAGAACTTCTTGGTCCACTTCGCCGGAAGAGTGTAGCCCAGAGCGATGTTCTGCAAACGCAGATAGCTGCCATCCTCGATGTGCCAGGTCGACGTACGCCCGTTGTTGCCCGTCTGCTTGCGGTTCACGCGGTTGGTGTTGCCGTCGCCCGGCTGGTCGGCGCTGACCCAACGGTTCAGGGCGGCGGTCGTCCCGTTGACGTTGCCCTCCATGTTGTCCAGATAGCGGCGGTTCAGGTTCAGGATCTCATTGCCGTGGACTCCCTGGAATGCCACCGAGAAATCGAGCCCCTTGTATCCGAATGACCCGCCGAATCCGTAGGTGAAGTCCGGCATGTAGTTGCCGACAATCGTGCGGTCGGTGTCGGTGTCGATCACGCCGTCGCCGTTGACATCCACGAAGCGGAAGTCTCCCGGCTGCGTGGTGTCGAAATGGGGATAGGCTTTCAGCTCCTCGGCGTTCTTGAAGATCCCGTCCTGAACGAGCAGGTAGTAGGAGCCGATCGGCTCGCCGACCTTCGTGATGTAGTAGGCGTGCTCGACGCTGCCGGAGGTGATGATCGGCGTGTCATTGGCCCCGAGCGCCTTCACCTCGTTGGTGTTCGTCGCCCAGTTGGCGTTGAGCGAGTAGCTGATGCCGTTGGCGTAGGAGTGCTGCGAGGTGGCCGAGAGCTCCCAGCCGCGGTTGTTCACCTTACCGATGTTCATCAGCGTCGTGCTGTAACCCGTCAGGTGCGGAATCGGCACCTCGAGCAGCATGTCGGTCGTATTGGCGTAGTAGTATTCGGCCGTCAGACTGAGGTAGCCGTCCAGAATGCTGAGGTCGGCTCCGACGTTGAACATCGAGGTCTTCTCCCACGTGAGGTTCGGGTTGGCGACATTGGTAGGCTTGTAGCCGTTCGCAAGCGAGCCGCTGCCCGTCCCGAGGATGTAGTTGTCGCCGTCCATCGTGGCCAGATGCTTGTAGTTGCCGATCTGGAAGTTACCCGTCTGACCGTAGCTGGCACGGATTTTCAGGTCGTTGACCCAGCGGAGCGCCTCGGCGTTCTGGAAGAAGGGTTCGCCCGAGATGCGCCAGGCTGCCGATGCCGAGGGGAAGTAACCCCAGCGGTTGTTCTTGCCGAAGCGCGACGAACCGTCGGCTCGAATGGCGGCCGAAAACATATACTTGTCCTTGTAGCTGTACTGCACGCGGGCCAGGTAGGAAGCCAGCGACCATTGGTCGGTCTTCGAATCGCCGTCGTTCACGGTTCCGCCACCGATCGTCTGGTTGTAGTCGTTCGGGTAGTCCGTGGCCGTCACGTTGTTGCCCTTGTAGGTCTCCTTCTGAGCCGACTGCACCAGAACGGCCGACAGCGAGTGGTCGCCGAAATCCCGCGTATAGGTCAGCTGGTTCTCAATGAGCCAGTTGAAGTAGAAGCCCGAGGAGCTGTATCCGACGGGATTGGATTTTTGTCCGTAATTGGCCTTGCCGATGGTTTCCAGTTCGGAGGAGGAATAGGTGTCGTTGTGGGCGCCGTAGAAAGTCCCGCCGAACGAGGTCTGGAACGAAAGACCCTTGCAGATGTCGTACCCGAGGAAAGCCCGCCCGGTCATCGCCATACGGTCAACGACGTCGGATTTGAGCGTAGCCAGCGCCACGGGATTCAGGATCTCGTTGTGCTGGTAGTCGGTACCGATACGCCAGTAGCCGTTGCCCTGGAAGTTGAAGGTCCCGTCTTCGTTGTAGATGGGCCACATCGGGTTGTAACACAGCGCCGACTGGACGATACCGCCCGAACTGTACGAACCGGAGGCATTGACACGGTTCGACTTGGAGTACGAGGGTGAGAAATTGACGCCGTACTTGAAATTCTTGTACTTGCCGTCAAGATTCATGCGGAACGAATATTTCTCGAAATCGGAGTTGATGATGATACCCTCCTTGTAATAGTAGTTTGCGGATATGAAGTAGTTGACGTGCTCACTTTTTCCCGAAATCGAGATATTATGGCTCGTGGTCGAAGCCGTGCGGAAGATGGCATCCTGCCAGTCGGTGTCGGTCAGGCCCGGTTCGCCGTTCAGATAGGGAATGAGCTCCACGGGCCAGTTCATGTAAGACTCGGGGCGCTCGCCGTTCGGAGCCGTACCGCCGGGATAGATACTGTAATAGGCGTTGTCGTGGCCCTCCTTGGCAAACTGTGCATATTGGTAGGCATTCATCAGGTCGATCTTCTTCGATACCTGCTCGATGCCGTAGTAGCCGTCGTAGGTCACCTGGATGGACTCCGACTTTCCCTTCTTGGTCGTGATGAGGATCACGCCGTTCGAACCGCGCGAACCGTAGATCGCCGCCGACGAGGCGTCCTTCAACACCTCCATCGACTCGATGTCGTTCGTATTGAGGTTCGAGAGGCCGTTCTCCATCGGCACGCCGTCGACGATATACAACGGGTCGTTGCCGGCCGTGGCCGAGCTGATACCGCGCACGCGCACCATCACGTTGCCTTCGGGATCTCCGCCCGTCTGCATCACCTGCACACCGGGCATCTTGCCGATCATCGACTGCCGAAAGTCCGAGACGGGCTGGTTGGCAATGTCTTCGGCCTTGATCGAGGAGATGGCAGTCGAGACGTCGCGCTTTCTGACCACACCGTAGCCGATCACCACCACGTCATCCAGCGCCGTGGCCTCCTCCTTGAGCTGAATATCGAACGACGTGCGGCTTCCGACCGGAATTTCCTGCGTGTCGTAACCGATATACGATACGACCAGCACGTCGTCCGGCGTCACGTCCAGTGCAAAGCCGCCGTCGATACCTGTACTGGCACCCTTGGTCGTACCCTTTACGACGACCGTGGCTCCGATGACCGGTTGCCCCGCAGCATCCGTCACCGTACCCTTCACGGTGCGGGCCTGAAGGGGGGGGGGTCGACACGGCCGGCTTGGCCGTCAGATAGATTTTCTGGTTCTTGATCTCGTAGCCGATCTGCGTTCCGGCGAAGAGTCGGTCCAGCGCCGTTTCGAGTTTCGTGTCCACGACGTCAAGCGACACGATCCGGTCGGGATCGACCGTCGGACGTGAGTGGTAGAACGCATACCCGGTCTGCCGCGAAATCTCGTCCAGCACCTGCACCAGCTTTACCTGCCGGAGCCTGACAGTCACCTGTTGCGCCGAGACCGTAGCCACGGATGTCGCCAGAAGGACTGCCGCCAATAGGAGTCTAAATGGTTTCATTTCTGTTTGATTGGTTAATAAAAATAGGAAGAATTGGTCAAATCATATCACTCTTCGCCGCAAAGATGCACGGCGGTCAATGACAGACGGGTGACATCGGCATGAAGATCCGATGTACGGCCCCTTCAAAAAGGAGGGAATGGTCAAATCATAGCGGTCGTAGTTTGGTCGGTTCATTCGTAGGACACACAACCCGACCGAAAAGTGTGAGTGCCGGGACTTTTTTTGCAAAAAAATTCGCCGGACTACCTATTTTGCCCCCCGTCAAGTGTCTTCGTTATGAAACGAATCCCTATCTTTGTATGGCATTCAAGGATGAACATGGCTTCATGGATGGAAGATACGCAGGAGGATCTGGAGCTGCTCGGCCGTCTCCGGACAGGGGATCGCGCGGCATTCGAAGCCATCTACCGGCGTTATCACGCACGACTCTATACGCTGGCATTGCGCTATCTGAAAAACCGTGCCGATGCCGAAGACACCCTGCAACAGCTCTTCGTCAAGCTGTGGACTGCACGCGAAGCGCTTTTTATCACACGCAATCTCTCCGGATACCTGTATGGAATGCTGAAGCATCAGATCTTGAACCAAATCCGGAACAATGTCAATGCTCTGCAACACAACTACCGGATTGTGCAGAAACAACCCCAATACGACGATGAACTCTACACCTGGGCCGAACGCAACTACCACAGCGAACTGCTCGAACGGGCCATCGCAACGCTGCCGCCCCAACAGCGGGCCGTGGCTACGTTGCGACGCGAAGGATACTCCAATCAGGAGATCGCCGCACGGCTGAACCTTTCGATCCACACGGTGAACACCCACTACCGCGAATGTCTGAAACGATTGAAGGAGCTCCTGGCCGGAGCCGCCAAACTGATGATTACCTTGTTAATTCTGTTCCGATGAAACGACCCGATGAGATAACAATCCGCCGCGTCTTGAACGAAAAGGCGACGCCCGACGAGGCGGCCGAAGTGGCCGCCTGGTTTGCCTCCGACGAGGGGCAAGCCTGGCTCGCGGCGGAGTTCGACAACGACGCCCGACAACTGGAGTCCGGCGCCATGGCTCCGCTGTCCGACATTCCGGGCGAGGAGCTGTTACGACGCATCGAACGCATCCTCACCCGCGCCCGGCGCCGCCGACTGCTCCTTCGCGTGGCGGCCATTCTGATTCCGTGCGCCCTGATCGTAGGGCTATGGGCCAATCTGAACAGCCGACTGGGCGGTGCGCTCTTCTCAGCCGACAAACAGCAAACGGTCGCCGCCGCCGTTGGCGAGCGCAAGGAGGTGATCTTCCAGGACGGAACGCGGATTTTCCTCAATGCCGGCTCAACGATCTCCTATCCTGAACGGTTCGGACTCTCAGAACGTCGCGTGCAGCTGGATGGCGAAGCCTACTTCGAAGTGGCACACAATCCCCAGCGTCCGTTTGTCGTCGAGACCTCGGACAATGCCTCCGTGCGGGTGCTGGGAACGGAGTTCGACGTCAAAGCCTATCGATCGGATCCGACGATCTCGGTGGTACTGATCCGGGGTAGTGTAGAGTTTGCCCGGGGGATCTCATCTTACCGGCTGGAGCCCTCCCAGCGACTGGTATACAACAAGCAGATGGGCACCAGCTCGATCGAATCGCTGAGCAATGCCGACCAGACAATCCTCTGGAGCCATAATACGATCTACTTCCGCGACACGCCGATGCAGGAAGTAATTCAGGAACTGGAACGGTGGTACGATGTACAATTCGAAGTGGCAGATCCGAAGGTCTACAACTTTACATTCAGCCTTCAGACCCCCAATCTTCCGCTGCGGGAGTTGCTCAACGAATTGGAGAATATTGCACCGATTCGCTGTTCAGTCAACAATAAAACAGTCGAAATTCATTCTATGAAAATAGGTATCTAACTGCGCTTACGACGTCTATACCGACGAATCTGCGCTTGTTGCTGCTCCTCGTAGGCTTGCACGTCCGCCAATTCGAAAATTGCGGCCAACGGATGGATGGACAACCCCGGCCGGAAAAATTCTTTTGAGGAAGGTCGCTCCTGCTCCGAGGGTTCCCGGGAGACTCCCCTATCCTTTGCTTCAGCATGGAACAACTGCTCGAAGGCGTTGGCCGAGAAACTCCGTCCCAACAGGGAGCCGTTGGCTACGATTCCCTGCTCATGGTCGATAAAGGTCACGCCATAGATTCGTCCCGCAGTATTGAGGCGGAACACCGCATCAACCCCCTTGTCGTGCAATCGCTCGCAGAACTCCGTCCGGTTTGAACACCGCGCCATTTCATCCGCAATCTTTCCCCGCAACCCGTCCAATACTCCGAGCTCCTTCAAGGCCGTTTTCGACCGTTCATAATAGCGTTGCAGGGCTTCATAGCCAACATCCTTCCCAATCCGGCTCGACTTGAACGGCGTCCCGATGCCATAACCATCATCGGTCAGCGCCCCGTAAATCATCCCGGCATAATCGCGTCCGTCGATGGTGCCGGTCCGCTCCTCGGCCGAGACGTTGAAGGCTTCAAGCAGCGTCCGCCACTCCCCAAAAGAGGCGCATCGGTAATGCCGCAGGCACGATCTTACGGTGGAGGAGACCTGTTGCTTGACATCTCCCTTCGGATAATCGACCTTACGCAATCCCTCCCGGTCTTGCAGTTCCTGGCCTTTGATACTCGGGTGAAGTCCGTATTTTCGCTCGAGGTCCCGCGTAATCTCTACGGAACGTCGGGCCTCGAAGTCATGAGGCAGTTTGCAACCATTGCGGTCGATACGAAGCGACACGATATGCAGGTGTTCGCGGGCAATATCCCGGTGTTTGAAGACGATATAGGGCTGCTCACCGTAGCCCATGCGCTCCATGTATTCACAAGCGATCTCGCCCAGTTGCTCGTCGGTCAGACGGTCCTCGGGCGAGGGGTTCAGCGAGACGTGGAAGACCGTATTGGTTGTTCGCCGATTGGCCTGCAGGAAGGGTTCGAAGCTGACCATGCACCGTTCATGGCTCATACGGCCTGTGGTATCGAACGGATCAAGCATCCGGTTCCAGAAGAGCACCTCGGCCTGCCCCCGGTTGACCTTCTCCTCGTTGTAGCGGACAGCGCCGCCGACGGTTGTTCCCGTTCTTATATTCGCAACCATCCTTCGGCCTGTTTGGTAAGATTCAGAATCTCGATGCTCAACGCTTTCAATTCGCGGGTATGCTGTTCCAACGCGGTGATTTGGCGGGGAATCGAGACGTTGGAGAAGTGGCTGTTGATGGCTCGGACCACCTGGTTGTAGTTGTTCCCGACGCGCTGAAACTGGAAGTAAAGGTCGTTGAGTCGTGTCAGAAACTCCACCTTTGAAGGGTCACGGCGGATGACTTCGAAGCGCTCTGCAAAGAGTCGTTTGACGATGAACCGACTGCGGTTGTGCTCCAATCCGGCGGCAACAAGCATCTGCCGGAAGCGGATCTCCTGCTCCTCGTTGAGTCGGAACGAGTATTTGTAACTCGGGGTTTGAGATTGGGGGTTGTGTTTTCGCTGAAGGGTCATTCGATAGAAGATTTGGGGTTCGACTTGGGAGAACACCGCCCGCCTCGCAGAGCGAGGACCTTTGTCGGACAAACCGCCGGTTGTCGGACAAAGGTACACCTCGCTCCCGTCAGGCGACGGGTACAGTTTCGGCATCCCAAAAGAGCATCTTCGCTCTTGAAAGAGCAACTCCAAAACAAAAAAATCTCGGGCGGATTCTCCGCTGCAATATTACGAGGATATTCAGGGATTAAAAAGCGCCCTTGTCGGCCATGCGAGGCCTCCGGAGGACACCGGGAACCAACCTCCAAAAACTGCATTACCTTGCGGGCAGATGGATTCAAGCCGACACATGACGGCATGGATATTCGATTGAAAAGAGATTTCTCCAAATAAATATTTCCGGATTTACAGATTTCCGGAATTCTGGGATTCTGGAAATATCCATCCAAAAGGAGATTCATGCACATTCATGGGTATAGAGTTGAAAATCCAACACAACCAATCATCAACCCCTCAAATCTTCAAACGATGAAAACTTCCAATCAACAAACATCCGGTTTCTGGAACATCTCCATCTGCAATCAGAAGGGAGGTGTCGGCAAGTCGGCCCTTACGACGCTTCTTGCCAGCTATCTGCACTACATCTGCAAATGCAAGGTGCTGGTCGTCGACTGCGACTATCCCCAATGGTCGATCTACACGCAACGCACCCGCGAGTTGGAGATCCTCGATTCGAATGATTATTACAAGCTGCTGATGACACGGCAGTTCAAAGTTTCGGGACAAAAACTCTGGCCTGTTGTCCGTACCACCCCGGACAAAGCGGTCGATGAGGCCGAACGCTTCAAATCGGAGAAGGAATATGCGCCGCAGATCACACTCTACGATCTGCCCGGGACAGTCAACACCGAAGGTGTCATTGAGACATTCTCGAAGATGGACTGCCTGTTCCTTCCGATGAAGGCCGACAAGATTGTCATGGAGAGCGCACTCTCCTTTGCCCGTATCCTCTCACGGCAACTTGCCGAAGATCCGGCAATCCGGCTCAAGCGCATCTTCCTTTTCTGGACGATGGTCGACCGTCGCGAGAAGACATCGCTCTACGACCTGTATGATGGCATCATCCGCCAGCTCGGACTGCCGCTGATGGAGACCCGTCTACCCTACCGATCCAAATTCAACAAAGAACTGCTGGCCGACGGCACGGGCGTAGGACGTTCGACCCTGCTGGCCCCGGAAAAGGCATTTACTGCCGACTCCCGGATTGGAGATCTGGCCCATGAGATGCTCACCCTGCTTCAAACCCTGTAAGATATGGCCAAGCGACAGAAAACGGAAATCGACGAAGGACTGATCCGAAAGATGATTGCTGGCGAGGCCCCACCCCGCGAAAAGAGTATCCAGGACGATGCCTCCACAAAAGAGACTCCGGAGCTTCACGGCCCTGCGGAGCCGGTTCCCGAACCGGAGACAGCGACAGCAGATGCTCCAGCCGTGGATGAATTGCCACAGAGCTTCACAGCGGAGAATCGTCGTCGGCGCACCATGCCTCTTCCCGATTACGAGCAGACATTCCTGCAACCCGTGAACTACGACCTCAGAGCCTCCCTCTATGTGAGTCGTGCCACCAAACTCAAGATTCTGGAGATTGTCAAAAAGATCGGTAACGAACGTCTTACAGCCACCTCTTTCGTGGACAACATCCTGCGCCACCACATCACCACCTTCCGGGACGAGATCAACCGGATCTACAAAATCCGCAATAAGGAAACCATTGTTTAACCTAAAAATTTTACAGTTATGTTTTACAACCCATCTTATCTTGTACTTGCGATCATTTTCCTCGGAATTGCTCTTGCTATCCAAATGGGGTATTTCTGGCGAACGAAGCGAAAAGCCCGGATTCCCGATTCCAATCAGGAAGACTCCGACCAGCCAAAGGCCGCAACCGAGTTTGAGCGGATTTTCATGACGCCGCTCACCATTCGGGCACGGAGCGCCATCTACGTCAGTGGAGCCACCAAGCAGAAGATTCTGGAGATTGTCCGGAAGGTTGGAGGTGAACGAATGACCGTCACCTCCTATGCGGAACACATCCTGCGGCAACACCTTGCCCAATACAAAGAGGAGATCAACCGTATCTACGAGGAACGCGGCAAGAAAGATCTGTTTTGAAAATGGGCTTCCCGAGTTCCCTTTTCGAGCGAATTGCACGATGGCATTGGCGGTGGCTTCCGCAGCGGTGGCGAAAGTCTGCAGAATCCCGGGCTAACAGGCCGGGCAGCAAGGTCGATTCGGAACAGGCCGTCGAGCCCTGCCGGGGAGAACCACCCTCACTGATAATCCCGAAACACTATGCTGTTACCGGCCATCTGCGGCCTCGGAAGGTCATTCCGACACCTGCGGAATCAAAGCCCGAAGATGTTGCTACATTTGTTCCGCCCCCGGCCGAAAAGCCGGCCTCGATGCAGGGCTGGGGCGAGCTGGTCCTCCAGGGTCCGATCCGCGAGAACGGCGAGACCGATGATCCGCAGGAGCCCCGGCCGCCGCTGCGGTTCCCGTCCCTGCAGAACAACGGCGAACTGCACGATCCGGAAGTACAGGCGCTGCTCCGGAGCGCCGAAGCGGGTGAGGGCATCCTTGCACCGGATGTTACGGAGGAGGAACGCCGCGAGATTGAGAATTTTGACCTGCGAAACTATGTCTGACCCTCAAAAAAACGAATGCATGATGAACTGGAATCGGAATTACGGCTAATGCCCGAATGATTTGCTGCGGGAAGCAACTGGTTGCTTCCGTCTCGGTCGCAGACTGCCTCAAAAGGCGGGCTGCGGCCTTTTTCACACCCATTACCAAACTGCAAAACCGATGAAAAAAAGCGCAATCTTCTTGATTCTGATGCTACCTGCATCGCTTGTCTCCTTCGCACAGGGCAACGGCATGGCCGGAATCAGCGAGGCGACCAACATGGTCACCTCCTATTTCGATCCGCTCACCAAACTGATCTTCGCCGTGGCTGCCGTGCTGGGACTGGTGGGCGGCGTCCGCGTCTACTCGAAGTTCAACAGCGGCGATCCCGACGCCTCGAAGTCCGCCACGGCGCTCTTCCTCTCGTGCGTCTTTCTGGTTATCGTCGGCACCGTCTTACGCTCCTTCTTCCTCTGACATGGCACAGTACACTATCCACAAGGGCGTCGACCGACAGGTCGAGTTCCAGGGGCTGACCTCGCACTATCTGCTCCTCTTTGTCGCCGGGCTGCTGGGCATCTTCCTGCTCTTTGTCATCCTCTACGCCGGAGGGGTTCCGCAGGGTATCTGCATCCTCTTCGCCGTCGCGGGCGGCAGCGGCCTCACCTGGGCAACCTTCTATCTGAATCGCCGCTTCGGACCCCACGGTCTGATGAAGCTCCTCGCCCTGCGGCAGCATCCGCGGCGCATCATCCACCGCCGGAGTGTGCGCCGCCTGCTCGAACGTCGAACCTTACCCAAACGCTGATGCCATGCGAGGAACCCTGAAAACTTCGACCCTCGAGTCGAAATTCCCGCTGCTGGCCGTCGAGGGCAACTGCATCCTCTCGAAGTTCGCCGACGTGACGGCCGCCTTCCGCGTGACGCTCCCGGAGCTCTTCACCCTGACGGCCGAGGAGTACGAGGCGCTACACGCCACCTGGGTCAAGGCCCTGAAGGTCCTCCCGGACCACACCGTCGTCCACAAGCAGGATCTCTTCATCGAGGAGCGTTACGAAACACCCGATCCCGAGGCCGAACGCACGTTTCTCTCCCGGGCCTATGAGCGCCACTTCAACGAGCGTCCCTTTCTGCGCCACACCTGCCACCTCTTTATCACGAAGAGCACCCCCGAGCGGCTGCGGCAGACGAGTGCCGCGTCCGTGCTGTGCCGGGGCTTCATCATCCCGCAGGAGATCCGCGACGGGGAGGCCGTGACCCGCTTCCTGGAGAGTGTTGCCCAGATGGAGCGCATTCTGAACGATTCGGGGCTGCTGCGGGTCGACCGCCTCACGGAGGCGGAGATTGTCGGCACGGATTCCGATGCGGGGCTGCTGGCCCGCTACTTCGCCCTCACGGACGAGCGGCAGGCTGCAGTCAACGAGGACATTCGCCTCGATCCGGGCATGATGCGCATCGGAGACAAGCTGCTCTCGATGCACACACTCTCGGATCTGGATCTCCTGCCGCAGAGCGTTGCGACGGATTTCCGCTACGAGCGTCTCTCGACCGACCGCTCGGAGTGTCGGCTCTCGTTCGCGGCCCCCGCGGGGCTGCTGCTCGGATGCTCGCACATCTACAACCAGTATCTCTTTCTGGATAACCACGACGAGACCCTCAAGCGGCTCGAGGCCCGGGCTCGCAACATGAACTCGCTGGCAAACTACTCGCGCGGCAACGCCCTGAATAAGGAGTGGATCGACCTCTACCTGAACGAAACCCATTCGCAGGGGCTGCGCTCCGTAAGATGCCACTGCAACGTCGTGGTCTGGGCCGAAAGCGAGGCGGAGCTCAAGCGGCTGCGCAACGACGTAGGGTCGCAGCTCGCCACGATGGGCTGCACGCCCCACCACAACACGGTGGACGTGCCGGTGCTCTTCTGGGCCGCCATCCCCGGCAACGAGGCCGACTTCCCCGCCGAGGAGAGTTTTCTGACCTTTCTCGAACAGGGGGTCTGCCTCTTCAACGGCGAGACAAATTACCGCTCGTCGCTCTCACCCTTCGGCATCAAGATGGCCGACCGGCTCACGGGGGTGCCGCTCCATTTGGACATCTCGGATCTTCCGATGAAGCGCGGCATCACCACCAACCGCAACAAATTCATCCTGGGGCCCTCGGGCAGCGGAAAGTCCTTCTTCACGAACCACATGGTCCGCCAGTATTACGAACAGGGGACGCATATCCTGCTCGTCGATACGGGAAACTCCTACGAGGGGCTCTGCTCGCTGATCCACCGCACGACGCGGGGACGCGACGGCATCTACTTCACCTATACCGAGCAGGAGCCCATCGCCTTCAATCCTTTCTATGTCGAGGACGGGGTCTACGACATCGAGAAGCGCGAGTCGATCAAGACCCTGCTGCTGACGCTCTGGAAACGCGAATCCGAGGAGCCGACACGCGCGGAGGAGGTAGCTCTGTCGAACGCCGTGAACCTCTACCTCTCGAAGCTCAAGACGGACGATTCGATCCAGCCCTCGTTCAACACCTTCTACGAGTTTCTCACCTCGGACTACCGACGGTTGCTGGAGCAGAAGCACGTCCGCGAGAAGGATTTCGACCTGGCAAACCTGCTCAATGTGCTGGAGCCTTACTACCGGGGCGGCGAGTACGACTACCTGCTCAATTCCGACCGGCAGTTGGACCTGCTCTCGAAGCGATTCATCGTCTTCGAGCTGGATAACATTTCTTCGAACAAAACGCTGCTTCCCGTGGTGACGATCATCATCATGGAGGTCTTCATCAACAAGATGCGGCGGCTGAAGGGCATCCGCAAGATGATCCTGATCGAAGAGTGCTGGAAGGCCCTCACCTCGGCCAACATGTCGACCTACATCCGCTATCTCTACAAGACGGTGCGCAAGTATTTCGGCGAGGCGGTCGTCGTCACGCAGGAGGTCGACGACATCATCTCCTCGCCGATTGTCAAGGAGTCGATCATCAACAATGCCGACTGCAAGATCCTCCTCGACCAGCGCAAGTACATGAACAAGTTCGACCAGATCCAGACGCTGCTCGGCCTTTCGGAGAAGGAGCGGGCGCAGATCCTCTCGATCAACCAGGCGAACGATCCCCGCCGCACCTACAAGGAGGTTTGGATCGGACTCGGAGGCGTGCAGTCGGCGGTCTATGCCACGGAGGTCTCGTCCGAGGAGTATCTCTGCTACACCACCGAGGAGCGGGAGAAGATGGAGGTGATGGCCCGGGCCGAGAAGCTCGGCGGCGACATCCAAGCAGCCATCCGCGCACTGGCCCGCGAGCGGGAAGGCCAAAATCTCATTAAAAATTCCCAGCCATGAAACAGATCCTTTGGAGCTGTGCCGGGCTGCTGCTGCTGGCGTTGCTGGCTCTGCTCGGCGGATTCCGGCTCTTCTACGATTTCGAATACCACAAGATCCGTCCTCTGTGCGGCGAGTGGCGTTCAACACTAAATGATACCCGGCTCGAAATCGACCATCAGGACGATGGTTTCTGGATTCGCATCCATCGCTACGACCCGCGGACCGGGCGTGAATCCTTTGAGATGCACCCGCTGAAGTATGCCTCGTGCATCCATTACACAACCTATGGCGGTGCGCGTGTCGATCTCTTCCACACCCCCGGCTCCGACCTGCTGCTGGTCATTCCGGGAGGTATTTTCAAACGCGATTTGTCTAACCTTCAAAACAACTTACCATGAGTAGTACCCCAAACATCACCCCCGCGGAGGCACTCGCGTCGCTGCGGGCCGAAATCCGACAGCGCACCCAGCTTGTGCGGCTCATTACCTCATTGCAGGAGGAGATCGCCTACGACCGCATCTGCGGATCGTGGCTCTCGACGGAGAACAACCTCTCGGCCTCGATCCGCCGCATCTGTACCCGGACCTACCGGATGCTGATCTTCGACAACACGCTCTGCTACCGGCGACTGGTGCAGGATACCGTCATCACGGCCGAGCGTCGCACGCTGCTCTTCGGCAGCCGCGACGATCCCCGCGACATGCACCCCATCGAACTCGACCCCGAGAGCGACACGCTGCTCCTGGGCTGCTACGGACGCTTTGTCGCGGAGGAGCGAGCCTGCCGGCGTGCGGAGCAGGAGAGCATTTCCGAGGAGTGTTTCACGGATCATGAACCCGAGGCATGAAGTGGCGCGAATTATTCGAGGGGTTCTTTCGCCCCGCGGCCGGGGATGAGTTCCAACAATGGGAGCCGGCTCTGCAGCGAACAAGGCAGCTATTGGAGGCCCGGGACTTCCGGACGCTGACCGATCTGGTACGGGAGCATCGCCACTCGGAGCTGCTGACGCGGGGGATCGGGCTGGAGATGATGGCGCGTCTTCCGCAGCTCCTCACCTCGCCCGACGCGGCGGCCCGCCACGAGGTGCTGCAACTGATGGATGCCTTGCGCAGGACACCCGCCATGAAGCACACGGGCCGGAAGCTGGCCAACCTGCCCGGGAATACCTCCCATCCGATCCACGGCGTGCTGGCCCTGCACACGCTCCTCGTGGATGCCTATCCCGAGCGGCATCCCGAAAGCCGGATGCAGCAGCCGACAACCGGGGAGGTGCAGGCGGCCATGCGTCTTGTCGACAGGCTCTTCCGCACGGGTATTTTCCACGAACTGTGCCGCATGACAGAGGCACCGACCCGGATGGAGCCGCCCTTTTATGTGGCCCGGCTCTACGGCTGGGATGTTGACTGCGAGATTCTGCAGGCCATGCGGCACGAGCGGGATACGGCGACGCCCGGAGCCGATCCGCGGCGGATGCAGCAGCTCCGGGCGGAGATCTTCCGCACGGAGAACCACCTGGTCCGCGGTGCCGAACGCACCATCGAAGGAATGCCCGAGATGCCCGTTCCACGGAGTTATGTCGAGCGCCTCGAGAGCGAACTGAACACGCTGGGCTGGCTGGCCCGCGCTCCGGAGCGCATCGACGATCCGCACACAAGTCGGCAGTTTCTCGACAAATACGAGATCCATCCGGGTCTGCCCCCGGAGGCACAGCGTGCCGAGGCGGAGGCGGCATTCCGGGAGCTCGACGCACGGCTTGTCCGACTGACGGGCCGGGAAGCCCGGACGCACGAACTCGACCTCCGCGTCGCACAACCTGAGCGGGAGCCGGGGCGCACCTCCTTTCGCCGGGAGTATCCCGCGATGATGCAGCCCGCCGAAACAGCACCTCGCAAATTGAGACATTGAACGAACTTCAAAACCACCGAACCATGAAACCACGCATCATCCTACTTTGCCTCGGGCTGCTCCTGACAGCCCGGGTTACGCAGGCACAATGGGTCGTTACTGATCCTTCAAATCTCGCACAGGGAATCATCAACTCCACCAAACAGATCGTCGAAGCGGCCCGCAACGGATCGACCCTTCTGCAAAGTTTTCAAGAGACCGTAAAGATCTATGAACAGGGGAAGCGATATTACGACGCGCTGAAGGCGGTCAACAACCTCGTCCGCTCGGCCCGCAAGGTCCAGCAGTGCATGTTGCTCGTCGGGGAGATCTCCGACATCTACGTCAACGGCTATCAGCGCATGGTGGTCGATGACAATTTTTCGGCCGCGGAACTGGCCGCCATCGCCACAGGATATGCCCGCATCATCGAGGAGTCGGCCGGGGAGCTCAAGGAGCTGCAGGATATTGTCAACCCCACGGATATGTCGCTGACGGACAAGGACCGTATCGACGTGGTGGAACGGGTCTACGGCGTGCTGCGCCACCATCGGGATCTGGCCCGCTACTACACGCGCAAGAACATCTCCATCTCGCTGCTGCGCGGCGCCCGACGCAACGACCTCGACCGCGTGATGGCTCTTTACGGAACCGACGAACAACGATACTGGTAGCGATGGTACAGGCACTTTCCATTTCGGAGAACATCCACACGATTCTCCGCGTTCTCTACGACGATATGATGGTTCTCTGCTATCCGATGGCCAAAGTTGCCACGGCCATAGCCGGAATCGGGGCCCTGATCTACATTGCCTACCGCATCTGGCAGGCGATGGCTCGGGCCGAACCCATTGACCTCTTCCCGTTGCTGCGCCCCATGGCGATTGGCATTTGCATCATGTTCTTCCCGACCCTTGTGCTCGGATCGCTCAACGGAATCCTCTCCCCGCTGGTGCAGGCCACTCACTCGCTGATGGTCGGCCAGACCTTCGACATGCAGGAGTGGCGGCAGGAGTGTGCACGCCTCGAGCAGGAGAGCCGCGAGCGGCTTCCGGCAGAGAGCTACTACACCGAGGACGAGGAGAAGGAGCGCGAGCTGCAGGCCCTGGGTATCGACGAGCAATCGCAGCAGGCCCTCGACCGGATGCAGAGCGAGCGGAAGTCGTGGAGCTTCAAGGGGATGATTCTGAAAGCCCTTACCGCGATCATGGAGCTCTTCTTCGCCGCGGCGGGTGTGATCCTCGATGTGCTGCGGACCTTCTACCTGATTGTCCTTTCGCTGCTCGGGCCCATTGCCTTCGCCATCTCGATCTTCGACGGGTTTCAAAACACCCTGGTGCAGTGGTTCTCCAAGTACATCTCCATCTACCTGTGGCTCCCTATCTCGGACCTCTTCTCGGCCATCATCGCCCGGCTGCAAACCCTCTCCCTGCAGCATGATGCCGAAATGATGGCGCAGGACTACAACTGGTATTTCGACATGTCGAACAGCATCAATCTGATCTTCATCCTTGTGGCCATCTGCGGCTATCTCTGCATCCCTTCGATCGCCTCGTGGGTCGTGCAGGCCAACGGCTTCTCCTCCTACAACCGGACCATTTCGCGCGCCACGTCGCTCGTGAGCGGCGGTGCCGGCTGGATTACCGGGAAGGTCTGGGCCGGAACCAAAAGCACGGTCGGAGCCGCCGGAAAGGGGCTGGCTTCCGCAGCTCGCCTGATCCTCAAAAAATAATCGTATCATGGAATTCAAATCATTGCTGAACATCGAAACCTCCTTCCGGCAGCTGCGCCTCTATGCGTTCATCTTCGCCGGAATCTGCGCCGTGGTGACCATCACGGCCGTCAGCCTATCGTATGCCTTTGCCGAGCAGCAGCGCGAGAAGATCTACGTCCTCGACAACGGACGCTCGCTCATGGTCGCCCTCTCGCAGGACCTGGCCCAGAACCGTCCCGTCGAGGCCCGCGAGCATGTGCGCCGCTTCCACGAACTCTTCTTCTCGCTCTCGCCCGACAAGGCGGCCATCGAGTCGAACATGGAGCGGGCCCTGCAGATGGCCGACAAGAGCGCTCTGTCCTACTACAAGCTCCTGCAGGAGAAGGGGTTCTTCAACCGGCTGATTGCCGCCAACGTCTCGCAGATGGTCCATGTGGACAGCATCCGCTGCAACTTCGACCGCTATCCCTACGAAGCTACGACCTACGCCCGGCAGCGCATCATGCGCGAGAATACGATCACCGAGCGGTCGCTCGTCACGACTTGCCGACTGGTCAACGTCTCCCGCTCGGACAACAACCCGCAGGGGTTTTTGGTCGAGGATCTGATGATCGTTGAAAATAAGGACCTGCAGACCTATGACCGTTAAAGCACTTATCCAAAGCCGTGTGCGCTGGCTGCGGCGACGCATCCGGCGCTGGCACGACCGACTCTCGCCCCGAACCCGGCGGTGCATCCTCCTCGGGATGTTTCTGCTGCTGGTCGGGCTCTACGGGTTGCTGCTCTTCGGCCCGGCACCGCGATTCGACTTCGGGAGGATAGCACCTCCCGCTCTGGAAAACCTGAAATTTCGATAACCATGGAAGAGAGACAAAAAAACACACCGACGCCCGACTCCGCCGCGACATTCGAGCGTCAGCGAAAAAGGAAAGTCATCCTGATGGCCGCAGTCGGGAGTTGTCTGGTCATCGCGTTCATCTGGTTCCTCTTCAAACCCGCGCCCACGATCGGCGAGGGGCAGGCAGGAATCAACACGACGCTGCCCGACGGCAAGGCCCCAAAGATCGAGGGCGACAAGCGTAAGGCCGCGGAGCGCGTGGCCAGCGAGGAGCAGTCCCGCAACCGGATGATGACACTCGGGGACAACTCCTTCTCATTGCTCGATGAAGAGCTCCGCAACACGGAGCCGCAGTCTCCGACCGATGATCCCGTGCGCCGGGCTGCCGAGGCGAACCGTGCCATGCAGCAGCAGGCCCGGCAATTCTACGCCGCGCCGCCGCGCAATGCCGAGGTCGAAGAGCTCCGCGAGCAGGTGGCCTCCCTGCAGCAGCAACTCGACATCGAGCGGCAGCAGCCTGACCCGATGGAGGTGGCCGAGGAGCAGTACCGCCTCGCACAGCGCTACCTCGGAGGCGGGGCAGGGGTTTCAAGCGAGGCCGACGCCGCGAAGTCCTCGGGACGTTTCAGCGTCATGCGTCCCGCCCGCGAGGGCGACGTCCGGGCTTCGACCCTCAATCCGCGGATCGACTCCGCCCGGGAGCGCAACATCGGGTTTCTGACGGCCGCGGGCGTTCTTCCGGTAGATACGGCTCCGACCATCCGGGCCTGCGTCGCGCAGACACAGGTCGTGCATGTGGGCTCGACAATCGCCCTCCGACTGCTGGAACCGGTACGCATCGACGGCGAGGTGATCCCCCGCAATACGCCGCTCTACGGCGCCGTCTCCGTAACGAGCGACCGGCTGCGGGTGACGGTAACCTCCATCGAATACCGGGGGCGCATCTTCCAGGTGCAGGCCGAGGCGTATGATCTTGACGGGCAGCCGGGAATCAACGTTCCCAACTCCCGCGAGCGTACAGCCCTCAAGGAGGCGCTGGCATCCGTGGGACAAACGGCCGGGACGAGCGTGAACATCACCCATTCGGCCGGGCAGCAGGTCCTCGCAGAGCTGGCACGGGGCGGGATTCAGGCATCCTCCCGCTACCTCTCCGAGAAGCTCCGTGAGGTGCGCATCACCCTCAAGGCCAACCACCAGATTCTGTTAATCTCCAAAGAAAACTAAACGTCAACACCATGAAACGAGACCTCATTTATCTGACGCTTCTGGCGGCTCTTTTTGCCACGGCCAAAGTTATGGCCCAAAGCGACGGGGCCACGTCCCGGCAGGGTCTCACACCTCGCACCATCGAGGTGGGATTTACGAAAACCGTGCATATCCTCTTCCCGGCGCCCGTAACCTACATCGACATCGGCTCGATGGCCATCATCGCCGGGAAAGCCGACGGCGCGGAGAATGTCGTGCGGGTGAAGGCCGCCGTGCGCGACTTTGCGGAGGAGACCAACCTCACGGTAATTACCGAGGACGGCGGGTTCTACACCTTCGATGCCCGGTATGCCGAGAACCCCACTACATCGACCATCGAGATTGCGGCCGCAGAGAGTCCGGCGACACAGCCTGCGTCAGCCTCGGAGCCGGCCCGTGCGGACGAGGGGCGCGTGCTGCTCCGCGAGGTGGGACGTGAACGCCCTGCCACGGTGAAGCGCGTGTTGAGCGACATATACCGCCAGAACCGCGTGGATGTAAAAGGTATTCACACCCGGAAATACGGCGTGGAGGTCGAGGTGCGGGGTATCTACGTCCACAATGACGTGATCTACCTCCATGTGCAGATTGCCAACAACACGAACATCTCTTTCGAGGTGGACTATCGCCGCTTTGTCGTCGCAGACCGCAAGGCGGCCAAACGCACGGCTCAACAGCAACGCATCATCGAACCGCTGCGGGTCTGCAACGACCCTTCGATCGTGCGCGGGCACCAGCGCCAGCGCATTGTCTTCGCTCTCCCGAAGCTGACACTCGAGGAGGACAAGATGCTCCTGCTGGAGATTGCCGAGAAGGACGGAGCACGCCACCAATGTCTCGAAATCTCGAGCAAGGAGCTGCTCGGAGCAAAGGCTTTGTAAGAATTGCAAGAAATAATAAACCTTATGTAGCAAGTAGGTCGCGAAGGAAATTAGCGACCTACTTACTATTTTTATATCCACTCAACAAATATGGAACAACTTATTCCTACTCGCGAACATCGTGTGAACCAAATTTAGATGGACAAAACTTTCAAAACACATTCTAAAAACAAACAAAAAAGGTTATACATATACAACCTTTTCTAGGAATTATGTTATCCAGATATAATTGTATTTATCAAGCTCATATATTTATCACTAGATAATATTTAGAATCTTAAAGTCATAATAACTCACGATTCTCTAGCCTTGCAATCATGATGGTAGATTAATTAATCTTATTGGCTAGATTAAAAAATAATTCGAGAAGCACAATCAACATATCTACTTGGTTCGACAATAGAACATGGTTCCATAAGGTTTTCGGCGCTGAATTTCGACCAGCAGACCTCTTTGGACCAGCGAGGCGTAGGTCTCCCGAACGAAGTGCACGCACGGAGAATCGAACGAACAGCCCAGCAGAGCGCGGACAGTGTGCACCATCAGTTGCCGCACCAGCTCCTCGAGAACCTTGTCCCGAAGGTGGTATTTCGATGAATCCGAGGTGCGGAAAGCCTTAAGAAATAGCTGCTCGGAATAGTGCTGTCGGTAGTAGGCAAACTCCTCCTCGACAGTAAAGTCATAGAGCCGGTCGTAACGGTCCGTTGTCTGATATTGAAACGAGGTTCCCTGTCGCAGGACTCTTTCGACAAGGGCGATATGCGGCTCCTCGACCGGGCCGGAGAGCTCCGTCGGATGGCATCGTTCCCAACTGGAAGGAGGGACATCCCGGCGGGTTCTCCAAGATTGTAAAGCCGGCACGCGAGAAGAGCGCGCGGATCTCCGTGTAGAATCGGTCGTGCTGTTCGTGCGACATGCGGCCGTCGTTATAGCCCGCCTCGATGCGGAAGTAGACGTCATAGATTGGATGGATGGTTTTCATGGTTTGAAAGATTAAGCCGCAGCCCGAAGACTGCGGCATGGTTTAATAATCGGCAATAAAGATTTATGCAGCCGGAGCTTCAGTCTCCTCTTCTGCAATTTCGTCGGTTCCGGTCTCCAGATGGTCGAAGATCATCCGGGCGGCCCGGTTGACATCAACCAGAATATCGAACAGATAGGCAGGCTCCTGGCGTAATTGCGAAAGCCACCCTTTGAGATAGGCGGCATTCTCTTCGCGGGGCGTCGTGGCAAAGCCAGCCATGGCACCGCACAGCGCCGAGGTCAGCTCCGCAACCAGCTCTTCGCGGGCATACTGTTCGTCGCCAAAGCTGCTCCCCATCATGCGGTTCAGACGCTCGGCATGGCCCGTGCTGTGGGCAATCTCGTGCAGCAACGTCCCGTAGAAGGCCTCGCCCTTCGGGAACTGCTCCTTGAGCGGGCAGACAACCCGATCGTGCAGGCGCGTGTAATAGGCCCGGTCGCCGTAACGGAGTTCAATCGGGCAGAGCCACGACTGCTGCTCGACCATCCGGTCAATCGGCTCGCAGACCATTCCGTCGGAGTAATCCTTCCGTTCGGCACGGGCCGTCAGCACCGCATAACGCTCCGGTTGCTTCTCTTGCATATCCGTCTGGTCGAGGTTGAAGACCGAATAGTAGCGAATGATGGGAATGACCTCGTACTGTTTGCGGGCCTCCTTCGGAAGCTGACGATACTCCTCGAGATCAATCTTGCGGCGGTTCTCCTTGTGGCGGATGCAAATTTTCCAGAAGTAGACCGGGAACGACAGAGAGCCCTTGAGGATATTCAGCCCCTCCTCCTTGGCCTGCCGGAAGGTCATGAAGATTGGCGTTTGATAGCCCGCTATTCCCGAAAGGAAAAGCAGCATCAGGATATTCCCGGCCCGGTAAGGCGTGCCGCGCAGGTTGCGGGGAAGACCGTGCGCGAGGTCCGTGATCCACGGCTTCTGCCAGTCGGTTTCGAGGTGCTCGATACGCTGGATCATCAGCTCCGTCAGTCGGGGCGCTATGGCATCTATCAGATTCTGGTTTTTCATGGCTGAATGTTTTGAAAGGGTTATGATTCGGATCGGGTAGCGAGCCGCCATACTTCGATCTTTTCTTCGTTCGTCTTGGTATTCCACCAACGATCGCAGGCTTCGCGGAATGCACGGTAGTCCTCTTGGGGATCAAAATCTTTTTGAACAAGACCGATCATTTTCTCCCGGTCTTCTACCGAGGTTTCATTATCCCACCAGGGGTTAATTGTCTCTTTCATCAGTTCGCTTTCTCGAATCTGATAGGTATGATCCTCGCAGCCATCACACCACAGGTCGTCCCGGTCGTCATCAATCGAGCAAACCTGATCGGTATTGCCATCGACCCATGCCCGATAATAAACATGACGTGATCCGCACAACTCGCATCGCCACGGATCAGAACTGTTTTTCGAAGAGACAGGCTGTATCATTACAGGATTCTGCTGTAAAATGCTGCGGTATCGTTTCCGCAATTTTTTGAGTGTTCTGTTCATAGTTGCAGATATGAAAGACGGAGCAATCGTTTGATTGCTCCGTCGGTTTTACTTGGATCAGGCAGCTTGCGATTCTGCAGTCTCGTTCGGACTGAACTCCGGATCGGCCGGGATAATCAGCGGCTCGGCAGGCGGCGCCGGAATCTCCGTGTCGGGCGTCACTTCCGGCTCCTCGGAAAGTTCTTCGGGAATGGAAACTGAACTCGATTCCCGGGATTCGGCCAAAGCCCTGGCCTCCTCCTGCGCCTTCAGGTCGTCGATCTGCTCCTGCAGCTTCGTCCGGCGTCGTTCGTAGGTTGCCAGGTACTTCTCCTGCAGGGTCCGGCTTTGGGTCTCGAAATTCAAATCGGCGAATCGGCACATCAGGCGCGTGTCCACCTCCTCGTCCGTACAGTTGTAATCCCGGGCCGTCGTGCGGAAGAAGTCGAGCAGGAAAATGCGGATCATGGCCGCCCGCTGTTCGGGAGTCAATTGCCCGGCGGCCGCGAAGCGCTCCTCCTCGGTGACGCGCCACTGATTTTTGTGCTCGATGCCGCACTGCTGTAGTCGGTCGTCCGCCATGTGTCGGATCACGGCGTAGTAGAACATCTGATGCTCCTCCTCGGTCAGCGGGCTGTCCGAGACCTTCGATTCGCGGAACAGCTTTTTTATGTCGGCGGTGATGTGTTCGTAGCAGAGCTGCCGATTTCGGTGATCCTGACGTAGCAGACTCTCCATCGGAGAGGCGGGAACCATCGTGACGTAGACCGTCCGTTCTCCTGCGGCATCCTCGACCGAAACTTCACGCTCCTCCTCCGGAACATCCTCATAGCGGATCTCCACGTCGAACATGCCGATGATGGCATATTTGCGGACACGTCCTTCCGTAACGTCAAATTCGAGTTGCCGGGTCTGCTCCGTAAACCGGGCCAGCGCCGCTTCGTAGCGTTTCATGGCTTCCGCGTAGTTTTCTTCCGAAGAGTACCATTCTGCCTGTGGAGCTTCAGGCATCTCAGGAGCCGTATCGTAGTAATCGAGGTAGTAATCCAGCTCCTGAATCCGGTAGCCCTCCTCTTCAAGATGCACAATCACCGAATCGGGGGTATCCCCCACCGTGGCAAGGACGGTCCGCGGGTCCGCCTTCAGCAATTGCAGGGCCTGCTGAACGAGGTATTCGTCGTTCTTGCGCATCATGCAAGTTCGGTTCTGGCAGCCTGCACATCCGTCCGCACATTCATCCTTGAAGAGAATCTGGTTGGCCGTATTGTGGTGGCAGGTGTGGCATTCGGTCTTGTCGAAGCGGTAGGTGTCCAGGCGGGTCATGTAGCGGTCGTAGAGCCGCCGGGCAATCTCCCGGATCCGGGCATTCTTCCACGACAGGCGGCATCCGTCCGAGAAATGCTCCTCGTAGACCTCCTGCTGGACCGTCGCATCGTATTTCGCAATCTCGGTGGCGACGCCAACCGAAATCTCCTCCCGGTCGAGCTGCTCGGCGAGGGCGTCGATCAGATCACAGAGTTTCAGTCGGGAGCGGATGTAGGCCTCGGATTTCCCGAACTTCCCGACCAGGCTTTCGATCGTATGACGGCCCGATTCCAGCGCCCGTTTGTAGGCCACAGCCTCCTCACGGGGTGTAACGTCCTCACGCTGGAGGTTCTCCGTAATGGCGGCATCCTCAGCTTCGGCATCCGACAATTCTCGAACAAGGGCCGGAATGAATTTCAGCCCCGCCATTGCTGCGGCCCAATAGCGACGTTCGCCATAGACAATCTCGAAACCGCCCTCTTTGGGCCGGACGCAGATCGGTTGCAGAACCCCGACCTGACGAATGCTGTCGGCGAGTTCCTGCAAGGTCTCCGGCCGGAAATCCTTGCGGGGATTGTAGGTGCTGCTGACAATCTTGTTCAAATCCAGCAACTGAATGGCCGGAGCGGGTTGCTGTTCCGCAGTCTCAGAATTGGAGACAGCCTGCGGCGATTCCTGCACGTCGGGATTCGGATTCGAAGGGGCGGCTTTCGATGCTTTGGCCCGGCTCTTCTTTGTTTTCGGTTCTTCCTTGGAAGTCTGCATAACATCAAACAGTTTTTACCGTGTGTCTCACGGTTCTGGGACCATGCAATCCCAACAGACTGCATAGTCAATGAATAATTATGTTATGAGGACTTATTCCCGACGCGGTCGGTTGCCTCGGGAAGAGACACAGTCATGCGGCGACGTCGGAGCGGCGAAAAATACCGCAGCCCCGGCGAGGATGATTTTTCGTCCGAGGACGGCGGGCCGCTCGCGGCCTTCCGCATGACTATCTTCCCCGACGGCAACCGGGAAGAAAGAAGTATATTATCTCAATTGATGAATTTCGTATTAACAATTTATATCATCTATCTTGATAAATATTAAGGCACAAACTATTTAATCATATTTAGTTTTTCGAGAAAAATTCTATTCCTCTGACGTGCTCGCTCAAGTAAAGTTGAATATTTAATAACTTCTGTATATATACTGCCATTGGGACGACCGGAAAAACTTCGAACAATATCTGCTGGCTTAAACATATAATCCATCTGATATGCATTTTCAAAATGTCCATCTGCAAGTTGCACATCCATTGGTTCTATACTTTCACCAATCAAATAGCCATAAAATATAGACATATTAAACTTTTCTTTAGCATAATTCAGAATCAAACCAGCATATCTATTAATCTGATTTAAATATTTCGAAACATTGATACTCGGATCTTTGAACTCAATGATAATACACTTCCCTTCAGATGGGAATAATAAAATATCAGGGCGTAATACTGTTCGATCTTCCCCCAACGATGTCAAAAATTCGTCCTCTTTTCTTGCGAAATCATCTTCAAAAAGATTTTCACCATTGACTTGTACTTTTGACAGCACACCTTCAGATATTCCATCAAAATAAATAAAATCTTCGTTTAATATCCATAAATCACTATCTACTGTGTCTTCAGAATGTCTAGGCATAAATAAATTATGAAACAAGTCTTCTCGATGTTTAGTAGGATTAGCTTGTTGAGCATCAGTCTGTTTACTTAAAATTTTCTCTAATAAATTCAAGACCAATCCTCTACGAGCAATATATTGAGCCAGAACATTCTTATTACGCAATGGAATTATCTTAACCAGTTCTGTCGCTTTTTCTTTTAAGATGTCTTGATAATTAGATTGTGAGGGGTCTAATGTTTTTAGACTATCATACGATTTCTTTATCGAGATGTCAAGTAAAGCCCCCTTTCTAGATTCTACTTCATGTATTTTCTCTATAATTCGATCTTCACTATCATTTATATTTATTCCAGCGGCCTCTATCGTTTCATTCGTATAATGAAAAAGTTGCTTTATCTCCTCTAATTGACTTTCGGCTTCATTTTTCTTTGTTTGTATTTCGGGATACATTGAATCTATTTTTTTTGTAACAGATTCTTGAATATCATCGACAGTGATAAACTCCGGCTCAAACAAATCACTCTTGGCAGCATTAGCACGCGTTGGTATTTTTAACTCTCCTCTAACATTAGAATCTTGTTTGTCAATATATTCACTCGAAACAAGAAATAAATATTTACTTCCATTTAGAGTAGTATTGCTTGCCAAATTCTGCAAGGTTATGGGAGACTCATTAACTATTTCTCCTTTTGAGGTGAGCTTTAATGAATTTTGAGATAGAAATGCACCGGATATGCGAAATGACTCTATTGTAAATGTTTCAGTCCTATCCAGGCTTTCAAAAGACTTACCATCTGGAGATATTCTTTGATAATGCAATACTGCTGTATCTGTTTTATCTATTGGAGGTATGTCTGTTTTAGTAATAATCTCATTCTCTTTTTCCTGGCCATTGATTCTATACAATATTTGAATACGAGGGAAAGAATCTCTATGTCGACACAAATAGCTCAAATATTTTTTTATAATATTGTTTTTTAAGGATCTTGCTGTTAATACGTTATAGACATTACTATTTTCTAATAAACCGATGAAAGTCAACAAGGTTCCAATATCAGTTATATCTTCTGGAGATATTACTGTACATGATTTGTGATAAACCAATGCATTGTGCTTTTGCACATACTCTGGACTTTTCGATACAAAGAAATCACGCTGATAAAAGTCCCTATTTTCTTTATAACGACTTACAATATGGGTTTTGTCAAAATAATGAACATATTGAATACGGCCAGATCCTAAATTAGAGAATCCTTTAGTAAAATCTTTGTATGTATTAAAACGTTTAAAATCCACATCATTAAATCCAATACCGTTATCTTGAATAGAAAGACTGCTAAATTCGGGAGAATTACTATCAGTCGTTGCCTGTGCATCAATGATAATATTGATAAAACCATTAGCAAACTGAAATGTTCCATCCTTATCAACTCGACATTTTATAGCTTCAAAAGCATTCGTTAAAGCTTCATATATCGGCTGTAATGCTTCTCTGGATTTTCGAATATCCCGTAATACACCTTCAAACAGCAAATCAGATGTCGTAATATACGTATTATTCTGATATTTCATAATCTTAAAGTTCTTTTCTTTCGCATAAGACAAAGATATGAAATTATACCATTATTGCAATTACAATATTTTAGACATCTATCACATTTAATTAGGCGTAAGTGATAGATGAGAATTATAGTCTTAGCTGATTATTAATAAAAAACACACACCGTATTTAGCAGAGATATATTGACAATATATCTTATTTTTATATATATAAAAAAATAAACAATATGAAAAATATAAAAATAGGAAATTATTATGGATTCTTTAAGGGCTGTTCAGACAAATTAATATTAGGAAAGGTAGATGATTATGGAACCTTTGTCTTCTTCGACAATTATCCTGGACCTATTGATTACAAGAATATTAAAAGGATAGAAGTTAATCAACTTAATTGTGAAAGTTTGGGATGGAGAAAGAATCCCACATCACCATCTTCATATATTATTGATGATAAATCACACCTAATTTTTAATCTAGAGAAAGCGATATTAGTATATACAGAAGAAGATAATATAAGATTAATAAATATCAAATATTTGGACGAGTTCAAGACATGTATCGATTAAAGTAATAGCATATTTACAACAGATTATTACTCAATATCTTATAGCTAATAAGTCAGAAATATGGTCGTTATCTTTAATGGTACATTCAAAAGGGTGAAGATTTAACGCTTTTATTAATTCTTAACTCATTTTGAAGATGACAATATAGTGTTTCCTTCTTTTTTCAGTGCTATTCACTTCCAATATTTCACTTTATCTCATTAATCAAATCTCTGCAAAAATAGTATGCCATCAGTCGCAAACATAATTTTTTATTCAAATATTTTTCATTTATTTCAATTCATGGAAAAGTCCCTGCAAACTTCCAATATTTTACAAGGACTTTCTCTCTTTAATAAGACGAAGCATCAACGCTTATCTGGTATTCCATAATCCAGCCAATGGATCGGGTCAACACGTGGTTTGACTAAACGTTTTAATTCAAATGTCAGACTGCGAACCTCTGCCAATTTGCGTGAGGCGTTAGGGACAATTTTATTTAATTCCGCACGTTGACGATCGACTCCTGCATTAAGTCTTTCTCCTTCATTTACAGCAGCTTCCAGTTTATGCAAATCATCTATGCTGATTCCATAGTTTTTCACCGTTTCCAAATATTCTTTCAAACCTTTGATTAAAGTCCGTGCCTTGTCCAAATACATTTCATTCGTCTTTGACATATTTTCCAGATTATTAGTTAGCAAGGATTAATCCGTCCCTTGCATGACGGTCATACAAAAATAGCGAAAAAAGCGCAATGTTTGCCCGGGAAATTACGGTATTTACATGTTAAATATAACAAATACAAGCACTTATAAGAGATACCAAAGTGGAAGTTAGCATTGTACATTCTCTTATTCCCTCCTTGCAAGATACTCGATGGCATAAACCGGCCAACGTGGTACTTTCCGGATCTTTGTCCGGACAGAAGGAATGTCGCACAGCAGGAAGAGGGCCGCAAGAGCTAAGGCGAACCAGATGACATAGCCGTATACTTGTTTTATTGTCACCATCATCATAGAGTGCAGGAAATCGTTCCCAATGTACTCCCCGAAATCAAAATGCGCCATATTTAAGTGGGTGAGGGTAAGTTGCTGCCCATAACTCATCATATTTTCGTTCATAAGATGTGAGAAGATAGTGGTATAAATACCATAACCAGCCGCTCCTGCCAGATACATATGTAGGATGTTGAACACGAACAGGCCCATGAAAAACTGTTCAAGGCTGGGGACCGATTCGTCTAAAGCCCACATCAACGCTGGGGCAAGTATGGCATAGGCAAATCCTCGCAAGAATATAGCAAGCCGGTACTGCTCGATGTTGACATTCATGTCCAGTGTGAAGTACATCAACATGCCATAGAACGCGATACAGATAAAAGCGATTCCAAAGAGTTTCCATATCTTCCATTTCCTGACTTTCAGCCAATAGATATCCAGCAGGATACCGGCGTACATACCGGGAAGCACCCACATATACTGCGCCTCTTTGGTGAGTTCCTCCAGCCGGATAACCTCACAGTAAAGTATCTCTTCCATTGTGTGTTCTGCACCGAAAGCAAGTTCGGCAAAGAAAGTAACAATGAGAATGGGAACGACGTTGCGACGTGTAAAAAGACTGAGCTCGACGTAAGGGTAACGGCAGTAGTACAGCCGGTAGAGCACGATGCTGAAAAGTACAATGGCAACACCTGTCAGGAGGCGAATACGGAACGAGTCCAACCACATGAAATAGTCGCCATACACCACGATGTACGACACCACCAGCATCAGCCCGCAGATGAGCAACGCTCCCTGAAAGTCAATTCCCTTGAGTGACAGCCGCTGGGGCGTGGGACAGAACGGGCGGCAGAAGACGGTTTG